>Ga0315274_10015222_pt1 | contig 10900 bp, 9 predicted proteins | sample YL17G02_20_MG_FD_203700 | JGI IMG/M metagenome (GOLD analysis project Ga0315274, IMG submission 203700) | Sediment microbial communities from Yellowstone Lake, YNP, Wyoming, USA - YL17G02_20 | ecosystem: Environmental > Aquatic > Freshwater > Lake > Sediment | place: USA: Wyoming | collected...
TCAAATAATTCACTACCTGTTCAGAACTATGGTTATCAAATACCATCAGGTCATAGGGTTCAGGAGTATGCGCCATAAAACTCTCCAGGCTGGTGCGCATCACTTCAAAACGCCTCTCAAAATAACCGGTGTCATTTGGCATATGCATCAGCATAGCCAAGGTAATGCGGGCAGGTTTGTAATCGGTATTTTGGCTGCGAGCAGGGTTCATTCCTATGCGCGGCATTTTATTCTCTCCTTCTTTCTTATTTCGTCTTCAATAAAGACAGGATAAAGCCAGCTGTACGTCTGCCAGCGCTGGCATCTGTATAGGTACATTCATCACGGATGAACTGGCGCTGTTTCTCTACGTCTTCCTGTGGGCTGCGCAGATAAAGATTAATCAGGTCGCGTAACTCAGCTTCATTCATCGCTACCCGTCCAGCTCCCGAATCGATAAATCGTTTATGCGTAGGCCAACCTCCAATCTGGGATAGAGGCAAGTAAAAACGATTTGGCTTATTCCAGCCACCAGGAACATCAAAGCAAACGCTGATAATAGGTGTTTCATGAATGGAGCATTCCACTACCATGGTGGAATACACTGTGAGAAAAATATCAGAATAAGCCAACATGGAGCTTTTTTCAGGCATATCCTCACCAGAATAATATCCCAATTCACCGCCCAGAGGAACCGGCTCTACTACATGTACATGGGGTAAATCCTGAGCCAGTTTTTTAATACGTTCGCGTTCACCTGCAAATAATGGGTCATCCAAAAAATGGTTAGGGTGCAGGCGAATGAGCAACTGGCAAGGTTCAATCAACTCCTGTGAACTAACTAGGCGGGCGAGAGCATCAATATTTTGGTAACTTGGAGAAAATGTGGTGAAACTACAGGCGTAACTTAGTAATTTTCGTTTCGGGTCCAGGTGATGCATCCGATAATACTCTTTCTTTGAAATTAACCACTGCCTCTCAAAATATCCATCATAAGAAGGAATCCCAGCTACATTGACGCGGTTCGGATCCCAATCTGAACCCTTCACTAATTCTTCTTTTTGTATTTCAGACCAGCAGGTGATCCAATCAATTTTTGAGCCTGATAAGCTATAACTGCTGGGGTTATCCCAACCCACAATCACAGAGGCGGTTGGAATCCCACGCCGGGTTGATTCGCGCATTAAAAAGCGGTCAATTCTCCAGGCTGGGGTGCTGGCAATCACCAGGCTGGGCTGGTAGCGGTCGAATAATTCCCCATACAATCCCGGCTGGAGAGGGGTGTAATGCATTTGTAGTTGAACCAGACCCTGCCGAATGAAGCGCGACCTGCGTAATGCGTTGATAGCCAGTTTCATCAAGGCAATAATGGAACTGCGCCGGCCTGTAGCTTCCATCTCCACCTGACGCACATGGCTGTCCAATGCCTGGACATTTATTTTATTGGAAGCACCTACACGACGCAAAAAATTCAGCCACCATTGGGTAGTTGGTGATATCTGTTCCAAATACTGGCGTGCCTGTTTCATTCGCAACCCTTCAATCATTAATCCTGGCTGCCCAAAGCGCTGGTTGATTTTTTCCACCAGGTCATCATCGGTCAATAAAACAACTTCAATGCCTTCATATAGTAAAGAAGGCACTACCCTACTTTGTAGGAAATAGACAATCGCCAAGCCATGGTCAGCACTGATAAAGACACGTTCCGGGTTCATGACCCAATCCTACTTAGTGGTTTTTTAAAAACAATATGATAACCAGTTGGGGCCGGGTAATTCGTTTGATGGGGATTTTTCAAATGACCTCGTCCACTCATCAGTTCCAAAAAAAAGTTATCAACTGAAATTTCTGATAACAAGAGACGCGCCATTATACGCTGAAAGCGGTTCAGTCTGGGTAATTCCCAAAAATGGTAATAACGGGTGATCTCTCCAATCAGTCCTGCGGGATCATAGAATCCTTCCAGCAGAGAGAGTTCGAATCCGATATCCGCGCCCATTTTTTCAAGGGCAAAATGAGTATACCGTGCGAAATCCACTGGCGCCTGATGAATTTTGAGTAAAAATGGGATGGTAATAACCGCCTGCCCACCCGGTTTGAGCAACCGAAAAACAATAGCGAGCAGGGTTTTTGGATCAGGCACATGCTCACACACATTGAGCAATGTCACCAGATCAAAAGTGTTTTCTCGAAATGGGACACAAAGACTGAGATTGCAAACCAGATCAATTTCAGGATAAGGATAAATTTCCAAAGCGATGTATTTTTTACCAGAAAAGATTGCGCCGAAATCCCCTCGCCCTGCCCCGATATCAAGAAGCAATGCCTTCGGGCTCATAGTATTCACTTGTCTTTCCACGAATTTCCAATTAGCCTGACGCCAACGTGAACCAGAATCCGAGGAACGTTCCAATTTTTCTGAAGGAATTATTTCTTTGGGTATAGGAGTGAAAATTGGCTTTCTATCTTGAATGGAGATTATTAATCGGCAAGATTCACAAATCCAATATAGCGGGTGGCTGCGATCAAAATCAGAACCGCAGTTTGGGCAGATTACTATTTTTTGGAGGGATTCATCCATGAGTGTAATAAGGTCTACCTTAAATACAATTAATTTTCAAAATATATTCTAAAGATTTTATCGTGTATGCTTAAAAGAATTTTTTTGATTAACGGAAAATTCTTTATTGAACTTTTTTGTGGCATTACATTAAGATATGAATGATCCTTTGGTACACGATTGCTCATATTTTGGACGAGGAATTTTTCCGTCATCAGACGTAACAGACCGGCTTCATTTATTTTTTGGTCAAGTTGCTGGACTTGACCAAGAGGTTTATCCATTTCAAATGGAGTGAATTGATTCAAGACTTTTTTCCAACCTACAAATTGGAAATGATTGGCGCCCGCAAAGGCTTTCAAACCTTTAAAACTCAAACGGATATCCTGCGTGGACTCATAAAGTTGTTTGATTTTTGCCACCGCATAACCCATTGTGTCAGCAAAATCCCTGAACTCGTCATAGGTCATTAATTGACCCTCTTCCATTTTTACTCCCCTGGTCTTTTTTGCCCATCGTATGGTGGCAGAATACAGGTCAGCGTTGGTTCGCATCGGCCGGGCAGTCACCATTCCGACATTAGGATAAGTCTCCAATACTTGTACGCAGGCGGACAGCCAACCAGGGAATAGTAAAGCGTCGCCATCACAATAAGCAATGACATCGCCTGGAGCACCTTGAAAGATCAAATTCCATGCACCGCCCTTACCGACGTTTTTTTCAGAAAGGATCAGGTATTGGATTTTCCCATGTGTTCGAGCATCCAATAAAAATTCGCGGGTTTCCTCACAGCTTGCATTATCAAAAACCATTAAATCATAAGAAAGATCGGTATTCTTCCAAATACCATTCAGACATGCTTTGAGCACTTCCAATGCTTCAGTGTAATAGCCACTTAAGAAAGGCACATAGGATAGAACCGCTACGGTAATACGCTTAGGTTTGGAAATTTTTTTTATGGTTTTAGCTGGGTTTTCACCGATCCGCATTTTTTTCTCCAAGAGTATATAATGCTACCATACCCAATTTTATGATACTTTTTGCAATTCATCCGAAAAATCACCCTTAGGTTGGCGTATAATTTTTTTAAATTTATTATGTATAAAAAATTATTATTATTCTGTGCCACCTTTTTATTTTTTGTTGCATTAACGGGTTGTCAATTAAAAATTATTTCCTCTCAAACTGACCAGATTTTAACAACCACGCCAAACTCTCCCCGCACTCTGACCATCTGCCTGGGTTACGAACCTGAAAGCTTATATCTTTATGCAGCTTCATCACAGGCTGCCTGGAGCGTGTTGGAAGCCATTTATGATGGCCCAATTGATATACGTAATTACCAGGCCGTACCAGTCATTTTGGAAAAGCTACCCTCTTTTGCCAATGGCGGTACTCATCTTACTAGTGTAAAGGTGAAAACCGGTGACCAGGTTGTAGATGTTCATGGGAATCCAGTAGTTTTAACAAGCGGTGTTGAGGTTTTTCCACATGGTTGCACGGAAACACAATGTGCAATACGATGGGATGGAATCTCTGAACTTTATATGGAGCAAATTTCCGCCACTTATAGATTATTACCTGGAGTTAATTGGTCCGATGGCTATCCGATCAAAGCAATAGACTCGGTTTATTCCTATCATTTGGCTAGTGATCCGGCCACTCCCATTATTAAAACCACCGTCCTTCAAACCTCATCCTATACAGCTTTGGATGACCTCACCATTGAATGGAAAGGGAAACCCGGTCTGTTGACGCAGTCCTTTGAAGATTATTTCTGGCTTCCACTTCCGCAACATGCATGGAGCAATTACTCACCAAGTGAATTACTCTCCAATGAAAATTCAAGCCGGCACCCATTGGGTTGGGGGGCTTATATCATCCAGGAATGGCAACCGGGTAAATTCATCCGGCTGATAAGTAATCCCCAATACTTCCGCGCAAGTCAGGGTCTACCCAAATTTGACACTCTGATTTTTAAATTCATCAACGTTCAGGGAGATACCAACCTAATAGGAATCCTACGGAGTGAATGTGATTTTACTAATCAAACCACTTTGATGCTCGACCAAACCGAAAGGTTAGAATATTATCTGAAATATTACTCCATCCCACAGATAAAAAGTTATTTTGGAAATGGACCTTCCATTGAATATTTAATTTTCAATACCCAAACCACCAAGAACAAAGGGAACAGCCGACCATCTTTTCTGGCTGATCCTAAAATGCGGCAGGTAGTCGCTTACTGCCTGGATCGACCAGGTATAAATAAAGACTTCTTTAATCAATTAGCACAGATACCTTTAACCTATTTTCCCCAAGCCAACCCCTATTACAACAACAGTCTTGAACCCTACATCTATGACCTGGAAAAAGGACAGGAAATTCTTGAAAGATTGGGGTGGAAAGATACAGATCAGAATCCCCAGACTCCGCGGGTAGCAACTAATGTGACCGGGATAGCAAATGGCGTTTCACTGACTTTGAGACTAATTGCAGACCAATCAAACTGGCGCAGAAATGTAGCCAATTACGTGGCTAGATCTCTGCAAAAATGTGGTTTTGGAGTTGAATTATCAATTCTAAAAGAGAATGAGTATTTATCTCCGCAAGGTCCCTTTTGGCAGGGTGACTTCGATCTGGCGGAATTTGCCTGGTCTTCGGATAAAATACCTCCCTGTTACCTGCTCTCCAATACCGCTCAAGCAATGTTGGATAAACCAATTGATTCACCTGATTACAATGTTGGCAAATATTCCAATCCCGAATTTGACCAATTATGTCTGGCCTCATTACAGCCGATGGTTGACGAGGACAAACAGATTAATCTGCAAAGCAAAATGCAAAGCATCATTAACCAGGATGTTCCCATCTTGCCGCTATTCGCCTATTTGCATACGGATGTTGCCCGCCCGGATTTCTGCCCTTATGAACTTGATATCAGCGCCAGAAGCGATTTATGGAATATTGAATCGATGGATTATGGTCCTAAATGTGCACCCCACTAACCCCTGAGCTGTTTTCTCAGCCAGCCGCGCAAAGACTGATATCCCTTCGTAGGATGAAAAAAATAATAAAATATTAGACCGAGCGGTCTTGAATGCCAATTTGTAAGGGGAAAGATTTCCACATCCCGCCAGAATTTTCTCGGGGTTAGCTTTGAACGCCTAATCTGTCCTTGACTTATTTTATGGGTTGCATCCATTAAGGTAAAGATTGTTTGATCACCTCCAGCCAATACGACATTCTGTTTAGTTTCTGGCAAACGGTAATGAGGCTGGCCGTTCGCCAAGTGACTATAGTCGTGAGTTTGATGAATGACCATAATGTCATCTGAAGCATCAATTAATGGCCATCCTTCCCAGCGGCTTTTAAACATCATCCAGTTATCCCAGCCGGCGCGGCCAATGGCGAAATCCGGCACCTCCGGATAACATTCTCTGGGGAAAATGAAATAATCACTACCCATGGGGGGATGCAGACATCCAGATTTCCTAGTCCTTTGGGCAAGTTGAGCATAAAAATTTCTTGAGAATTTAATTCTTTCTTTCACATCCAGGTCCCAACGCTGACCAGCAACGACAAATTTCTGAAATTGTGGTGAAACGATTTTCAACGTTTTTATTAAATCCGGAAGCAACAAAACATCTGTGTTAATTATTGCCAGAAAATGACTTTTAGAATTCTTTCTCGCCAAATCAAACATAGAGCTGATCAAAGGCGTGCCCATTTGGTTACGTTTAACTTCGGTCAAATATTGGATACCGTACTGCGCAGCCGCTTCTGCCACTCCCTTTTCTTCACCAATCAGGAACACTTCCACCTCTCTGCCAAGATTCACCCAAGAGAGCAAAGCGTTGTTTTGGATCATATTGATATGTGGGTTGGTGAATGGTTTGGGAGTAGTGAAAATAGTTAAGAGAGGTGGATTCATTTTTTCTTCTTTTCAGAATGTACCCGTGAATCAACATCGGTAAAAGATTTGTGGTTTACCTGAGCGTTGATCTGCATTAACTCTGGATATCTTTCAAGTAAATCAATTACTTCTTTCCAGGGAAAATCCATTCGACAACCCATTTTCTTAACTACCGTCTGTATGAAATCGAGATCCTCTTGAGTATCGACAGTCCAGCGGTACATACCATAATTTACATCATGATCAATGGTCAATACCTTGAATCGATCTTTTTTTTCATATATATATGGCATTACGTGTTCGCGTTCATACAAAGCCGTGGATTCTTTCCAAGCTCGTTCAAGGGCAGCCATGGAAACCACTTCCACATCCAGACCAATCGGATAGGTTCGCTGAAAGGGAGGTGGCAAACGGTTGGCAGCAAAATCAGCAAATGAACCTAGGAAAGCGGCAATTGTATTGTCTATTAGCTCTGGGTCGATAAACGGACAATCCGCTGTCAGACGTACAATAACATCTGCCTGATAAAGGCTGGCAGCTTGGTAATAGCGGTCCAGAACATCCGCAGAACTACCTCGAAAACAGAAAATGTGATTTGCCTGACAGAATTTTTCAATGGCATCATCACTTTCATCAATCGTGGTGGCCACGATAATTTCTTTGATCAGTTTTGCTTTACGCGCCCGTTTCACCACCCAGGCGAGCACGGGTTCTCCGCATATTTCCATCAATACTTTACCCGGCAATCGGCTGGAACCCATTCGCGCTTGAATAATGGCAATAATTTTATTCATGCTATTCATTAGTAATTAAAATTTATTGGACTCGTCCATCTTTATCAAACTAATTTTATATCGTAGCTTTCCTGGTAACGACATCATAAGTGGATAATAAAACAGAGAAATTTTTATTCCAGTCTGCTTTTTCCAAGGCAGTTTGCCGTGATTTAACTTTAAAATTTGTAAAATTTTGTCTCTGCTTGTATACAGTTAGCAAATTATCAGATAGATTCTTCCAATCCCCATCCTTGAAAAACCAGCCCTGTTCACCAGGTGTGACCCATTCCAGATTGGATACAATATCAGAAACCAGCACCGGACAGCCGCAACCCAGCGCTTCCATCAGGGAGACCGATGACCCGTCACTATGGGATGCACTGATATAAAGGTCCGCCGACTGATAGTATGTGGGCAATCCTTCATAATCTATCCGGCCGGCAAAAACCACCTGGTTTTGCAAACCTGCTTCCAAAACCATTTTTCGCAACATGTTTTCCTGTGACCCACAGCTAACCAATACCAGGCGGGCATCGGGCATTTGCCCAGCTACATGACAAAATGCACGAACGACCAGATCCACTCCATACCGTGCTTCCCAATTCCGAGTGCAGAGGATTACAAAATTATTCCCCCAGCCGAATTGCCTCCGGCTGAGGCCAGCAGGATCAGGTTGAAACCGCTTAAGGTCGATCCCCCAGGGAAAGATTGATGTTTGTTTTTTGGGAAAACTAAAAACCGTGGCTTTTTTTTGTACTGCCTGGCAATCCCCGACCAGCCAATCGCTATGTCGCAGTGTATATCGGGTAACCCACCGCCACCAGGAATTTCGGTCTGCATCCATGAGTAAATCTGTTCCCCAGGACATACTGATCAGAGGGTGAAAATTGGCAAGAGCAGCAATAAATGCGACTTTTTGAATTGGACCAGCATGAACCAGATCAGGTTGGATTGAGTCTAATACTTTCTTAAATTCATTCTTAAGCCACAGATATTTCCACCAGGGATTCGATTGATTATCTCCAACCCATTCTACAATATGTATATTCTGAGGCAAAGGACGATTTTCCAGGGCAAGGTTTTTTCCCAACCGTAACCAGTGAATCTGGTATCTGGTCTGAGAGAGAGAGGATAAAAAACGGTAATCATGCGGGCTGTAACCCTGGGAACAATAGAGGACTTTCAGTGTATTTCTCCTGAAATTGGATAGAGTTATCGGATCAAATCAGTCCAACGTAATTCTTTTCCGAATTGAATATCCAGCCCTGCCCGTAAACCAATCACTTCTTGGATTTCATCCGGTTTGATTGCGCCAGGTGTGGCCGGTCGGAGAACATCAATCATTTCACGGTCAAAGAATTCGCCTGCTTTAATATCTCTGGCAGCGCGTAAACAACGCCGCTGAATGACAGCTGTATCCACTTCATTTCCTGCTACGGTTTTGTCTGAAGAACCAAGAGCTTTTTCCAAACGGCGTGTATTTTCCACCATTTCTGCCCATGAGACAGGATTCATGGCAAATTTATGATCAGGACCTTCGCGGTTATTATCATCCGTGAAATGCTTTTCAATTATCCGCGCACCCAGGGCAACTGCACCCAAAACAGTGGCATGCCCGGGGGTATGATCAGAGAGACCCAAGACGATATTTGGAAACATCAGCGCATAAGTCTTAAGCACATTCAAATTAATATATTTAAAATTTTCCAAACTGGCAGTGTAATTAGTATTACATTGCATTAATACCAATTGCTTATTGATTGCCAGGATAGTATGAACAGCCTGCTGAACTTCACCGATTGTGGAAGCGCCGGTAGCCAGGATGACTGGTTTGCCTTTTACAGCGATACGTTCCAATGCTTCCAGCCAATCAATCTCACCTGAGCCAATTTTATAAGCCGGCATATAAGCATCCAGCTTTTCAATAGTCTCAAAATCATAAGGCGAGGAGAAATAATCTATCCCAATTTTGTCACATTTTTCCTTTAATACTGGAGACCATTCAAAAGGAACAGAGGCATCTTCATATACTTCAAAAACTGATTTCTTCCAAGAGGATTGATGCGATTGCTGACCACCCAAAGCGCGGAAACCAAAATCAGAGACGATCTTGGGGGCAAAGAAATTCTGGAATTTGGCAGCATCAGCACCTGCTTCTTTAGCAAGCTTAATTAATTTTTTTGCCCGCTCCAGGTCCCCGTCGTGATTGGCAGCAATATCTGCGATGAAATAAGTAGGATACCCCTCCCCAATTATTTTTTCACCAATTTTAATTTCCATTTTTATTCTCCTTATTCTTCGATGAGTTCAATCACTTGATAAAAATGCTTTCAATTTTTCAGGATAATCTTCTTCATACAGTTGGTGAAATTTCAATAGACCTGCATCCTGTCCTGGCGGTTTTTGACCCAGGTCACGGATTAGTTTATCTATGCGCAATGATAAATTAGGAGAACGACGTGCAAGCAGACCACCTTTGCTGACATCAACCGCTTCGACCAGGTTTTCATTCAAATCAAATAGATGAGCGATTCTCACCCCAAAATCATATTTGCTTAGACTTTCCGGACTCACTACATGATAAATACCTTTCAGGTCTTTTTTAATCATCCCGAAAAGGATGGGGGCTAAATCCTGAGCCAGTAGAGGACAAAAATTCACATCACTAAACCCAAACACACGCGTTCCGGCGGCCAAATTGTATAAAAAGAATTCCGCCAGACTGCGTTTACCCAATAAACTATAACCATAAAAATTCACACGGACAATTAAAGAATCAGGGTTAGCAATTGTTACCGCCTTCTCTGATTCCCATTTTGTGCGTGCATACACACTGAGGGGATTGGGTTGGTCTTCTTCAACATAATTGCCGCGTTGACCATCAAAAACCGCATCGGTAGAAATTTGCACAAGCTTGATTTTACGCTTTTGAGCAACCTCTGCTAATACTATCGGTAAAGCGATATTCAGGAGTTCCGCAGTCTCCGGCTCCTTTTCACAAGCTTCCAGATTAGCCATCGCTGCACAATTAATAATTACTTCAGGATCCGCTTCATCGACGCAATCATGGATTTCCCTTGAGTCTTGCAAATCAGCTTGGATAATTTGAAACGGAACATTTTTTAATTCGTGGGAAAATACTGTCCCGAACACATTTTCATGGCTGGCTGCATATAAAGCTAAGTTAAGACCCAATAAACCACTGGCGCCGGTAATCAGGATGTGCGTCATATCCTCTCTTCTTAGTTAATCTTCCTCAAACGGACCAATAATCTCGCGTAGCTGATTCACACTAAGCCATTTTTGGTTGGTATTGCTGGCATAGCGAAAATCATCAGCGATAAGTTTGCCCTTCTTCTCCCATTCATGCCCAAACCAGAAGGCTTCTGCTGGCTGGACCACAAACATATCCTCCATTTCAACCACCGTACGGGCTTCATCTTCAGAAATCAGTACTTCGTGAAGTTTCTCACCTGGCCGAATACCAATGATTTCTATTTTGGCTTTTGGAGCTATTGCCATAGCCAGATCTTTCACCTTCATACTGGCAATTTTTGGCACAAATACTTCGCCACCATGCATTTCTTCCAGGCAACGGATAACAAACCTCACCCCCTGCTCCAGGGAGATCCAAAAACGGGTCATACGTTCATCGGTAATAGTGATTGA
>Ga0315274_10015223_pt1 | contig 10900 bp, 9 predicted proteins | sample YL17G02_20_MG_FD_203700 | JGI IMG/M metagenome (GOLD analysis project Ga0315274, IMG submission 203700) | Sediment microbial communities from Yellowstone Lake, YNP, Wyoming, USA - YL17G02_20 | ecosystem: Environmental > Aquatic > Freshwater > Lake > Sediment | place: USA: Wyoming | collected...
CTTCGAGTCCGCTTGGTGTGGTGGAGTCTTGCGGTTCTCGTGCTCTTTCTGGGGGCCAACAAGCAGTTGGATCTGCAAACGCTCTTCACTGCAGTAGGCCGCGAGATCGCCAAAGGGGCGGGGTGGTACGCATACCGCCGGACCGTTCAGGCGTGGTTCGTCGCGGCGCTTGCGACCGTGAGTCTCGCGGCCCTTGTTGCGGCCGGTTGGGCGTTGCGCCGCGAATGGCGGCGCCGGAGACTGGCTCTGATCGGTCTCGCCATTCTCGTTGGATTTGTCCTGGTTCGGGCGGCGTCATTCCACCATCTGGGCGCTGCGCTGGACTGGGAGTTGGAAGGCCCCGCGTTTCAGACCGTTCCTGAACTTCTCGGCATCGCCTGCATCGCGATCTCGGCCGCAAACGCGCTGTTCCACGAGGCAAGAGGGTGAATCCCGCTCAGTACTACTCTGCCACTTTGCCTCACCAAGGACGGATCGCTTTGCCGCAGTGCGGACATCGCCTTTTCCGGTCGAGAATGGCTGCGAGCTGCCGCCGCACTTGCGGGAGTGGCCGTCTGGGCGTTCACGGTCCGTGAGACCTTTCTCCAAGGCCAAGGATTGCTGCGGGTCTTGCATTCCGCCTCCTGTCGCGCAAGGGGGAATCCCCGAGAGGCCTGACACGGGCCTGGTCTTCAGGAACCCGGCCCTCTCTGCGTGCGTTCCGGGGCGTTGTCGGCCTGTTGCGCATGGTCGTGGCGTTTCCTCTTCCAGAGTGTCGGCGCTTCGAGCATGATCCGGCGCCCTGAGCGCCACTCTTGCTCCTCGCGCGCGTGGGAAGATGGAAGTCGCCGATGGTCCGAGCTCGGATCATCTGGCTGGACGAACCAGCGGGGAAGGGGCGTGCCGTGGGATGGACCTTTTCTCCTTGCCAAGGCACATGGGCCTCGTGTTAGATAAGCGCAGGCAGAAGAAGCGCCGCTGTTGAACCACAGTGAAGGGGGGCCGGCAGATGAACCAGAGGAACTCTCGGGAGCCGAACGGGCAGATCCAGCACCGCTTTGGCGATCGTCGAACGCAAGAACGGCGGCAGGTTCTGACGGCCGTGGCAACCGAGCGCCGCTCGGGACAAGACAGACGGTCAGGACAGGACCGGAGGAAGGGATGGGAGATGCTTTGACTTGGCCATGTGACGGCTCTGGTTTGGTCGGCATCGCCAAATCCCTGAATTGCGCCGCGCCAGCCAGTGCGCGGGGCGCCGCCAGTCCGGTCAACCTTCACGCCGTAGTTCCCACAGGCGGCGTTGCCCGCGCGCTCGCGGGGCCTTGGGAACGTGAGGAAGAACCGATACGTCACGCGAACCCTAGTATGGATTCGATGGCATCATGTCCCACGCCCGCAGCATCGGGACCTTGGTCGCGCCGCCTTCTGAGAACAAGACAACGCCCACGCTGTCGCCGCGCGTGGGGTAGATGGGTCGCATCACGGCCTGGCGATCGTTGGCGAAGACCTCGACGACCGACTTGTCCACGAAGACGCGAAGCCGCAGGCGCTCGTCCGGTCTCAACTCGAAAGGGCCTCCTTCGACCGCCTTCGAAGCTTCGCCGAGGCTCGATTTGCGCGTGTCGATCTTGAGCTTCTTCTCGGCCGCGTCGTAGTAGACGGCCGTCTGTTCCTCACCATCGGGCGAGCAGCAGACCTTCACGCCGAACCGCTCGGATCCCTCCGGCGCCATCTCAATCGCCAACTCGATGCTGTTGCCCCGAATGTCGTCCAGCGCCGACTCGGAGCCGGCCCGGATCGCAAGGCTCTTGCTCTTCTTCGGGTTGTAGCGCAGCAGCGCAAGCTCCTCGGGGGGACCCATACGCAACGTCTTGTCCTCGCCCAACCACAAGACGCGCGGCAGGCTCATCGTGCCCGACCAGCCGCTGGCCTGGCGCGTTTCGCCTTCGCGCTGGTCGAAGATCCAGGCCCACATAATCCGGCGTCCCTTGTCGTCCTGGAGGCTCTCGGGGGCGAAGAAGGCGTTGTCCGCCCAGGTCATTCTGCCGTGCGTCTCCGGGTAGAAGCGGTCGTTTTCGTAGCGTCCGATGTAGTACTGGCAGCCGAGGTTATGGCTGATGAACAGCAGCATGTGCCGGTCGCCGAGAGGGAAGAAATCGGGGCACATGTCGTCCTCGTCTTCCCTCGTCCACTTCCGGTCGGACTTGTAGAAGGGGTGCAGGTACTGCCACTTGGCCATGTCGTCGGAAACGAACAGGTAGAGCGTGTCGCCCAGGTGTTCGGCTTGTTGGCGTTTCCTCCCGAACTCGTTGAGGACGAGCAGGTTGCCGGTGAGCATGTAGTAGCGTCCGTCTTTGATCCAGATGGCGGACGGGTCGGCGGCGCCGTAGACGACCTGGTTGGGCTGGCCTTCGTCATGAACGGCGTAGCCCCAGTGGGTCTCTCGGATGACGGGGTTGTGGGGGCTCTTGGTCCAGCGGTCCAGGTTGTCGTCGGCGCTCGTGGCAATGCAGATGCCGCGGGGCTGGCCCAGTCCCCAGTAGGTGATGGTCGCCACGCCGTTCTTGTCGATGCAGGCGCCGCCGCTGAAAATGCCCGTGTCGCCCTCGCCCGGCTCCAGACACGGGGGGTGATGCCGCCAGTGCACGAGATCGGCGCTTGACGCGTGTCCCCAACAGTGGCCTTTCTCGTTCTGGAAAATGTAACAGAGATGGTAGCGGCCCCTCCAGAAAATGGCGCCGTTCGGGTCGAAGGGGCCGCAGAGACCTTCCGGCGCAACGAAGTGATAGCCGGGCCGGTAGGGGTCTTTGAGAAACGCCTCCCTCAGAGTTCGGGTGTCTTGGATCATCTGGCCGAGGTTTTCTTTCTGCATTTTGCCCTCCACAATCATGTAGTCCCGACCGCCGTCAAGAAGAAGTCTCCCCGCGACGATCTTCGCGGCCCGCGCTCTCCGGCGCGCAAGGGGGCCGTGTCTCCGGTTTTGGCCCGTCGGAGAGCAGTGACATGTCCCACGCCTTCAGATTGCTGAAGACGGCGTCGGCGTTGCGGGCCAGGAAACCCACTTTCCCCGACCCCGGCGCATAGACGTAGGTCTGCACAAGCATGTCGTCGACATAGAGCTCGACCGCGTCAAGGCGCAGGAGCAGGCGGAAGGCGTGCTCCTTGTCGCGCTCGATGCCGGTGACCGTTGCGCAGCCCTTACCGGTCACGTCCAGGGAGCGGAACGTCATTTTGCCGTTGACGTCCGCCGTCATGCTGCCGATGTGGCTCTCGCGTCCCTCGGGCTTCCCGACGCCAAACAGGATCGCCATCGCTTGCCCCGCGCCTTCGTCGACGACGAACCCGGCGCCGGGCTTTGCGTCGGGGGCGTTCTCACCCGTCGCTTCTTGCGGCGGCGAAACGGGGGCCTGGATCCTGCCTTCCAGTACGACCCCCGTGTCGAGGTCGAAGGCGTTGGCGAGATAGGCAATCCCGTAAAGAGTTCCGCCGCGCGCCGTCAACGCGATTCTCTTCTCGGAGATCGCCAGAGGCTTCCCTTTGAGCGCCTCGTTGCCCGCCCACCAGCCCAGGCGAAGATGCCCGTCCTTGTCCACAACGGGCTTGCGGAGCGGCAGCATCCAAGTGCCGGACTCCAGGGAAGCGTAATTGCTGACGAGAAGCTCGTCCTTGCCCCGCGCCCAGGCGGCCAGCCACGTGACGTTCTTGCTCGTGGCGCCGCACAGGCGGTAGGCTTCGACATCGGGCCGGAACGGCCCGCGCGGGCCGTCGCCGACAAGCGTGAACATCGAGTACCCCTTGTTGCCCATGTAATCGCCTGTTCCGCCAATCAGGCAGTATTTCCCGCCGATCCGCTCGCAGCCGCCGTATTCGAGGCCCCTTTGGGGCGTATCGCCCCATTCGATCTCGGGAGGCGGCAGGATTTCCCAGTCCGCGCCGTCGACCGACTGCATCATGCCGAGGCCGCTGGGCAGGCCGGGTTTCGGCGTCGCGACGACATAGCCGAAGTAGCCTGCTTTCGGCTCCCCTTCCGTCTTCGGGAGAATGTACATGTGGTCCCAGCGGCCCTCGCTGACGTACCACTTGGGATCCGGTCGATTGCTGAAGAGGTAATTCCATTTCTTCAGGTCGCGCGACTCGTAGAAGCGCAAGGTGTCCTGCCCCTCGGGCCGGAGAACGCCGTGGTCCATCACGAACCGGTCGCCGCACCGGCTCACGAACATCTTGAAGAACTTGGCGCCCCGGGCGCGCTCGCGCTCCTCGACGACGATGCCCTCATCCCTCCAGTGGACGCCGTCCGTGGACGAGGCAAGGAAGCAGTACTCCGCGTCCAGTCCCCTCTCGCCCTCCTTGTCGTACATCATGAAGACGTGGTACTTCCCGTCGTGCCACAGCGCGGACGGGTCCCACATTGCCCCGGTCTTCGGCTTGTAGAGCATGACGCGCGCCTCCCGGCAAAACAGAAGAGATAAACAGACAACGGCCCGTGCGACAATGCGACGCGCAGCCTCCGGCGCCGAGAAGGGGTAACGTTGCGGGAAAGAAGGGCAGTCCTTGTCGCATCGCCGCCATCCTCAAGGCAATCCCTCTCTAAGGACTATACTCCAAGAGAAGGGGAAGATAATTGTAGTCGCTCGATCCTTGCAGGATAACGATGTCTCCGACGCTCTTCGTGCCGTTGCTCGCGTCATACGGCGGCATCGTCGCCCATGAGGCGATCAAGTCCGGCCCCGCCGACGTCAAACGCCATCTGCGGCCGAAAAGGGTCCAACCCCAGGGATGACTGGGCTGGGCGGACTCCTCGTCGAAGTAGTCGTAGGCGTCGCGCGCCACGTAGTCGGTATGGCTTCCCAACACATGAAACGGGTCCATGGGCGTCGACGTGATGTAGGCCACCGGAGTGGTGAGGTAGCTCAGGCGCCAAGCCAGAGGGTAGTCGCGGAGCTTGCCAACCGGATAGCTCGTGTTGTCCACGCGGTAGGCTTCGAGGGCCGTTGCCAGCGAGCGCATGTCGGCCTTGGCGCGCGAGACTTTGGAGCGGGTTTGAGCCTCCAGGAAATTCGGGACGGCGATCGCCGCCAGGATGGCGATGATGGCCACAACAATGAGAAGCTCGATGAGGGTGAATCCTCGTTTCCTCATACTGAGACGTTCCTCCTTGTCGCGGGGCGTGTTACTCGGTCAACCGCAGAATGCGGAAGGCGTCGAAACGAATCAAGTGCTCGGCGTCGGGTGGGCCGTTCAGGTGATTCCGGCCGGTTCATACCGTTGCGTCGGCTTTGTATGGTTCGTGATCGTCACCTCGATGGCAAACGTCCCGCGACTGCGATCCGGCGCCCCTCGTCAGTCATATTCGAAGGGGTAATGGATCTTGAAGATGTCGAGATCCTGGATGATAAGCCCGCGCCAAACGTCGCCGTCCGACCTCGTTCCGTTGCTCGGATCGTAGGGGGTCGCCATGCCCGTGGGGGTCACTCCGCGGAACCAGTCCCCCGCGACGCGGTCCGGGCCGGCCGAGGCGATCATGCTGTAGTGGCATCTTGTGTCGTAATAGGTGTCGTAGCCGTAAGGCATGAAGCGACTGAAAGGATCGTGCGGAAGAGCGGACATGTAGGCCACGGGACTCGTCAATGGGCTCAGGTAGGCGAAGGCGTGATGGGCCTCGATGCCGGCGATGCGGAACTGAACGTCTGCCGGAATCCCGCGGCGTTCGCGGAGGTAGTCGTAGCCGAGCCAGCGCGAGCCCGGATCGTTGTGGTCGGGCGGTATGACGTGGTGATCGACGTAGTACGCCATGGAAGCCGTAGCCACGGAGCGCATGTCGGTCTTCGCGCGCGAGACCTTGGAGCGGGTTTGGGCCTCCAGGAAATTGGGAACGGCGATCGCAGCAAGGATCGCGATGATCGCCACCACGATCAGGAGCTCAATCAAGGTGAAACCGAATTTCTCTTTCGTGAACATGGCTCTTCTCCTTATCATAATCATAGCGCTACCCGCGGCAGGATAGTTGCACCGTTCGTTCCGCTCTCAAGATGAGGCGCTCGGAACGCAGGCCATCCTAGGGAGTCTGCGGGACATTCAGATCCCCGCCGAATCTGCCAATGCCTCCCTGGCTTTTTGTTCCGTTCGTGGCGTCATAGATGGGATCGCACCAGACACTCACCACTATGTTGGCGGAATACGGCCCGACGTTCAGCACAAATGGGATCATCTCGAAGCCGGACCACTTGTCTCGAACCGGCCCATTGCTGAAAACGCTGAAGCCCCTCCTGGTGAAGTCCTGCCCCATGTGAGACCTGAAGCAGTCGATAGACCAGAAGTTGTTGTACGTGAAGTAAAGGAGCGTCGGCTTCCAGTCCGGCGCCGTTCCCCCCACTATCTCAGGAGCCGCCGTCTTGAAGGCCACAAACGGATCCGCCAACATGGTGGTTGTCATGTACGCCACCGGCGTGCTCAGGACGGTTGCATATTGGATGAACAGGTAGTTGTAGGGGTTGGCGCCAGTCGGGACGCTGTGCTGGGGGTAGTCATTGTAATCCACCGCGTACGCCTCCAACGCGGTGGCGACGCTCCTCGCGTCGGCCCTGACCCGCGCGATTTTGGATCGCACCTGGGCCTCCAGAAAATTGGGGACGGCTATCGCCGCCAGGATCGCGATAATGGCCACCACGATCAGCAGCTCAATCAGGGTGAAACCGGATTTCTCTTTCGTGAACATGGCTCTTCTCCGTATCATAATCATAGCCCTAGCCGCGGCACGCTAGGGAGTCTGCTGAATCCGCAGGTCCCCTCCGAACCTCGCAATGCCGCCCATGCTCTTGGTGCCATTGGATGCGTCATAGACCTCCACCCACGGAATGACCCCAACGAGCTCTGGATGCTCCACAAAAGCGGGGTAGTGTTCGATGCCGGACCACCACTTGGATGGCCCATGGGTGAAGACGCCGAATGCCCTCCGGTTGGCGAAGAATGCGGTGGTCCATGCCGTACTGTGGTATGGCCAGTAGAAAAGGGTCTGTTTCCAGTCCGATCTGGGTGTGACCACCCCCGCTGTCCCCCCGCCGTATGCAAGTCCCGTGTCCGTCTTTGACACTGCGAAGGGGTCGGGGAAAATCGTTGTTGTCAAATACGCCGTGGGTGTGCTCAATTGCGAGATGTACTGAATGAAGAAAAGGTTGACTTGGTCCGGGTTCGGCAGCGGGTAGGTGTTGTAGTCCACCAGGTACGCCTCCAGCGCGGTGGCGGCGCTCCGCTCGTCGGCTTTGGCTCGCGAAACCTTGGAGCGGACCTGCGCTTCAAGGAAGTTTGGGACGGCTATCGCCGCCAGAATGGCGATGATCGCCACCACGATCAGCAGCTCAATCAAGGTGAAACCGGATTGTTCTTTTGTAAACATGGTTCTTCTCCCTATCAGAGCAGATCCCTCGCCGCCTTCACTTCTCGGCGCCCAGGTTCCCTTCCAGCAAAAGCTTGGACCAATCGCAGGACTCCGGCGCCTCCAGAACGAAGTTGCCGTCCCGATTCTTGCGGAGGACGTTCCCGCGAACCAGGTGCGGGCCCAGTTTGTCGCCAGAGGCCTCGATGACCAGGCCGCGGGCGTTGCGCGTCAGGCTGTTGCCGTCGATCTGCACGAAAGCGCAGTCCTTGCAGCGGAGACCCGCCTTGGCGCAGTCGACGATCGAGTTGTTCGACACGATGGCGTCGCGAACCCCTTCCAGCACAAGCCCCTCGGCCCGCGGCGCCCGGATCTGGTTGCCGGAGATAAGGGCATCGGTGACCTTGCCGTACATACTGACGGCTTGGGGAGGGTCGCACTCCTGGGGAGCGTCGGTCCCAATCCGGTTGCCCTGGAACCGGAGCCGCCGAACCGGCCCGCCCCCTCCCCCGGCGGTGATTCGGAAGAAGCCTTTCAGTTCGTTGTCGCAGAACACTAGGTCCTCCGTGTTTCCCGACACGGAGACGTTGTTCAGGCGGTTCCCGCTGATGTGGAACCGGCGGGCGGGCTTCGTGTAGTCCAAGCCAGAGAGAGAAAGCCAGCCGCCGGCGAAGGCGTTGCCTTGCAGACTCACGTCCTCGAACTTTCCCGCGAACCCCACGAGGCCGTTGGTGGCGAAGTTGTTGGCCACGACGAAGCCGTTGCCGACGGAGCCGTCCCGGAAGTCCGGCCCGCCCCCCCCGCAGTGCTCTCCCATGTCGAACCGGAGTACGTATCCCTCGCGATCGGCGCGCTCGGGATCGATCACCGTGCAGTTCCGGAAGCACCCTCCCCTCAGATTGCGCCGGTGGTACCCATAGGGATTGCGATAGGTCACGTAGTAGAGGCTTCCGGGTTTCGGCGCCCGGGGCGAGTCCGGCTTGAGCCAGTGGATGCGCGTTGCCGTGAAGTAGGGGTGCGTTGCGGGACCGCCTCGTTGCTCGGTTCGAAAGTCCTCCCCTTCGCGCCATTCCACGCCTCCCACGCGGGGCGTGCTCCCGATGCGGAAGATCCGGAATACCTCCAGCGCCAGGCCCTTCGCCTGCCGACGTTGGGTAAGATCGGGCTCGTCCTCCACTGGCCATCCCCGAACGGTGATCCAATCCCAGCTCTTGCCCGGGCGGCGCAAGACTTCCCCCTCCGGGTTAGCCTCCATGCGGCTCCCGTCCGTCATGCTGGAATGGATGCGCATACCGTTGGTGAACCGCATTGAACAGCCCGAGATCATCGGTCTCAGGCCGCTCTCCCAGTCGAAGAAGCAGCCCTCGTCGGTCACGCCGGGTCTGCCGACCATGTGGAGGTCGTCGAAACGGTATTCGCCTAGGTTGCAGTAGCCGCCGTCGTCCAGCCGCACCCCGACCCGGGCGTCCAGGCGAGGGATCCGGGACGCGCGGACGCCCCCGCCGCTGCCCACGATGTCGATGCCGACGTCGAAGAAGCGCTCCGACGCGATGCCCGGCCCCGCGTGGTCGCCCACCTGCACGTCCTGGATGAGAACCTTGTCGAGCAGTAGTTCGTCGTCCACACCGACCGACATGACAATGGCGGAATTGTCGTTGGCCAAGTACCGGATGTTGGCGACTTGGATCGCGGCCGTCGGCAGCACGGAGGGAGAGGTGATCTCGGAATCGATGGCGACGCCGATGCCGCGCACGGCGCATCCTCTGTGGCGAATGCGGAGGGTGGCGCAAGGCACGTGCTTCCTCTCCCAGGACTCCTGCGCCTGGAAGCCGAAGTCGCGCCGCGGGTCGGTCTGCACGAGACGCGAAACGAGCGGCGCTTCGCCGTAGAAGACTTGGCCCGAGGCGGTCGACTCCACGCTGGCGCGGTTGGGCGCGGGAGAGCCGTGCAGGAAGTAGTCGCCGGCCGGGAAGAACAGACGGGCCCGCGCCGGCGCCTGCGACAGAATGGCCTGCATCCGCCGCACGTTGGCCTCGGCCTCGCCCCGATCGCCGGGCACAAGGGCCTCCGCAACGTAATGCCTGTCGCGTTGGGTCACGTCGATCAGGGCGAGTCCATCGAGCCCCCCGGTGTGGGCGCCAAGACGGGCGCAACCCACCCCGATGGCCGACGCCGGAATGGCGATTGCGAGCAATGTGACGGCGCGTCTCATCTGCGGAGCTCCAGTCGTTGCGCCGATTGGGAAGGCGCCCGCCGCCCCCGTACCCCTCACCGCTTGCGCCGCCTTGCCTCTTCCCTATCGCGCTTTTCCCACCAGCGGTCCCACCTGTCCAAGTCGGAGCCGAAGTCTTCGCCGCTTAGGGTTTTGAGCGCCTCGGGCACGTCGCGGTTCTGCGGATCTCTCCGCAGGGCGTCGATAAGAGGCGGTATGGCCCGCGGGTCCCCGGTCTTGGCCAGGCATTGGACGAGGAGATAGCGAACCCTGGAATGGGGCTTCTGACTTTCGAGGATCGGGATGAGATCGTCGACCAGATCGGCAGGCGCGTTCAGGTCCAGGAGGCGTCTTGCCCCGTACCAGACGACGGGGTCGTACCGGCTGTGGAGCGCCGTTCGGCAGGCGGCCAGAGCGGCCTGCGCGTTGGTCCGCTTGTGCCTGTTCCCGGGACAGGCCGTCTGGATGAGATCCAACTGGGCCACCATGGCCCGGACATCGGTCAGGGGATAAGCGTCCGCCTGGATATCGTCGAACATAACGTGCCGCACGCGGTCCTCCTCGACGAGAAAGCGTTCACGGGCCTTGCGATGATCCTCCTTGCCTTTCGGGGCGAGAAAGACCAGGAGGCGCCGGCCCACGAGGTCGTCGGGCAGCGGCACGTAGGGCGAGGAGAAGGTCTGGGGGTCGCCCATGTCGATGTCGGTAACGCGCAGCTGCTCGGGCGTGCGGCCCTTGAAGCGCTCGACGACGCGGACGTCCACGTCGACTTCGCGCACCAGCTTGCCCAATCCCTCTTTCTCGCGCGATGAGACGATCCGCTCGACCTGGACGATGAGAATCGCGTCGGCCCAGCCCACGGAGTCGGAGAACGAGTTCAGACCCCAAGACGTGGCGCCGGCTGGAGAAGCCAGCCAGGGAAGCAGAGACAGTGCGAGAAGCAGTCTGTTGCGCATATCGCGAATCCCCCTGGCGCGTTCAGGCGCTCTGTCGAGAGAAGGGTGGACAGAGGCCGGTGAAGCCGGCCACAGAAGGAGAGACAGCGCGAGAAGCAGTTTGTTGCGCATATCGTGAATCCGGCTGGCGGGATCAGGCGCTCTGTCGATAAAGCCGAGATTTCCCATTTGCCCCCTCATGAGGGCCGTCCGTCCGTTCCAGTCGAGGCAATTCTCAGCCTCTCTGAGCCGAGAATCAAGCCAGATCTGACCGAGAGGTGGTAGAGCTCAGGTACATGTTGACCCGCCCCCGGTTCGGGGGCTGCGGTGTTTGGGGCTGCGGGGTCTGAGCCAACTGCGCCGGATCTGGCCTCGCCGCCGCAGGCGGCCCGGTCCGCGAGA
>Ga0315274_10015224_pt1 | contig 10899 bp, 10 predicted proteins | sample YL17G02_20_MG_FD_203700 | JGI IMG/M metagenome (GOLD analysis project Ga0315274, IMG submission 203700) | Sediment microbial communities from Yellowstone Lake, YNP, Wyoming, USA - YL17G02_20 | ecosystem: Environmental > Aquatic > Freshwater > Lake > Sediment | place: USA: Wyoming | collected...
CCCGACCTTTCTATAAGGAATTGAAGTTTTATTCATATAAGCCCCGCCCTGAATGGCGGGGCTTTCTAACGGGGTAAATTTAGAGTATGGAGTTAAAGAGATTAGGTATCAAAAAAATGGAGATGATCAATTTAGATGAAGTTCTTAATATAGAAGCTTCTTCCTCCCCCAATCCCTGGTCAAAGAATATGTTTATTGCGGAGATGAAAAGTCCATTGGCTTATTGTTTTATTATTAAAATGAAAGGAATTGTAAAGCATCCGGTGGTGATAGGTTTTATATGTTTTCGGAACATTGGAGATGAATCTGAACTTCTCAATATTTGTGTTCATCCTCAATATAGGCAAATGGGTATCGCTAAAAAGCTCATGCAATTTTATATCGCATTTTGTAGAAAAAGGAAGATAAAAACATTTTATCTCGAAGTGAATGCCTTAAATCAGATAGCGGTTCATCTCTATCATTTGTTTTTTTACCAATTGTCAGGGAGGAGAAAGAAATTCTATCAGGGGAAATTTGACGCTCTCCTCATGGTTAAAAATACTTAGAATTTATATGGCCCTTCAGACCGATGGAATTGTCTTAAAAAATGAGAGAATAAAACCCCTCTATTTTCTCTTGACGATTTACTGTCCTCCGATTGCCGATGGAATAAAAGCGGGACAGTTTATTATGCTCAAGGTTTCTGAAAACTTTTCTCCTCTCTTGAGGCGGCCCTTCAGTGTCTACAAAAGTTACCCATCGAGCCACCCAGAAAAAAAGAAAAGAGGAGTGTTGTTCATCCTCTATAGAATAGTAGGGAAGGGAACCCAAAAGATGACAGAATTTAAAAAAGGGCAAAAAGTTAATATGATAGGCCCTTTGGGGAATGGTTTCTCCTTACCTCCCCTCCCCTCTTCTACCCCTATTATTTTGATAGGAGGGGGGATAGGTGTCGTTTCTCTCTATTCTTTAGCGGAAATATTGGGATCCCACTATTTGTATGTCTTTATTGGTGGAAGGACAAAGGATGATCTTTTATGTGAAGAAGACTTTAAAAAACTAAATACCTTAAAGATTTTTATCGCCACAGAAGATGGAAGTTTGGGGTATAAAGGAACAGTGATCGATCTTTTTTTAACTCAAAAAAAGAGTTTTAAAAGAAGTCAATTTCAATACATCTATTCCTGTGGTCCAGTAGGAATGTTAAAAGAACTGGCAAAGGCAGTAAAATCCAAAGGTGTGGTCTGTCAGGCTTCCTTCGAAGCTCGAATGGGATGCGGCTTTGGAGCCTGTTGGGGATGTGTTGTCAAAACGAATGATCTTAACACTCCCTATCAACGGGTCTGCAAAGAAGGTCCTGTTTTCAATTTAAAAAATATCCTCTGGGAGTAACAGTGAATTCCATTCGAAATCCTGACCTATCCGTAACGATCGGAAAGATTCAACTAAAAAATCCAGTCATGGTAGCCTCCGGGACATTCGGTTTCGGTGAAGAATATGACGATTTCTTCGACCTTCATCAATTGGGTGCCATTCTATCCAAAGGCATTTCCTTAAAACCTATGATGGGAAATCCTCCGCCACGGATTTTTGAAACGGAGGGAGGAATCCTCAACTCCATCGGGCTCCAAAACCCCGGTTTTCAAAATTTCATCAACAATAAATTACCTTATTATAAAAAAATAAAGACCCACCTCATCATCAACTTTTTTGGTCATACCCAAAGGGAATATATAGATTTGGCAAGACGTTTCGATGGAGTTCCAGGCATTTCAGGCCTTGAAATGAATATCTCTTGCCCCAATGTCAAACGGGGTGGTATTGTTTTCGGCTCTGATCCAAAAATGGTTTATAAGCTTGTCAGAGAAGTTAGAAAGGTCACAAAATTAACTCTGATTATAAAGCTTTCCCCGAATGTCACCGATATTGCATTAATCGCTAAAAGCGTTGAGGAAGGAGGAGCAGATGCAGTCTCTCTCATTAATACGATCAAGGCAATGGCGGTCAATATCCATTCGAGAAAACCAGAATTAGGGAATATGATCGGAGGTCTTTCGGGGCCAGCCATTAAACCCATTGCCTTAAGAATGGTTTGGGAAGTGAGTCAGAGAGTAAAAATCCCTGTGATTGGGATGGGAGGAATTATGAAGGCCGAAGATGCGATCGAATTTATTCTGGTCGGAGCTTCGGCCATTCAAATTGGAACAGCCAATTTAATTAACCCAAGGACAGGAGTTGACGTAATCAACGGAATAAAGAAATATCTCATCCAAAATAAAATAGAGAGTGTTCAGAAATTAACTGGCCTTTTTAAAACTTATTAAGGGTCTCAAAATTGAATTGACATGCACCGCAAAATCTCCCCTGGCCCCTCTTTGCCAAAGAGGGGTAATTCCCCTCCCTTTGGAAAAGGGAGGGGAGGAGGGATTTTATAAAACAATGTCGTCATTATTATGAGACTGTTAATAGGCCATTCCATCAAATCTGATCTTTAAAGATCTTCGGTGAGATAAAAATCAACAAATCCCTTCTCTCATCTTTCTTTGATTCTTTTTTAAATAACCAGCCCAATATCGGAATTTTACTAACAAGAGGAACGCCTGTAGCCCCTTCGCTCTTTTTAATGGTATAAATCCCTGCAATGACGACCACTCCATTATCTTTGACCAATACCTCAGTGACGGCCTCTTTCTTATCTATGCTCGGTGTGCCATAAGTACTTTTATTGTCGTAGTTCGGTTCGTCTTTCTTTACCTTAATACTCATTTTGATGTGTCCGTCGTTCGTCACATGAGGGGTGACAGTCAATTTAAGGTTGGCCTCAATAAAATCTTCTGTTGGGGTTCCATCTGCTGTCAACTTTGTATAAGGAATTCTTAACCCCTGTTCAACCGATGCCTCTTTATTATCGAGTGTGGCGATTTTAGGGCTGGAAATAACATTAACATCTCCTTTACTTTCGTAAGCCGATATAGCGACATCCAAATTCCTTAATCCATATTCGGAAGTAAAAAGAAATTCAAGAATACTGCTGCCCGCGGTTCCTGCAGGCAAATCGATGAGTTTTCGAGTATTAACACTACTACCTCTTAGATCACTCGTATTCTTTGTACCACCTCCCACGGTAGCAACATTCTTATCATCTGTAGCACTCGTTGCCATAAACCCCCATGTTATGCCCAGGTCTCTTTGAAACGTCAGGTCGGCTTGGACGATCCTTGCCTCAATCAAGACTTGAGGTGTTTTCGTATCCAACGCTTTAACTAAGTTCTTTGCCGCAGCAATGTTTCGAGGGATATCCTTCACAATTAAAATATTCGTCCTATCATCTACTTTTATATCTCCCCGATCACTCAAAATACCCTTTATTTGTGGAAGAATTTCCTTTCCTGTAGCATAGTTGATCGGTATGAGATCGGTCACTAAATCCTCTAATTTTTCTTTGACCCTTCTTGACTCTAATTCCGCTTGAATATCTTTCTTCAAAGATTCGAGCGGTGCGATCCGTATTACGTTACCTACTTTAGTCATTCCGAGAGACCTCGCTTGTAAAATAACATCTAAAGCCTGGTCCCAAGGAACATCCACGAGTCTCATCGTAATTTTTCCTGTGACATCATCTCCTGTAATGATATTAAAATTACTTACTTCTGCAATCAGTCGAAGGATATTTTTAATATCCGCATCTTTGAAATCGAGTGACAATCTTCTCCCCGTAAATATCTTTTCGGGACGCCCTTCTTCAGGGACCTTTTTCTCTTCTTCTGCTTTTTCCGCTTTTTTGGCCACTTGCTGTTGAGGAACTGGTTTCTCTTCAACCGGGGGTAAGACTTTCTCTGGTTTTTTCAATTCAAGGATGGGTTTCACTTCTTCCTTCTTGACCTCTTCTTTCTTGACTTCTTCCTTTTTAGTCTCTACTGCCACTTCCTCTTTTTTTGTCTCGGGAACAGCCTCAATCTTTTTAGGCTTCTCTATGTCGATAAAGAGGGTCTTTCCTTCTTTAGTGGTCTCAAATGCCACTTCTTCTTTTAATGTGATCAATATCCTGACATCGTTCGCTTTCCCCTTTTTCACATTTTTTAAATCGATATATTTAACAGCACTGTCGAACCTACTCGTATCCAAACCTCTCTGAAGGTGTTTTGGAAGAAATGCATTTTTTATATCCACTGCAATCACCTTATCTGAAATCTTTGATGACTCAAATTTGGCTTCCTCAGTTAAGGCAACAACGATCTTTGACTTATCATCCATTTGCTTAAAATTGATTTCCTTCAAAACAGTTGATTTTTCAGCTTTGGTAGGTGCCACAGGTGTCGGGGCGACTTTTGGCTCCACAACAGGGGAAATCGGTGCCTTCTCCTGTAACACGATTTGGGGTTTTGAGGGTTGGGGGACATTCCCAAAAGAGACAATGAGTTTGTCATTGATCCGATTGATTTGATAAGAAGGGAATTTTGGAGTTGGACTTTCGAAAACGAGTCTCAGTTTATCGGGGTGGTGTCCAATACGGACTTTTTTGACAAATGGGTTCTTAATATTGATCGTTTTTTTGGGATATCCAGTATCCACCCCCAAAATATCTAAAACTAATCTTGGAGGAGAGCCCATTTTAAATGCATTATAGTCTCCAAGTTTTCCATCAGCGATGATGTTTAACGTAATAAAATCTTTTTTCTGTTCAAATAAAAAATTAAGGATCTTCTTTGCTTTTTGCAGAGTATCTGGGGCAGCAGTCTCTACTGGTCGAACCGGAGGAGCCTCTTCTTTCTTTAATTCTGGAGGAGGGATAGATGTCTCCTTCTCTTTTATGACCTCTTCTTCTTTTTTAACTTCGTCCTTTACTTCCTCCTTCTTTACTTCCTGCTTAACTTCGGCAATCTTCTTCACCTTTTCGATATCAATGGTCAGATTCTTATCTTCCTTTAAAATATTATAGTTGGTCATTTGAGCAAGAACAATTTCAATTCTTCCTTTGTCATCGAATTGTGTGATTAAGACTTCACCCACTGTTCCGTTATCGATTTTTACAGGTTCTTTGATCTGTTTTAAATCAATATTTGGAACGTCGATGGCAATCCTTAAGGGGTCGGATAATAATTTATAAAAAGGTGACTCGAGGACCTCAGACCCCTCCATTTGAACTCTTGTATAATTTTCTTCCTCAACAAAAGATATACTCTGGATAATAGAGGTTTTAACGACCTTCGATGGGATATCAGGAGGTGGCGTTTGTATCAGCGGTTTGCTTGCGGCACAACTATTAAGAAAGAGCCAAAATACAAATAAAGAAATCGTCTTAAATGTCTGAGAACATTTCATGATTCCCCTCCTTCTTCAACTCGATGAATAAATAATGAAATCTCATTAATTTTCTTTTGGCCAAAAATATCCTCATATACTTCTTCGATGATGATCTTATCTCTAAGAATCTGTTTTACCTTTCCGTCATTTTTACCAATCTCTGTTCCCTTCTTCAAAAAATATCCTTTCCCTGCTGAGTCCTCGACAAGAGCGATATTCCCTTCAGGGGTCATAATAATTGCCACCAGGGTTAATTGACTGATTTCGTATTTCTGCAAAGGGGTTTGTGGAACGTTCTTTGAATATGCTTTAGAGGGGGTCATTTGAATAAAAGGTTTAAATGGATCCGGTTTACCCAAAGGATTATAGGCATATTCGGCTTCTTCTTTTTTCTCTCCCTCTTTTTTCTCAGTCACCTTCGTCGACTCCACCTTTTTCGCTATCGCGGGAGACTTCACTTTTTGTGGAAGGGAGGATGGAGGGGGACTTCCACCGCAGCCCATCACAAAAAATATAAATGCGAAGCATAGAAGTACGAGGCACCAGAATGGTCTATTTTTTTCGAGCTTTTTCAAGATCTTCCTCTGTTTCCTTGGGACCCGCTTTCCTTTCACTTTTCTTCTCCTCAATTTTCTTTTCTATGGACCGATACGTATGGACGAGACATGAGGTCTTTACCCAAACCTCGGATTCTCCCTTCCCTTTCACCTCTTTTGCCCTGGTCATATTAAAATCGACGACGTTAATAATTCTTGGAAGTTTTCCCACTTTGTCAAAGAAAATGCCTGTATTATGGTAACTCCCCGATACTGTTAGCTCGATGGGAACATTGGCATAGAATGGTTGAGGTTCTTCAGCCTTTGGTTTAAAGAGGGTGAATTCGAGATTTGACTCTCTCCCAAGATTGGTGATCGTTTTTAATATCTCTGGGATTTCTTTCTCATTCGGAAGTTGAGTCAGGGCATTCGTCAGCTCCTCATTCAACTTCGCGACCTGTTCTTTGAATTTCTGGTAGTCTCTCGTGATCGCCTTGCTCTCATTCAAATCTTTAACCAATTTATTCAAATCACCGTCCAAGATTTTCAGCTCTTCTTGCCGAGGGCTGAAAAAACTTTGAAAATATAGACCTGACATTGCACCTAAAATAACCACCAATATTAAGATTTTCTTAGACGTGGAGAGCTTTAAAATAGAATCCATTGTAAGGGCCATTTCGTTTCTCCTTAAACTAAATCAAGAAATTTCACACGAGAGAACGAACCTCTTCAGCCTGATTTTGTTCTGTTCGATTTGTTCGCTCACAATTAAATCAACGTTTTTAAAAACCTTCGACTTTCGAAGATTGGTCATGAGATTGGCCACTGTCTCATCATCTAAGGCGACCCCTTCAATCCCTAATTTCGTTCCCTCTTTTTTCAAAGATTCCAGTTGGATTTTTTCTGGTTTAGCTATGCTGATTTCATCTAAGAGTCTCGCAGAGATTGACTTTCCCTTCCTCAATGAATTAATGGCGTTTAACCTGTCTTGAAAATTTTTCTGTGATTCTTTGGCTTGATTGATTTCTTTGATCTGGGTTTTTTGGTCGTCGATCTCCTTTTTTGTCTTAGATATTTGTGCTAATATTTCCTCTTTTCCTTTATCGAGTTGCGATTGGATAATAATAAAAGACACAAATAAAAGGGCAACAGAGACAATGAGAACGATAAATTCCTTTCTTATCCCAGCTCTCTTTTTTTCTTTCCTTGTCAGAAGCAAATTGATCTTTATCATCTATCCCCCACCTTTCTTGAGGCAAGACCTACGCCAACGGCCATGAGCGGCCCTATTTCTCTTAGATACTCCACGTCAATATTTTTTCCGCTAACCTCTATTTTTGTAAATGGATTAACCATTTCAACAGGGATTCCTATCTCCTGTTGTAAAACAATACTAAAATCTTTGACCTTTGATCCCCCTCCACTCAAAAATAACTTATTGATTTTTTCATAGGTGGTGGTCGATTGAAAGAAATCTATTGAATTCCTTATTTCTACGGCTAACGATTCAGAGGCTGTTTTTAATAAGGTTTGAATGATCGATCGGGAGGTGACATCAACCTTACTGCCCACTTTAATTCTTTCCGCCTCATCGTAGTCCACGTGGAGTTGCCTTTGGATGTCTTCCGTGATCTGATTTCCCCCCTTAAAAATGTCTCTCGTAAAGCCAGAGACATTGTCTTTTAAGATGTTAATGTTAGTAATATTGGCACCGACATTGATAATAGCAACGACCTCCCCCTTTTCAAATTCATAATTAATTGCCAACATATTTTCTAAAGCAAAAGCATCGATATCGATAATGACTGGATTTAATCCAGCCTCCATAATGACTGAGAGATAATCATTAATAATATCCTTTTTTGCTGCCACTAATACGACATCCATGACCTCTGGGTTTTCTGGATTAGCACCAAAGGTTTGGAAATCGATATTGACATCATTAATGTCAAATGGAATGTATCGTTCAGCCTCCCATCGTATCGATTCTTCCAATTCGGCTTCTGTCATGAAGGGTAATGAAACTTTTTTAACAATGACGGAATGGCCGGAGACGGATGTCACTGCATCTTTCGTCTTTACCTTAGAAGTGGAAATAAGGTCTCTTATGGTATCAATAATAGTAGCTGAATCCATCAAGGCTCCGTCCACAATGGCTTCTGGGGGTAAAGAAGATAGTCCCAAATTTTGTAATTTAAAACCACTTTTCCCCTCCGTTAATTCCACAAGTTTTATTGAACTTGACCCGATATCCAGACCGATGACATTCTTCTTTTTTCCCCAATACATTTTTCACCCCGTTAGAAAGCCCCGCTTTTTAAAGCGGGGATGAGTTGTGTATCAGAATTTTAATACCGTTCAGAAAGGGCGAGGTTTAAAGCCCCGTCCTTTCTAACGGGGTTTACCTCTTTTTAGTTAATTTAAAATGATAGATAACATCAATTTCTCTCAATCTTCATAAAAAGTCAAGAAAAATATTTATTAAATCCACAAAATTCAAATAGGTAATAAATTAAATCTGATAAATTACTTTAAATTTATTAAATAACTTATGAATATTCCAATTAATTATTAGATATATTATATCTTTTAATCTTCGCCCTTAACGTAGCCCGGGAAATGCCTAACGTTTTTGAGGCTTTTGATTTATTCCATTCTAATTTTCTCAAGACCTTGGAAATATGATTCATTTCCATATATTCCAAAGACATCCCATCTGTGATTTCAGGTGGTTCGGAAGTTGTCTTCCATCGATCATATTGTTCAGCTTGTTTTAATTCAAAAGGAAGTTGTTTGGGTATGATATATTCTTGGTCTGTTAAAATCATTGCCCTTTCAATGACATTCTTTAATTCTCTCACATTTCCTGGCCAAGTGTAATGGATCATCATATTTTTTGCTTCTTCAGAAAATCCTTTGATATTTTTATTATATTCTTTATTATTTTCCCCAATAAATAAGTTTGCGAGGGGTAAAATATCCTCTACTCTTTCACGGAGAGGTGGCATATCCACTATCATTACTTTTAATCTGTAATATAAATCTTTTCTAAAAAGTCCCTCTTTTACCAATGTTTCTAAATCTCTATTCGTAGCTGCAATAATTCGAACATCAATCTTAATTTCTCTTTCCCCTCCTAACCTCATGAAGGTTTGGTTTTCAATGACCCTTAAGATCTTTGACTGTAAATAAGGTTTCATATCTCCAATTTCATCTAAAAAAACTGTTCCTCCATCAGCCAATTCAAAAAGTCCCTTCTTTGTATTTTTTGCATCGGTAAAGGCACCCTTTTCGTGTCCAAAAAGCTCTGATTCCAATAATGAATCAGGTATGGCACTACAATTAATCTTCATCAGGGATTTACCATTTCTTTTACTATTAAAATGAATCGCATTCGCAGCTAATTCCTTACCAGTACCACTTTCTCCCTGAATCAGTACGGATGTTTTATAAGTTTTACTTATCGTTTCAATAAGTTCTTTCACATATTGAATCTGGAGACTGATCCCATTAATATGGTCGTTTTGATATTCCACCTTATGTTGTCGATGGAGTCTTCTAACTTCGTTGATCAAGCTTTTTGTCTCTAAACCTTTTTCAACCAGTAATTGTAATTCTTCCAATTCAAAGGGTTTATTGATGTAATGATAAGCCCCTGATTTCATGGCTGAAACTGCGGTTTGAACATCAGAATAAGCGGTCATCATGATGACTAAGATGTCACTATCAAATTCTTTAATCTTTCTCAAAATTTCTAGACCATCTACATCAGGGAGCCTCATGTCTAAAAGAATGAGATCAATGAGATTCTTTTTTGTGACAGAAAGGGCTCCATTCCCAGAACCCACAGAAAAGATCTCGTACCCTCTCTTCTTTAGCACACTCGAGAGTGTCTCTTGCATCACTTCGTCATCATCAACAATCAGAATGGACGGTTTCATGGATTTTCCAACATTTCTGGCAAATTGATTATGAAGGAGGTCCCTTTCCCCAATTCGCTTTCGACCTTAATGGTTCCTCCATGTTTCTTAACGATTTGATAGGTGATCGAAAGGCCCAACCCAATCCCTTTTGGTTTTGTTGTAAAAAAGGGATCAAAAATCTTATGAAGAATATTGGGGGGAATCCCTTTTCCTGTGTCCGAAATACTGATCTTAATTAAATTCTGTTCGCGTCCAATTAAAGAGGTGGAAACGATCGGCGTAACCTCGGTCTTCAGCTCACCGCCATCGGGCATCGCTTGAATGGCATTCAAAAATAAATTCAGAAAAGCTTGATGCATTTGTGTCTTATCGACTTTTATCTTAGGAAGTTGGGGATGATAATTCTCAATAAAATGAATTCCTTTATCCGCAATCTCCTTGATAAGAAAGGGAATAATTTCATTAATAATGTCCTTGATATGGCAGTAGACCAGATTCAATTTTTGTGGTTTGGCAAATGAAAAAAATGTCTTTAGAAGCTCATTAAGCCGATCAATTTCCTTTGTAATCCGACTTAAATATTCTCTTTTTGAGTCATCCTTTGACATCTCCTCGCTAAGCGCTTGGGCCGTCGTCTTGATACCGGCGAGTGGATTTCGAAGTTCATGCGCGATATCTGAGGCAAGCTTCCCCAATGAAACGAGTCTATCCATTCTCAATATTTCTTCTTGAATTTTATAAACATTCGTCATATCACGAAAGATCACAATCTTCCCTATCGTTTCTCCCCTGACGTTCAAATGATTATTCATGGTAAACCCAACAGGAAATTCACTACGGTCTTTCCTCCTCATCCATCCCTCTTTCCTCGTATCATGGTCATCAGGATTATCAAAGAAAAGAGAGCGGATATCACTCTGCTTTTCCCTTAAATCAAAAATATGAAAGGGTTTGTTAACCAGCTCCTCTTTCGAATAACCCAAAATTCTCTCTCCTGCCCGATTGATATAAGTGATCGTGTCATTCATTCCAGTAATAATGATTCCGCTTCCAATGCTCTGAATAATACTATCGGTAAAATTTTTCACATCTTCTAACTCTTGGGTGAGCCGATGAATCACCTCCTCTTTTTTTTCTATCATCCCATCCATTTT
>Ga0315274_10015225_pt1 | contig 10899 bp, 11 predicted proteins | sample YL17G02_20_MG_FD_203700 | JGI IMG/M metagenome (GOLD analysis project Ga0315274, IMG submission 203700) | Sediment microbial communities from Yellowstone Lake, YNP, Wyoming, USA - YL17G02_20 | ecosystem: Environmental > Aquatic > Freshwater > Lake > Sediment | place: USA: Wyoming | collected...
GAAGAGATTCTTTTGAATGGCCCGTTCCACCAAGGCTTCTCCATTTCCTCCGGGGACCTCCGGGAAGATATAAAAAGCACCCAGGGGTTTTTGAACACGATACTTTTCCTTGAGGCCCTCATAGACGATATCCCTTTTCTTCTTATATCGCTCAATATAATCATCGACATTGAAGTCCAGGGCCTTAACGGCCGCCTTCTGAGCAAAGGAACAGGTGCTTGAAAATGTATATTGTTGGAGAGTGATCATATGCTGGAGGATCTCCCGGGGCCCGGCTGCATAGCCCAGTCTCCATCCCGTCATCCCCCAGCCCTTTGAGAAGCCACCAAAGGTTAGGGTTTTTTCATAGAGTTGTCCTAAACAGGGGCATGCGGGTGCATCAAAGACAAAATTATCATAGATGTCGTCAGAGAGAATGAAAAGGTCTCTCTCCCGGGCAATCTTTGCCACCATCAGCAGATCTTCTCTTGGATAGACGGCTCCAGCGGGATTATTCGGACTATTGATGATGATGAACTTCGTCTTTTTCGATAATTTCTTAACGATTTCCTCCTCCCTTAATCGGAAATCGGGATAGGTATCAACAAAGACGGGAATGCCTCCCATCAGGAGAACCTGATATTCATACATGACGAAATAAGGATCAGGGATGACCACTTCATCGCCGGGGTTGATGAGGGCAAGGTTGGCGAGGAGAAGGCCACCCGTCACCCCAGCCGTCACCATCACCTCTTCAAAATGGATTCCCTTCTTTTTCAGATGGGAGGCAATCTTTTCCCTCAATTCAGGGATGCCCTGGGTGGGCGTATATTTGTTGAACCCCTTTCTGATCCAATCTATTCCCTCGTCCTTAAGAGGTTCTGGGATATCGAAGTCAGGTTCTCCAATGCTTAGATTGATGGGATCTTTCATCTGCCGCGCCAGGTCAAAGATTCGCCTGACCCCGGAAGGTTTAATATTGGCTAGCCGTTGAGAAATCATTCCTTCCCCCTTCTTAAAATGAGCGGACAAAATGATAAAAAATTACAAAAATCGATTGCTTAAGCAAACACACATTTGTATACCCTAAGGAAATTTTCACCAAGTATTTTCATAATAGTCTTCCTGGAATGCCCTCTTTCAATTAATCCCTGGATAATATTTGGTATTTGCGCGGGGGTTTCTAGCCCCTTCACCTTTTCTGAGGGAGGAATATACAGATCCGGATATTTCCCTACTTCATCAGTATAATAAGACAAATCTAAACCTAAGCCTACATAGTCCTCACCAACCAGATTGACGATATGATCTATATGATCCAACACATTTTTTATCGAGGGGTTTATCCTTTTAACATGGTAAGGAAATGCGTTAATACCCACCACGCCCCCCGTTTGCACGACTGCACAGATTTGTTCGTCACTTAGGTTTCTAATGTGGTTACAAACCCTCTTACAATTTGAGTGCGAAACCACAACTGGACTGTTGGAGATTTCGATGACGTGGTAAAAGCTGTTCTCTCCCACGTGAGTTAAATCGATCAGAATTCCCAACCGATTCAGCTCCCTAACCACCTCAATTCCAAAATTGCTTAATTTCCCCTTTGATTTTTCGAAACAGCCATCCCCAATATCATTCCTTTCGTTATAAGTCAATTGGATAATTCTGACACCGAGTTTAAAAAAAATTCCAAGATAGTACAGTTCTCCTTCCAATGGGGGTAACCCTTGCAGAAAATAAATCACAGCAATTTTGTTTCGTCTTTTAGCAGCTTCAATTTTTGCATAATTATCTGCGAACAAAAACGTTTTCTTACTCTCTTCAATATCTGTGTTTACAACCCCAATGCTTCTAATTGCATCTTTGAAATCCCAAAAACCTAGAGGAGGAAAGGGGACATATATGGACGCGGCAATAGCTGATATGCCGCCTTTATTGAAAATAGGAAACAAAACTTTTTCCATTATTCCCTTTTCTCCGCGATATCGTCTTTTCCTGATTTCCCAATACACCTGAGGTTCACAGCCGTTCACGATAATTGCTTTTTCAAGAATTTCTTTGCATTTGTTCGTTATTTTTTGCCCTGCTTTTACCATCATAATAGAATGTCCTTTTTAGGGTTAACCGTTTCCTAAAATCGAAAACGCGGCGATTCCGAGGATGAGAGCACTTTCCCCATCCTACGCAATTATATGAGTAGGATGGGGAAAGACAGCAAACACACTCACGCTAGCGCTTCCATTTCTTTGGCATCTGTTTTAGTCCTTAAAGGGAACATAACCCCCAATCCCCATGGAAAATAGAAATGGACCCAACCATGTAATCTATTTGCATAGAGTGTCAAAAGCCGAACGAGGTCTTTAAAATCTTTCTTATTATCTATCTCCTCCAGCATATCTATAAAAGTTTTCGTAAACTCCCACATCTTTTTGAGACCGCAATACCCTAAAAATTCAGCGCACACAGGGACCAATCCTTTTGCAAGCGCTCTGAGATGATACATATCGTATTTCGGATCATCTACCATCCTGAGTAGGGTTGAATAACATAGATATCCCAAAGCCCGAATTTCTCCATCCACAAAGACGTATGTGGTAAAATACTGCCCATAAGAGCCAGCCTGGGAGTCGATGAAGCCCAACCTTATTTTTTTGAGTTCTTTGGGTTCTTCCAACCAGATTTTCTTGATTTCTTCTTCAATTTCTTTCTTGAAATTCTCTGTCTTCGTGGCCATCTCGATACCTCCTTTTCACTGTTTTTTTCTGAATACCACTTTTATGATCTTTTTAGTGTTATACATACTATCCCAAACTGCTTTGCCCACGGATTTCAATATATCTAGATTTTCCCCCTTCACCTGACCAATCAGCTGGGTTTTCAGATTTTCCGTAATGGAACCATAATAAACAGCCACTAGACCCAAGACCGAGTAGGTAATGGATCCAGCCGGGGCCTCCGAAATCACTACGGGATGCTTCCCTTTGTTGTGAAATTCAACTTCGTTGACCGGGCAATATGCATACATATCTTCTCCCGATACAACTGCATGAAGCTGAATAGTCTCAAAGGGCATGCAGTCCCAAAAAACTTTACAAAGTTCCGGGTTCCTATCCATGAACAACTTTGCATCTACCTTAGCCTTCAAACTGGGCCACTCCATCTCAAACATGTTTTCCATTTTTTTCTCCTTTCTTGAGATTGAAATTTGAAACTCCCTACCTTCTTTCTTTAACTTAAAATTTCCTACCTCCTTCCTTTTAAATGTTGTTCAAGATAGACTTATTTCATAGACTTCTCAATTTGAGACAACTTTCAATTTACCTATTGCCCTGTTGACTCAAACCCTGTTTGAACAAATTTCTCATCTTCGATTACCTTTACAGTAATTTTCTTTATTGGGTTTCGTTTTTCATCGTAACTCAATTCGCCATCAACGCCAGGATAATCCTTGGTCTTTGCAATTGCCTTTTGTAAATCCTCTCTTGTATCTCCCACCCTCATGGCAGCTTGTGCGAAAATCTTAACGCAGTCATAGGACGTTTTAACGACTATACCGGGGTCTCTATTATATTTGGATCTATATTTGGCCAAGAATTCCTGCAATGCCTTTTGGGAAGCTTCTGTGCTCGGAGGAGCTTGAATCGCGTATGTGACCCCGTTTGCATCTTTTCCCAATGTTTGAATGAATGCAGGCTCCTCAACTTGAGAACAATTCAGAACCTTTGTTTCAATTCTTAATTCTTTCATTTGCTTCACTTGAGTTGCTATTTCCTTCCATGTTCCATATACTGAAATGACTTCCGGATTCATAGCCTTTATCTTGGTCAGCGCAGTACGAAAATCGGTTGAACCTGACGGATATGTCTCGTGAATGACTACTGTTCCCCCTAATTGTTGAAATCTTTCGGTTAGATTGGTATCCCAAGCATAGCCTGTATCCATAGTGTAGAACAGGGATGCAATTTTTTTCAGCCCAAGCACCCTATATGCATATTCTGCTATTACTCTTGCCTGGAAGTCCGTGGAGGGCGTTACTCTAAAAATATACTCCCATTCAGAGAATTTCGAACTTGAGGCCATAGGGACCATGATAACGGTCTTATTTCTCTCAGCTACAGGACCTGCAGCCATAGTAAAGGATGTAAATAGTGTTCCTACGATGGCTGGTACTTTATCAACTGTGATTAGCTTTTGAACAGCTGTGACACTTCCCGATGGTGTCCCCCCGTCATTTTCATAAATGACCTCGAGCTTCTTACCTTTTATTCCCCCCATCGAGTTTACTTCATCTACGGCAATTTCTATTCCTCTCTTTGCATCTTCCGCGTAAACTGCCAGAGGACCTGTAAAGGGATATACTGCCCCGATCTTATAAACCTGTGCTTGTGCATAACCTGTTAAACCAATAAGCGACGCGATTGTTACAAGAATCAATACTTCTCTTCTCATATTAAATTCCTCCTTTCTCATCAAAAAAGTATTGGCGAATATTGTTCTCAGACCGATCATCAACCCTCCTTTCCTCAAAAATGACATGTCCTAGTTTCAGAACGTATGTGCGACTGGTGATTTTTAACAATTGACGAACATTCTGTTCCACGATCAAGATCGTTGTTCCCAATTTCTGGTTTAGTTCCCTGATCTCCTGAAATAATGAATCGATTATTTTAGGTGCTAGGCCTACAGAAGGCTCATCAAGTAGCATAAGAGTAGGTTTCACGATCAACCCCATGGCGAGGGAAAGCATCTGTCTTTCGCCACCGCTCAGTTTTCCTGCAGGTTGTGATTTGAATTTCTTCAAAATGGGGAACATTTCATAACTATTTTGGATCCTTGTTTTCAACTCGTTCGAATCTTCAAGGATGTACCCCCCCATCTCTAGATTTTCGTTAACCGACAGTTTGCCGAAAACCTTATTAATCTGAGGAAAATAGCAGATACCTTCTGTTAAATTCTCTCGAGGGGGTCTGTTTTGAATCTCTTTTCCAAGATAGATAATCGTACCGTTATCTACGGGGATTAAACCATAAAGAGCTTTGAGAATTGTAGATTTTCCAGAACCGTTAGGACCTACTAGACCAACAATTTCTCTCACACAAATTTCAAAAGTAACTTCTTTAAGCACTTTTTTCTTACCATACCCAGCTTCAACCGCAAGTGTTTTAAGCACTTCATGATTCGGTGGACACATCGTTAAATCTTCCTCAAATTCAAGTCTTCAAGCCCAGGTATGCCTCGATTACTTTCTCATTCCTTTGGATATCGGAAGGTGAGCCTGACGCAATTTCTTCCCCATAGTTCAAGACAATCACCCTGTCAGAAATTTCCATTACAACTGTTGTGTCGTGTTCGATGAAAAGGATAGTCTTGCCAGAAGCTTTCAATCTTTTGAAGATCTCAATAACCTTTGAAATCATTAACGGGGAAAGCCCTGCCATCGGTTCATCAAAAAGAAAAAGCTCAGCATCTGTTGTAATTGCCCTTGCGATTTCCAAAAGCTTTGTCTGTCCATAGGAAAGGTTACTTGCGAGATCATCTTTCATTTGAATAAGCTCTATATTTTCCAATAGTTCAATTGCTCGGCCCCTATTTCTCTTCTCTTCATCTCTTACTGTTCTTAATCCTAATGTTCCCCAGAACAAATTTTCACCTTTTGCATTCTTTGAAGCTACTAGTATGTTATCGAGGACCGTCAGCCTGGGGAAAACCCTTATTATTTGAAAGGTTCTAGAAATTTTCATTTCAGCAATCTTATATGGATTCAGTCCACTGATTAGCTTGCCTTTGAAGAGGATTTCCCCAGAAGTAGGTCTCAAGAACCCAGTGATCAAGTTGAAAAGGGTCGTCTTTCCAGCTCCATTTGGACCAAGCAGACTCACTACCATTTGAGGCTCTATTTGTATCGACAGATTATTAATGGCCTTGATGCCACCAAAGAGTTTTGTGAGTCCCTTTGTTTTCAGCAGAATCATCGGTCCCTAGAAAGGATACTTTCCCCATAGGCCTTGGGGGCGTTTAAGGATGATAATAACTAAGAGCAGCCCATACAACATCTTGCGAATCTGAGCCGCGTAGAATGTTGGAATTCCTAATAACCTTAAAGATTCAGGAAAGAGAATGAGAGTAGTTGCGCCCAAGATAGATCCCGGGATACTTTCCATGCCTCCAAACACAACCATGCTGAATATAAGAAAAGATTCTGCAGTTGTAAAACTACTGGGATCAACAAACGAAATGTAGTGCGCATACAGGGACCCAGCGATGCCAGCAATAAAGGCGCATACTAGAAATGCCAATATTTTGAATTTGGAGGTATTCTTCCCAATGGCAAGAGTTGCGGTCTCGTCCTCTCTTATTGCAAGGAGGACACGACCGAAGGCCGATCGTGTTAGCCGGTTCATAAAAACTATGATGAGAAGAGCAAATACAGTTACTAACAGCATGTAAGAAGCGGATGAGTTAAAGCTTAACGTGAAGATAGTGGGCCTGGGGATCCCAGGGATTCCCATGGGCCCTCCTGTAAAAGAAATCCAATTATTCAATATCGTGTAAACGATAACGCCGAGACCAAAGGTTGCTAGGGCTAAGTAATCCCCGCTCAGCCTTAGCGCGGGGACTCCAATAATCATACCCAATAATCCTGTAACAAGAGCAGTGGTTGGGATCTCTATCAGAAACGGAAATCCTAACTTGATGGACAATAAAGCGGCTGTGTATGCCCCTATACCAAAGAAAGCACCCTGGCCCAGATTGAACAATCCTGCGTAGCCTACCGTGAGGTTAAGGCTTAATGTCAAAATTACGTAAATCCCAGACATGGTTAATAGGTGGTAAATAAGATCCATTCAACGGTACCTATTTTTGTTTATTTTTCTATTTCAATCCCAAACAGCGAGGGTCTAATCATAATGAAGAGGATCAAGACAACTAGTGAAATCCCATCTTTCCACCCTCCTGGGATTATCCAGACTGCAAAGTTTTCGATCATGGCCAACAGAAATCCCCCCCAAAATGCACCCGAAATGTTTCCAATGCCACCAAGGATTGAAGCGACAATGCCCTTTAGCAATGCTGGATTGCCAATATTTGGATCGATATCGGTGTCTAGCGAGACCAAAATCCCGGCTATTGCTGCCAGAGCCGATCCGAAGAAGAAGGTCACCCGATAAACCTTATCTACAGGGATACCAACAACGATTGCCATCTCTGGATTATCAGCGGTTCCTCGCATTGCTTTTCCGATTTTTGTCTTATTTAAAAAAAAGGTTAATAAGACCATGATTGAAACTGCGGCGATAAGGATGATAAGTTGATTTCGAGTGATGATAGCGCCCAAAAATTCATATCCAGGTTGAATAGGACCCTTAGTCAGGCTTCTGACATCGCTACTAAAAACCATAGTAACGCATGCCTCAAGTAATGTAGCGATTCCGATCGAAATTATAATGAAAGCCCAACCTGGGGCCTTTTTAGTCCGGAGTGGGCGAAACGCAATATTGTCAATAAGTAACATTAGAGTTGCCACGATGGCAGTTGCTAAGGCTGCAGCAATCGGGAAATAAATATTTAGCTTGACACACAAAGCATACCCGAGATAGGCTCCTAAAAGGTATACAGCTCCATGAGCCATATTGAAAAAGTTCATCACACCATAAATTAAAGTAAATCCGAATGCGATTAGGGAGTAAATACTACCCGAAATGATTCCGTTCACTAGTACTTGAATGATCAAAGATACCCCCGAGGTTCGAAATCGAATGTGACATTATAGGTCAAATTCAATATGTGATCCGACTCATGGTATGGAAGATGACCCTTCAACAAATGCAAATGCTTGTCGATCTCTTTCACCAACCCCAACCGCCACGCCATCAAATGAATGACCCCGATCCCTCCACACGCAATCCCCTGATGACGATCATCCAACTCATTGCGAATGTTCATGCCTTTTAACATCAGCCTCTCTTGCTCTTCCCAATTTTTTCGCTCCAGTCGTTTCTCAATTTTTCTCTTGCGCTTCGCCAGTATCTTGTGGTTTAATTTTTCACTCGAAATGCTCCTTTCTGATAGGCTTTGGTTTTCTTACAAATCTGTCATGGCCTTATCTGTAGGGCATTTCAGGGCATTTTGAATACTCCTTTCATTTTTACCTAAAATAATTACACTTGTTTAAGGTCTGGCCGAGCATCTATTTGCACGGCTCAAGGCTCTGGAACTCCCTCAGCGCTCCAGCCTCTCAGTTCATAATAATCCTGAAGCATTTTTCGCAGGTCCTCCCTCCGAATGCTTTTTCCCTCTTTACCCAAAGGTTCATCGAAAAATCTTTTCGGGAGGATGTCATCTTTTGAAGAGATCCCTTCACGAAGGTTAAACCTCCGCGTTTCATTCTGGATATTGGACGAGATCTTTCTCAATTGGCCCTCGTCCAATTTGATACCCGTGGTCACCTCAATAATCGTTGAAAGGTAATTCCAATCCCAATAGAGGTCACGATAAAACCTGCATAAGATGAGAGCATCATGGATGTTGAAGCGATCCTCAAATTCGAGGAAGAGTTTGGCTTTCCCCTCTATCTGATCCGAAGGGATCATTCCGGAAAGTTCCGCTTTATAGAAGGTTGCCCTGAGATGGCAGGCGCCCCGATCTGAAGTAGCATAAGCAAGGCCCATCCCTTTCAGGACCCTTGGATCATAACCTGGTGGATCCATTCCATTCACATGGATAGCGATATCCTCCATCTGCCAGACTTTAGCAGCATGACGAATCCCTTCAGATAAAATAGCTCCGGTTCCCTTTTTGTAAGCGATGTCGTGAAGAAGCTCAGCGATTTTGTCGACGTCCCCCCAACGCAGCTTCTCTTGAATTCTCCCCATCTCCGAGGCTTCGATGGCAAAAGCACAGAGGCTTCCAGCAGAGATGGTGTCCATGCCTAGGCGATCGCAGATGTCGTTGAGATAAGCAATTTCCTCAATCTCATGGACCATGCAGAGTCCACCGAAGGCATAAATCGTCTCGTATTCTGGTCCTTCAATCTTGAGCCCTTTGTGTCTTCCCTCTTTCATCTCGCTTAGATTTCCACAAGCGACGAAACAACGGAGGCAGGCTGTTGGTTTTACCTGACATCGCTCGATCAGAGACTCCGCACTGATCTTCTCCCACCCTTCGAAGGTTCCAAGGTGCCAATATTTGGAGGGGAAGCCTCCGACCGCATTGTTCATGGCCACAAGCATGGGTGTTCCCAGTCTCCTGTAGGCTTGAGCCCCAGGACTATCCTTTCCCCGCTCGAGGGTTTCCTTCGCGAACCGCTCCAATCGATCCAGATAAGCCACTTCTCGTTTCTTTTCTCCGTGAAAGGCGATGGCCTTCACTTTTTTAGAACCCATTACCGCCCCAATCCCCGTCCTTCCGAGAGATCGCCAGTAATCATTCTCAATCACAGAAAATCGAATAAGGTTTTCCCCTGCCGGGCCGATGACCAGAGCAGCCGTGCCCCTTTGGTTCATCCTCCTCAGTACTTCATCCTCCGTAAAATAGGTGTCCTTTCCCCACAGGTCTTTTGCATCGTGAAAGATCACTGTTTTATCGGAGATCTCGATCCAGACCGGTTCATCCGATGCCTGCTCTAAAATGAAGGCGTCATAACCTGTCCGACTCATTGGCTCTGCGGCCTTCCCCCCGGAATAGGATTCTGAAAAAATCCCGGTCAAAGGAGATTTGGTAAAAGCCCCATGCCGACAAGACCCATAGATCCGGGTGTCTGTAACGGGGCCCAGGCAGAAGATGAGCTTATTCTGTGAGGAGAGAGGATCGACTCCAGGTGGATTCTCCTTCATGAGGAGATAGACCCCCAGCCCTTTACCGCCCAAATACTGATTAAAGATAGAATCGGAGATCGTTTCTCCTCTAAAAGTTTTCGTTTTGAGACTGATCCTCAGGATTTTGTTGAAGAGACCTTTCATCGTTTCCTCTTTTTCATAAGCAGCTTGAATTGGTTCTTGACTGATAAGCCGAGAGGATTCGCCAAATATTTACTTAATGCGGCGAATCAACTTTATTTCTTTCTATCTCATTTGAGTTTATTCTTTATTGTGGAAGTAAACCGAGAAGAATTCCGATACCTCCAAGGCGATTACTGAATGCATTGTTCTTCCATTAAAGTAAACCATGTCTCCTCCATTGATCTCTTGGACTTTCTTTCCATAATTGAAGACACATCTACCTTTTATTAAGTAAATCAGTTCAAATCCTTCATTCCTATGTTTAATAAATTCTCCTTTTTTAGCCTCTCCCAAGCTGACAGATATCTTCCCATCGATAACTCCTTTAGGAAGAAGAAGCCTTAATTTTAAGTTCCCAGAATTAATGATTGGCTGGTCGTTTGCTTTAATCGTAATGAGACTTTCTTTCTGCTTTAAGAACTTTTCAATCGGATATTTGAGCTGGTGAGCTATTTCTGACAGTAGGGCTACGGAGGGACTTATCTTACCTGTTTCTATGCGCTGAATAGTAAGATAGCTTACGCCAACCTTCTCAGCGAGCTGCTTTATCGTATATCCAATGCTTTTTCTTACGTCCCGAATGTCTGGGCCAACTTGCATATGATCGGGGTTATATATCCAAAAATATATAAAGTCAACAAAAAAATTTTTAAATGGATATTTTTCAGACGTCCTTGCACCTGATTATTTCTTCGTAACCTGTGAAGAAAGATATTCTTTAAGAGATTCATTAAAAATATTTTGTGGCCGTAATACTCGGTTGAGCAGGGTAATCGGGAACTATAGGCGAATCACTCTTGTTCTTTGATTTTCTTGGCTTTTTCGATGAGCTCGATGAGGGTGTCCATTCTTGTCTTGGAAGGAGGTGCCAAGGCACGTTGAATTTGGTCCATCGAATAATGTTCGCCTAAGAATTTTGATA
>Ga0315274_10015228_pt1 | contig 10898 bp, 9 predicted proteins | sample YL17G02_20_MG_FD_203700 | JGI IMG/M metagenome (GOLD analysis project Ga0315274, IMG submission 203700) | Sediment microbial communities from Yellowstone Lake, YNP, Wyoming, USA - YL17G02_20 | ecosystem: Environmental > Aquatic > Freshwater > Lake > Sediment | place: USA: Wyoming | collected...
AACGTCAGTTGCGAATCCTTCTTGAGCATGTTCGTTCCTTCTCTACTTGATGATGCGAAAAGCTCTGCCTCATTGCTCAAAAAGAAATACAACCATCGTGCCACACTTTTTCAGAGGTTTCAAATTCTGTTAACAAATCTCGCAGGGATAACATCCGGAACCAATACTTCAGCGCAGATGGATCGCTTTCGTCTCCAGGCTTCAAGTTGGTCTTCATGAGTCCAGTCTCTTGCATAGACGAGCTCGGGATCCAAATGACCGAGGCCGCCAGGTGATTCATAGAACCGAGCGTAGCCACTTGAGGCATTTCCATCAGTAATAATAACTTGCGGTAAATCGAGAACTGCATCATTGACCCCCAGTACACAGATTTCTTCGTGCAAATCCTTTCGCTTGAACATCATTGGGTTCCGGGGATTGAAGTGCAGATTCGCATAATGATGGAGCTCCTTGTCAGTTCCCGGCACCTGTTTTTCCCTGCGTTTCTGGATTTCCGAATCGGCAATACTCTTGCACCGGAGACGCTTTGAGCGCTTGTGTGAAACAATGCCCAATTTGAGCATGGAGGGTAGGTTCTCGATGGGTGTGATATAGTACAGTTCAGTTACGCGCGAACGCAACATTCTACTTCCTTTGGCAATTCATACTGAGTCCTCATCAGACTTGCCAGGAGCATGTCAGCTTATCCGTCGATTCTCAATACTCTTCATTAAGGAGTTGACGCATCCTTGAAGCTTTGTTGCGTGCATTCTTTCCTGGCTCACATCACCCATGTGTGAACCAACCTTTTTCCGATTCTCGGCTTCAAACGCAGTTATTTTGCCCCTTCGTCACTTGCGAGTGCGCCGTTGGCACCATCTCGCTCTATTATCTCCTTGTACTCTTGCATAAGTGCGGCGAGAAAATCGATCGTTGTCGTCTCACAGACAATATAGCGCGACTTACCAAAGATCGCCTGTACCCTTTCAATGTAACCTTCTGTGAATTTCGGTTGAACCAAGTATATCTGCCGCACATCACTCGGATTATCCGAAAAAGCTCGAAGTGTAGAGCCGAGGGTTTGGCGAAGCAAGGATTCAAAAAGAAAATCCGTTGGCGGGAACGAATATCCAATTATGAACAAGGTGCGTGACTTCCATATTGCATCTTTGGCCATAAACCAAACATTGCTGAGAATTGGCTCACCTCGAAATTCCTCTTTGGTGAGAAGCGGCGGAACGATAAATGGTTGCATCAGAATATTTGGGTGGGTCCCCGCTCGAATGCTATCATGCGAGTGGCTGACAGCCATAATCGGCATAAGACCACCATCCGGTCCATCTATCGGCAGGCTCCACTGGTTGAGGTAAACCGAGGCTGGTTCATAGGGCGGTGGAATGCTTAGCTTTCCCCAATTTACAGAACCATGAAGCTTTAGATATTGCGCCTTAGATCGCGGGATGCGGGCCTTTTCATTGGCGATTTTTTCCGTCGGATTATTGATCACTCGCATCTCACATCCATACCCATCAAGGCAAGACCACGAATCTGTTCTCCTTAACAACGTGTCCAGAATTAGATCATAGTTAAACGTAACAGCGGTCGCCCTGATGTTCACGAGCAGTTGTGCGAACAGCTGATATACCAAGTAAACATCATGAGTCACTGGATGCTGATGCACCTGGTCAACAGTATCTACAACCACATCCAGAAGATCTGAGTATAGCTGGGGACGGTTCTCAAATCTGTCGATCTCGTCCGGCAAGAGGGATGAAGTAAGGAATGTTGCGACTGCCTCGATGTTTGCCGTCTTATAGTCATGAAAGTACCTATTAACAAACTCCACTAGCAAACCGTGCTTTGATTCCGGGAACAGATGTTTGTTCGCTTCCGCGATCTGGAGGAAATCCGCCGTAAGCGGCAATAAGGAGGGATTATAGTCTCTGGAAAAACCTGCGCCTAGAATGAAGACGGGTGGCCGCCCACGTAATTGTTCATGCGTCGGAAGTCCGGCGGTATGTTTGCTGGAAGTTCCCATTCACGATGTGGTTTTCTTCTGAATATCCTCGAGACTGGTCGCCTCTGTAAACTCCACCTCCTCAAACTCCTCGAAATGCTTATACCCGCACTCAATTTTCTGGTTCTCGCTCTCTCGCCGTTTTGTCTTGTCAAGGGTTGACTTCGTCTCGGCGACAAAGTACAGCCTCTTCTCGCGTTTCAACATCAAGGCCCAGTCGGGCGTGTATTGGCCGATTGGCGTGCTGATCACAAACCACCGGGGTAACTTCAAGAAGAATTCCACGTCTTCGTTCTCATCGCAGTCGTTCGCGAACCTTCTCTCTGTCTCCGACAGCGAATCGATTTCAATCTGATCGTAGATCGTCTTCTCCTGGTTCCTCACTTTGTAAAGGTTCTCGATATACTCCTCGATCTCCTTCGTCTTGAACAACCGCATCTCATAGTAGTCGCCCGCAATCTTCTGATACTTCACGCCATCAACCATCATCTCGTTGAGAACCGTTTGTATCTCGTGGATAACGGAGTCGAGGAACAATTGGGGATTCTTCAGACAGTCGGAGAGTCGGCCGGATTCCTCCAATACCCGAACAATCGTCGTGCGTGTTAGCTCGGTCCTATGTTGAATGTAACCAATGATATCGGGGATGTTTGTTGTCCCTGATTCGACACCGTACACTCTTGTCGATCGCGTTACTCCTTGCACCCCCCTTGTATCCATGACCATCTCTGTCCTTTGGGCGATAATGCGCGGAGGGGCGATGGGGAGCATCTTGTTGACTCGCTTCGAGGCTTCCCGGATGAGGTGATCGGTCTGGTACTCTACGCGATACGTCGTCTTCTGGTGAATTCGCTCCCAGAGTTCCCTGAACCGCTCGTCCGTTTCAAATCCCTTTTTCAGTGCGACTTTGACTTTGTTCTCTTTCTTCTTAATCCTGCCCTCGAATTTCTCACCCGTATCGTTTTCAATCTCCTTCTGAAGCTGATTTGCGAAGTCTTCGTAGCTCTCGTTCGCAATGACGGTGAGCCTGTTTATTGTCTTATCGAAAACGCGATTTCCTTCGGAGTTAACAGCGAGACGCAACCCCCGACCAATCTCCTGCCGTTTTTTCAACTCCGATTTTGTCTCGTTCAGTGTGCAGAGCTGAAATACATTGGGATTGTCCCATCCCTCCCGGAGAGCCGAGTGGCTGAAAATGAAGCGGAGTGGTTCATTGGGATCGAGCAGTCGTTCCTTGTCCTTCATGATCAAGGTGTAGGCGTCGGCATCATCTTCCGAAGGGCGGCCCTCACGGGAATCTTTCAAAACTCCTTTCTTGTCCTGTGCGAAGTAACCGTTATGCAGTTTATCCACCTCATTTGGGATAAGTCCACGGAATTCAGGCTTGTTAGCATACTCAGCATAGATCTGCTCGAACCATTCGCCGAATTTGCCTTTCGTTGTGGCACCCGCCTCGTAGGTTCTATAATTCTTTACCTTGTCTATGAAGAAGAGAGACAACACCTTGATTCCAAGCTCCCGCATCCTGGTTTCCTTCTTTAGGTGCTCTTCTATGGTCTTGCGGATCTGCACCTTCATGACATCGTCCTGCAAGCCGCCTTGTGTTGCGCCAACGTGAAGTCGATTCCCGTTCGAGAACTCGATGTAATTGTCCTCAGCGTTGATCTCGTTGACGACGTATCCTTCCCGATACATCTCGCGCTGGTTCGAAAGGTCATAAACGTTATCGCCGTTCTTGACGGAGACGGTTTTCCTGATGATTCCTTCGGCGCCAACATAATCGATGCTGAGCTTCGCCGTCAATCTGGTCTTCTGCGCTTTGATCGACTCGACTCTCACGTACGGTTGGTTGAAACTCATCTCACTCATCACCGAGTCGACCTCGATCTGCTTGACCAGGCCGAGATCATATGCCTTTACGGGCGTAAGCCTGTGAACCAGGTTATAAACGTTCGTATGTGTAGCAGAGTAGCGGAGGGTGCAGGCGGGATTAAGATTCTGTATCGCCTGCCTGCGGATGTCGGTCTCCATGTTCTGCGGCTCATCGACAATCACGATAGGGTTAGTGTACTGCATGAACTCAATGGGCCGTTTGCCGGTGAGCTTGTCGTTCGGCTTGTTGATGATGTTCTCATCCTTCGCGAACGAGTCGATATTGATTACCAGAACCTGGATCGTGTTGCTCGAAGCGAATCCCCGCAGCAATGATACGTTTTTCGAATCGTAGACTGTGTATGTGAGTGGCACCTTGTTGTAGAGATTCTGGAAATGCTCGTGTGTGATCTCGAGGTTCTTGAGCACGCCCTCTCGGAAAGTTCATTCCCTTCAGGTCCTGGGATTTCTCTATTTGGTCCCTCGCCTGGATTTTTTGCACGTTCTCCACGATTTCTTGCTGCGTCAGCCTGATGGCGTTTCCGACACCATACTCGGTGAAAGCAAGGCTCGTGTTCCATTGCTGAAGAGCAAATTCGTAGTCGCCCGTGTTGAGCGGCTGTCCCTCAAACACATCCACGATTGACTGGATCGCTTGAAGCTGGTATTCTTGGTTGGATTCGAAGTGGAGTTTCACGGCTCAGTCTTGTCTAGCAAGTTGGCACGTTTCGTCTTGGCGCGCCCGAAGGCCTCTCACCTTCTCCGGTATCCTCGTCACGTTTATTGGGCTATGAGAGGCTGCCTGATTTCGTCAGGAATATCTTCTTCTCTTGTTATCGCTTTCTTCAGGTAGTCGCCGAGCACCTTGCCCTTTTTGGGATAGTTCGAAATAATAAGCTGCTTCTGCTCATCCGTTTTTGCGTTGCTCTTTAGCCTCGCACGCAACGCCTCCAGAAACTTCTGATTTCTTTCCACCTTCTCTTTTGGAATGCCCTCTATCAACTCCCTAATCGCGTCCTCACTTGTTAGAAAGCCTAACCCCACTTGATTTAGGACTGACAACCATATCCGGGGATGCATACTGTCTTCAATATCTTGCTTTCCGATGTAGTGCACCTTAAGCCCTTGAATCGAAAGCTTATCGTATCTAGCGTCGCCATCAAGGATAATCACCATAAACTGGTCTTCTTTCCTGTACCCATTGAAAACCTTTCTAATCGCCTTTATGTTCTCATCGCGTTTATCCTTGCTGTGCATTGCGACCACTTGAATTCCATCTTCCATGTGCTCACGCCCATTGATGAGCTTGTACAGGTGCGGGAAGAGAGTGGCCTCAGTATCTCCCTCAACCAGAAAGAACTTGTCGAAATACAGAAAGTCGCTGTTTCTAACTTGAAGCGACGCGAAGACCTCGTCTACCGCCTCGCACCGGCCTATTGCCGTATAGCCGTCCTTGAGGTGAGCGCTATGTAGGTGCTGAAGCTCTATTCTATCCGTAAAGATCGTGGAATGGGTGCTCAACAGTATCTGAAAATTCGATCCTGCAAGTTTCTTCATCGCCTCAAAGAATTTTCTCTGAGCCGCAGGGTACAGATGAGTTTCAGGTTCATCAAAACACCAGAGGAACTGCTTTCTTGACAGCGATTGATTAGACACCGATCGTTCAGCTGCCATGCGGATGAGCCCAAACCAAATTTGCCTTTTGACTCCTTCGCCTTGTGAGTCCAGATGAATATCCTTGTCGGCATTCAACTTATTAATCAGAATGTCGCTTACTGAAGGTTTGACCTCGTACAGAATCTTGGTTTTCAGGCCGGTCAGTGTGGGTGCATCTTCTTGCAGCAAAGGAACATATTTTGCAAGCTCCTGATTCACTTCGCTCTCAGCCGTCTGCGAATACCCGGTTGCTTGTTGTCGCAATGATTGTGTATGGCGATCTATGATCCCTTTCATCGCATCATTCGCGATTTTCTTTAGGTCGTCGAGATTGAAATCCCAGTTTAGATATCGGTATTGCGGAAAATACTCGAGATCCTTCTTGAAATCATTGTACTTGCTCCATTGCCGCACGAGATTTTCGCGTCCATACAATGGCCGCATTTGCTCCAGATTGGTGAACCGCCCAGCCTTATTGATATTCTCAACTTCTTCATCGCCAACGCCGAGCTTCGTTCTGAAAGCCTTGAGCTCATTCGATTTCTTGGCCCAGAGTTCTCGTGCTTCACCTTTTGAAGGGTCGCCGTCGAAACTTAGAAGATACATTTCCTGACTGCCATTTATTCCATTAAAGACTTTCGCAATCCAGATGAACGAGTCTGTCGATTTCTCTATTGTCCACAACAGATGATTGCTGAGGCTGTCGGTAACAGTTTGATCCAAGTCCCCGTTCTCAATGCGGATCTTGCCAAGAACGGACGCCTCAACGCCAGTATAGTTCAATTCTGGCAAACCGTTTCGTCCGAGAGCATCGCTAAAATCCTTCGGCTCTAAGACCGTATTTGAAAGATCCCTTTTGGCCGTAGCGTCGCGTTGAACGGCAAATTGTGCTGTGGGATTTAACAACAATCCGACAGCACGAAGTATTGAAGTCTTTCCACTATCGTTAATGCCTATGAACACGGCGGGCGAATTGGGCGGAAATGCCAACTCAACATCGCGGCAAGACTGGTAGTTCAAGATTACAGCTTTCTCAATCAGCATTTTGTAGTCCCTTCAGATCGTCCTGAACTCCACACCTGCATCCTTCATCTGCAGGGCGGTGTTGGTTTTGAGCTGGTCGTTGCCGGAAAACAAGCGGTCCAAACAAATCACTCGTTTCGGTTTCCGGGCAATGATTGCATCGATCGCTTCTTGACTGACTGCTTCAAGGAATAAGATCAACTCGCCGTCTGCAATGGAATATGTTGGAACGCCTGCAACTTCAATCCGTTCCATTGGAGTGGTAAGCTCGTAGCCCGACTTCAACAGGATTTCCCATGCCATATCCTCGGCCTCAGATCGTCCACGCACAGGATCGACAAACGCTTCCATCTGGTGCTTCAGGTCTTCTTCGCTTTCAATCGTGTCCGTGCGCCAGATTTTGAAGTTGGAAGACTCCAACGTAAAGGCTTTGAACCCAAGATCGAGCTTCTTCTCGGCAAACAACCCGGCCTTCTTCTCAACTTCTTCTTTGATCCTCTTACACACCCGCCGGATTCGCTCTTTGCAAATGTCCGCTATGGTCTTGTAGCCTGCTTTGTATGCTTCGGAGTCTTCCTCCGTTTTCTCAGCCAGCTGTACCAGGATAAACTTCCGATTGCCGCCATCCTCTTTGTTCAATTCCAGTATCGCGTGCGCTGTTGTACCGCTGCCAGCAAAGAAGTCGAGCATGATATCGCCATCCTTAACAACCGGTTTGCTCAAATGCCGAATAAGTCCTGATGGCTTCGGGTTTGAGAATACGATGTCCCTACCTTCCTTCGTGTTGAAGATCTCTTTGACTTCTACCTTTCCATCTGCATTAGCAACATCATCAATGAGAGTTGGCATCTTTACCAAACCCTCATTGTCAAACTCATAGAACTTTCTGTAAACTTGATATGCTCCGTCCTTCTTTTGCCTAAAAAGAATTCTCCCGTCTCGAACCAAGTCGTCAAATGTATTTCGAGCGACCATCCATTGCGTGGTAATCTGTGTGTCATCAGGAAGCTTAATGGCGTAAACTAAGGTATCTCTTCTCTCGAGGTTCGATTTCAGCGGCCTGATATAGTATTTGCCCCTTTCTTTCACAAACTGATCTTCGTATTCGAATTTCTCCATCTCCCTTTCAGGCCGATCTATCAGGATTTCATCAAGGTAATCGATGTTCTTCGCAAACACCAAGACATACTCGTGCAGGTCAACAAAGTGCCTTGCATGTTTTCCTCCAATGTATTTCTTTTTCCACACCAATTGCGCGGCAAAATTCTCCTCTCCAAAAATCTCGTTCATCATCAAGCGCAGGTTGTGTACTTCATTATCGTCAATCGAAACGAAGATCACGCCGTCCTCGCACAGCAGGTTGCGGGCTAAGAAGAGGCGCGGGTACATCATCGAAAGCCAGTTGGAGTGGTACTGTCCGCTCTCTTTGCTGTTTTTCCGGAAGAACCCCTCTTTCGTCAAGTAACCCGCCTCGTCCTTATCCCCAATACGCTTTAGGTACTCGTCTTTGGTCTCCGAGAATTTGTCAGGATAGATGAAGCTGTCGTTCCCGGTGTTGTACGGCGGGTCAATGTAGATCATCTTCACCTTCCCGTAGTACGACTTCTGCAGTACTTTCAACACCTCAAGGTTCTCGCCTTCGATAAAGATGTTCTCGGTCGTGTCTCCGCCAGAGGCGGATCCGCCTTTGGCGGAGAAGTTGAGGGATTGTTCCTTCTGAGGCTTCAAGGTCGCTGTCGTTGATGTCTGGATAGCCCTAAACGCGTCCGATTTCCCAGCCCAGTTCAACACGTAACGCTCGTTCGCGATCACAACATCTTCGCCAAGCGTAAGCCTCAGCTTATCCCAGTCAACCTTCCCTTCGCAAACCGCTTCCGGAAATGCAGCTTTGAGCTTTTCGAGCTGAGCTTCCTTGATGTCTAACGAGGTTCCTTGGTTGCTTTCCATAATGGATCTCAGTTGAATGAAGTCGAAGGCGAGCGGGTACGGTAGCCCTCAATTTTGTGGTTGGTTCACGCTCTTTCGAGTAATGCGCGGTGTGTCGGTAATGTAGGAGATTTTGCCGGAAATGAAAAGAGGCGACGCGTCGCAAACTCGTATCGATTTCTGCTTTCTATAGGGCGTTGTTTTGCGTACAATCTGGCAGCATCGGATGAAAACCCTACTTCACATGTTGATCCCCGAAATCTCTGGCCGCTGCGCTTGGGTGATTTCGGGAATCGCCATGTTGCTTGCCACCTTCGCTGCTCCAGCTCAGGATTCTCTCTTCGTACAGCGCAGCGGTGCGGGCCTCCTCCTTGCCGGGAAACCATTCTACGCCATCGGGGCCAATGCACACTACTTTCCAGAGCTTGCTGTATGCGGCGATACAAACCACGTTATGGAAGTCCTCAGCACAGCCCGCCAGTCCGGCAGTTCAACATCCGGCCTCTTCATTGACTACCCATTCAAAAATCCCTACTTTTTGTTTCATCGCTTCCCCACGTCCACTGCTGAAGGGCGCAATCTTGTTCTCTCTTCTTGGGCCACCCACTGGTAACGAAGTAGCGATTATTGCCTGGCTGATAGCAATCTTCACGGCAGTGTGGATACTCGTAATCATATCCAGGTGGTTAACAAGAAAACTCTGGAAAGGAAAAGCGCAAATGCAAGAGACCTTGAGGGAATACAACTCGTTGATCTCGCAAGCACTGCCAAGGCTCACGCTGATCTCTGATCTTGAAAGTTCTGTCCGTCCGGCCGCCCACAAAAGGTCGAAAAAAGAAATCCTGGGCCATCTGATTGATTCTGCAAGCAACAATCATCAGCGCTTTGTACGAGCACAACTGAGTGGAGAGATCAAGTTACCCGATTATGACGGGGATGCCTGGGTCAGGACGCAGGGATATCAGGCTGAATCGTGGCGGGATCTGGTCGATTTCTGGAAGCTGTACAACCTCCATCTGCTCCACATTGTCGAGGCAACCCCAGTCGACAAGTTAAACAGCATGTGCTTCATCGGCGAGAGCCAGCCTGTGACGCTGGAATTCCTGATCCAAGATTACGTTCGACACCTGAAGCATCACCTCGGGCAGATCTTCGCTCGAGGAGATGTTCCTGAATCATACCAGTAGCGATCAAGACGAGGGTCCACCTCGTTCTCGTGCTTAACGCCGTCGGCAAACAAAGCCGATGATTGCATTCTTACACGTTCGGACTCCGAAGGAATTTTCCTTACCTTGCGACACAGAGGAAGATGATTCGCCATTTTTTCATCATTCCATATTCTCTAACTACCTGTGCGCTTCGCAATCATCTCCGACATCCACGGTAATGTCGAAGCCCTCACCACGACGCTTGACCTCATCAACACTCGCTCGGTAGATGAGGTTGTCTGCCTCGGGGATGTTGTCGGCTACGGCGCCAATCCCAATGAATGTCTCGCCATGGTCCGCGAGCGCTGCACCGTCATTCTCCTCGGTAACCATGACGCGGCAGCCGTCGATCTGTCTGTCGCCAATCAATTCACCATGAACGCCCGCCTCTCAGCGATCTGGACCCACGGGGTTCTGTATGATGAGAACAAGGAATTCCTGAACAACCTGCCATTCACCAAAGCACGAGACGACATCTTTCTCACCCATGCCTCTCCATACGATCCAGAGGAGTGGAACTACATCATCACGGACTTTGACGCGAGAGATGCTTTTCAGTCATTCGTTCAGCGGATCTGCTTCGTCGGGCACTCTCATATCCCGATCATCTTTTCCGAGACCGGCAATGCTGCGGCAGTGACGAACCGCGACCGCTTCATTGTTAACGTCGGAAGTGTGGGCCAGCCCCGCGACGGAAACCCGAAACTGAGCTTCGGTATCTTCGATACGGAGGACTGGACGTATGAAAACATCCGTGCAAAGTACGATGTGGTGACAGCGGCAGAAAAAATCAGAAAGGCCGGTCTGCCTCGGGCACTGGCTGACCGCTTGATGGTTGGTATCTAGGAACGATCTTCCTTCGGGTGGGCCTCGATCGGGGAGGTTCACCTTGCGGTGAGCAAAGCGAAGAGCTTCTCCTTCTTCATCGTCGACACTGCCGCGCAGAGCGTCTCACCCACCCTCCAGACAACGACATTGCACTCCGGATGGTCGGGGTCTGTGTACCACCCGGACTGTGCGAGCGCTGTCCTCGCAGCGGGTGGAAGCGAAAGTTTCGAGCCATTCCTCACGCTATCATTGCATACCTGGCACACGTACATCCAGTCGTCGCCGATCTTGTAGACGACGTGAGCCAGGTTGACCCCACCGTACTCAGACGCTGCCGCACCGTACCATTCACAGTTCGGAAGCTTCACAACATCTACGGCAAACTTGAT
>Ga0315274_10015229_pt1 | contig 10898 bp, 16 predicted proteins | sample YL17G02_20_MG_FD_203700 | JGI IMG/M metagenome (GOLD analysis project Ga0315274, IMG submission 203700) | Sediment microbial communities from Yellowstone Lake, YNP, Wyoming, USA - YL17G02_20 | ecosystem: Environmental > Aquatic > Freshwater > Lake > Sediment | place: USA: Wyoming | collected...
CGAGAATAGCATCTTCCGGTTTCGGCCTGGCTTTCCATTCGCCGCACCAGCCGTCAGAAAATATTCGCGGACGGATACCATATTCATCGGCCGCCTCTTTGACAGGAGGATAACGACGGCAAAAGAAAGCAGCGTCCTCCTCTATAACATGAACAAAAAAACAATTCCCGCAACGCTCTTTTGTTTTATCGCTCATCGCCGTTCTCCTTTTCGCTGAACAGATTCGTTTCGAGACAATGGGGCGAAAACAGCAGAATTTCCCGGACGCGGTTTGCCTGGCCCTGGGTTATTTTCCCCGAACGTGCGATGCGAGAATATCCGCCTGTTGCCGTCCAGCGTTCCCATTCCCAGCCTGCCGCGAGCAGTTTCCTGTACTCGCCATCATAGCCTGATATAACAATGCGATAGCCGAGTCGGGAACCGCGTTCAAGCGCCCAATCCTCGACGGCCTGGGCAACCTCGATTGAATCGCAATGATAAACGTTGTCATCTCTATTCTGGACGCCATAAGGCGGGTCGAAATAGATTCCGACGGTAGGCCAGTTCTCTTGCTGCCAATTGCCACCGCAAATGCGATTCCAATCACCACAGACAACGCGCACCTTGCGAAGACGGGCTGATAACGCGCAAAACCATGAATAAATATCACATTTCGCGTTGATGCCCATACCCTTGCTTGATAGATGCGGCATATTCGCGTTGATGCCCTTGCCCTTGTCTGATAGATGCGGTTCCGCCATCGGGCTCGTCAAGCCACCTCCAATCCAACACGACGTCCCCCATATCCAATAGCCCGCCATTTTCGCGTCAAACCATTCCGGGTCTGCAACGAGATTTGCAATTTGTTACTCCTTCCGGGAATTCCCGAACCGCCAGCAAGGCTTCGGCCCAACGGCGTTCCGGCTCATCACGCGGTTTGGAGACCTTTTTCATAAAAAACGGCACACCCGCCTGTGCGCATTGAACTCGTAAATCACGCGCCCAGGAGAATTCCATGCGGCGCGCGCCCGGCCCGGTCTCGGCCCCGCAGATAACCCAATTGATTTTGTCCGGGCCGAGATACGGCCGTAAATCAACCCGTTCAAGACACGGCTCGACGCTCACAAACCGGACGCCCGCTCGGACTTTGAGTAAGTCGGGAACGCGCTCATCGGCGCACCGCTGGTTTTCGGCCGTGACGCCAAGCCAAATATAGAACGGCCATATCATATTATTATTTAATAATATATTCTCGGGTCTTTTTGTCAATATAATATACGTATGTTTATCATAATATATCATCCTCCTCCATACTTCATCTTGCCACGCTCGTGGCATGTCTTTATGAAATAAATCTCCCATCGAGCAAACAAATATTTTGCGCGATTTTCGCCAAAAAAGCGGCTTATCAAAATTTTCCGCGTGGAATACTGGGCGAAACGGGTCGTCCGCCGGGTAACCAAATCGGCCGCGCAACCGATAGGCCATCCGCCGTGCGTAACAATGCGCGCAACCCTCGGAAATGGGCGAACAGCCAGTCAAAGGGTTCCACGTCTCATCACACCACTCTATTTTTGTCGGCATCTCGCGTCCCCACATCTATGATTCCCCAATATTGTTTTGCCCCCATTCTATCGGCTCTGTTTCGCCTTTCCTGATGAGCCGGAATCCACGCTTCATCCGATAATTCAACCCAGTGTGTTCTCGCCTCTCTCACATCTTTAGAGTAGACACGTCCGAATTTAATAAACCCAGAGACGCACCATTGCTGGGCAATGATAAAATCATTTTGATTCATTCTACGGCTATCAACCGCACCACCTTTATCGACGGCACAGGATTCAAAATACAACAGAAGACTACGTTCCTCTTTTGTCATTTCAGATAGTTGCATCTTGCGCCTCCACTTTCATCGCCAGTTCCGCCAATGCCTTCCAGAGCGTCCAGGCGGAAGCCGCGCCCGACCCGCTCAAGGCGGAAGCCGTTATGATAGATGATAATTCTCTATCCCAACCCTTATCAAACCACCTCATTAGATAATTCAACTTTACACATTCACAATCTATTTCAATAACAAGTCGATGCTTTCTTCCAACCATCGCGTTTATCAATTCCATTATCTGCGACTCTTCATAAGGCGCATGCGCATAAGTGATGTTCATTTTTTTTCCCCTTCCATTATTTTCCGGACACCGGATTCCACGTTTCATCACACCACTTTATTTTTGTCGGCATCTCACGCCTCCGCTATACCCCCTCGACCAGGGCGAGCGCGAACTCAGGAAGACAAAACCAAACATCATTTGGATTATCTAATTTATATTTTATACCCTCGCAACCACCACATTCGAACAAGCCCAATACTCTATATGTTTTTCCAACATTTACTTCATAAATATTACCACACTTACATATTTTATCTTTTACGGGTTTTACAATCACCAGATCGCCCGCCTTAAACTTGGGTTCCGATGGCGGGGCCACGGCCTCGGCCGGGGGCTCGGCGGCGGCCGACGCGGGCTCGACCGGCGCGGGCTCGACCGGCGCGGGCGAAACCCCGGCCGGGGGCTCGGGGGCCGGCGCGGGCTCGACCGGCGCGGGCGAAACCCCGGCCTGTGGCTCGGTGACGGCCGACGCGGGCTCGACCGGCGCGGGCGAAACCCCGGCCTGTGGCTCGGCGGCGGCCGGCGGCCCGGCTGATTCAAGTATCGATGTGGGAAAACATACATATTTATCAACCCCGAATCTAATATAACATAATTTACCAACGCAAGGATTAGTACATTTAGCGTGTTTATTCATCTCAAGATTATCAACAATACCGGACCGCCCCTGATATTCCGCCCAAAAACCTCTACATTTGCATCTATTATCGTCCAGGTTAAACATGGGCTTGACCCGCACTCTATCGCCGTCCCTGAACTCGACGGCGGACTCGACCGGCGCGGGCGAAACCCCGGCCTGGGGCTCGGCGGCCGGCGCGGGCTTGACCGACGGCGCACCGGCCATCATCGAGCACAGCGTATCGCGGGCGGACGCGAACAACCACTTTGAAAATTCCAGGGGTATCCGCAAACCCTCTTCCGACTCATCTTCACGCGGCAACCGCGCCCCGAGGTCGAAGCCGATGCGCACGATATGCGCATGAATATCACGCAGACCCCTGAAATATCCGTTGAGCCACATGATAATCGCCTCGCGGTCGCCCGGTTTTTCGCTCATTTTCCTTCTCCTTTCTTATTACTAATATGGTATGGGCTCACAATAAACCCATGCATAACAATCTCAAAAGATGTTTCATAGCCGCTTAAATCGCGTATTTTCAACCCAATTGATGTTCCCACACTAAATCGCCGTCGCCCGGATATAATATATAATAATTTATCTATCAAAGTTATTTTATCATTTATAATATTTTCCCAATGAATCCAATCACCGCCAAAAGTTAAATAACGATCTCGCCCTCTATCACATATCCTAATTTGAAGATTAGTTTGCGGAACAGATGTAGCGAGATGATATTCATTACACTTATACGCAATACCTGTTATATATATTAAATCAAAAGAAAATTCTTGACTAATCGCACGATCAATCGTCTCAGTTGCATTTGCACGAACAGTTCCCTTAAATACAATACTAATTGATTCACCTTCAATATTTTCTTCAACTAATTTAAGTAATCTATTAATCATTTTTTCATACGATAAAGCAGCCATATCTAAACGAGATTGTTCTTTGGCAGATTGAAGTTCTATATCTAATTTTTTATATATTTGTATTTCATCATCTAATGATGGCGATAAAATACAATAAAATATCGATTTCAACCACCTTACAATATGCGCCATTTAATTACCTCCTTTCAAGTTGCTGAACAGATCGGTCTTCAGACAGTGCGGGCTGAACCACAGGGTCTCGCGATGCCGATTTGTTTTACCCCTCGATTCAGCGTCCACCCCCGTATTGCCATATCCGCCCATCGCGGACCACCGGTGGACCGTCCACCCCCGGGCATCGAGCGCCGTGTGCTCATCCTCATACCCGGCGAGAACAATACGATATGCGGGCAGACCCCCGCGCGCGGCCGCCCAATCCTCTATCTCGCGGGCGGCCGCATAATCCTCCTGCGCATAAACGTCCAACCTGTCTGCCGCCCCGTACGGCGGGTCAAAAAATATCCCGCACACGCCCATCGCGGTCTGCCAATTGCCGCCGCAGACCGACGACCAGTCGCCGCACACGACCCGCACATATCTCAAACGCTCGGCCAGCCTGCGGAACCACCGATAAACCCCCGTATTATACGGCTCGTCTAATTGCGGGTCATCCACAGACCCCGGGGGCCGACCGTGTACACCCCGCCCACCGCCCGAAATATGTGGTATTTGACCAACGGCATGTACACCGCCCCCGCTCAAACTGATCAACGGGACCTGGCCGGCAGCGTGCACCCCCGCCCCGCCCCTGCTCACCCGCGGGATTTTACCTATATTCTCGTGAAGACTTTTAGAGTGAATCCCCTCGCCGCCGTGGCCTATATTCGGGGTCTGGCGGACGGACGTCATCCCCGACCCGATCCAGCAGGACGCGGCCCATATCCAATAACCGGCCATAACCGGGTCGTACCACCCGGGGTCGGCGATCAGGTGCTCAACAAGCTGCTCCTCGTTTTTTATCATCTCTTTTTTCCGGGCCACGAGGTCTATGTGATTGACCGGCCAATCGGCCCAGCGCGCAACCTCGTCCGCCGCGAACTGCAAGGACCGCCAGACGTTCGCCACATGCCCATCCGCGTCGCACACGGTCTCGGTATGGGCCGTAGGATCATACCCCGGCCGGGCGAGGAGGACCGCGCCACTCCCGAAACACGGCTCGATATAGTGCGCCGGCTGGCCAAGCGCGTCCCAGACAACGCGCGCGACCCGGCGTTTGCCCCCGAAATAGGGGAATGGGGCCTTCAGATCGCTCATGCGCCACCCCGTATTTTTTCGTACGACCTGCCGAACCGGGCCTCGACGACCGGTAAATACTGCGAATAAATATGGAGACCCTTGGAAAAGGCTATGATCTGCCCGTTCCCGATATTCGGCAGTCTCGAGCCAGGCCGACATTTTATCATCTCGACCATGTACTGTTTTAATAACTCTATGGCCCCGAGATTAGCGGGAAATCCGGAATATAAATCCCATGACCGGAAGTAAACAAATAAATGAAGTTTATCATACCGAACTCGACAATCGATAAGCCGCATACACGGCGGGTCCTGGAGTAGAATATCCCAGGGCATCGCGATCTCCATCGTCGCCTGGTTCGTCCCCTCGCCCTTTTCGGCGAATAACCGTACGACTTCGCTAATCTGATTCACGTTACTAAAAGGAGCATTTGTACACCATGAATTTTCATCGGCGACCAATACATGCGGACGATCCAGAGACGGACGCCCCACCGGCCTGTGACAGGGGTTGACCAGCCGCTCGCCATACGTATAATCTTCGTGCTCGGTCTTCTGGTCGGACATGAGATAACGCGCAAAATAATCCTCAACATACGCCTTCGATGTCGGGGGAACCAGCCCATTCCCCTCGGGCATTAAGGGCACAAGGTACTCGCCGTCCACGCCGGCCGGCGGGTCCTTGATGACGACCGTCACACAATCGAACTCGTATCTGTCCTGACCGGCGTACGAACCGTGCTCAACCCGATATTTATATCCGTGTTGGAAACAACGGTAGAGCGTAGTATGCCACGCGTCATCCAGGTTCTCGGCCTGGATCATGATAGGGCTAATACGTCCGTCGTACAATGTCTTTGCCATCGCCTTCCTTAATCTTCATCCTCATCACCCCGATCTTGTATATGATCCGGGCGGAGCGTTAGATACCGTTCGATAAACATCTCCTCGACGACAGACGGCGAATATGGATGAATTCCCCGCCCGAACGGAGTTATACCCGGGACGTCCAGGACCATAACCCGGTTGTGAAATAGATCGCGCTTCTCCGTCGCGATCGCCCGCATATCCGCCTCGTGGACCGCGGCCGGGCAGGGCAGGGCGAGCCCAAACTGGGCGGCCACCGCCTCGACCACCCGGGCCTCGACCAGCCTGTAATCCAACAACAACTTTTTTAACGAGCTCACCACGTCCCCGCAATACGCTTCAGCCGCGTCGTGGAGCAGGCCCCATAACCGATGTTCGTCCGGCACGTTATCGCAGACGAGCAGGCTGTGCTGGGCAACCGAATAATGGTACGCGCAATGGCCGGCAAACCGGCAGACGAGCGAGAGCGCGTGCGCGATGTCCGTGATATTAATCTGGTCCGGGGCGAGGTAGTCAAATATCTTGCCCGTGTACGTCTGAATAGTATGACGCGCGTCCTCCCGGACGGGAATCGCCTGCTGTTTGTTTTTCTTGTTATATATTTTCGCCATCTTCAACCCCTGCAAATAACGATTTTTGACCCGCCCTGTACTCCGCGATTTTAAGCCCCTGCCTGGCCGCCTCGACCCGGGGGGCCGCGATATCCGTACAATATTTCTCGTTCAGATCAAAGCCCAGAAAATCACGGCCCTCCTCGACGGCCACGACGCCCGTGGTCCCCGCCCCGGCGAACGGGTCGAGCACAATACAGGGGACGGGCAGACGGCCGCACTTACAACCCGGCGGTACCCATGGAACACCACAAAGAGGGCAATGGCCGGCCGCGCTCGAGCCCGCCCGCACACACGGGCGCACTAGATCGGGGGGGAATGTAGCGAAATGCGCGTCTCGAAACGGCTGGACCGGTATGGTCCAGACCGACCGTTTATTCCGCCCGCTCGATTTTAACAGACGCCTAAACCCGACCGGCCTATCCGGGTTCGATGTTGTAACGCGCGTCCCATCCTGACGGTCTACCGTCGATTGTTTATACGGCTCCATTATAGCCCTGTTATTATAATAATATTTATCTGTTTTCGAGAGCAGAAAAATATATTCATGACATCTGGTCGGCCGGTCTGTAACGCTCTCCGGCATTGGATTGGGTTTGGCCCAGATAATATCCGACCGCAACCACCAGCCGGCGGCCTGCAGGGCGAATGCGACCCGCCAGGGTATGCCCGCGAGGTTCTTCTTTTTCAGCCCGGTCCCCGTATAATCGCGGGCGGCCGTCGAGACCGCCCCGTACGAAGCGGTCGGCCGCCCGAGGTTCTTCGTCTCCGCCGTATGCCCGCTCGCCCCGCCGCCACCCGCATACGAATCCCCGAGATTGAGCCATAACGTACCGTCTGCGCGCAAAACGCGCCGGACCTCCATCAGAATTTGCACAAGGTGCTCGACGTACAGCCCGGGCGTCGGCTCGAGCCCGAGGCTCCCCCGCCAGGCCCCGCATTTCGTACAAATATCACTATCAGCCGCGTTATAATATGAGCCTCTATTCCCCATCTGTTTAGGATGATTCATAGCATCTTTTTCAGTACGAACGCGACGTGGTGGTACTTTCTCAAACTCGTGTTCGCACCCGGCCACCCCGCCCCAGATAATCGGCTCTAATTTATAATTACGCAACCCCCAATACGGGGGGCTCGTCACACACGTATGAACACACGCGTCGGCCAGCCGCCGCAAACAGACCAGCGCGTCGCCGTGGTGTACGCGGTTGAGTTTATACGGTCCGAGTTCCATCTTTATCGCTCACCCATATTATACGCCGGTCCTTTCCATCACTATCATCCACAAAAATTACCTTTTTAATCCCCACGCTTTTAATAAGTTTATAACAATGTGAACACGGTACTTTTGTAATATAGATCATACTGCCGTCCAGGAGAATACCGAACCGGGCGGCCTGGCATATTGCATTGGCCTCCGCGTGGACGGCCTGACACACATCGTACCCCGTGCCCGACGGCATATCCTTTCGCGCACACGCCAGACAATGCGGTTCGCCCGACACAGGCCCGTTATAACCCGTGGCGATCAAACGCTTATCCCGCACGATGATCGCCGCGTGGTGTGACCGCAAACAGGGCGACCGCTCTTTAATATGGTCGAGCAGGCCGATGAAATATTCATCCCACGACGGGCGATCCATATTATTTCCCCTTTTCACCGGCGGCCTTCATCCCGGCGTTTACGGCCTTGATCTCTGCTATCTCCTCGCGGAGCCGCGAGACGAGCGTCCCGTTCTCGGTGAACCTGGCGAACGCATCATCCCGGATTTGTCGGCACTGGCGGTCCAGCCCGTCCGCGGTCTTCCGCAATTTTTTATTCTCCTCCTTTAGGGGCGATATAATCTTCTCGAGCTCGCGCACGCGCTCGGCCAGACGCCGCCGTTCGGGCGCCGCCTCGTCTAATTTGGCCCGCAAGTTCCGGAGTTTGAAATCCAACTCCCGGGCCTTCCGCTCGGCCGCGACCCGCCCCTTATTCGCGGCGGCCACCGACTCGCGCGCGATCTCGGCCGCTGTCTGTTCTCGTCTTGCCGCGAGATCAGCCTTTTTTTTCGCCTCGACCGCCGCCCTTTCCTCGGCCGCATGGAGCTCGACCTCGCACACGACCTCCGGCGCAGCCTGTTCCTCTTTTTTCACCATGGCCAACCCCTTTCCTATCCTTGTATAGTTGGATCATCTTCCGGCAGATGTTTCAATCCGCTTTCCTGGCTCGCTTCCCACGATTGTTTCAATCTGATTTCCTGGCTCGCACCATATCTTCCATATTCATCTCCTTTACGCCATAATTATACAAAAAATTATATGCCGCGCAATACAAAAATTAAAAAAAAGTTAAATTTTATAACCGCTCTATATGGCCCACTTGTACTCATCGACGGTCCTTCGCTCTCCTTCATCAAATTTGGCGATAATTCGATTTTTCCAGGTATCCACCATGGAAATATGAATTCCAATCATATCTACCACCAGGTTGTCTCCTTGCCGAAGAATTTTTATCCCCCGAGCGGTGAAAACTGTACGGTCGCCGAAAACCACGCTCATCGCCACATCGGCAACAACGTCCCCCGGCTGATCGACAGCCGGCTTACCATACTCAATCTCCCACCTTCCCGGGTTTGCTTCGAGCAGAGCATCAGCCCAGCGCTCTGCCAGGTCATCCCCGAACTCGCTTACGCGCGATTTTATCCGCAATGAACGCCCTCGTTTCTTCTTCGGACATTGTGCCATATTTATTATTCACCTTCGCCCTTTCCCACTCGACCGCCTGCCGAAATTGCAACCCCGCGGCCCGCCGACGTATGCCATATTTATTATTTACCTTCGCCCTTTCCCGCTCGACCGCCCGCCAAAATTGCAACCCCGCGGCCCGCCGGCGGTCGACCTCGGCTTTTTCCGCCCGATATTCGGGTTCAAGAGAATATTTCGGCTTTTTCATCCGATTCTCGTGCGGTCCACCCTTTTCGCGCCAGGCACGACGTGGCGGCCTGTGGGGCGCGCGGCCACCGCGGGCGCCTCCCAAGCCGACCCCGGGCCTCGCCGGCGATCTGGAGCGGCCGTAGCGCGCTCCCCATCGATTTTACCCCCTAACCCCGGCGGCGGCTGAAAAACGACCGCAAAAACCGGGTTATCGCCCCGCAGACTGACCGGGAGACCGGTAATACGGCGGCCGGTTTATCCTCGGCATACCCCTCGGCCAGGAGATTCGCGTGACACGCGTAGCATGTTTTGTCCCATAATTCATCGACCCCCCGTTTCTCGCACTTCTCGACCCCGGCCGGCCCGATCTTGATCGCGTTAAAAATCGCGGGGGATAATTCCGCCCCGCAATTTTTGCAGTAATATTTCGGAAGACCGAGGTCGGCCATTGCCCGACGATTATTGCAAAAAACCTGGGTGGCGCGGAGTACGACCTCGCCCTCGACGACCGTCGTCTTTTTTTCTTCGTCTACTATCTTCGTCGTCTCATAACTATACACGCACCCGGGTTTGTATTCCTGGCCGGTCGGGCCGCCGAGGACCGGTCGATATCGACACCGCTGACAATGCCGGGACCAGAAAACCGTGCCGGCAAAAAACTTCGTCTCGGCCAACCCGCTCTCCTGATACTTCGCGCAATAGCCCGCCCAGTCCTCGACCGTCGGCCGCTGAAATTCCATTGTCTCACCCTTTCAATATTTTTCCCAGTTCCTCGCCCTGTCTAACGCGCTCTACTATCCGCCTCACGCGCTCCCGCTCGGCCGCCCGGCAACCCGCGCACAACCACCGCCTGATCCGCCCTCCCGCGAGGTCGAGCTCAAAATCGAGCGGGGCGACCACCCCGCATACACCGCACTCGACCGGCATCGTCAACCGCCCGGCCTCGACATCCGCCTGTAAGCGAGTTCGTAAATCAACCTCTCGATCGACCCTGGCCGGCGGTGGGGCTTCCCGTCGTAGAGTCTGATAAATTTGTTGGAAAAAACTAATGGGCGGGCGCAGACGGGTTTTATCCCACTGCCGGCCCGCAATATCGAGCACCTGGATAATTTCCTGTTCGGCCAGCCGGTCGATGAACGCGAACCAGAAACCGGCGGTCGACCGGTCCTCGATTTGAATTTTTCCGAACGTCGCCCCATAACCGCGGATAAATTTTTTTCGTTTGCCGATTACAGCCGCGGCCCGCGCAAATTCAGCGCGCGCCGGCGGACGGTCGAACGTTGCAGCCGAATATTCAATGATTTCTGTAATTTCATTCTCATCCACGGTCATAAGCAGGTTTTCCCACTCGATCTCGTGAATATCCGAGGGGACGGCCGCAAATCGATTGCGGCATAAAATATTCAGAAACTCAACTTTACTTTTTTCCATCTTTTTCTCCTGGAACAGAGGTGATCATCTGTAAAATATCCGATTTGGGAGTTAATTTGTTTTCACTCATATACGCGTTCAACCGCCAGAGCATACAGTGCAGCGCATGTCCATGGCGGACCATCGCCGTATCATTATCG
>Ga0315274_10015230_pt1 | contig 10898 bp, 7 predicted proteins | sample YL17G02_20_MG_FD_203700 | JGI IMG/M metagenome (GOLD analysis project Ga0315274, IMG submission 203700) | Sediment microbial communities from Yellowstone Lake, YNP, Wyoming, USA - YL17G02_20 | ecosystem: Environmental > Aquatic > Freshwater > Lake > Sediment | place: USA: Wyoming | collected...
GAAGTCCTTGAACTCGCGCCCCTGGACATTGAAGGCGAATACACGCTCCCCCGGCCCGGTGATGCCCTCGAATGTCTCTGCGAAATGCAGCTTCACCACGTACTTGCCGTTGGGCACGGGCCAGGTGAAGGAATCCATGCTGTAGTGCTCCGCCCGGTAGAGGTCGGGGCTCTTCGTGTTGGCGATCTGGATGTCGGGGCGTTCGATGGTTAGGCCGCCCTCGAAGCCCTGGTCCGCCAGCCAGACATTGCCTTCCGCGTCTTTGACAGGCTCGGCCTTGCCGGCCTTGATCCGGATCGTCTTGGCGGCGGGCGCGGTTGTGGCAGGTGAGGTCTGTTCGCGCTTGGCCACGATTTCCTCTTTGGCGAACTCGCCGACCTCGCGCGTGAACTTGATTTCGTCGCCGTTGGTCGAGAGCTTGCCGGTGTAGGTGATGCGGAGCTCGTTGTCCTGGAAGTTCAGCATCTCGACGAACGAGATCGCGTCGCCGTCGATCCTGCCTTCTTTCAGTTCGGTTTCACGCTTCTGGTCGCTAATCTCCGAGTTGGCTCTTCCGGTCAGGCGTGCGCCGTCCTGCTTGAACGTGAAGGTGTACTTCTGGAGGCCGATCTGCGAGTCGAATTCGGATTTCCAGGTGCCGGTGACATCGGCCGCGAGACCAGCCAGCGGCAGGGCGAGGAGGGTCAGGAGTAGGATTGGAGTCTTCATTCGCGTGGATTGTCGGAGTTGGATTGTTTATCGCAGCGATGGCCCGCGCATCAATGCTCAAACAGCAGCGGTGCGAATTGATGCAAGCTGCGCCGCCAGGTCAGCCATTCGTGGCCGGTGTTCGGGGATTCGTAAAAGACGCTCTTGATGCCGGCTTGTTGCAGCGCTTCAACGTTGGCCTTGCCGGCAGCGCCGTTCTCGCGGCTTCCGTAACTGACAAACACGACCTTGACCTTCTGCTTGAAGGCGTCCGTGTCGGTGATCTCCGTCGGAGCAATGCTGCCGCCGCTGAAGATGCCGATGTGGGAAAACTTGTCGAGGTTGGCCAGAGTGATGGACCGGGTTTGCATGCCGCCCATGGAGAGGCCGGCCATGGCCCGATGCGGCTGATCAGCCATGCTGCGGTAGTTGCCATCAATGAAGGGAACCAGGTCGTCAATAAGGACCCGCGCAAAAGCGCCGAAGTCGAACCTGCGCCCACCGGGCCCGGTAACGGCTCGAGACGGGCCAGTGTTGGTTGTGCTGACAGAAGCGGTCGCATTGGTGGAGGCTGCGGAGCCGGGTTGGCCGGCGGGAACCGGTCCGCGCCCGGGCATACTGGCGCCGGGAACGTAGCTGTTGGCCATCACGATAATGAAGGGCCTGGCTTTGCCCTCGGCGATCAGGTTGTCCATGATCAGCCCTGCGTTCCCCTGACTGCCCCAGCCGGTCTCGTCCTCGCCCCCGCCGTGTTGCAGATACAACACCGGATAGCGCTTGGTCAGGTCCTTCTCATAATCCGGCGGCGTGTAAACGAAGCAGCGGAGAACGGCGCTTGCGTTCTTGGAATGGTAAAGGGTCTGCCGCAACTGGCCATGCGGCACGTTCTTGACGGCATAGAAATCCTGGTCCTTGGCCGGCACTTCGACACCGCTGCCCCACCGGCTGCCGCCGTAGAAGTACAAGCTGCCGGGATCCGGGACCCCGGCGCCATCAATCACGAGCTGGTAATAGTGGAAACCTTCGTCCTGAGGCCGCGTGACACCGATCCAGGCGCCGTCGTCACCCTTGGTGAGCGGGTACTTTCCGCCACCCAGGAATTCGAACACGACGCTTTGGGCCTGAGGCGCGACGACCCGGGCGCGGACGCGCCTTTCGGAGTTGACCTGGGGATACTGCTTGCCAGGCTGATTCAACGACGACGGCTTGAAATCCTCCACCGCCGGCGGGTCTGTCTGGGCGATAGCCGGAGAAACAGCCAGGAGTGCGAGACCTAGAATTGCAGTCCTCATATGGGTTCTCTCTCAAAGTCAGAAACGCGCGCTGCCGATTAATCCTGGAACAGCAATGGGGCGAATTGATAAAGGCCGCGCCGCCACGACTGCCACTCGTGAGCTGTCTGCGGGGAGACGTAGTAGTGACAGTTTATGCCAGCCTCTTTGAGCGCTTCGGTGTTTGCCTTCGGGTCACCGCCAAAGCCTCCACGGCCACCACCCCTGCGGCCACTGGGGTCAACCTCGCGGCTGCCATAGCTGACGAACACGACTTTGACCTTCTGCTTGAAGGCAGCCATATCGGTGATGTTCGTCGGCGAGATGCTCCCGCCGCTGAAGATGCCGATATGGGAGAACTTGTCGAGGTTGGCCAGCGTGATCTGCCGGGTCTGCATGCCGCCCATGGAAAGGCCAGCCATCGCGCGATGGGGCTGATCGGCGAGCGTGCGGTAGTTGCCATCAATGAATGGGATCAGGTCGTCGATCAGGACTCGCTCGAAAGCGCCGAAATTGAAGCCGCCCCCAAAACCGCCGCGTCGGCCAGGAGCCTGGGCGCCGCCGAGCGCGCCTGCCGGGGCTGCGCTCGCAGGAGCCGCTGTGCCAGCGGGAGCTCCCGCTCCTCGGGCGCCACGACCGCCCAAGCCTCCTAAACCGCCGCCGTTTTCCATCACGATGATAAAGGGCTTGGCTTTGCCATCGGCAATCAGGTTATCCATGATCAAGTTGGCCCGACCCTGCTTGCCCCAGCCGGTTTCATCTTCGCCCATGCCGTGTTGCAGATAGAGCACCGGGAATCGCTTGTTGGGGTCCTGATCATAATCAGGCGGGGAATAGACGAAGCAGTGGCGGTTGGAGTTGCTGGTTTTGGAGAAATAAAGGACCTCCCGCAACTGGCCGTGGGGCACGTTCTTGAGGGCGTAAAAGTCCTGGTCCTTGGCGGGGACTTCGACGCCGCTGCCCCAGCGGCCGGCGCCGTAGAAATACAGGCTGCTCGGATCCGGCACCTGGGCGCCGTCGATGACGACCTGGTAGTAATGGAACCCTTCGTCCTGGGGCCGCGATTCGCCGATCCAGGCGCCGTCGTCGCCCTTGGTCAGGGGATACTTCACGGCGCCGATGTCGAGCGCGACGCTCTGGGCCTGGGGCGCGACGATGCGGGCCCGGACACGGCCTTCGGAGTTGACCTGGGGGTACTGCTTGCCGGGCTGGTTCAGGGATGAGGGCTTGAAATCCTCCACCACCGGTTCGTTGGTTTGGGCTGTGCAGAGCGGGCTCGCGAGCAGGGAGCCCAGTGCGAGCAGCGAGAGTTGTGTCTTCATGGAGTGGTTGCGTTCTGGGATGTGCGCAATATATTCGGCATCAATTACTTGAATGCCAAGTATGGCCAAACTGCGAAATCCATACGGCTCGTTGCATGGTCATAGCAAATAACGCCGCTGTTGCGCAACGCTCGAATCATCAAACCGACGGGTTGAGCCTGCCGACATTTGTCGATCTTTACCCTTACTTCCGCCAAACCGCGGATTTTGGACATTGCGCCCGAACAGGGCCAGAACCCGGCGCTTGGCTCATTCCGGCGCCTGCAGCGCTTCAGACGAAAGGCAGTAGAGATGGCTGTCAGTTCGGAGGTAAATGGCTGAATTGGCGAAAGCCGGCGAGCCGAAGACGGGTCCGTCCAGTTGGTTTTCGGCTAGGACCGCCAGCTCACGGTCGGCCCGGAACACCACTGTCCTGCCTTCGCGACCGAAGCAGTAGATCCGCCCCTCTGCGCAGACGGGAGAGGCGGCGTAGTTGCCTCCGGCTCGAGCCTTGCCCAGGATTTCGCCGCTTCGGGCGTCGACGCAGGTGACGAAACCATCGTCGCTGAGGAGGTAAAGCTCGCGGCCCACCAGCACTGGGGACGCCATGAAGCCGATGGAGCTCGGCAGTTTCCAGGCGATATGGGATTTGGTGACATCGCCTTGGCCATCCACCCGGACGGCCCAGAGCTGCGGCTTGCCACTGAACACGCCAGTGCTGAGGTAAACCAAGCCGGCGCCATAAACCGGACGAGGCGCCACGGTCTCCCCCTTCCCATTGTCCACGCGCCAGATCTCGTTGCCCGTCGCCGGTTCATACGAGACAAACCACTGAGCCCCTGGCACGACCATCTGCACCTTCCCGGCTGCTTCGAACACCAAAGGCGTGGAAAAGGACTTGCGGAAAATGGGAACGGGGGTGCTGAGCGGGGGACGATCGCTCTTCCAGACGGTTTTGCCGGTCTCTTTGTCCAGGGCGGTGACATATTGCTGATCCCCACCGTCCCGCACCAGGATGAGGAGGTTCTTGTAAAGGGCTGGCGAGCTGCCTGGCCCCTGGTAATGCTCCAAGGGAAGCTGGCGTTTCCAGAGCACTTCGCCGGAATCCGAATCCAGGCACGCAGTGCCGAACGTGCCGAAATCGCAATAGAGCCGCCCGGATTCGACCACCGGCGTGGGGGTGGCGTAGCTGTTGAGAAGGTTCACGGCGGGTGGATTGTCCACTGGAAACAATTCCGTATAGTAGAGCTGTTTGCCCGTGGCCCGCTTCAGGCATACTACTCCGATCACGACCCGCTCAGCCTGTTGCATCCGGTCCGGGCCCGCAGAAAAGGTGCGAACGTTGGTCGTCAGCGCCGTCGTGAGCCAGATTCGCTCGCCGAGGAGGACGGGGGAGGATCGCCCCAGGCCAGGCACGGAGCTTCTCCATTTCACATTCTGATTTGAACTCCAGGTCAGCGGGACGTTGGTGGCTAAAGAGATTCCGTCGCCGGTCGGACCGCGGAATTGAGGCCAGTCAACCGTTGAGCGTGAGGGATCACCCGCGCTCAAGGTAAAGCCCTTCAACGGTTTATCTTCCGAGTCCAGGAACCGCGCGCAGAAGTCGGTGGCTCCGCCGCCGTTGATAACGGCACAACGCACGACGTTAGGCCCTTTCTTCAGCGTGAGGCGTTTGGAAACGCCGTCGTCAACGACGCTTTGGCGGTCGCCGTAGATTCCGATGACTTCCTGGCCGTTGATCCACCAGACCGAGGCTGCGTTGGAGCCGATGGCCAGGCGCACGCCGGACACCTCCTGCGGGCAATTGACGATGGTGACAGCCCAAAAGAGAACGTAGGATGTCGGCTTCCCGAGTGCGTAGGCGAAGTGATAGAGGTTGACGTTGTATTCCTTGGAGTCCACGGCGTGCCAGGTGAGTTCCTCGCCGCCGACCGTCACCTTGTCGCCGTCGCGGGGAATGACGCTGAACTGGCTGGGAAAATACTCCTTTTTGACCGCCGCCTGGACCGCGCTATCGGTGAGCCCGTTGGCGCGGATCGGCTCGAGGATGAGCCAACGCTGCATGAAGCCGTCGGCATCGGGAGCTTTCTCAGCGGAGGCCGGACGCGTGAGGGAGGGCGCTGGGCGGCGAGCCGGGTCGCCGGCGGCCACTGCAAGAAGCGCCGAGCCGGCCACGAGGGCGAGGGCGGACAGGAAGGGGTTGCGGAGCGTAAACATGGGAGGCCCGTTGCTGGAATCTCCATTTCTGGGTCTTGATTCTCGATTTTCGACTAGCTGTCAGGGCGCTTTGAAGAGCCAACGTTGTCTGTCGCCTTCGGGAGTGAACCTGGCGAGCGTCGCGAAACTGCTGCCGATGGCCGACAGGGCCAGCGGCTCCTTAGTTTTCGCGCCGGGCTTGGGCATGATGCGCCAGGTGCCATCGGTGAGTTGGTCGATGCGCCAGAGTTGTTCAGGTTCGCCGGAGAAGATGGGGAGGGTGGCCAGTTCGCCGTCCTCGGTCGCGGCCAGTGCGCGGTCCGTGCCGGCAATAGTGATCCTGAAATACGGTGAGCCGGGGTAGCCGCCGGCGTTGGTGACGGGCGCGATGGTCCACTTCTGCTGGGCCTGTAACATGTAGTTCGCCAGGCGCACGGCAATGTTGCCGGCAGGCCAGTTCGTCGAGACCTGCGCGACATCCTGCGGCGGAATCACGCCGCCCACGCCACTGAACATTCCTCGTCCACCCCCGCCGCTGCCCGGGGCACCGCGTCCACCGGCTCCGCTGGCTTCACCGGGTGCGCCGGGTGCGGCCTGGCCGCCGAGTCGTCCGCCATAGCCCGCACCACCGCCGCCCCTGCCGCGTCGGCCGCCGACGGGCACTCCCTCGACGGCCAGTTCGAGAGCGGTGCCCGTGCGCACAGACTCAATCTGGTAGGTGCCTTCTTTGAAGTTCTCGCCGGCGACAGGCCAGCCGTCCTTCCACAATAGCGGGCGGATATCGAGCACGCTGGCGCCGCCCCGGTCCAGGTCCGCTTCGTAGTGGCAGGTGAACTTCTGCACGCCATCGCCCAGATCGAGCAGGCCGAAGTGGCCGGGGCCGACCACGCGGCTGCCGGAGCCGACGAAGAGTTTGCCGCCGCCCTGCATCATGTCGATGCCCATGTTGTCCAGGAAGGGCCCAAACAGACTCCGGGCGCGTCCGACACGAATGTTGTAGCCTGAGTCGGCGCCCCGACAGCAACTGCCGTGAGTGGCCAGAAGGTAATACCACCCGTCGCGATAGATCGGGACGGAGGCTTCGCAATTGATGGCGATGTCAACGGGTTGATCGTTGGGGTCAACCCGCCTGCCGGTCGCGGGATCCAGCCGCGCGAGGCGGATGTAGCCGAAATAGGAGCCGTAAGTCAGCCACAGCTTGCCGTCGTTGGGATCAAGAAAGAGCCCGGGATCGATGGCGTTGCAGTCCTCAACGCCGTCGGATGAGGCGACGACACCGCCTTCCTCCCATTTGTAGTCGGGGGAATCAGGATCCAGGGTCCTGTTCCAGATCATGTTGATGTCGGCCCTCGGCTGCGCCCCGACGTTCCTGGCAACGTACAGGCAATAGCGGTTGCCGATCTGAATGATGTCAGGAGCCATTCCGCTTCGCGAGGGCGCAACCCCGCGACGCCAAGTCCAGCCATCGTCGGAGACCAGGGAGGAGCCGCCGGTGCCATAGGTGTAGAATCTGCCGTCGCAACGGACGATGGTGGAGGGGTCGTGGATTTGAATCTGGCCGTCGAGCGCGAACACACGGGAGACCAGCGTAAGGATCGTCGCAGCCAGGAGACAGTATTTCATGAAACCTCCAGGAGCGGGGGGATGGGTTCAGCCTGGCCCAGGAGGTCCTCAATCGGAGCGACCAGTCCCAGGACCGCCAGGAAGGCGGACGGCGGATACGTGCGCTTCATCGCTGCATCACAATCACCCAGTGATCGCCGCAACTGGTCAGCGAAAGATCTTTTGCGTGAAGTGATACAAGCTGTTTCTCCAGTGCGTGGCGTCGTGGCCGTTGCCGTCGACGTGCCAGATGTGCGGCACACCCTTCTCCTTGAGATGCGTATGCATGCCCTGGCTGATGCGGATCAGACCATCCTTGTTGCCACAGGAAAGCCAGAGCAGTCTCAGCCTGTCCTTCGCAGCCGCCGCATCCGGGACAAGTTCTTCTGGCGGTTTGGTGTTTGGCGCCGAGGAGAAACCGCCAACCCAGGCGAAAGTGTCGAGGTGCGTGAGGCCAAAATTCAACGCCTGGCCACCGCCCATCGAAAGCCCCGCCAGGGCACGGTTTTCCCGGCTGGTGTCAGTGCCGTAGCGCGAGTCGATGGCGGGGATGACGTCATCCAGCAGGTCACGCTCGAAGGTCGCGAACGCAGGCGCGGTGGCAAAGGTGTTTCCTTCGGCACGGTCGTTCTTCTGCGCGCGCCCATTGGGCATCACAATGATCATCGGCACGGCTTTGCCGTCGGCGATCAGGTTGTCGAGCAGGACGTCCGGGGTCGCAAACCGCTGCCATTCGGTTTCGTCGCCGCCGATGCCGTGCAACAGGTAGAGAACCGGATACTTGTTGTCCCTGGTGTAACCTGGCGGGGTGTAGATCTGCATCTTGCGTCTTGTGCCAACGGTCTTTGAATCGTATTCGATCATCTCCAGCTTGCCGTGCGGGATGCCTTCCCGCTTCACGTTGATTCCCGCCGGCGGGTCGTCGAACGCGGGTTTATCGTCCGGTCCCAGCACGATCGGACCGCCAAAGCCGCCCGGTCTTCGACGCGGCCGGTCGCCGGCGGCAGCGTTCGTGGCACTTGGGGCGCCGGCGGCCGCGGCTACGATACGTGTGGCCACGAATTCCTGGGTAGTGAAATCGCCGACCTTCCGGGTGAACTTGATCTCCTTGTCGCCCACTTTGCCGGTGTAATCGATCCGCACCTCGTTGTCTTGGATCGTCCGCATTTCTACAAACGTGAGCGTGTCGCCAGCGAGCTTGGCCTCCTTGAACTCCACTTCCCGTGTCTGACCGCCGGTCTCGGCGCTGGCTTTGGCCGTCACCTTGGCCTCGCTGACCTGGAAGACGAACCGGTATTTCTGCAGGCCGACCTGCGTGTCGAACTCCGCCTGCCAGTGGCCAGTCACGTTAGCCGCGTGCGTGGCCGACGCCAGTAACCCGATGACACCGCAAAGGAGAACCATTCCTGTCTTTTTCATGTGTGCCTTTCTCAAGAGTTCTGCACGATTAGGGTTTGCCTTTGGCATAGAGCTCGCGGACTTCCGCGTCACTCAAAGCACGGCTGAACAGCCCGAATTCATCGAACGCCCCGCTCAGATTTCGAATCAGGAAGGGGGTGGGGTCCGGGCCACTCCTTGGATTCCAGTTGCCCAACTCGGCCGAACCGAGCCGAAAAGGCGGACCCAACTTCAGCGCATGGCGGGAAACTGGATCTCCATTGACATAGTGGACCACCTGCCGGCTTCTTCCATCGAGGACGACGGCCAAGTGCAGCCACATGCCGAACTCGTCCAGCGTGAGCACGGGAGGGCTCGCCAGAATCTGGAGCTTTCCAGAGCCCGGGCCAATCACCGTCAGACCGAGAACGCCGTCATTGCGTATCAGCCAGTGAATCGTCCCCGGCTCGAATCCATCGCACATGAAAAGCGAGTTGAACTTCCGATCCAGCCCCTTGACGCAAACCCAAGCCGAAAGGGTCAAAGCGTCGAAGTCCGCAGGCACGGCCACGCGCACGCGGTCGTTGACGCTTTGAAATTCCAGAGCCTGCTTCTCCCGCCACCGGCCCTCCGCGCGCACGCAGCCGACAATGGTCGCATTTTGCACGGACCGGTTCTTTTCAGCCGCATTGCGCAGCGTCCAGTCCGTGCTGCTGAGGTTCTCGAAATCCAGATGGACAACCAGAGACGGGTCCTGGTTGAGCTGGGCATTCGCGAACTGCCATTGTTCATAGCGGAAAGCCGCTGAGGCCAGCGAACGCTGCTGGAATTCGAACATCGAGGTGAAGGCCTCTGCGCTGGCGGCCATGAGGCGCGGCGGAGCGTTTCCCTGCACCACGGCGGCCTCGCTCTCACTCAAGGACTGCTTCGCGCGTGTTCCAGAAAGCAACTCCACCTTCCCTTTGAAGACGTGGACTTCGGTTCGGCCATGGCTGGCGTCGATCCCAAACGAGGTGCCGAGATCTACTACGTTGACGTGATCAGTTCCGAGGCGGAAACCCCGCGCCGGCTCCGGCACCTCGGCGAGAAGCCGCCCGACCGGACAAATGGCTTCATGGGGTGAAACCAGCCGCAATTCCGCAGGCCCCTCGATTACCACCCGCGCCCCACTGTAGAACACCACTTGCGCCAAGCCGGACTCGAGGCGAAGCCAGGCCGGTTCCAAGGCGCTGCCCACCCGTAGCGGAGCTGATTTCCCGCCCCAACGGGCATCAACAGCCCGGGTTAACATGGCAACGGCGCTGCTGGTAGCTCCGTTCCTGGTCGCGAACCGCATAAACCAAAGGGTCCAAACGCCACCGGCGAAAAACGTGAGGCAGGCCGCCAGTGCCAGCGCTCGCACCAGTTTCCTTCTGGTCGCCGGCACCGCTGGGTTCAGAGAGAAAATACTCCGCCGGTCGTCCGTGCCGATGCCGGGTAGGCGACAACCGGCAGCCGCATCCGCTGTCTGAGAGAAAAGATCCCGATCGGACGCCAGCCGGTTGTGCAGCTCGACGCGCATCAAATACTCGTCCCGAGCGCTCGAGTCCCTCCGCAACAACACGTTTAAGGCGCGCATCTCGGCCTCGGTAGCCGAGCCGTGGCACACGGCAGCGACGGCGTCATCAAACTCTGGAGACGGGAACGAGAGTGTCATGCCACCTCCGGTGTTGCCCGGCTTTCTACGCAAAGTCGGAGGGTGTGCCGGATCCGTTGCAGCATCTTGTAGGTTGCGGCCGCAGTGCGGCCAGAGCGCTCCGCAAGCGTTTCGATACCGGCGCGCTCGTAGTAATACCCCTCAACCAGCGAGCGCTGTCCTTGCGACAGCTTCCCGAGGCAGCCCTCGAGGTGCCGCAGCCGCAGGTCAAACTCGGGCTGCAATTCCTGCCGACGGTGGGCCAGCTCCTCTGCCAGACCGAGCTCCAGCAGGGCTTGCCAGCGCTGCCGCCGCTCGATCCACTGATGGGCCTTGTTCAGGGCGAACCGGCATGCCCAGGGTGTGAAAGGCAGGGCAGGATCATAGGCGTCGAACTTCTCCCAAAGCGCCAATGCGGTCTGCTGGACAATGTCTTCCGCGTCCGTGGCGTTCGGGACCAGGGCGGCCACGTAACGAAAGATCTCCTGCTCGCTGCGCAGGAATAGCGAAAGAAACTGCTGCTGCGCAGCATTTGAATCACCGAACCGACGCGTGGAATCTGCCGACATATGTCAATCTCTACCAATACTTCCGACAAACCACGATTCTTGGACATCCAATCGCTCGGAAAGGGGCAGGTACGCTCACCGTGACTTTGCCGTCCGCCTGGACTGCCAGGACAATCATTCTTTCAACCTCAAAAAAGCGTCACCTGGCAGGTGTGAGACTGTGAAAACATCGGCCCGATACAGTCAAAATGGGTTTTCTTGTATAGTGACAAAACCCTCA
>Ga0315274_10015231_pt1 | contig 10897 bp, 7 predicted proteins | sample YL17G02_20_MG_FD_203700 | JGI IMG/M metagenome (GOLD analysis project Ga0315274, IMG submission 203700) | Sediment microbial communities from Yellowstone Lake, YNP, Wyoming, USA - YL17G02_20 | ecosystem: Environmental > Aquatic > Freshwater > Lake > Sediment | place: USA: Wyoming | collected...
GCGAGCAGCAGGCTCCCCAGCCGATAGTGAATTCCCGGCGCGTTGGGGTTGAGCGTCAGAACCTTGCGGTACTCTTCGATGGCGTCCCCGACTTTCCCTTGGTACTCCATCACCTCGGCGTTGAACTGATGCGCTTGATAGGAGCCGGGCGCGGTCTGGAGAAGCCGCTGCGAGGCGCGTGTGGAGAGTTCTGAATAAACCGTTGCACTCAAGTAGAGCACGTCCGGGTCGTCAGGGAAGTCGCGGCTGAGCCAGCGGAGGAAATCCACGGCCTTGTCTGGCTGGTTCATTGCCATGGCGCAGCGGAGCGCGTCCATTCCCATCGCGCGTTTCAACTGGGGGTCTGGGAGGCGGGGGTAGTCCTTCTCTAGATACGGCAGCGCCTCACCGCACTGGCCGCTTTCCGCCAAGCTCAGCCCCAGGAAGTAGCGGGTGGCCGTCAGGCTGGGCTTTAGTTTCAGCGCCTGGCGGCAGGGCGGGATGGCGTCACGGAATCGCCCGGCGGAATAGTAGGCCATGCCGAGGTTGGCGTGGAACTCCGCCACGCCCGGGGCCAACTTCGTCAGCTTCTCGAATCCGTGTATAGCGCCGGCAGAGTCCCCTCGCCGCAAAGCGGCCATGGCGTTTGCGGCAAGCTGGGCCATTTCGGCCTGTTGCGCCGACGGAATGGCCTGACGAGAAGGCCGCTTAACTTCAGGCGTCTGCGCGCGCGCCGGAGTGCCTGCCAGAAGCATGGCGCAGATTGCGACGGCAAATCTGACCCGCATCCGTCCGTTCTTCACAACCGTGAGGATAATGGCAAACACGAAGGAGGTCAAATTCGCCTGTAGCGGCGCTCTATGAGCGCCGGACCCAGACGGCGGTCCCCGACTGCAAATAGGGGGCAGGCGCCGACCGCCGCTACACAAAAAAGAAAAACCCTGGTCGTCCGGGAAGGACGACCAGGGTTGTGAAGACAAGCCAAAAGCAGTCAGGTTAGAAGATGAACTTCAAGCCCAACTGAATAATACGCGGATCCCACGCGCCGGTGACCTGGCCGTTGCCGCCGTTGACCCTCTTTGAGTCCCCACTAATGGGATCGGTGAGGATTTGATTGGTGCAACTTCGGCCGAAGGCCTTAGTCCCGTCAGGGTTATCGCTGCCGTCGCAGCCGGCGCTGATATACTTCCACTGCGGATGGTTCCAGGTGTTGAACGTCTCGAAGCGGAATTGCAGTGTGGCGTGTTCACCCTTGAGCCAGGGCAGTTCGAAGTTCTTCAGGATCGCCAAGTCCCAGTTGTTCCGGCCCGGACCGGTCAGGACATTGCGGCCCATCGTGCCGAACATCCCTGGCTGGCCGTCGGCGCGGAGCTGGTCTTGCGTGGTATTGGAGAGCGTCGACGGGTCAAACCAAGTGGGGGTAGGTCCATATTCGGGATCGTCGAACACCCCCTTCTGGATCGCGAGTTTCCCGGGCGAGTTACACTTCACGTTCCCGCCGATGCCCGAGCTCAAGCCCGAGATGCCACAGTTGAAATTCACGGGCTGGCCGGTGAAGAAGCTGGTGATACCACTGATCGTCCAGCCTCCCAGGATGCTCTTGATCGGGCCGCTGGAGTTCTTGAAGAACGGTAGCTCGTAAACGTAGTTCATCGCGAGGATTTGGCTGCGGTTCAAGTCAGACTTACTCTTCCACCGGCTCAGGTTCTGGTCGTCGATGCCGTTCGGGCTGCTCTGGTAAGTGCTGGTGGAATCGTCCATGGTCTTGGACCAGGTGTAGGCGGTCTGGAGGGTGAGTCCGTGGCCGAAGACGTGGCGGAAGCTGACCTGGAAAGAGTTGTAGCTGGAGACCGCCGTGTTCTCCTTCATGTAGATATTGCCATAACCCCGATAGGTCCGGAAGAAGTTGGCGTTGCTCGTGGGGTCGTGGTTAATCAAGATGGTCTGGACGTCGCAATTACCCGCGGCGTCGCAGTTGTTCTCGTCAGCGAGAGCGGGAACATTCACCGTTCCGATGCCGATGGGGAGCTGGTTCAGGTCGCGGTTGCGAGCCAGGTTCCGGCCCAGAGCCCCCACGTAGCTGACGCCCAACACGTTATTGCCCGGGAACTCGTGCTGGATGCCGAAGCTGAATTGCTGCACGTTCCCCCACTTCTGGCGATAGGGGATGGTTGAGACGCCGGCGGGGCCGTAAGCGGAAGCCTGGGTGAGATCGCTGATCGGCTGGATATCGGCGTAATCCGCCAGGTCATTCAGGTGCGGGGCCAACGACGCTGGCGGGTTACCCTGCACCCCCTCCATCTGGGCCTCGTTGCCGTTACCCATCTCGTAGTAGATGCCGTAGCCGCCGCGGATCACGGTCTTGCCGTCGCCCCTCGGGTCATAGGCAAAGCCGAAGCGTGGCGCGAGCGTCCAGTAGTAAGGAGTCTGGCAGCCCTTGAGGATCGTGCCCGTGCCGCACTGGACCGAGCCGTTGCCATAGGTTGTGAAGTCGTGCAGGTTCGCGTCGTAAATGAGGTTCCCACCGGAATCCAACTGCCTCTCGTACAGAGGGTTGTAGAGACTGGGCATGAAGGCCGAGTCGATAGTCGGGCGCGTGACGTCATGGATGCGGGTGAAGAGGTAGTAGCGCGCGCCGATGTTCAACGTCAGCTTGCGGCTTATCTTCCAGTCGTCCTGGATATAGGGCTCGAAAGCGGTCATGCGCCAGTGGCCCTTGGGGTAGCCGCCCACCAGCATGCCGTTCTGCTGGACGGTGCCCTCAACGTAGTCCTGGATGCGGCCCAGGAACATGTCCGCTAGGCCGTTTTTCGTGGTGTAGCCGCCCCAATCGTCAAACGACATGACCCCCTGGACCTGGGTACCATATTGCTCGTTCTTCCGGAACTTCTCCAGGAAGAATCCGAACTTCAGGGTGTGGCGGCCCGTTGTCCAGGCCATGTTGTCCTTCCAGGTGATGATGGGGTTCGAGTTGAACCAGGGGTTGTAGACGCTTTGGCCTTCGTAAATGCACATGGGAGTGCCGCCGCAAATGGCGATGTCAGGGAGCGTAAGCCTGCCCTGGTTGGCGGCGAACAGGCTCTGGGTTGTCCAGTCAGTGCCCTTCAGAAAATTACCCCTGACCGACGATGGGCCTGGGGTAGAGTCCAGGAGGATGTGGTCCACCGTGTAGCCCATGACAAACTCGTTTATCAGGTTGGGCTTGAAGCTGTGCGCAATGTTCAGCACCGCGCTCTTGCCCGGCCCTCCGAACGGGGTTTTGACGGTGTCGTAGGCGGACCAATTCCACAGCGAGGGAACTGCCACCGTGTTCCAGGCGTCCTGGGTGAAGCGAACGAAGACGCGGGTCTTCTCCCCGATGTTCTGGTCCACGCGGATTTGTTCCTGCCGCCAATTGGTGGCTGTGCTCGAGGACAGGATCCAGCCGTACGGACCGCTGTTGGGCTTCGGGACATAGGCGTCCAGGAGGATCTTCCCGTTGGTGAAATCCGCCAATGTGTATTCCGGCATCAAGCTAACGTCATTGTACTTGATGCCACCGACCGTGGGCCGTGTGCAGCCCATGTCGGGGTCGTAGTCGGGTTGGAGGGGATCGCATTCGGTGAAGATGCCGTCCCTCATCTTAAGTGTAGGAACGTTATTGCCGATGACTTGGCCTTCCCGGTATTTGCGCCAGTTCTGCGACCAGAAGAAGAAGGTCTTGGTCTTGTCGGTGTTGTAGACGCCCGGGATGTAGAACGGCCCACCAAAGGTGTAGCCGTAGTCGTTCCACTTGCGCGGTGTCTTGGGAGCATTCCCGCCCGGCGGGTTGATTTGCCGGTTCTGGAACCAGGGGTTGGAATCGAACCTGTTGTTGCGGACGTATTCCGAGGCGCTGCCGTGGAAATCCTTCGTGCCCGACTTGGTCGCGACTTCGATGGTGGCGCCCGCGTGCTTGCCCATGTCCGCGCCGTAGTTCGAAGTGGAAATACGGAACTCGGCGATGGTGTCCAAACTCGGATAGGTATTAAAGGTGCCCGCCGAGCCTTCGTCCGTGTTGGGGCCGCCATCGATTTCCCAGTTGTTGTACTGGGTGCGCCCGCCATTGAAGGAAATGTTGTTGTTGCCGTACACGCCCACGTGCGACGTGTCCAGGCCGTTGTCGGGCGCCGCGCCCGGAACCAATGTGGCCAGCGTAACCCAGTTGCGGCCGTTCAGTTCCAGGTTGGCGATCTGGTGGCCCGTTACCACGTCGGAGATTGCTGCCGTCTCGGTCTCCACGCGCGTGATGTTGCCCGTGACGGTTACCTCTTGGGTGACCTGCCCGACTGTCAATTGCAGGTCCACCCGGAGGGTTTGCCCGACGGCCACCGTGATCCCCGAGCGCACCAGCTTCTGGAAGCCGGGAGCTTCGGCGGTGATCACGTAGTCACCGAGCGGGACTTTGGATGCGTTGTACTCTCCGGCCGCGTTGGCGACCAAGTCGCGGTGAAAACCCTTGTCGGAGTTCGCCACCGTGACTTTGGCCCCCGGGATCACAGCTCCCGTGGAGTCCAGTACCGCCCCCACGATCGTCGCCGTGTCCTGAGCCCAAGCGGTGAGAGACACGAAGAAGAGAATCGTGCCAAACAGCAGAATTGCTCTCTTCACAAACGTCCTCCCTCTCGAGATTTTTATTGGCCCGTTAATAGGCCAAATTGTCCTGGGTAGGACTACTAGTCTGAGAACAGACTCTGACATAGAGCCTCGGCCTTAGGGTAGCAAAGACGATGCCAAAATGTAACCTTTTTATGGTAGCTAAGTAGTTGATAACAATTAGGCTTGTTTAAGCCTGACGGCCATAGGTCTCCCAAATACAATAAATGGAATTCCTCCTTACACATCTTAGGATTCTGTCTCTTAGGTAGGTCATATTGTCAGACCGTGATGCCAGGGTCCTGCTGCTTTCGGGCGCACCGCAGCAAGGCTTCGCCGTGTGGCGTACGCTGAAACACGGTTCCGAGAAAGTGCTATCATGCAGTCGTGAGTTGCGGAAAAGGGACCAGGCCGGGAGTCGCAGGGCAGGGTGAGTTCGCGCCGACCCTGCGGATTCTCGTCGTCTCACTTGCTCTGGCGGTCGCTCAGGCTGTGCCCCTGGCGGGGCAGCAGGGTGCGGCTCAGGAAAACTTCCCACAGTTCGCCCAGCAAGCGGCGGAAGCGCAGCGCCAGGGCCAAGGGGAACAAGCCATCCGGCTCTACTTGCAGGCGCTCCGCATCCGACCCAAGTGGCCGGATGGCTGGCGCAACGTCGGCATGCTTCTCGCCGATCGCAAAGAATACGCGCGCGCCGAGGCTGCCTTCCGCAACCTCGTGGACATCGAGCCGAAGAATGCCGACGGGTGGGCCCTGTTAGGCTTGGCGGAGTACGAACAGGGCCGTTATGATGACGCCTTCGCGCACATTCAACACGGGCGAACTTTGGGCATGACGAACGCTGACCTCTACAACGTGGCCACCTTCAACGCGGCGCTCATCATGATCCACAAGGGAGAATTCGAGGTGGCGCAAGAACTCCTGGTTCGGGTGGCGCGTTCGGGAGTGGAGGATAGCGATCTGACAAACGCTTTCGGCCTTGCCGCGCTGCGCATTCGCTCGGGGCTGGACAAGCTGGAGGCCCAGCAGAAGAGCCTTGTGGCCCGGGTCGGCCAGATTGGTTACCAGGCGACGCACTCCCCCGTTCCGGAAACCATCGCTGCCTACCGGAAGCTGCTGGCGGAGGTTCCCCAGGCGCCCGGCTTGCATTACGCCTTTGGCAATTTCCTCATTAACGTGGCCCACTATCAAGAGGGAATTGAGGAGCTGCACAAAGAGCTGGAATTGCGACCCGACGATGTGATGACGCTGCTCCAGATCTCCATGACCTACCTGAAAATTAACCAACCAGATAGAGCGCTTCCCTATGCGGAGAAGGCCTTGCGTCTCAGTCCCGGTTTCTTTGCTGCCCACTACGCTCTGGGCTGGACGCTCTTCAAGCTCGGCGAAAACGAGCGGGCCATTGCGGAACTCGAGCAGGTGGTGCAACGCGAGCCGAATAGCCCGCAAGCCCACTTTGCCCTTTCCCAGGCGTACCTGCGGGCCCACCGTAAAGCCGACGCGGACCGGGAGCGAGGACTCTTTGCGAAATTGAAACAGAGAGGGCTGGGGCCTGGTGCTCCTCCTGGCGGGCGCGAATACTCCGGCACCCCGGCGGAGAATCTCCCTCTGCGCCCCGAAGAATAGCCTTTGCTCCCGCCAAGACTTTCCGGCTGGAGCGTTGCATGCAGATAGGCGGGTGATTTACCCTGAATCTGGCGAACTCCTTGTGGGGGGAAGGTCATTGATGTCTGCCCGGCTCCTCTTGACCCTGTGCCTGCTGCCCGCGCTCGGGCTGGGCGCCGGGCAGGCACAGCCTCAAAATCCCCAAGCTGTGTTCGACCAGGCGCAGCGTGCCTTGCTCGCCGGCGACTACGCGAAGGCTGAACAGGGTTTTCGCACGGTGCTGGAGCTGGACCCCCTTTCCGCCGCCGCGTACAGCAACTTGGGGGTGGTCTACCTGCGCACAGACAGACTGGATTCGGCCATCGAATCCTTCGAGGCCGCGCGCAAACTGGCGCCCGAGGTTGCGGGCATCGACCTCAATCTCGGCTTGGCCTATTACCGCAAACAGGCCTACGAGCAAGCCATCCCCCACTTCGACCGGGTGTTGCGAGCTAACCCGGACCACGAGCAAGCGCGCTTCCTCAAGGGCATGTGCTATTTCGTGCTGAGCGACTATGAGAACACGGTCCGCAGCCTCGAGCCGCTCTACGAGCAGGAGAAGAGCAACCTGGATTTCCTCTTCGTGATCGGTATCTGCTATGGCAAGCTCAAGCGCGAGGCAGACTCAGAGAACGCCTTCCAGCAGTTGATACGCGTGGGGGGCGACACGCCCCACATGCACCTGCTGATGGGCAAGGCTTACCTCGACCTCTATGTGCACCAGAAGGCGAAAGACGAGCTGGAAAAAGCGGTGGCGGGCGACCCGAAGTTACCCTTTGCCCATTTCAATCTCGGCGTGGTCTTCCAGCGCCTGGGAATGATGGAAGAAGCCGGGAAGGAATTCGACCTGGAAATGGCCATCACCCCCAACGAGCCCTGGAGCTTCGAGAACCGCGGGACCGTTTACCTGGCGCAGGACAACCCTGACCCGGCCATCGTGATGTTCCAGAAAGCGCTGGCGCTCAACCCCAAGATGCCGCTCTCGCTGGGGGGGCTGGGGAAGGCGTACGTGCGCAAGGGCCAGCACGCCGAAGCAATTCCCTACTTGGAGAAAGCGGTCGCGATGCAGCCTGACAGCGCCAACCTGCATTACCAGCTCGGCCAGGCCTACCTGAAAGTCGGACGGCGCGACGAGGCAAAGAAACAGATGGACGAGGCCGGAAAACTCCAGGCGGAGGCCCGGGAAAAACAAGAAGACAGAATTTCCGGCAAGCTGCCCGCCCCCGCTGCTCCGGGCCAGCAGCCGTAAGGCGGAAAGCTCTTCACTCTTCGCTATCTCCATCACCCCAATGCGAACGCAGACGCGGACCTCCTCCGGGGACTTGACTCGCGGCCGGTAGCTCAGCCGACGCGGAGGATGAGGCAAGTGATATCGTCGTGCTGCCGTGTCGCGCCCACAAAGGCGTCCACGGCGGCCATCAGGCTCTTCAGCGTCTGCGCGGCACTCGCATCCGATGCCGGACGCAGCGCTTCCAGGAGGCGCGACTCGCTGTAGTCTTCGTCCTTCGCGTTGACCGCGTCTACCAGCCCGTCGGTGAATATCACCAGGAGATCGCCCGCCTCGAGCGTTGCCGTGCCGCATTCGTAGCGTACCTGCGCATCGATACCCAGCGGCAGGCTGCTGGCTTCCAGGCGTTCGAGGCGGCCGGAGGTGCGGCGGAGGACCGGTGCGTTGTGGCCCGCGCCGATATAGGTGAGGGCGCGCGTGGTGGGGTCCAACTCCGCAAAGAAAGCCGTGGTAAAGCGGCGACCGCCCAGGCTGTGCGCGCAGGCGTAACGATTGAGGCCCGCCACCAGCTCAGGGAGCGAGCCAGGAGTCAGCGCCAGGGACCGAAGGCTGGCCTGGAACGTCGCCATCAGCAGCGCGGCGGGGACGCTCTTGCCAGCCACGTCGGCCACCACTAGGAACAGCCGGGTTGCCGCAGGATCGGTGGGGTGGGGTCCACGGAGGAAGGCGTCGTAGTAATCACCACCTACGGTGTTCGCGGGCCGCGTCGCAAAGGCGATGTCCACCCCCGGCACTTGAGGCGGCACGGCGGGCACCAGCCAGCGCTGGATCTCGCGGGCGATTTCCAGGTCGCGCTTCATGGTGACGCGGTCGGCCAGTTCCAGCGCCAGCAAAAACACCAGACCGCCCAGGGCCAGTAGTACGAAAGAAAAGTTTCCGGGTAGCTGGGTGAGAACGCCGCCGTCCGTCTTTTCGATGCGCGCGCTAGTAAGGGCGAGAACCCCCAGAGCCAGGGCGATGAGCAGAAACACGCGCCGCGCCGGCGAGAGCTTCAGGAGCATCGCCCAAAACAGGGCACTGGCGGTTCTGAAGACGCGCCGGGCACCAGACTCGCGTTCCAGCGCTGCCCAATCCACTTCGCGGGTGTAGAGGCTGTAGCTGGCGCGCGCCTCCGCCACGAACTGCGTCCAGAGGACCTGAACCTCCAGCCCTTCTGTCACCCGCTGCCAGAAGGTCTCGAGACTTGCGCCCATTCGGCCGAAGAAGTTAGAGGCTTTTTCCGCGAATTTCTCGGGGCCGCTGCTCGGGGGGGAGGACATCGGAGGGGATTATAAAGCGAAGAGCAAGACGAGTGTGAGATATCGTGAGTCGTGGTGGCCGGGCTTACCCCGCCCGAATGTAGGGGCGGTTTTACGCCGCCCCGTGGCCTGTTTCCACTGACAACTGACAACCGGCAACTGACAACTAAACGAAGTCCCGCCCAATCAGCCGCTCGATGCGCTTGCGGACGGGCGGGTGGGTTGAAAACCAGCTCGAGAACAATTCCCCGGCGGTGAGCGGCTGGATAATGAACATGTGCGCCATCGAGGGCGACGCCTGCATCGGAATGCGCTTGGACCACTTGTCGATCTTGCCGAGCGCCCGCGCCAAGCCCTGCGGGTTGCCGGTGATGCGTGCGCCAGTCGAATCCGCCTCGTATTCGCGCGAGCGCGAGATGGCAAGCTGGATGAGCAGAGCCGCCAGCGGCGCGACAATCATCATGGCCAGGGCCGAAAGCGCTCCGCCCCGGCGGTCGTCGCTCCGACCGCCACCGAAGCCGAACAGTTCGGCGTAGTACACCATGCGCGCCAGCATGGTGATGGTGCCCGCAATCGTTGCCACCACGGCGCTGATGAGGATGTCGCGGTTCTTGACGTGGCCCAATTCGTGGGCCAGCACGCCTTCGATTTCCTCGTCGTCACAGATTTCCAGGATGCCGCGCGTCACGGCCACCGAAGCGTGGCTGGGATTGCGCCCGGTGGCAAAAGCGTTCGGCGAGTCGGTAGGCATGAAATAGATCTTCGGCACGGGAATGTTGGCCTTGGCCGCCAGGCGCTCGACGATCTGATAGAGCCGCGGCGCCTGCTCGCGCGCGACGGGCTTCGCGCCGCTCATCGCAATCGCCAGCTTGTCGGAGAAGAAATAGCTGCCCAGGTTCATCACCGCCGCCAGCACTAGGGCAAACATCAGCCCTCGCTGCCCCGCCCAGAGCTGCCCGATGGCCAGCAACAGGCCCGTCAGGCCGGCAAGCAAGATGGTTGTCTTCAGGTTATTCCACATTACTTTCGACCCCCACGTTCCACGACTCCATTGTCACCTATATTAGATGCGCCGCCAACCCCGTGCGGCTGCCGCCATCAACTCCAATGGCGAAGTAGCCTGACCTGAGGGAATGCGGCGGAGAGCAAGTTGAACAAACGCTCATCCGCGGTCAGAAAATCCCAACCCGTCTCGAGCGCGAGAGCAAGATACAACCCATCATAAACGGAATGGCGGTGCGTGAGGGCCAGGCGGAGGGCCGATCCCGCCAGGTCGTCGGCAGGCGTCAAGGGAATCTGCATTCCGGAAAACTGCTCGAAGAGCCGCTCGACCTCATCGCGGCTGGCGAGTCCGCGAAGGGCTCTCTTCCACAGGGCGTTAGCAACTTCCGCAGGCAGAATATCGGGTGCCAACAAATCCACCCGGCCGCCTTGCCATTCCTTGAACACGGCCCGCGCTTTGTCTGTGTCCGCTTCGGGAAGCAGGTACTTTGTGGCGACGCTCGCGTCTATGACGAGGCTCATCGACTGTCCCGGTCTTCGCGGATCAACTCAGCGCTGTCAGGCTGATTAGGGTACTTGCGGGCGATTTCTTCACGAATTCGGTCGATTGCCGCCATCGCCTTGGCGGCGCGGGCTCGACGACGGGCCATCTCGGCCTTGTCGGCGAACAGGGCCAGGATTTCGGCATTCAGGCTGCGGCGGCGGCGCTTGGCGTCGCGCTTCAGCCCGGCGTAGACATCTTTCGGAATCCTGCGCACCGTAACATTGGGCATAGATCCTCCGACATCAAAATGATATCACAGCCGATATCATTCTGCCATCACGAATCGCCAAGCGCGGAGACCAAGGAACGCCCGGGTGAAGGCGTTCTCCTCGAGGGCATTCATCGGCCACCCGTGGCCGAGGAAGAGAACCCGCATCTGCGCCACTTGCTCCTTTCACCCACTTGGGCCTGTAGCGAAGGCTTGTTCTGTACGTCCGCGGCTGTTCGTCCCCGACATTTGCCCCCAGAGCCGCAGAGTTGAAGAACAACTCTACCTGCTCGCCGGGCAGGACGTCGCCGTCGAGGAGCTTCATCGCCAGCGGTGATGCATGGGCCGCTGTGCAGCGCATCCAGCGAAACGCCCCGGCGTCC
>Ga0315274_10015233_pt1 | contig 10897 bp, 10 predicted proteins | sample YL17G02_20_MG_FD_203700 | JGI IMG/M metagenome (GOLD analysis project Ga0315274, IMG submission 203700) | Sediment microbial communities from Yellowstone Lake, YNP, Wyoming, USA - YL17G02_20 | ecosystem: Environmental > Aquatic > Freshwater > Lake > Sediment | place: USA: Wyoming | collected...
TCTCCGAGACCAGGCATGGAGCAGCAGCTTGTGCCGACGAGGCTCCTTCCTCCTCCTCCTCCTCCTCCTCCTCGGGCACCGTTCCCCCGGTCTCCCTCTCGACCGACCCCAAGCTCGCCGCGGCGCTCGGCGGCAGGGAGGCACGCTCCTTGCTGCTGCTCGCCCGCAATGCCGCGCGGAGAGGAAACGCCGACGACAACGACAGCATCGTCGCTCTGCTCGACGTCGTCGCGCAGGGCGATTCTCTGTATTTCGTGTTCGAGAGCGCAGAGTGCGACGCGCACCAGTTCCTGCGGGCGGTGAGCTCGGGCGTTCCCTTGGCCTTGCAGCTCCAAGGAGGCGACGGCGACGTCGGCGTCGGCGTCGGCGGCAGCGAGGCCGGGGCCTCTCCCTCCTCCTGCTCCTCCTCCTCCTCCTTCCCCGCGCACCTGCCCCCGCTCCCGCGCTCGCCCGCGGGGGGCCTCCCGGAGGCCTGCGCCGCGGCCTGGGCTGGCTCCCTGCTGCGGGCCCTCGCCGCCGTCCACTCGGCGGGGCTGGTGCACCGGGACGTCAAGCCGGAGAACCTGCTCGTCGGCAGGCGGCGGGCGCGGGGGGGCCCGCGGGGGCCGCGGGCGCAGAGGGGGGCGCGGGCGCAGAGGGGGGCGGCGCTGGGGCCACGGGCAGCGGCCTGGGGGGGGGAGGGGGAGGGCGAGGAGCTCCCGCCGCTCAAGCTGGCCGACTTTGGGCTCGCGAGGCCGCCCCCGCGGGGAGTCGCAGCAGCGAGAATGGCAGCGGCGGGACCGGCAGCAGAAAGAGAGGGCGGCAGCGGCGGCGGCGGAAGAGCCGACGTCGAGGGGGGAGGAGAGGGAGGCTGGCAACCTTCTCCCTCGCGTCCCGCCTTCTGCTCCCTCCTCTCCGGTGGGGACCCGCCGCTGACTCAGTATGTCTCGACGAGGTGGTACCGCTCTCCGGAGATCCTGTTTAGGTGCGTCGGTTTCAATTTTTTTTTGAGAGAGAAATTCAAAACAGAGAGAGGGAAAAAAAACTCACCCTTTCTCCCCCCTCCCTCTCTCTCTCTTTCTCCTCTTTTGATTTCTCAGGGCCCCCGACTACAACGCCGCGGCGGACGTCTGGGCCGCCGGCTGCGTCCTCGCCGAGCTCCTCACCTCGCGGCCGCTGTTTCCCGGCTCGACGGAGGCCGACCAATTGGGGCTGATCGCGGCCTGCCTCGGGCCGCCGCCCGCAGACATGGCGCGCAGGGCGCCGGCGCCCGCGGCGGCGGCCGCTCGCGCGGGCGCGCAGGCGGCCCTGGGGTCCCGCCTCGGCTCCGACGCCGCTGCCGCTCTGCAAGAGCAGCAAATCCACCTCGCCCCTCTCCCGCTCCCCCGCGTCTCCGCGGCCGCGCAGCTCTCGGCGCGCCTCGGCCGCTTCGTGCCCGCGGACGCCGTCGATCTCCTGTCGAGGATGCTCAGCTGGGACCCGAGCGAGCGGCCGAGCGCGAGGGAGGCGCTGGCGCACCCTTTTCTGGCAAGGCACGGCGTCTCTGCTTCTCCCTCGGGCTCGGGGTCGTCGTCGGAGGGGCGAGAGCAGAAGCAGGAGGCGAAGCAGCAGCAGCAGCAGCCGGTGGCGTTCGAGGTGTCGGCCTCTTCGGCCACGGCGGCGGGGGCGGCGACAGCGCCGCTGCCCGCCCCGTTCTTCGACGTCGAGGCTGCCCCTCCTCCTGCTGCTGCCTCGTTTCACCATCCTCTCCTTCAACAGCAGCAGCAGCAGAAGCAGCTCTACGAGGACGCGCAGGAGAAGATGCCCCGTCAGCTGCAAGAACAACGGCAGCAGCAAGAGCAGCGGGAGCAGCAGTTCGGGCAGGAACAGCAGCGTTGGCGGTCGCAGCAAGAACAGCGGGAGCAGGAGACCCAGAGCCAGCACCGCTACACCTTCTTTTGCAAGACAGAGCCCGCCGAGACGGTGCGCATCGACCACTGGACGCCGCGGCGTAAGGCCGAGGCGGCCGCGGCCTACGCTCGAGGGGTCTATGGCGGCGGGTTTGTCGCAGCCGCTCCTCCCAACCCCCCGCCGGCGGCTGTTGTCGCCGCGATGAGACAACGTATGCAGCAAGAAGCAGTGACAGCAGGAGCCGCAGGAGGAGCAGGAAGTGAAAGCGGCGGCTCTCGCATCCGAGCCCACCGCAGGGACGAGCCCATTATCATGCCTCCCGTGCCTCCTCGCGTGAACAAGCCCCTTGCATTCCCGCGCAAGGAGGAGAAGCAGCAGCAGCGGGGGAACCCTTTCGCCGCCGGATCGCCGTCGTCGTCGGCGGCGTTCCCTCCTCCTCCGCTCTCGACTAAAAGCTCCTCCTTTCCGCAGCACTTCCAGCGACGCCTCCCGCGACCGAATGCGTGCCCGAGGGCGGACTCCGACCTCGCCGGGGCCGCCAACGCCCTGCAGAAGGCTCTCGAAGGGGACATTCAGTCGTCTTCGTCTCTGTTTGCTGCCGCCACTCTCGAGTGAAGTGGATAGAGGTTCTTGAGGAGAGACGGAAATTCGTTTTCACCCTCAATCATCTCGCGCTCTCGCTTCCCCTCTTCCCCGCTTTATTTACTGCCGAGCTTCCTCTCCCCCGCCATCAGTATCTCTCAATCCAGCACAAACAGCAAAACCCTGTAAAATAAACAATTTTACGATCTCATTGACAATCGACGCGGTCTTTTTCTTTCCCTTTTTCCGTCCCCCGGAAAAAAAAAAAACCTCTACGCCCCTCCGCCGAAGAAACTCCCGCCCCCTTCCTCGTCCTCCTCTCCTCCCTCCCTCCCCCCTCCGGGGTGCCTTATCGGCGCGTTCCACGCCAGCTTGGAGACCAGTCCCTCCCACCAGTCCAGGTCGAGGGCGGCGTGGGTGATGCACGGGAGGGCGGCCCGCGCCGTCGCGATGACGACGCAGCCGCCCGGGGGCAGGCGCACGGCGTGCCTCCCGTCGAAGGTGACCCTGGCCCCGCCGCACCGCGCGTCCAGGGGGAGCGTCAGACGCAGCTCCGCGAGCTCCGGCAGCACCAGGGGGCGGAAGGACAGCGAGTGCGGGGCGACGGGGGTGAGGAGCGTCGCGGGGACCGACGGCGCGACGAGCGGCCCGCCGGCGCTCAGCGAGTAGGCCGTCGACCCCGAGGGCGTGGCGACGATGACCCCGTCGGCCGCCACGGTCGTGACGGGGGCTCCTGTTTTGTTTTGTATTGTTTCGTGTGGAACGGGCGATTTTTTTTTCAGAGGGGACGAAAGAGCGAGGGGAAGAAAGAAAGGAAAAAGAGTGCGAGATTTGTTTTCCGTTTTTCGGGGGAAAAAGGTTTGAAAAAAAACTCTCTCTCTTTCTCCTCTCTTCTCACCGTCAACAGCCACCTCCAGGGCGATGATGGCCGGAGAGCTCCCCCTGTCGATCAGGCACTCGTTCAGCACGTGCCTGGGAGGCCCAACCGGCCTGCCCCTCGCGTCAAGCACCGAACATATCTTCCGAGTCCGCAGCGTGCAGTACACCGCCGCCTCGTTGGCGTTGAGCAGCGCCGCCAGCGCCGGAACGGCCTGTCGCGCGTCGAAGGGCGTCAGGAATCCCAGCGTGCCCATGGCGAGGGAGAGGACGGGGGGTAGAGGGGCGCCGTCGACGTCGAAGAGGGAGGCGAGGGAGAGGACCGTGCCGTCGCCTCCGAGGGTGACGCAGAAGTCGACCTCTCCGCCGTCGTCGTCGTCCTCGCCGGCGACGGCGGTGGAAAGAGAGGGCCCCGAGGACGAGAGGCTCCTCGTGCCTCCGCGCGGGGGCAGGGGCGCGCCCCTGCCTGCCCCGCTGCCGGCGCCGCTCCCCGTGCCTCGGGGAGACCACAGGGGAGGCGACGCCTCGGACGCACCTGTCGTTCCTGCTGCCAAGGCCGCCCCGTCTTGCTCCACTCTTCTCCGCCGTCTCGCTTCGTCGTCGTCGCCGCCGCCGTGTCCTTCTTCGGTCCCGTCTTCCTCTTCTTCCTCGCTCGTGGACGCGGGGCCCCGGGGGTCGAACGGCAGCAGGTCAGAGAACGAAGGGAGCGGCCCCCCCTGGGCGCAGGCGGCGGCGCCCTCGACGACGGCCCGCTCGGCAAAGACGCGCAGGCCGCGCGACGTGAGGAAGTCGGCGACCTCCCTCGCCTTGAGCGCGGCGCGCGGATCGCCCTGCTTCATCACCAGCAGGGCCGAGGCCGGCCTACCCGCCGACCAGGAGAGCAGGGCGCGGCGCTGGAGGTTGGTGGGGCCGGCGACGGACTGGTCTGCCCAGAACTGTTTTTTTTTCCGGGTTTTTTCCCCGTGGCGTCGTCGAGGTTGAGGTTCGAGTTGAGTTGCTTTTTGTTCGTCGGCGTCGGCATCGTCGATCGCCGCCGTTTCTCTCTCTCTCCCTCTGTATCTCTCAAAATACTCACCAAGCTTGCCCCACGCACGAACCCGGACCGCGCGTCGCCCTGCTGCCGCTCGCTCGGAGGCAGAGCGTTCCCGCTACTGTCGAATTCGCTGATGCCGCTGCTTCCATCGCCGCCGATGGCCGCATGCTTCCCCGCCGCTCTTGCTCTCCTCCCGTCTTCTCCGGGGGCGAGGGGGTGCACGCTCCGCGGGAGCAGAGGGCCCGTCGAAGACATTGGCGGTGTCGACGACGATGACGAAGAGGAAGAAGAAGAGGAGGAAGAAGACGCCAGGCGAGCCGAGAGAGCGCAGCAGGAAGTCGAGGGCATCATCGGCCAAGCCCTCGACAACGACGAGGAGCGGCGGAGCAAGGCCTGTGCCGCCGCCGCTGCCGCCGCCGCAGGAGGCATAGCTCGAGCCCGCTGCTGCGACGATGAGGCGCTGCTGCTGCTGCTGCCTGTGCTTGCGACGGCGGCGGAGGCGCGAGAGGTCTGGAGGCGCGGAATGGTGGCCCTCCTCGCTTTTGCTATGCTCTTCCGAGCGAGTTCGAGGTCGGAGGAAAAAAAAAGAGCGCAAGAGTGAGAAGAGAGCCTCTCGTTTTGCCTCTGCCTCTTTTTCCGATCGCCTAGCTCCACAAATTCTCTCTTTCCCCCTTTGCGAAGAAGAACTCCGCTTCGGAACTCCGCTTCCCCTTTTTGCGCCTTCCCCGCATCTCCGAGTAGAGCCCCGTCGCTGCCCTCGGAGAAAAGAAAAAGAGAGAAACAAAGGCCCACGCTTACGAGAGAAAGAAGCAGCTCCAGAATGTTCGCAGCCAAGACCGCTCGCTCGGGCGTCGTCGTCGCCCCTCGCTCGGCCGCTCCCCCCGCATCCCAGCAGCGCGCCCGCACCGCCTGCGCCAGGCCCGCCGTGGCCGTCGCCTCCCCGCGCAAGGGACGCACCTCGACGCCCTCTTCGTCGTCTTCCTCGGCCGCCTCCACGGTCGCGCGCGCCGTCTCGGCCCCGACGACCGCATCGTCGTCCAAGGCAGTCTCGGGCGCCTCGCTCGCGCAGATCACGCCCGAGGTCGCCAAGGACCTCTACCGGGACATGTTCCTTGGCCGCGAGTTCGAGGTGCGGAGTTTGGTTAAGAGAAGGGCCGTCGTCTCGCGACATCTGAGTCCAAAGGAAGAGGAGAGAAAGAAGGCCAGCGAGCGCGAGGCGCGAAGGCGCGGATGATCTCGACGCGCGGCGAAAGAGAGGAGGCAAAAGAGAGGAAAGAGAAAAAGAAAGAAAGAAAAAAAAAACGAGCGGCGATCGGAGCGCTCTCAGCTTTCAGTCCAAAACGCCGCTCTTTTCTGCGCCTTGCTCGCTCGCATTTTCGCTATTCTCCAGGGCAAGGTCTAGAACACTTTATGGAGGCTCGATGCACGCGGAGAGAAAGGGAAATCCTGCGCATCTAGCTGGATAATGATGCTCGCTAAAACGATGGAAAAAAGGCAGCGCCAAGAGGAGGGAATCGAAAGACGACGAAGGCCCCTCGTTCGGACGAGGGCGAAGCAAGCAAGCAAGCTGCGAAGCTCACCTTTCCCTCTTTCTCTCTCTCCCTGTCCTCTCTCTTAAAACAGGAAATGTGCGCCCAAATGTACTACCGCGGCAAGATGTTCGGCTTCGTGCACCTCTACTCCGGGCAGGAGGCGGTCTCGACGGGCGTGATCCGGTAAGAAAGAGAAAGAGAAGTTTTCTTTTAGAGGGAGGGAGGGTGTCGAGAGGGTCGAAGAGAACATAAAAACTGATTTTCCCCCCCTTTTCTCTCTCTGCACCGAAAAAAAAAAAACAATACAGCCTCCTGAAGAAGACCGACTACATCTGCTCGACCTACCGGGACCACGTCCACGCGCTGTCGAAGAACGTTCCCGCCCGCGAGATCATGGCCGAGCTGTTCGGCAAGAAGACCGGCATCTGCCGCGGGCAGGGAGGGTGCGTTAGTTTTTTTTCGAAGTGTTTCCTTCGAGGAGACAATAGAGAGCTTCTTCGCTCCGCTGCCGCTTTGCTCGAAGGAGAAAGAATAGAAAAAGCTTCTTCGCCCCGCTGCCGCTTCGCTCGAAGGAGAACAAGAGCAAAAAAGCAAAAAAAGCTCACCTTCCACCCCCCCCCAAAAAAAAACCCAAAAAAAACACCAGCTCCATGCATATGTTCTCCAAGGAGCACGGCCTCCTCGGCGGCTTCGCCTTCATCGGCGAGGGGATCCCCATCGGCCTCGGCGCGGCCTTCCAGATCAAGTACAGGCGCGAGGTCCTCGGCGACGAGACCGCCGACGGCGTCTCCGTGAACTTTTTCGGTGACGGCACGTGCAACGTCGGGCAGTTCTACGAGTGCCTCAACATGGCGAGCCTGTACAAGCTGCCGTGCATCTTCGTGGTCGAGAACAACAAGTGGGCGATCGGGATGCAGCACGTGCGCGCGACGGGGCCCTCGGCTGGTGAGGCGTTTTTAACCTTCTCGCATTTTCCCCCCTTCTCATCAAAGAGAGAAAACGGAAAAAACTCACTTTTTTCGTTCCCTCTCTCTCTCCCTCTCTCACCCTACCCCAACCAACCAACCTCCTCCCATCCCAGGCGACAACGAGCCCTTCATCTACAAAAAGGGCCCGGCCTTCGGCATGCCGGGCGTGCTCGTCGACGGGATGGACGTCGTGAAAGTCCGCGAGGTCGCCGCCGAGGCCGTCGCGCGCGCGCGCCGCGGCGACGGGCCGACGCTGATCGAGGCGGAGACGTACCGCTTCCGCGGCCACTCGCTGGCCGACCCGGACGAGCTGCGGTCGAAGGAGGAGAAGGAGCACTACGCTAAGCGCGACCCGATCCCCGCGTTCAGGAAGTACGCGACCTCGCGCAACCTGCTTTCTGAGGGCGACATCGCCGAGATCGAGGCCGCCGTGCTGGCCGTGGTCGACGAGTCTGTCGAGTTCGCCGACGCGTCGCCCAAGCCCGACATGAGCCAGCTGCTCGAGAACGTGTTCGCGGACCCCAAGGGCTTCGGGATCGCGGCCGACGGGAGGTACCGCTACGAGCTGCCCGGGTTCTCCTCGGGGACCTCGGAGGTGTCATAGAGGAAGAGAAAGTTTTTTTTCTCTCGCTTCTTTCTCTGAATATTTTTTTTGAGAGGAGAAACGGAAGAGGGATGACTGCGAGAGAAAGAGAGAGAGAGCTATTCATGAGAGCGAACCAATAAGAGACGGGGGGAGAGAGGAGGGGGAGAGAGAGAGAGCAATGGCGAGAGGGGACAGCGAGAGAGAGTTGAAAACATTACTTTTTTCCATTTTCGAGGGCAAGAGGTCCTCTTCCCCCCGCGAGAGTCCCCAACCTCGCGGCACACAAAACAAAAATGTGATTGATTTTATTCATCTTCTTCGTACAAAAAAAAAGAAAAGGGAAAAAAGGTGGAGAGAGCGTGAGAGAGAGAAGAAGAAGAAGAGGGGGCGGAAGAGACGGGGTTCCTCTCTCCTTTTACATCCAAAAACTCTTCGTCGTTTTTCAAAGTCTCAACAACAACCTTCTCCTCCCTGCCGGCTGCCTCCTCGCCATCTCCCACGGCTTCAGGATCGCCAGCACAATCACGACCGCGATGATGATGAGGGTGCAGAGCGCGCAGCACATCAGCCTGCGCGTCCTCTTCTGCGATCGCTTCGCTTCAACGAGGTGCGTCACGCCCGACTCGACGTGGTCTCGCGCGCGGCCGACCTGCGCCTAAGAGGGGGAGGTAGGAAAGAGGAGAGAAAAAGAGAGAAAAAGAGAGAGGTACAGAGAAGAACAGAGAGAGAGTGTGTGTGTGAGAGAGAAAGGGGATGGAAAAACTTCAAAAAACAAAAAAACACCAGGTTAAAAAACCAAACGAACCTCGATCGAGTCGAGCATCTCTCCCTGCGCATCGACCAGCACAGCCATGTCGAGGAAGACCTGGTGCAAATCTAATAAGGACCCCTCGAGCTGCCTGACGGCCTCGTGCCTCTCCCGGATGTCGGCTAGCGTGTCAGCGACAGCGCCCCTGCCGTGTTCCAAGATAGCGCGCTGGAACACTGTCTCGCTCTCGCCGCTCTCGATCATCGCGTCGACGTCCGCGGCCGTCGGCCTCTTGCCCGTGACGGTGAAGACGCGGCGCTCGACGGCCTCGCGGTACTCGGCGCCGAGGCGGGCGCGGAGGCCGGCGAAGTCGCCTGATGAAAGTGGTTGGTCGTGATGGTGGTTTCGGGGGGGGGGGAGGGGGGGACGTGAGTTTTTTTCTCTCTCTCTCTCTCTTTCGCTCTCGCTTCTCTCTTTCCCATTCGCTGCTCTCTTTCGCGCTCGCTTCAAAATCAGAAGCGAAAGAAGCTTGTTCTCCTTGCCACTTCCAAAAAAAACCCTCGCCAAAACCAAAAAAAATCCTAACCCATCAGATCCCGGAGCTTCTTCCTCAAGGCGGCGGTGATGGCGGACCTCGACCGCTCCGTCGACGAGCCCGGCCCGCACCCCTCCCTCGCCAGCGACGCCGAGTTGCTCTTCTCGAGCCTCTCGAGCCTCGCCTTGACCCCGTGGGCCTGCCTCGAGACGCCCTCTATCTCCTCCTGCATCTGCTCGCGCAGCGCGGCGAGCTCCCTGCCCCTCGTGACGGTCTTCGACCGCTCGTGCAGGGCGGAGAGCCTGCCCTGCGCCTCGCGGATCCCGGCCAGCGAGAGCTTGATCGCGGAGACCTCGCCGAAGAACTGTTGCATGTGCTTGTCCGAAGAAGCGGCGGCAGGGGCAGAGGAGGAAGAGGCGGCGGCGGCGGCGACGGCAGGGTCGAGTGTCCCGAGCTCGATGTCGGTCGAGGGGGAGCTGGTGCTCCCTTTCCCGTTGCCGCCGCCGCCTCGAGGGGGAGGGGGGGGAGCGGCTCCGGCGCCGCCGCCTCCCTTGACGAGGCCGAGGAGGTCGTTCATCGTTGGTTTGGGTTTTCTTTTTTCCTCGTTTGCGCGGATCGAGGGGGACAAAAAAACGGCGACGGGGAGAGCTAAAAGCTGATGCTTTGTTCTTTTCGCGAAAAAAAAGTCTCCCTGCTTCTGGTTTCGAGCCTACAGCATCGACAAGGGCCAGTCAGCCTCAGCGATCAGAGAGGGATTTCCGAGCGAGAGAAGCAAGACAAGGGGGGATGGCCAACGTCCTCGAGGCTCTTGCTGTTCGTTTCAGTTGATTGAAAAAAGCGAGGGACAGTGATGTCGCACGTCGCAGCGAGCGAAGGCCATCACTTTTCTTCCGACTTTTTTTCTTTCTTTGCTCTTCCAAGAGAGAGTGAACCGGCCCCCCCACTTCTGTTGCCGCTTCTCTCTGCAGAGCCTGAGCTCTTTCTTTCGCCTCACCGACAGCGCCCCGGTCAAAGAGCAGGAGACCTGCGAAGAGAACGCTGGCTCACGAAAGAAGAGCAAGCAGGACGCAGAAAAAAAAACCGCCGACAAAACCAAAACGATGGCGACCGACGGAGCCGCGGCCCGCGCCCTGGACCTCGTGAAAAAGGCCGACAAGCGCCTCACCTCGTTCTCGCTCTTCGGCGGGAACAAGTACGAGGACGTCGCGGAGCTGCTGGAGAAGGCCGCGACGCAGTACAAGCTGGCCAAGTGCTGTGAGTTTTCGGATAATTTTGTTTTATTCGATGGTGATGGGTGATGGGATGATGGTCGCTCGAGAACGACGGACGAGCAAAGAAGACTGCTGCCTCCTTTCTCTCTCACCTTTTTTCTTCTTCGCCCTCTCTCCCCCCCCCCCCTCTCACCCACCCAACAACAGGGAAGGACGCCGGCGCCTGCTTCGAGCGCGCCTCCGAGATGCAGGTCAAGCTCGACGCCAGGCACGAGGCAGCGGCCGCGTGCGTCGAGGCCGCCAAGTGCTACCAGAAGACCGACAAGGCCGACGTCGTCCGCGCTCTCCACTCGGCCGTGGCTCTGTACTCCGAGATCGGCCGCCTAGCGATGGCGGCGAGGTCGCTGCGGGACGTCGGGGAAGCGTTGGAAAAAGGCGGAGGCTCCAGCGAGGCCGCGGTCGAGTTTTACGGGCAGGCCGCGGACCTCTTCTCGGGCGAGGAGCAGCACGCCGAGGCCAGCAAGTGCCGGCTGCGCGTCGCGGCGCTCTCGGCCGAGGCAGGGAGGTACGGCGAGGCCGCGGAGATCTTCGAGGACATCGCCCGCGCCGCGGTGGACTCGCCGCTGCTCAAGTACGGGGCGAAGGGGCACCTGCTCAACGCCGGCATCTGCAGGCTCTGCGCCCCGGACGCCGGCGCAACCGCTGCGGCGCTCTCGAGGTACGAGGCGACCGACCCGACCTTCGCCGGGTCGAGGGAGGGCGACCTGCTCCGGGCGCTGGCCGCCGCGCAGGAGACGCGGGACGTCGAGGGGTTCACCGCCGCGCTGGGCGAGTTCGACTCCATGACGAGGCTCGACGCGTGGAAGACGGGCCTGCTGCTGCGGGCGAAGAAGGGGATGGAGGGGATCGGGACCGAAATTGGGGGAGGTGGCGGCGGCGGTGGGGGAGGCGCCGGGG
>Ga0315274_10015234_pt1 | contig 10897 bp, 11 predicted proteins | sample YL17G02_20_MG_FD_203700 | JGI IMG/M metagenome (GOLD analysis project Ga0315274, IMG submission 203700) | Sediment microbial communities from Yellowstone Lake, YNP, Wyoming, USA - YL17G02_20 | ecosystem: Environmental > Aquatic > Freshwater > Lake > Sediment | place: USA: Wyoming | collected...
AATAAAGTGTAACGTTATCTAAATCAGAATTACCAGCGGCAGTGATCGTTAGCGGATTAACGGATATTACATAGGGACTGATTTTATTTACCGATGTATTTATCACTGGACATATACCGATTGTGAATACATATGACCTATTGGTCCAGTGGTATCCATCATTCGCCTTAACGGTCCAGGTGTAAGTAGTAGCATATGTAAGGCCGGTTATCGCACAGCTTTTTGTTCCATTACTTGCTCCAGTTCCGGAATTGCTCCCTACATTTGGTGATGTCGCAATTATCCAGTTAAAGAGATCTCCTTCAGGATCTTGAATCGTTATAGCTACACTTGAAGTGGTAATTGATACTCCCGTTGATCCATTGTTTGGAGAAGAACCGGAGAAGACCAGTGGATTATTCACCTTGGTTGTAAACTTGTAGATTGCTGTAATGTTTTGTTTTCCATCGTTACAAACGACTTTCCACCAATAAGAATGAATATAGGTGTTTGCTTGGGAATAGGTCCATCTATAAGTACCATTAGTACAAGATGAGTTCGCCTGTGTTTGTACCCAACTCCCAGTGGTATTCTCAAACCAGCGAATCGTCATGAGATCTCCATCTACGTCATTAATCGTCATTGAACATTTTGGTTGAAGGATTACTCCTGTAGAGCTATTGGTTGGTGATGGGTTTGAAAATATTGGGGGATTGTTAGGCTTTACTAAAGTTGCAAATGATTTCTGATCTCCCTCAATTATTGTTGAATTATACAAAAGTTGAGCTTTAAAATAATACAGTTTCACAGGAGATAGACCAGTAAGAACCGTAGTATATAATCCAGACCCAGACTTTGATATCCAAGAGGTATTTATCCACCCTCCGTCACTTGGACGATAGGTAAATCTTACTGACCCAGATTTTGTTTGTAAATCATAATGCATTGGTAAATTCGCTGAATTCATGGTAATGCCTGTAGCATTTAATGTTGCAACAGAGATTGAATTTACCATCGGGACTGTAACCGATAGGATAAAAGAATTACTTGACGGATCAACGACCATCACGCGAATTTTATTTTGGAATAAATTAGGGTTTGAATATACTATTTTTTCTCCTATACTCCATTTTCCATCTGTTTTATCAGTCGTATTCAAATAATCTTTTACCAGAATGTACTTTGTTGATCCATTGAACGTAGAAAAACCAATCTTTGTATCTAAACTCAATGCATCTCCACCCCGATGAGTAAGAATGATATTGTCGCCATTAACCTGACAGATAATATCGGCTGAGGGTGCTGGATTAAATGGTAATAAATTATACACAGAGATAGCAACGACTGAAAACAATCCAACATTAATCATTAATAAGAGAATAGTACCCATTACCTCAGATACTGCAGAATTTGATCTAATTAACCTAGGCAATCCCATCCAACCTCGGAAACTTGTATATTTTACAGTTTTCATTATTTTTTTTATAATCTCTTCTTCATCGTCTTATTTTTCATACGGTATTTGTAATGCTTAAGAATTACATAAGTAATGTATCATTTGCTTATATAAAATACTAACGTAAAAAAATCCCATCAGGAATAGGACACAAATTTACCAGTGAAAATTGTCCGATTCTTTCTGTCCCCCGTCCAGGCGATTCATCCCTAACATAAAAGTCATGGATTTCTCGCTCGGATTTGGTTAAGTAAAAATATTCATTTAATAAAAACAATAACGTAATAAACCCACAAAGCCATACATTTTTCCAGAGCTTGTTTTCCACTGGAACATTGCTATTCTTCAGAGGAAACGCTCTCGGGTGAGGCGAAAACTATGTCAAATATTACATCACTAGACACTGCATCGGAACCAACACATCAACTGCAGAACCTCAATGACGTTCAACAACTATTTGATCGCATCCTTCAAACAAATAAACTCTTCACCAATCGTGACCTCCTGCGATCAACCTATATCCCTGAGACGCTCCCGCACAGAGAAAAGGAAATAACCGATCTAGCAAGCATCCTCTCCCCGGCAATGAACCTTGAAGCACCATCTAACGTTCTGCTGTTTGGCAAACCCGGCGTTGGGAAGACCGCGGTCGTAAAACTCGTAGGAGGGGAACTACAGAAACATGGAAAAGCACTGGGAAAACCGATCCATATCCTTTACATCAACGCTCAAATAACCGATTCTCTCTATAAAATACTCACATCGATAGGTCAACAACTCACCAGTGACTCGGTTGGCTCAATATCCTCAAGCGGCCTGCCTGTTGATGTGATACTCGCCAGGATTATATCAGGTATCGACACACAAAAGCAGGTTATCATCATCGTCCTTGATGAGATAGATAGAATAAAGGATGACGCTGCGCTCTATACACTCACAAGAATCAATGAGGGGCTCAACCTTGCGCGTGTATCAATCATCGGCATTTCCAATGATCTTAAGTTCACTGAGTTCCTTGATCCTCGTGTCAAATCAAGCCTTGGTGAAGAAAGCATGATTTTTTGTCCTTATGACGCTGAACAATTACAAGATATTCTACGAGATCGTATTAAAACGGCCTTAAAACCAAATGTTATCGATGAAGACGTCATCCCCTTGTGCGCAGCACTCTCTGCACAAGAACACGGGGACGCACGAAGGGCACTGGATCTGCTTAGGGTTTCTGTGGAACTCGCTGAGCGCAAGAACGAGCGTATTGTTGCAGCAAAGCACGTACGGCTTGCCCAGAGCAAAATTGAGAAGGACAGAATAGCTGAGGTCGTCCGCAACCTCCCGGCGCAGCAGCGGCTCCTCCTGCATGCTATACGCATGTTGCAGCGATATTATGAGCATGCTGGAAAGCAATCGATCATGACAACCGGAGAGATATATGATAGATATACTGAATTGTCAAAAAAAGTTCACTACGCAACTCTCACGCAGCGGCGAATCGGTGATTTCATCGCTGAGCTAGACACTCTTGGAATCCTCAGCGCAAGGGTCGTTTCAATGGGCAGACGCGGCAAAACGCGACAAATCCAGATGACAGTATCATCGGCAGAGCTTGAACATATCCTCAAAGAAGATGAGTTCACGGAAGAATTAGGGCAGTTCAAAATGAAGAATCAGACGAAGTTGTTATAACAAAAGCTATTTGTTTATTTTTTCTTTTCTAGTTTTTCTTTTAAGAGAGTTAATCCCCACTGGATCGCATGAGACCAGGATCCAAGTTCATTAGATGCAATCTTGGATGCAACCCAATTATCAAGGTCTTTGTCGATTCGTACAGAATGTGTTTCGCCTTTTGGTTTTTTTGTAGTTCTAGGAGACATAGTGTATACAAATACCACAGAAACACTTAAATATTTCGTTTGCATACATATTAATTGTATACAAATAAGTAAATGTATACAAAATGGAGGCACAATATATGAAGAAGGATAAAAAAGAAACCATGAAACGGAGAATAAGGCAAAAAATGAAATATGGAATGAAAAAGGCTGGATTTGATCTTGCTTTGCTCAAACGAGAGATTTGCGGTTACCAATTTGAGTTTGCAGATCAACAATCATCGTGGAACCAACAATTACCACAAGCAGTTCTGCATCAATACAGCAGACCGATGAACAAAGAACAACAGCACAGAGCAATGGAGGGAAATCATGACCAATAAGGGACAATTTGTGAAAATAACGCAGGAGATGATAAAAATGAGGGGAGGGAGTGACACAGAGGTTGTCGAAAAAAAAACCTGCCCGATCAAGTTTGATACCACAAAAGTCCAAGTTTTTACGGTCGACGGATGCATTCCGTATCTGGACGCGGAAGTGGGTAAAATCCTGTTCTTCATCGATATCTCCAGCATCATTGATAGCGAGAACGATGATAATAACACGAAATACAGTCAATGTCCTGTGGAACTGAGAATGACCCGATCTACCATGCAGCGGATCTTATCCTCGTTAGCAAAGGAAGTGCTCATGTACGATCGCTATGAAAAGAAAAAAACTGAACTTGAAGAAAGCCTCAAGAAGCTCCATCAAGAAAACAATATTTTATATTCCTAAAAACCAGGGAGGTTGTTACCATGACTTGTGAAACAAAGAGATGCATAGTGGATGTTGAGATGGCCGGATGTGATCTATGGGACCACAAAAACAAGATAATCTGCATTGGCGTCATGGATGTTGACGCTCCCGACGAAGCAACGGTCTTCTACGATGATCGTGAAGAACAACTGCTCCTTCGCTTTCTGCAGTATTTCAACCGCAAGGATTTCAAGTCAGTTATCGGCTACAATATTTCGCATGACATCAGAGCATTGCTTTCCCGTGCGCTCCGATATAATATCCCTGCACGTGCGCTCTACGCGGCAAATCCCGTGGATTTGATGATGATTCTGAAAGGGAAAAAATACAATTTCCTCAGACCGGGCACCTTGAACGAATGGTCGCACTATCTTTTTTCTCAAGAAAAAATGCAAACAGATGATTGCATTCCCGTGTTGTACAAAGAAGGGAAAATCGATCAAATCTTACAATATAACAGATGCGATCTTCAGCTTATATATCAGCTCTGGAAACGTGTCAATTTTGTGCTGGAGGCGTGAGATATGATTAACCATCTACGAGTCTTAAAACGACTCAACATACCAAAATCGTGGTGCTTCCTGGAAATAAACGTAAGCAAAAAAGACACCAATGCAGTTATTGTTGGATGGGAAATATGTTATGCAGATCACAACAGGATTTTCTATAAGACAGATAGCAACGAGGCCGATGAAAAAGAAATGATACGAAGATTACTTTTTCACCTTTCTCTTTGCAGAAAAAACAAGATACCAATCGTAACCTTTGGAAGCAATGAACTGCCAATCGTGCGGACCCGCATCCTCTTTTCTGATATTCGTGGTGTGAACCTCTGTGATTTGAAGACGATTTCTATAGGAAAAATCTTGCAAGATAACTTTTATTTTAACACGAATAATACTATGTCAACTGCATCTGATTTTGCCCGTGAAATGAGATTCAAAACAGATAATGCGAGTGGGGCCGAAATACTTCGAGATATTTTTCTTCGAATCAGACAATTGTTACCAGTTGATGTTTAAGGTGGGATGAATATGCATAATAGTCCCAGTAGCCAAAGAAAAGAAAATAAAGGCATCTGGATCGTCAGAACTGGAAACATGAGAAAAGTAGACGATACAAATTTTCAAGCCCATTCTCAATCGAATGAAGAGACGTTGTATTCAAACATGAAAACAATACCAATGAAAACTACTCAATATCATGACGCAGAAAAAGATAATGAAAAACCGATTTTTGCAGCAATTTATGCACGCGTGAGTCCAGGAAAAAAAACTAATGGATATAGTCTTGAAGAGCAGGTTCGATTATCAAAGCAAGAATGTGATCGTCACGGATGGACGATCCGTTATGTTTTTACTGATAATAAGGTAAGCGGAGCAAACATTGACCGAGAAAAATTTCAACTGATGATGAGAAAAGCTCGGCAACAAGCTTTTGATGTCATCGTTTTTTGGAAAATTGATCGATTTGCTCGAAGCTTGGCTGACTTGGTGAACATTGAACGAGAGTTACGAACCTACAATATCTCATTGCATTCCGTCACGGAGCCTATAGATACGGTCTCATCTATTGGCCGATTTTCATTTCGAAATATCGCTTCCGCGAGCGAACTTGAACGCGATTTGATTCGGGAGAGAACCGCAATGGGGTTTCACGCACTTGCTCAGAAACATCGCTGGCCAAATAAAACACCACCCATCGGCTACAACATAAAAGAAGATGGCACACTAATAATAAACCAACATGAAAAGAAACTTGTCAGAGAGATATTCAGGATGTATCTACGATTAAGATCAATGCCTCAAGTAGCATTTGAGTTAAATAAGAGAGGATTGCACACGCATCGGAAAATGAGATGGACGAACATGTCCGTTAAACAAATACTTGACAACGAAATCTACATCGGAAAATATAATGTCGCTGGTGTCGAAGCATACATCAAGGAATTGAGGATAATCAGCGATAAGCAGTTCAACAAATCAAAAGATCTCAGGAAACAATATGGAGAAAAACCAAAGACAATAACCGAAGAACGGCGAGTGACAACCATCGAAAATGTCTTTAATGAATATCTCGTGTTTTTAGATGATATGGAACACGAGGAAAACGTGGATATTATGTGAATAAATCAAGTGAAGGGTTGCGTACCTGTTTTTTTGTTTTATTTTCTTGCTGCGGTTGATCGACTGCTGGAACGTTATCCTTTTTTACTGCCACTGTTCGGAGGTAGCGGTCTGGGTCTGCGGTGGATTTAAAGGTACCACCGCATCGCAAACATTTATAGATGTATTCGTCGCTATTTTGTACTTTGCATGATTCAAAATATTCCGTTTCCCGGCAGTAGGGGCACGTCAGAAGATTGAGATTTTTATATCTGTCGATCTGTACCCCTGTAGGACGCGTTTTTTGCGTATTACATTTAGGGCATACAAATCGAGAAACCCATACACCTTTAGTGATTGAACCATCATGGATTGTCATGTGTCCACTACATATGCAATGAGGAATGAATTCAGGAAAGGTCCTCAATGAAAACCCCAATCCGTATCTTTTTGAGACTTCCTTAAAGGCATTTTGTTTTTCATTCTTCGAATCGTCGCTTTTTTTAAATCTGCCGATAATCTCCTGTACATCATTGAATAAATCTTCATTGATTATTGCTAATGTTGGATCGCAACGTGTTTCGGTTTTATAACGAGGCATTCCTTTGTATACCGGGTCTTGCAAAATTCGTTTGAGCCTACTAATGGTGAGTTCTTTGTTGAACGTCTGTTGATATCTGACTCCCATCAGTTGCTTTGTATCTTCATATTTCCTTTTATTTTTAAATGTCGTAAATAGGTCCGTCATTATAGGTACCATGGCTGTATTTTTGTAAATACGAACTTTTTTCTTTTTACCATCATCAAACAATTCCACTTTTTTATCATATCCCTCAGGAATGGAGCCCTGGACCCATAAACCATCCTTGAACCTTGCTCTTTTTCCGCTCTGAGTTCTCAACCCTATCTTTATCCCTTCTTTCTTAGCGCTGTGGCAATCAATAGCAGCCATTATGAAATCATCGGAATTTTTTTCTATATTATACTCTCTACTTTTTGTTAAAATATTAATATGAACCCCACTGAGAATTCCCATGAAATAAAATGTTTCCGTTTCATTGCGTCCGAGTCGATCAACATCCACCGTCAGAACACAATTAATTCTTTTTTCCTCATCGTCGATATGTTCTCTAATAAGTTTGTCGATTCCCGGACGATGTATCTTATATCCACGAGTGGCGGGTTCGGTAATTGGCTCATATAAAAGTTCTATGTTGTGTTCCTTTGCGATTTTTGTCATATCGTCGATTTGACTTGAAATACTGTAGCTGTTTTCTTCCTCTTCTTTTTTGCTTTGGCGAGCATATATTATCCCTCTCATGAATTGCTAGGCCTCCTCAAAAAAAGGGTATTTAAACTTGGGATCGGTGATATCCGATTATTTAAAGTGGGGGTTGGTGAATATCGATAAAAAGGCTTTTTGTTATCTCGACCTATATAAATGGTGCCAAAAGTATATTTAAACTGGGGTTCAAGGTCAGTGTACAGTGACCTTGACCCCTTGTTTTTAAATGATTTTCCATCACTATTATCAATGATGTTATGCCAATTCATATTTATATCACCTCAAAAATAAAATTATATTTTGCATCAATCGATTCGTTGCAATCATTTTTTACCATCCTGTTTGTTTTTCTTATTCGACAATTTTTCGAGCATGCATGATAAAATTTCTATCGATGGGATCGCACAATTTTTATCGCAATCATTGCAATACCGTTGCTGAAAATCCCATAAGTTGGGATATCGGTTATGTAATTCCTGAGGATCAGACTCCGTCTTCCTTTTTGTGACGTGCGAATTCATATAAATCAACTCAATTTTTGTCACGTTTTGTTAATATAACGCGTGAAAATGTCAAAATGAATAAATCGGGAAATCTCAGAAAAAGGTGGAGCATTATCCTCTAATGTATCATCCCAACAGGAGTAATAGTATTAAATGAAGGCTGGTGACTTGTATTGTATTTATTATTGATAGAAGAAATACCGTTCTAATTTCCGTGCAAGAATTGCACCACTGAAAAACAGATATTCATCGGGAGAAAAAACCGTGGTGGGACGGTAAAAACGTCATAGCAATCATTATTATCAACATCCTCACGAATCCATCCGGGGGTACCACTTTCTCCATAATGATTTGAAATCGCTATTTGATCTAGCACTGAATAAACACCATCACCGTTAATATCCCAGTAATTTAACCGGAAGATTTTTCCGGTATTTGAATCTAAAACCATTTTATTTCAAGCGTTATTCATCTGGAGAAAGAGTCGTTGTCAAAGAAGCTCTGGGCAAAGTATTTCCTGGAAAATCTGGTTTTGCTATCGGTCTCTTCAACGGGGCTGTTGTTTTAGATATACCGACTTCCAAGGTTCATCCTCTTCGTGGCCGCCTCCTCAACCGTCTCAACCGGCAACCACGAATCCAGTGAATACACAAGACCAACTATCCACCTCACCCTTTTTTTATTCATTGTTCTCTTTGTTACAGATTTTATCTTCTGAAAACATTTAAATGAATCTACAGAAAAATAGCTCATAAAAATTAATTATTTAAGACAGGCAAAAAGAAACAGGAAAAAAAAGATACTTTGCATGTTTGTGTATATTCGTATTAGTCGTTACTGTTTTGCCAGTAGCCGAAACACTTGAACATCTCTTTGAATACCTGACTTTATACAACCATGCAAACAAGAAAGACTGGGAGGTTGACTATTGAACTTAGGTTTTTTTCAGGAGTTTCGCAAGCGTCTCCAAATTCTGTAATGTCAGTATCTCATTGTGCATTTTCTCTATATCCGCTTTCATCTTTGCGATCTCATCGTCTTTCTGTTTCAGTGATTCACTTATCCCTCTCAAATCTGGTTTTGTCTCAAATACCACAAGGTTATACATATATTTCGTGTATTCCTTTGCGAGATCCTCTGGTTTCATATTCCGGTAGTATTTATCCATTCCTGTCGCGTGACCCATTAGCGTTTCTGCTAGGTCGCTGTGTCCTAAGTAACTCCTGAAAAAAGACCGCATACAGTGAGGGTGCAAGGTTAATCGTTTTGTTTGTTCATCTATTTCGTATAAATCTGTCCGCTTCACCATGTTCTCCCATTTCTTGCGGAAGTTCTCATCAGACATGGGGAATATTCTTTTATCATCGAGTGTTTTCTTGCATGTAGTTGTTTTCCCTTTCTTCTTTGCTGTGCATTTATCCACCGCAACCGATAAGTAGCGATCCCGCTCGCGCATCCATTCTAAGTATGCATGCTTCGCTTCTGGTGTAAGAAAGCAAATACGTTGCTTCTTGGTTTTAGTGAGTTGTTTTATGAATCCTGGCTCTTTAGGGTCGTACGTACCTCGTATCATCACGATAGCGGGGTCTTTCGCGGTGTTAATATCTTTTGGTGTAAGTGCGAGTAGTTCCCCCAGTCTGCAGCCTGTCGCCGCCATGATAAGCCCCCCTGCCCTAGTGCATGTGTCCGCGTGTGTGAGTATGGTCTTGATATCCTGGTTGTTGAGCTGGAATTTCTCGCTGATCGGGTCTGCTCCCCGCACTCTTGTTTTAAGGGTATCCCAGAAGTCAAGCTGTTTCAGTTGTTTGTCCGTCGCTATGAAAAATTGTTTTATTGAATTGAAAAATGTTCTCACCGTGAGTAATGGTGCCTTCTGTTTGTTGAGAACCATGTATACCTTGTTCAGGTCACTGTCGTATTCATCCAGTGGCTTGTCTTTTGAGAAATAGGTATCCATCGGTTTGTTTAGGAGCTTGAAGTATTTGTTTATGTTCCCCCGGTAGCTTTTCCTGGTGTTGTGCGATGTTACCAGCTTCTTGTTGAAAAACTGTTCAATGAGATCGTCTGCCATGTATTTGGTATAAATACTCTACTATTTAAATTACCACAGTTAGTTATTCGTTATTCATTGAAATCCAAGAGTTGAAGCATTCTTATTCACTTTTTTTCTCCGTTTTCTTCGAAGCTGATTTCCGTTTACTGACAGGTTTTTCCTTCTCATCTTTTTTTGTTGACGTCGATTTCTTTGCCGCTGTTTTCGATTTTTTTGCTGCTTTTGGTTCTTCTTTTTTCTCAGCTTCTTCTTTAGGTGCTTTTTCTTCGGATTTTATTGGTTTTTCTTTCTTCTCCGCGGGCTCTTCACCCTTTGGGGATTTTTCTTTCTTCTTCTTGATTTTTACTTCACCCTTACCAGTTGGAGTAATATCGTATCCTTCAGCACCAGGTACTGCTTCCTCAGCTTTTTCTTCCTCGCGTCGGAGAATCGGAGTCTTCTTCTCTTTTTCCTCTTTTAAAAATTCTCGTCGTGATTTCTTCTCACCTAGCTCCGGTAACGTTGCCTCAACAACACCGTCTTCAAATTTCACGGCACGCACACGAATCTTGCTTGGAACCCAGAATTTACCGTGCGCCCAGAGTTCTTTGTTCAAAGAATCATCAATCCAGACGTTTTTCTGCTCGACTTTCATGTGTTTCATGAGAAAATGACGAATATCATCAACCGCTCGGGGGACGGCTCGGGATGTTGGTCCGATTTTTGCTCGTCTAAGCGGGATTATGTAAATCCGTTCAAGTTCTTTACCAGAATCTTTCTCAGCCATACGCATCAACCTATTTTGAGTTTATTTCTCCGCCAGTGGCGTGTTTTCGGATGTCGAGTAAATCGTCGGTTTGTACGAATCATGACCCATGCTGGTACTCGTCGATTGCTTTTCGTTGCTCTG
>Ga0315274_10015235_pt1 | contig 10897 bp, 5 predicted proteins | sample YL17G02_20_MG_FD_203700 | JGI IMG/M metagenome (GOLD analysis project Ga0315274, IMG submission 203700) | Sediment microbial communities from Yellowstone Lake, YNP, Wyoming, USA - YL17G02_20 | ecosystem: Environmental > Aquatic > Freshwater > Lake > Sediment | place: USA: Wyoming | collected...
CCCCTGGATCTCGTTCTCCAGATATTTGTACTGGTCTACCAGTTGGCGGTAGAGCTTGTCCTCAGTCGCATCGGACATTTCCCCAATGTATTTCATGTACTGATTTAAAACGGTATCGACAATAAGCTTGGCATCTTTGGCACTGGCATCTATGAAGGAGACGTCGATGATCTCGGTGCGGGGTCGAGGCCGGGCCGAGAGACTGTCCCTGAGCCGCTCCATGGGAGGAGTAGCGGTTCCACGCAGCCGTTGCATGAGCGATCCCGGAGGGTTCTTGTACCATTGTGTCTCCTGGACTTCCTGCTGATCCAGGACACGCTGCAGGACTGTCAGACCCCTGATGAGGGAGACCTGGGTGTTCACGAATGAGTCGTATAATGGAATCATTCCGTTTTCGTCTGTCTTGAAAACCAGACGTGGGATGATTGGCCGAACTCGCACTTCAGCTCTGGCTTGGTACTTAGGAACTATCTGCGTCCAGATCGCGGCGACCACAGGGGCCGAAACCAGGACGGCAACGAGCAGTAGCGTCCATTTGAAACGCAAGATTGACGTGAGGAGTTCAGTCGCTGAAGGCACAGCCTGCCCGGGTTGATTCAGCCCCCAACGCTGATCAGGCAGGAATGGGTGGCTCGCTGCCAGCGCAGGAATGGTGCTACAGCGGCTGACTTCGGTCGCTTGTATCGTCCCTTCAGGTTTGTCAATGTCCTTAGGATTACGCGCAATCGGATCCGGAGGATGCTGGGGTTCAATTCCGCCTGTCGAGTCCTCACATCCGGTCTTGCCATTTGATTGATTCACGCTCATCTCCCCTTTCCGATCAGCCGTTTTGCTGCTAAAGTGGATGATCTTGCGTCAGATCAGGGCGGAGTAGCCATCCGCTTTTTCCAGCCTTCCCATCAAGTATGGATGGAAAAATCCCGCAAATCCAACGTTCCGCTTGATTTCGCAGCATGAGATAAGACACAATGTGATTGTCTGCCGACATACTGATGAGGGGCCAGGTGGTCCTCCCGTACCGGCCTCGCTGAGGACAAGGCATGCTTTGGCGCAACTTCGTGAAAGCGCCAAGCGTGCTCTGTGGGGCGGTTTGCCGCTGGAAGCGTTGTCAAATGTTGTAGGATTCGTGTCAGGTCAGCCTCGTATCTGGCCTCGGTCGGGGGTGATGACATCGAAGATTCAGTGCTTAACGCGACTCCGTTTTCCCTATCGTTCCCAGTAGTGGGCCGTGACTGTTCAAGTAGTGTCTCTTTCTCCTGTAGACAATCGGAATGGGGCCACGAGAGAAAGAGAGTCTGTGGGCATATGCGCAGGAACGTCTCCGGCACTGTCCGGCGCGACTCACGGTCATCGCTCTCTTCCGTCCCCACATTGCGGCCCATAAGCCCGATTGAGTCTTGAACGAATTCCCCGACCGCACTCAGCCAGTAATTGAGCCAGTTCCCTTGTCCTTCACAAGGATCCTCAGTCCCCGGGCCGTGAATGCGTCCAGGAGAACTCTGAGCCCAAATCCCGGCAGGACTGACTGCCTTCGCCATCGCCATGGCTCACAAATGAGCCGATACAGGAACTCGGTGCCGGTTCGTTGGCAGAACTCGGGCGCTCTCTTGACGCGGCCGCTGAGTATATCGAAGCTGCCACCCACCCCCATGCAGAACGGCACCTCGATCGCATCGAGATGTTCACCGAGCCATCTCTCCTGCCGGGGTGACCCGAGCGCAACAAAGAGCATATCAGCACATGACACATTGATTTCCTGTATCACCCCGGCAGTGTCCGCAAAATAGCCATGGTGTCTTCCAGCGATCTGTAGATTGGGATATTGCTCGCGGACCGCCTTGTACGCCTTCTGATTCGTTTCAGGTTCGCCCCCGAGCAAGAAGATGCTCAAGCTTTCATGCGCCGCTGCTGCCAAGAGTCTCAAGAACAGGCCCACGCCTGTAATCCTGGGTATACGCCACCCTTTGATCATCCTGACGGCGAGTGCCGTACCTATCCCGTCACAGATGTGCACATGCCCTCTGCGGACGACGTTCTCAAATGTCTCATCGTTCCGCGCAAAACACACCTTTTCAGGGTTGATCGCAATGCAAAACGTTTTCGTGCCGTTCCGTATCCTATGGACAATCAACTCCACTGCCTGATCGTAAGAGTCAAAGCAGGTGATCGGAATACTCAGAACTTCAGCACGTTTGACGTCTGACACGGTCATGGGAAATCCCCTCCTTTATCGTCAAAAGGTATTCAGTCAATGAGCGGAACACTTATGTCTGGGACCACTGCAGGTACGGAATGCAGTTGGTTAAGACTCCACACTTCCTCACGCAGAAAAATCCTCGCCTATTATGCATGTGCGGCAACGTCTCTCTGGAGATAGACACGTTTAGAGCAGTTGGTCCTTCCCTCCTGCATCACAGAGGGCATTGTCGTCAGACACATGTGGTCCAAAGTACACTCCGGCCTGCTCCATATGACCGAACGGACGACTGCACCTATTGGGAACGCAGATGCTTCGCTCATGACAGTCTTAGCCAGGGCGTAGGATGGCACGGCCAGCACCAATTCGTCCCGGGCCCTCGCCCGCGAACAATCCAGGGAGTTCACTGTCGTCGATTAGCCTTCCCAAGAATGTCGCTCTGCGGCTGGCGGATTCGAGCGAGCCGTTGGCCAGAATTGCGATTTCCAACTGCCGGGACACGCCGGTGCGGCCGTTGCCAAATGGAACCGTCATCGTGACCAGTCTTGATAGATCTGGCGCCGTTTGTGAGGACCGCCATACCTCCTCCTCAACTCGGCCATCGGTGTACATGGTCTTCAACGAGACCCAGGCGAATTCCATGCGAACGGCCGCTTCGCACACGGCCTCCCACACCTGTCTGGAGTCGTGCACCAGGCGAAACTTCAATTGCAGCTGCTCGAAGATCTCTCTCTCGTGTCTTTGACGCTCCGCGATCGCGTGATTCTCTCGCAGCCGGGCCATCGTCTCTCCCAGTCGAACCGCACCAACCGCGCGGAATAGTAACACGATCAGAATTAGCAGGCAGATGAAGATGATTAGTGAGGTAACATCATCGCTGACGATCATGAGGAGGCCCAAACCGGCAAAGAGAAGCGTGGCTAGGTAGATTGCCAGTACAACCTGTCGATGCTTTAGGCCCAGGTCAAGCAGTCGATGGTGGAAATGGCTCCGATCCGGAGCAAACAAAGACCGACGCTCCAAGGAACGCCGAAGCATGGAGAACAGTGTATCGAAAATCGGAATTCCCAAGGCCAAGGCCGGCAATGCCAAGCCGACCAACGCTGTCGATTTCGACACGCACATGACACTCGAGGCTGCGATCGTGAAGCCCAGGAAGAGGCTGCCGCAATCACCCATAAAGATTTTGGCCGGATTAAAGTTGAAGATCAGAAAGCCGTACAAGCTGCCGAGCAATGCCAGTGCAAAAATAGCCATCATGACATCGTTGCTTTGGCTGGGACCATTGTGGATCATACTGCCATAGAGAGCGAAGACAGCAATCACGCCACAGGCAATTGCCGAGACCCCGGCGGCCAAACCGTCCAATCCATCACTCAGATTGACGGCGTTTGTGATCCCAACCACCCACAACACAGTCAGTGGATACGCCAGCCAGCCCAAATGGAGCTCGAGTCCATCGACAATGCCTATACTGCTTATCGTCACACCGGCAAGACACAATGCTCCGGCGGCGAGCAGCTCGGCCACGAACTTGAAGCGGGCCCGCAGCCCTCTTAGATCGTCGACCAAACCGATCAGGAAGATGAACGTGGCCGAGCAGAGCAATATGATCAACTCTAATTGCGCATCCCGAAATCTCTCACCGATTTTATTGTCAAGCAACAGGACCAAGAGGATCAGACTCATCGCTGATAGAAATATGGCCACGCCCCCGATCCTTGGAATCGGCCGTTGGTGTATGCTGCGGACGTTGGGCTGGTCTACTGCCCCGATTCGGCGCGCCAGCCGACTCACTGTCGGCGTTAGAATGATGGCCAGCGAAGCTGAACCAAGAAACACACAGACGTAGGTTATCATAACCCCTCCGTAACAGAGGGCTGTAAGTAATCCTTCAGACTACACAGCTATCTCTGAATCGTCCCTCGGTGGGATGATCTCCTTCTCAGGGCAGACTCCGTCCCCGTCGGTGTACACCAACGCGTCGCACGGATGCCAGGCGGCACCTATGCTGCATGGCCGCTCTGCCGGCATCTCCGCGGCGACCCAACACTATGCGAGCGCGAGTGGCTCTGTCCCTCACGTGCTGGTTATTCGACCGGTCCGCGTTGCTGCGGCGCGTCACGCGGGCCAAGTCGCTACCAGCCGGCACCGGCCGACGCGAATCTCATTCTCTTTTTATTGCTTCCGATGACTCGTGGTGAGAAAAGGCGGGAAGCAGCAGAAAAGCGGACGGGGACTGTGCACACCCCCCCGAATGTTCTGCGTCACGAAGTTCCAGATAATCTGCCACATCCACCAAAGCTCAACACTGCTCACGGTTTCCTCAAAACCGCGAGCGGCGGTCCGAAAGGAATTTGCCCACCTCGGTCTGTTCAGGCACAGCGATTACCGAGCGCCGTTGTGCGCCGACTCGAAACGCCTGTCGCCGGTGGAGGGAATTGAGAAAGGCTTGACGGATCACAGCCAGGATGCGACAATCAGATGATCCGCCGAAGGCGCATAAGATAAGCCTTCGGTTGGACCGGGTGGGTCAGCACTTACTTGACAAGGGTACGACTGACCCACCCCTTTTTCTCAACCCTGATCGCTTGCGCACACTACCGAGATGCTCCATTCAGCATTCGGGAGTATTCTCCAAGATCGCTCGGTCCTCCACACTGCCACCAACCGTTTTCCCCAGATCATATCTGGGGCCTTCGTTATTGAACTCAGTTGCCTGCCATCAACAGACAGTGCAAGCAACTATTCACAATCAGCATCCCATCGACGAACGCACATCCTGTTTGCAGCCACGTAGCAGTGCGCACTATGGACTTCCTTGTGTGGGTCGGATCGCCTGCCTCAACGTTGCCGAGCGCGCTGGACGCTACTCATTACACAGCGAGCAAGAATCCCTCGCTGTAGACTCCCTGTCCTTCCAGCTACAACCCCGCCTCCCTGCACGTACTATACTGCCAGCATGCATCCTCGATGCCCCTGTGCGGAGCAAACCGAAAACATATCTACATTACGGCTTTCGGACGGGAAAAGCAATACGTATAAATACGTATTTTTGCTCACTTTTCCTGCGACTTGTGTCCCTCCTTGGGCTCGTCAAAAGACTCTATCCCTGATCCGTAACGGTAATCATAGTACCAGGTGCAAGTGCGTGTCAATTATGAAAACTACCTGTTCTGTGGCCATCGTCACGTTTTTTGGCTGGCGAATTGCCGAGGCCACGTAATCATGACTCAGCCTCGGCGATCTCCCCTACGTGGCCAGGGCCTGAGTGCCCGCTTGGAATGGTTCGGGCGGGAGAGGCGAAATTGTGCAGGCCGTAGAACAATTATCGGAACTTCTGCTGGCGAATGGGATGGGCACTAACGAACTTGCTCAGATATTAATGGGACTGGTCAAGAGCAGTCCGGATCCCCAAAGAGCGATCTTGGAAGTGATGCATATGGTAAGGATAGACGGTCATGGGCGGCGGTTGTGCCGGTGATTGACACCGTCGGGCGACCAAATATAATCTCGGCATGGACTGGGCCCAAAACAAATTCCCGGTATTCCACATAGCGTCGAAAAACCAGACTCCCATCGATTTTTGGTCGGCTCACCAATGAATGCGAATACTTTGAAAGCTGCAGCCTGTTTCCTGTTGTTGCTGCCCTGGCGCGGCCAGACGACCCCGAACAATGACAACACCGAGTGGCTCAGGGAGGCAAAATACGGCGTCTTCATGCATTTTCTGCCCGGGGACGCGGCGAGCCTGGCCCGGGTCAACGAGTTCGATGTGGAGGCCTTGTCCCGACAACTGGAGACCCTGGGAGCGAAGTATTTCGTAATCACTTTGGGGCAGAATTCAGGCTTCTTCAATTCGCCCAACGCCGTGTATGACCGATATACGGGCTACGCGCCCGGCGCACGCTGTTCGGCCCGTGATCTGCCGCTGGACCTTTATCGAGCATTGAAGCCCAGGGACATCAGGCTGATGCTCTATTTGCCTTGCCAGGCTCCGAATCAGGATGCTCGTGCCCAGAAGGCCTTCGGATTACCGGAGGGGAAACAGGATCAGCCCATCCATCTCGAGTTCGCCGGAAAGTGGGCACAGGTCATTCAAGAATGGTCCGATCGCTACGGCAACAAAGTGGCCGGCTGGTGGTTTGACGGGGGTTACGAGCACATCCACTTCAACGAAGCGATTGCCCAAGTCTATGCGGCGGCGGCCAAGCACGGCAATCCGAACGCCATCGTGACTTTCAATCCCGGCGTCAAGCTCATCCACTACACGCAGGCGGAAGATTACACGGCGGGCGAGTTGAACGAGCCGTTTGATGTGCTCCCCTCCTCGCGCTGGATGGAAGGTTCGCAGTGGCACGCCCTGACCTATCTCGGCTCCAATTGGTCTCGCCGCGATACGCGGTACCCCACCGACAAATGGGCCAAATGGGTCAGCACGGCGGCATCCAACGGCGGGGTCGTCACGCTGGACATGGGGCCCAATTGGGATCCGCAAGCGGGCCCGATCGGCGGCTTGGCCCCTGCACAAATGGAGCAGGCCCAGGCAGTTCGGGACGCGTTGAAAGCAGGTCGCGAACAACTTGCCCCTGATGATCGCACACATCCGTCCCGCCCGACGGTGGAGCTGCGCGCCCGCGACGGTCTGCCGAACTTCTTCGCTAAAGCACAAGCCGGTGGGAAAGTGACTGTGGCCTACTTCGGGGGCAGCATCACCGCGGCGGAGGGCTGGCGGCCGCAGACGACGGCTTGGCTGCGACAGCGCTATCCGAAGGCACAGTTCACGGAAGTCAATGCGGCCATCGGCGGCACCGGCTCGGATCTCGGTGTGTTCCGGCTCGCGCACGACGTGCTGGCCCATCGGCCGGACCTGGTGTTTGTCGAGTTTGCCGTGAACGACGGCGGCGCACCACCGGAGCAGATTTACCGCTGCATGGAGGGCATTGTGCGGCAGATTCGCCGCGCTGATCCGGCCACGGACGTCTGCTTTGTCTACACGATGCATGATGGGATGTTGCGCGAGCTGGCGGCCGGCCGGCTGCTCCGTTCGGCATCGGCGATGGAATTCATCGCGGACCACTACAGGATAGCGTCCATCCACCTCGCCCAGGAGGCGGCAAAGCGGATCAACGCCGGTGAATGGGTCTTCACCGCACCGAAGCCGGAGGTTCCCGCCGATCCGGCCAAGGGCCTCCCGGCTCGTACCGCGTTCGCGCCGGACAGTTGCCACCCGTTCGCCGAGACCGGCCACCGGCTCTACACCGAAGCGATCCGCCGCTCTTTCGAGGCAATGGAGAGCCTCGGCCAGCCTGGCCCGCGTCCGCTGCCGGCGCCGTTCACGCCGGACAACCACGAAGCGGCGAAGCTCATTCCATTGACCCCCGCGATGCTGGGCGACGGCTGGCGGACGCTCGACCTCCAGACCGATCCGATTGCAAGGAATTTCGGGCGCCGGCTGCCGGTTTTGTGGCTTGCGGACAAGCCGGGCGCGACCTTGCGCTTTGCCTTCCATGGTCGCTCGGCGGCGATCTACGACCTGCTCGGCCCCGACGGCGGCGAGCTGGAAGTGCTTGTGGACAACCGGCCCGCAAAGCTGGTGCGGCGATTCGACGCGTACTGCACGTATCACCGCTTGGGCGCGACGACCATACTATCGGCAACGGAACCGGGCCACCACACAGTGACGGTGCGGCTGACCGACAACACTTTCGACAAGGCCCAGATCCTGCGCCGCAATCAGAACAAGATTGACGATCCCGCCCGTTACGCGCCACGGCGCTGGTATGCCGGTGCGCTGCTGATCGATGGGGAATTGACACCGGCGCAGGCATCAGATCAACATGTCACGATGCCCAAACGTCTCAAGCGTGCCGAGAGCTTCCTGGGAATCCACTTCGATTTTCATGCCGGACCCGATTGCACGGAGATCGGTAAGAATACCACGCGCGAGATGATCGAGAACGTCATCAACCAAGTTCACCCGGACTACATCCAGACTGACTGCAAGGGACATCCCGGACTTTCGAGCTATCCGACCAAAGTGGGTAATCCCGCGCCCGGCTTTGTGGGCGACCCGCTGCGGCTCTGGCGCCACGTAACCGCCGAGCATGGCGTCGCGCTCTATATGCACTACTCCGGCGTGTGGGACTCCGAGGCCATTCGCCGCCATCCGGATTGGGGTGTCGTCAACGCCGACGGCAAGACCAGCGACAAGGCCACCTCATTCTTCAGCCCTTACGTCGACAAGCTGCTGATTCCACAACTGCGCGAGCTGGCGGGCGATTACGGCGTCGACGGCGCGTGGATTGACGGTGACTGCTGGGCCTCGGTGCCGGACTACAGTGAACCGGCGCTGAAAGCATTCCGCCAGGCCACCGGCATCGAGGACGTGCCTCGCAAAGCCGGCGACCCGCACTGGTTTGAGTTCCTCCAATTCCACCGTGAGGCATTCCGCCAATATCTGCGCCATTACCTCGCGGAAGTGAAGAAGACGAACCCCGACTTTCAATTATGCAGCAACTGGGCCTTCACGGACCACATGCCGGAGCCGGTCAGCGCGCCCGTGGATTTTCTCTCTGGCGACTATTCCCCCGAGGACAGCGTCAACTCCGCTCGCTTGTCGGGGCGATACTTGGCGCATCAGGGCAGACCGTGGGACTTGATGGCATGGAGCTTCACCCGCAACAAGAGCCAGGACGGGCGGAACCAGAAGACAGCCATCCAATTGCAACGGGAGGCCGCCGTGGTGCTGGCGCTGGGAGGCGGCTTTCAGGCCTATTTCACCCAAAAGCGCGATGGGTCTATCCGCGAGGAGAGGATGCCCGTGATGGCCGAAGTAGCGAAGTTCTGCCGGGCCCGGCAGGCCATTTGCCATCGTGCGACGCAGGTGCCGCAGGTAGCGATCCTGTTTTCCACGGCGGCACACTACCGCAAGAGTAACGGACTCTTCGCGCGGGACCTGGCGCGGATCAGCGGTGCGCTGCAAGCCCTGCTGGAAGGCCAGCAATCGGTTGAAATCGTGGGGGAGCATCACCTGACCGGTCACATGGCCGACTATCCACTGATCGTTGTGCCTGAGTGGGAGTACCTGGAGCCGAAGTTTAAGGATGAACTGGCTGCATACGTGCAAGGTGGCGGCAATCTGTTGCTCATTGGACCCAAGACCGCGGCCATATTCCAGACGGAACTTGGCATCACCTTGGAGGGTGAGCCGGTGCCCGTGGCAAACTACCGCCTGGCGCACAATGGTGGACTGGCCGCGATCAGTGGACAGATGCAGTTCGCCAAACTGGGTCCGAAGTGTAAGGCGTTCGGCAGACTCCAGGAGACCGACGAAGCCAATTCCTCTTCGCCGCCGGCGGCATCCATCAATGAAGTCGGGCAGGGCAAAATCGCGGCGGTGTACTTCACATTTGGTCAAGGTTATGTGAGCGCGCGCACGGAGTTGGCGAGGCAGTTTCTGAATGACTTGGTGCATCAGCTCTTCCCTGAGCCGATGGTGGAGGTGAAGGGCTCATCGGATGTGGACGTGGTGGTCAACCGTCTGGGCGGCAAGCTGGCGGTGAACCTCGTCAATACGGCCGGGCCACACCAGCACGCGCCGATTGTGGATTCGATCCCACCCATTGGTCCACTCGATGTGACCATTCGCCAGGCCGCGAAACCGGCCAAAGTCACATTGGAGCCTGCGGGCACTCCGCTGTCATTCGAGCATCGCAACGGTGAAATCCATCTCATTGTGCCACGAGTGGACATTCACGAGATTCTCGTTGTCGAATCCAACTGAGGCAAAGCACGCCTGTCACCGCTCCGGACTGGCAGTCGACCGAATGCATACTCGCCTGGCGCAACTCAGGGGCCGGAGACTCCCCATTTCGACAATGCCGGAGAATGGATCAATTGAAGGTCCGGTACTTGTTCCGTACTCCGACCGTTCTTGCCTTTCCGTATTTTGGGCCGGAACTTCTCACACAGTGAGAGTGCTCGCCCTGCAAGCTCGTCCGGTTCAAAGGCAGCAGTCAGAGCCTTAACGAACGAGTCCGAACGGACTCAGGCCTTCTGCAAGAGGACACAAAATCCGCTTTCGGGCCGATAGATGTCAGAAATGGCGTTTTTTGTGCTTGACAGACGTGTTCGGCGGCCTCGATTTGTCCGCATTGGATGCCTATGGAGACAAAATGGAGACAGGATTCTGCAGGCGGTTGTGGCGATATTCGGCTCTGCATTGGGGTACACCAGCGAACAAAAGCTGACATCCAGGTTCATCAGCACCTGGGCAGCGATGCCTTCACTTTCCCGAAGCAAACCCAACAGGATGTGTTCCGTACCTACGTAATTGTGGTTGAGGGCCCGAGCCTCCTCGAAGGCGTATGCAACGGCTTTTCTGGTCTGCGGCGACTGCGAGAATTCGCCCGCCACACTCAAGTCCCCGCCGGGTGTGGCCAGCCCGGCGAATCTCTCTTCAAAGCTCTTGATATCTACATCCAATTCCCGGAGCGCCGTGGCCCCGAGACCACTGCCTTCCTTGAACATGGCGAATAGAATATGCTCGGTGCCGAGACAACTGTGACCGCCTAAGTAGATAGCCAAAAGTTTTCACACAAAGGCCTTGAGCCAGAAGTCATCGGACAGGATACCTGCTTTGCGGAGGGCTTCTGTCGAAGTCAGGCCCAAGAGCCAACGTTCCGCGTAGTCCGCCTC
>Ga0315274_10015236_pt1 | contig 10896 bp, 5 predicted proteins | sample YL17G02_20_MG_FD_203700 | JGI IMG/M metagenome (GOLD analysis project Ga0315274, IMG submission 203700) | Sediment microbial communities from Yellowstone Lake, YNP, Wyoming, USA - YL17G02_20 | ecosystem: Environmental > Aquatic > Freshwater > Lake > Sediment | place: USA: Wyoming | collected...
CCGGATCATGGAGATACCTATGTTGACGGCAATCAAAATGGTAAATTCGATGTTTACTGGCTTGCGGGATTTGACCACCGTCGCGCCGCCAACGGCATCCATGACGACATCTGGGCAAGGGCGGTGGTTTGGGACGACGGCGCATCGGTGGTCGGCCTGGTTGTGCTGGATGCCATAGGATTTTTCAACGATGATGTGATTACCGTCCGGTCAATGATCGCGCGAAAAAGTCCTGATATTGATCACGTGATTATTTCTTCCACGCATTGCCATGAAGTCCCTGACCTGATGGGCTTATGGGGCGAATCGGAATATTCCTCAGGGGTGAATCCCGATTACCTGAAAAGGGTTCAGGAAAAGGCCGCTGCGGTCATTGATGAAGCCTATAAAAACAGACGACCCGCTTCGTTGGCATTCGCCCAGATAGATTCGGTTGAAAAAGACATTGTGGATGACGGGCGTCCTCCCGTTGTTTATGATGACGGCATTCGCCTGTTGAAGGTCAAGGATAGGGAAAAAGGAAATCTGATGGGTCTTTTGGTAAACTACGGCAGTCACCCCGAAACCACGGGCAGCAAGAATCTTCTGATCACATCCGATTATGTGCATTACCTGCGCGACGGCATTGAACGGGGCATTTATTATGATCAGGACAAAAAACGCGAGGGAGCCGGGGGAACCGTTGTATTCATGAACGGCGCGGTGGGAGGAATCCAGAGCGGAATGTGGAGCGCGACCCGCGATCCGTGGTTGAATAAAACCTTCAAAGCGGAGGAGAATTCATTCGGCAAGGCCCGGGCCCAGGGTTACCGGCTGGCGGATAAAGTGCTGGATAAACTCGAAACAGGCCCATGGAAACCGGTCGATCATCCCGCCATTCGATTGCGCGCGAAATCGTTTCATTTCAATATTCAGAATAAATACTTCAAGTTGGGGGCGCTGGCGGGCGTATTTGACCGCGGTCTTATCGGATTCAAGTCCGTTCGAAGTGAAGTCGACCTGATGACCATCGGGCCTGCCTGGTTTGTCTTCATCCCGGGTGAAGTCAATCCCGAAATCATCAACGGGGGCGTCGAAACCCCGCGGGGGCGTGATTATGAGATTTCCCCGGTTGAAACGCCGCCGGTGCGCCAGCTGATGAAGGGAGAGATCAATTTTGTCATGGGTTTGGCCAACGACGAGGTAGGATACATCATGCCGAAAACCCATTGGGATGTCAAGGCGCCCTATACTTATCGCGCAAAAGAGCCGATGTATGGAGAAATCAATTCCCTGGGACCGGAAACAGGACCCGAATTGTACGGGCAAATTTCAGCCCTGGTTGAAGGAATGCTGAATAAATCAAGCGGTGATAATTATTCAAAACGGTAGGTAATTTTTCACGGAGCGGATAAAAAAAGTCCGATAAAACCTATCCATCCCGTCAGGCGAGAATAAAAGACGGCCGGAATACCGGACACCCGAACCAATGCGAACACCGTTGGAATTTCGAAAAATGCACCAACCCGTCCTCCTGCAGGTTTTCCTGCTGCACATCGTCTGCTGTCCGTGCCGGGCGCAGTCCCCCTTTCTGACATCGTCCAATCTGCCGATCGTGGTCATCGAAGCGGAGGGTCGGACGATCCCGGATGAACCGCGGATAACCGCCAGAATGGGCATTGTCAACAATCCCGACGGCCTTAGAAACCGAGTTTCCGATCCCTATAACGAATACGACGGCAGGATCGGCATTGAAATCAGGGGAAAATCCACCCAGATGTTCTTCTCGTTCCCACGGTCCTCCGTGGGGATGTACATTGCTCCGCAGAAGCAGGAGCCTCTGCACAATACGATAAATTCGGATTGGACATAAAAGTGAATTTCACCGGTTAGTTCCTCGGAGGCTCAGTGGATTTTTCAAACGAACTGAATTCGAGCGGAAAACCCGGGCGATCGCCGGCAATCCCGAGGGCGCAATCGATTCTCCTTTCGATATTGATTCTTATTTTGACTGGCATCCATTGCGCCTGTCCCGTTCCCGAAAAAACGGACAATCCGCTCTTCGCCGGCGGACCCATCCTGTTTCTCGGCGACAGCATCACCCAGGACGGAACGTATGTCAGTTGCATCGAATATTATCTGGATAAAATGTATCCAGATGAAACCTTCGACATCATCGGCATCGGCCTGTCCAGCGAGACGGTATCCGGGTTGACGGAAAAAAACCACCCCTTTCCGCGGCCTTGCCTTCACGAGCGCCTGAACAGGGCGCTGGAAATGATAAAACCCCGACTGGTCATCGCCTGCTACGGCATGAACGACGGGATATACCATCCGCCGGGCGCCGGACGCATGAAGGCGTTTCAGGACGGTATCTTAGCCCTGATCCGTAAGGCGCGAGGCGCGGGTGCGGAAGTCGTCCTGTTGACTCCGCCCCCGTTCGATCCTCTGCCCGTGGCGGACAAACTGGCGAAGGACGATGCCGGGGAGTACGGCTATGACAAACCTTATTTTCGTTACGACGTGGTGCTGGAAGGCTACGCCGGATGGATGATGGATTTGCGGATGCGGGGCGTTCGAACCGTGGACTTGAACACACCCATGACACAATACCTCAAACAAAAAAGACTTGAGGAACACGGCTTCTGTTTCAGCCCGGACGGAGTGCATCCATCCCCGGCGGGACACCTGTTCATGGCATTGGAATTTTTAAACGGTATGGGCATGCCGATAAAAATCAAAGACCTGGATAAAGAGTGGACTCGGGTGATTTCCGATTCCATTTACTCTCTTGTTGACAGGCGTCGAAGAATCCGCTCATCGGGATGGCTGGACGCAATTCGTGAAACCGAAGCCGAAGCGGCCGCATTGCAGCGGGAAATCGACCGGATCAGGAGGAAATGATTTTTAGCCTCTCAGAGGCGGGTGCCTCCGCGCTGAGCGAAAGAAAGCCAAAAGCAACCGAAGGATGCGTTTGATTATACAAAAGTAATGCAACATCGCGTAATGGATGAAGACCGGCATAAACGTAACTTTTCTCGTCCCCACGGTCCTCCGTGGGGACGCATTTTTCTGTTTTAGCCGCGCGGGAGTTCCCCCCTTCGGCACCTTTACACACAGAAGCTGGAGCTTCGGAGAAATACGAATATTTTTTCTGAGGAGGTGTCATGAAAAATAGAATTGCCTTAATAGTGGTATTCGGTATTTCATTCTTGTTTTCTAAATCATTTTCTGCACAAGGAGGAATAAAATATAAAATCTCGCAAATACTGCTTGAGACTATAAACAATAAGGGGATTCATGAAGCGGTTAATCAATATCGGATTTTAAAAAGCACGGATTCGACTTCGTATGATTTCCGGGAATCGGAACTCAATGATTTGGGCTATCAACTGCTGACTGAACAAAAATACACCGATGCGATCGAGATCTTCAAACTGAACAGTGAATTCTTTCCGAATAATTCCAATTGCTGGGATGGCATGGGCGAGGCATACATGCTCGCCGGGCAAAGAGAAAATGCCATTGAAGCCTATCAGAACAGTTTCAGGCGGAATCCGTGGAATAGTAAGGCCCAGAATCTATCTTATAATTTAACACACTATAAAAAGCGTGAATTTGACATTCCCATGCGTGACGGGGTGAAATTAAAAACAATTGTATATATTCCGGTCGATGAATCCCAAGCTTATCCTTTCTTGATGAGGCGGACTCCTTATGGGATAGCGCCTTACGGTGAAAATGAATTTAAATTCTGGATGGGCACCTATCTGGGTTTTGCGGAAAAGGGATATATTTTTGTGTATCAGGATGTTCGCGGAAAGTTCATGTCGGAAGGCGAATTCATCGAGCTCCCGCCGTTCAAACCGGAGAAGAGCCGAACCGACGTGGATGAAAGCACGGATACGGTCGACACGATCGAATGGCTGCTGAAAAACATTCCGAACCACAACGGGAAAGCGGGCATGTATGGGTTGTCCTATCCCGCCTTCTATGCCTTGATGGGGGCATTGTCGCGGCATCCCGCACTTGCTGCCATTTGTCCTCAGGCTTCTCCCGCCGATGCATTCATAGGAGATGATTTTCATCGAAACGGGGCCTTTACCCTGTTGGAATCTGTGAATCTATTGAGAACTCATGGAATTCCACGGCCGGAACCGACTCCGAATTCTGCTCAAAGCATGATCGATTACCCGTCTCCCGATCTGTATTCCTTCTTCCTGCGCACGGGCCCGCTCAAAAACTGGAATGAAAAATATTTTAAGGGAAAACTGCCCTCATGGAATGACCTGATGGAGCACGATTCCTATGACGTGTTCTGGAAGGCAAGAAATATTCTGCCCCATCTGAAAGGCGTTCGAACGGCGGTTCTGAACGTCGGCGGCTGGTATGACGCCGAGGACTTGTACGGTTCATTGAAAATCTATAAAACCATTGAAGAAAATAATCCGGGAATAATCAATCACCTGGTCATGGGTCCCTGGACTCATGGAGGCTGGTCAAGAAAAGATGGCGACCGGTTGGGAGAAATACTGGTTAAAAGTTCGGAGGCTTCCGATTATTATCAGAAGTATTTTGAACTTCCATTTTTTGAATACCACTTGAAAGGGAAAGGGAAAATTGAATTGCCGGAGGCCCTGATCTACGACACCGGCCTTTGCAAGTGGGATTCTCTTTCTTCCTGGCCGCCGAAAAATATTTCCGAAAAAACCTTTTTCTTCGGTCCCGACCATTCTCTTGATAGAGTCGCTCAAACAATGGAAAAAGGCTGTGAATATGATGAATTTGTAGGCGATCCCGAAAAGCCTGTTCCGCACAGTTATAAAATAGAGAACGGCTGGAATTCTGATTTCATGATTACCGATCAGAGATTCGCGGCGCGCAGGCCGGATGTGCTTTATTATGAAACCCATTCTCTCAAGGAGGACTTGACCCTTGCAGGAGAGATTGAGGTCGCACTTTTCGTATCGACAACCGGAACGGACGCCGATTGGTTTGTCAAAGTCATCGACGTGTACCCGGAAAACGAACCGGATTTTGAAGGGATTTCGGATAAAACCCACATGGGGGAATATCAATCTCTTGTACGCCTCGGCGTCATGCGCGGGAAATTCAGAAACAGTTTCGAGAAACCTGAACCATTTTTGCCGGGCAAAGCAACCAGCGTAAAATTCAATATGAATGATATATGCCATACTTTCAAAAAGGGGCACAAACTGATGGTGCAGGTACAGAGCTCCTGCTTTCCTCTTTTCGATATCAATCCGCAGAAATTTGTCGACATCTACAGCGCGGATGAAAAGGATTTTCAAAAGGCGACTCACAAAGTGTATCGGAACGGGGAGTATCCGTCAAGAATCACGTTTTTCAGCCCCGAGGGAGCTCCCGCCCCCTCGGTTAAATAACACGCCGAGGCAGGAGCCTCTGCGCAACACGAAAACGTTGGCTTGCGCCTTTCAGGATCTTGAAAGGCAAATGGCCGGGAAGGATTCCCTCCGACCGATGCCCGGGTGGTTCCGGCTATTCACTAAACGGACTATTGAACCTCATTCATTAATATGAAGTGATGGGGGTGATGACTCCGGTGCGCTTGCCCAATTTCGATTTGCTTTTTTCCCCATTGTTAAAACAAGTTTCCCTCCATTTACTATATCTTTATGATAAAACCATGGCTTGTTCCATTCCTGTCCATTCAATGTGGCAGACTGAATATATTTATTTTCGGTTGAATTGTTCACAGCCATGATTTCGAAAAATTTATCATTGCCTAAATCCATCTTTATATAATCAAATAAAGGACTCCCAATATTGTACGCCGGTAAGCCCGGTGTCACGGGATAAAAACCAATGGATGAAAAAACAACAAATGCCGACATGCCTCCGCCGTCTTCATCTCCTGGAATGCCCATCAGGTCATTTCTGAACCATTGCTGAATAAGCGTCCGAATTCTTTTTTGTGTTTTCCAGGGTTGACCTGCATAATTATAGAGATAAGGAATATGAAGCGAAGGCTCATTGGCCATTGAAAATTGGCCGACATTTCCCGTGTGATCGGGCAATTGGGCATAAAAATCGTATTTGCTTTTTCCCAGCGGTTGTGAAAACATGGCATCCAGATTTTCAATAAACTTTTTATTGCCTCCCATCAGCATGATAAGATCGGCAATATTGTGCTGAACATCCCATCTGTAGGTCCAGCCGTTGTTTTCACCGTAAAATCCCCGGGCTCCCTGTCCGCCTGAAAAGACATAATCGAACGGTTCAATAAAATTTCCTTTTTCATCTTTGGGGTGGAAAAAACCGGTTTTTGGATTATAAAGATTTCGATAATTAAAGGATCTTCTCAGAAAATACTCATGCTCATTTGATTTTCCCAATTCCTTTGCAATTTGTGACAGGCACCACTCGTCATAAGCCGTACCCAGAGTTACAGCCACCGGTTGCCGCCGCTCGAAAGGATGTACTTCAGGAATCGTTTCTTTCTGGCCCTCCCTTAGGGCGGGAATGAAACCATGTTTTTTGTAAAAATCATCAAGCCTGCCGGCAGGTGCGCCAGACCACGGCGCCAGTGTTTTTCCTGTGATGGCGCCCTTACAAGCCTCATAGGCGCTTTCAAGGTCGAAACCCTTCAATCCTTTAACAGTGCCGTCAATAACCGAAGCGACTCCATGATTCGAATTCATACGACGGCTGTCTCCGGTTATTTCGGGAAAAGTCGGCATCCAGAAATGTTCCATCTGTCCTGCCATTTCAACAAAGGAATGCAGGATTGCTTCCTCCTTTTTCGAGTCAATAAGCGCATTTAACGGATGATGGGCCCGATAGGAGTCCCAAATCCAGTCGTCGGTATAAAATGGTGTGCCCTTATCATCATGGATTTTGCCGTCAAAGGCGCTGAAATAACGACCCTCCTCTGAAATGCAAACGGGTCGTTCATAGGTACGATATAACGAGGTATAAAATACCGTTTTCTCATCATCTGAACCTCCGTTTACGGCAATCTTGTTTAGCGCATGGTTCCATATTTCCCGCCCTTTTTCCCGTAATAATTGCATGTCATAATTTGTAATTTCTCTTCTCAAATTGCTTTTTGCCTGCTGCTCGTCTATAAAAGAGATACCATATCTGACACGCAAAACCGAGGTCCTCTCACTGAATTTTAAAACCAGACATGCATTTACCCCATTCGCTGTTTTTTTACTTACGATTTGACCTTCTATTGATACAGCGGCATTTTCAGGATCAATTTCAGGTTCGAGATAGATATAAACTTTCGTTCCCTTCACGACAGTCTGGTAGCCTGAGATCGCCCTTCCATCCCATTGCAATTCCCCATTTTGTGAATTAACAATCAGGTATGGCGGGATTTTTTGTTCAAAGGTAAATTCATATAAAGCCGCCTGACGCGATACGGCATACTCCACCTTGGTTTCCTGCTCATCCAGATAAACTGAATAGGAATAGGGCGTAATTTTTTCCCGGTCATAACTGTATTTAATGACAGGCCGAAGGTCTTGTTCTCTCCCTTGAAATGGACTGAGGTTGAAGGCGGATCTTCCGCGATGACTGGTAATGACCAAAGGCAATCCGTTCAATAAATCGTCGGTGTAATCGCCTCGACTTGGACAAACTCGTAACAAGCTATTCGGCAAATGGATCGTGGGAAAAGTCGGCACCAATAAATGGCTTATGTTTCCCATATATGGATTGACATAATCGACGGGTTCCTTGTCTGCCGGAATCGAGGAAAAACATCCGAAAATGAAAATCGACGCCAACGACAGCAGGACGGACAACCGGATCCCGCGGCGGGCGGACGGGGCCCCGATTCTCCCCCACTTCAGGCTTTCCATTTTTTTCATGCAAATCCCCTTTTCACGACGGCGTGGTTCATCCGATTTCATTTTCTTTTCCCCTGGTTGATCGTTTCTGAAGTTCGGTTTTCGTCCGTCAGATATTTGAACCATCGGAAATAAAGTCCCGCGGACGTGAGAAGGAAGACCATCGTGAACGCGACAAAGCTCCTCCATTCGTGAATGACCAGAAAGACGGGTGCCAGGAACATCGAAATCTGCCAGGGAACCGCAAAAAACAGGGCCGTCAGGTCTCTCCGGTTTTCGATCTTGATTTGACGCACCTGACCGGGTTTTACCTTGTCGGAGACATTTCTCCAGAAGCCCATGGGCCTGGTTTTGAGGTAAAACCGGATCAACGTCTTTTTATGGGTCGGAGCCGTCAGAAGGGTGGTCACGAACATTCCAGCCAGCGAGACGGAGCCCACGGCGATGAAAGCCTGCCATTCGGGCAACGCGGGAAAGGCAAGTCTCTGAACGACAGCCGCGATCATTCCGATCCCTGTGCCGAAGGCGAATCCGTATCCATTGAACCGCCACCAGTACCAGCGCATAAAATTGGGCATAATCATGCCGGCCACCAGGCTCATCGTGATCCATCCCCAGATCGAGTTGATGGACGGCGCCGTCGCCCCGACCAGCACGCCGACGAGCACGATCAAGACGGTCGAAACATAACCGGCTTGTACCAGTTGTCGGTTCGTCGCCTTCCGATTTATATATAAATTATATATATCGTTTACAAGATAGGAGGCGGCGGCATTGACCGTCGAATCGAATGTCGACATTTCAGCCGCGATAAGCGCCGAAATGAGCAATCCCTTCAGCCCAGACGGGATCATTTGAACGAGTACCGTGGGAAGCACCATTTCGGGTTCCGCGACTTTCGCTCCCAGGCTCAGGCCCAGAACCGCCACTCCGATGATGAACGGCCACCTGAATGAAAGCAAAAAAACCCATAGGGCCGAAAGCATTCCGCTGTCACGGTCGCTTTTGGCCGCGAAATACCGCTGGGCAATGTAACCCCCGGGAGCGCCAAGCCCTTCAATGACCGTCTTTAAAAGGAAAAAAGTGACGGAAATCCCGAAAAGGTTGTACATGGCGTAACCGTCGGGCAGGTTCATCCTCCAAACGGGAGTGATATCGCTCCATCCTCTGGGCGTGACCGCCTGCAGGGTATGAGGATCGACGCTGAGGAATGCCTTGATCGAGATAAAAACGACGGCGATCCCCATCAGGACCGCCTGGAGCAGCCCGGTGTAGACGACACCCAGCAGGCCGCCCAGGGTGGTATAGAGAAGCGTGATCGAGACCATCATGACCGCGCATACGAAAGGCGAAAACGGCAGGAAAATGGACAGGAATTTTCCGGTACCGACAAATGAATAGCCGATGATGCCGATCGTGCCGACCAGGATGGAAACCGCGCTCAGCAGCCGGGCCGCTTCCCCCTGCTTTCCCTTTCCGAATCGAAATTCCATCCATTCCGCGACCGTCATCACGCCGGAACGGGTGTGCCATTTCCCGATGAAGACCATGATGAAGGCCATGACGAGGACGACGCCGCCCCGCACCTCGACCCAAAATCCCTTCACGCCAATGACGTAAAAGAAGGAGGCGATCAGCATGGTGCCGGTCATGTCGAAATTGGATGTCATCCCCGACACGCCCAGCACCCACCATGGAATTCTGCGCCCGCCGAGAAAATAGTCATAGGCGCCCCGGCCGGCCCTTTTGCGGAAATAGAAACCGAGACAGATCAGGGCCGACAGATAGGCGAGGATGATCAGATAATCGAGCGCGTGCACGGTGAATTCCGCGGGATGAGGGTTTCGGGCATGCTAAAGCAACGGGAACGGGCGACGCGCGATGATCCTCGTGCCGCGGCGAATTCACCACGCCTCGTGAATCTTCTCATCTTTCGGGTTGCTCGGTGCCGTTTTGGATGAGGAGGTTTATCTTCAATTTCTTGATGGATTTCCTGATGATCAGGCGGTTCGGCAGAACGATTTTTTTAAACTGGCCTTTGGGTTGTTGCTGTCGTTCCATGAGCAGATTGAAGCTTTCCCTTCCCATTTGATACAGGGGCTGGTGGATCGTAGTCAACGGGGTTCTCAATCTTTCGGAAAAGGGGAGATCATCATAACCCACCACGGAAATTTCTTCGGGAATGTTGAATTCCAGTTTACCGGCGTGATAATAGACGTCCGCGGCCAGAAGGTCGTTCATGGCGAAAATGGCGGTGGCCTTCAGTTCATGGACGATCCGCCTGACGAGTTCCGAAAAAGATTCGGTGAAACCGGTCTCCTTGATTTTTTGAACCAGCCGGGGATCGGCGTCCATGCCGTTTTCCCTCAACGCCCTCTGATAGCCTGAAATCCGGTCCAGGATGCTGGTTTCCTCAAAATCATAGACCACGGCGATCCGGCGGTGGCCCATCTTGATGAGATGCTGGGTCATCTCATAACCCCCGCCGAAGTTGTCGCTGACCACCAGGTCTGTGGATACGGCCTTGCACTCGTGATCCACGAGCACGACCGGAACGCCGCGGTCGAAGAATTTTTCGATGAGGTTCCGGTTTTTATCCTCCTTTTGACCGCCGTTTTCAATGTCCTGGAGCGGGAAATAGATGGCGCCTTTCACCCCGTTCCCGAGCAGCTGATCGACATAAACCCGCGCTTTTTCCCATTGGTTGTCCGTGTTGCAGAGAATCGTGTTATAACCCGAGGCGTTTGCTGCATCTTCTATCCCGCGAAGTAGATCGATCATGATGCCGCGCTGAATGTCCGGAACCAGTACGCCGATGATCCTGCTTCCGCTTCCGGATGGGGAGGGCTTTCGGCCCGAAACAAAAGTGCCCGAACCGTGGCGTGCTTCAAGAAAACCCTGTTCGACCAGAAACAGGATAGCCCGCCTGATCGTCATCCGGGTGACGCTGTATTTTTCGGCCAGCAGCCGTTCGGCCGGAAGCTTCTCTCCCTGTAAGTATCTCCCGCTTTCGATATCCTTGAAAATATCATCTTTAATTTGATAATATAATGGAATGGGATTATTCTTGTCAATC
>Ga0315274_10015239_pt1 | contig 10896 bp, 9 predicted proteins | sample YL17G02_20_MG_FD_203700 | JGI IMG/M metagenome (GOLD analysis project Ga0315274, IMG submission 203700) | Sediment microbial communities from Yellowstone Lake, YNP, Wyoming, USA - YL17G02_20 | ecosystem: Environmental > Aquatic > Freshwater > Lake > Sediment | place: USA: Wyoming | collected...
GGAACAACCGTTCGCCGGTTTCCGGCCAAGGCGGACGGGTTGCGACGCGTGCGGCCCGTGGTTCCCATCCTTATCAAGGCACCCCACCCTGTCTCACTGCTTGACGAATGCGACCGGCTCGAAGGCATGGTACACGCGGGCGGCGTGGTCGCCGCTGGTCTCGCCTCTGACCCGAGGCGCCAGCGGCTCGCGGCGGTCAAGGAGAACCTGAAGTCCGCACTCGACCCGAGCCCCCGCTCCACCGCGAGGCTTCGCGGGGCGGGTGGTCTGCCGCCGGTGAACCTGGGACGCGTCGCCGAACACTTCTTGACCGAATGCCGCCAGTGCGGGACCGGGAACCTCCTCGGTCGCGAGAACCTGCAGTCAGGACTGCGATGCCCGGTGGCGACGGTCGGCGAGGACCGCGCGGATGGATACATTGTGGGGCGCATCGGCCCACGCCTGCATGCGCGTCAGTTCCCTTATCCCCTCGTGACACCACGCCGGCCTGTGTCAACCTTCGGCTGATCGGCGCATGCGCGCGTCGCCGCACCATTGGCTGCGACATCTCCCGATCTGGCACCGACAGCCATCACCGCCAGTCTCCCTGGCGAAGCCCTCCCCTCCAATTCCACCAGCTCCCGGCGCATGTCGCGGCGAGTCGACCAGCCTGAACCCGCCCGCAAGGAGGGGCTGCCCGGCCGCTTCCAGGTCCTCGAAGGACAATAGAACATCGAGCGTCGTGGGAGAGGTGAAGGCACCCGCCGCGCCGCTCATGAGCCTCGTCGTCAGCGGGCGGCCGCTCGCCGTCTCGCCGGCATTCTCAAGACGGAGCTCGCGCAGCGTCACGCCAATGGATCGCCTTCGGGCGAGATGTACCGCTTCTGCCACTCGTACAGCAGGTTGAGCGCCTCGATGGGGGTCAGGCCGGGAACATCGAGGTGGGCCAAAGCCTCGCGCAGCGGGTCGTTGCCCGAGACGAAGCTGAGCTGCAGCATCTGCGGTTGGGGCTTGTCGCCCCGGTCGCTTTGAGATTCAAGCTCGGCCAGGATCTCCTCTGCGCGGGCAATGATCGGCCGCGGCAGGCCGGCCAACTGGGCAACATGGATGCCGTAGGAGCGATCGGCGCCGCCGGGGACAATCTGGTGCAGGAAGACGACCTTCTTGCCCTGCTCGACCACGGCCACGTTGTAGTTGCGCACTGCCGGCAGGAACTCCGCCAGGCGAATGAGTTCGTGATAGTGGGTGGCGAAGAATGTGCGTGATTGCAGGCGCGGGTGATTGTGGATGTACTCGATGACGGCCCAGGCAATCGAGACGCCGTCGTAGGTGGACGTGCCGCGCCCCACCTCATCGAAGATGAGCAAGCTGCGCCGCGTGGCATGGTGCAGGATGTTGGCGGCTTCGATCATCTCCACCATGAAGGTGGATTGACCGCTGTGAATCTCATCCTGCGCGCCAATGCGGGTAAAGATGCGATCGACCAGGCCGATGCGGGCCGAGGCGGCCGGGACGAAGGAACCGATCTGCGCCATCAGGCACAGCAGCGCCACCTGCCGCAGGTAGGTGCTCTTGCCCGACATGTTCGGGCCGGTGATAACGCGGATGCGCTCGCCGCCATCCAGCACGGCATCATTGGGCACGAAGCGTTGGGGCGAGAGGAACTGCTCAACCACCGGATGACGGCCGCCCACGATTTCAAGCTCGTCCTCCTCGACCAGCATCGGGCGTACGTAGGCGCGCTGCACCGCGATTTCGGCGAGCGCGGCTACAACATCCAGTCGTGCCAGGGCGGCCGAGGTCTGCTGCAAGCGCGGCGCGGCGGCGGCGAGGGTGCGGCACACCTCCGCAAACAAACGGCCCTCGATCTCCCGGATGCGCTCTTCGGCATTGAGGATTTGCGCTTCCACTTCCTTCATCTGCGGGGTGATGTAGCGCTCGGCGTTGACCAAGGTCTGCTTGCGAATGTATTCTGTGGGAACGGCCTCGGCATTGGCGCGCGTGACCTCGAGGTAGTAGCCAAATATCTTGTTGAATCCCACCTTGAGTGTGCGGATCCCCGTGCGGGTGCGTTCCTCCGCCTCCAAGTTGGCGATCCAGCGGCGTGCCTCGTGGATGCCCGCCACCGTCCGGTCGAGCTCCTCCGAGAACCCGCTGCGCACGACGCCGGTCTGGGCGAGAGTGGCTGGCGGGTCTTCGGCGATGGACGCCTGCAGCAGGCTGAGCACATCCGCGCACAAATCCACTTCGTCCGCGAAGCCGACCAGACCCGGCGCGGCCTCAAGCGCAGCGCGAACGGCCGGTAGCCCGCCCAAGTGCGTGCGCAACGTCACCAGATCGCGCACCGTGGCATGCCCTGTGGCAGTGCGGTTGGCCAGGCGCTCAAGGTCGCCCAGTTTCGCGAGCGGCGCGCGGAAGCTCACGCGCGCCAGGCCGGCCTCGACAAAAGCCTGCACTTGGTCCTGGCGCGCCTGGATCGCTGCCAGGTTGAGCAGAGGCTGGTTGATCCACACGCGCAGCAGGCGCGCGCCCATGGGCGTCACGGTCTGGTCGAGCACGCCCAGCAGCGAGCCGTGCACCTCGCGCGAGCGCAGGGTCTCGGTGAGCTCCAGACCGCGGCGGGTTGCGGCGTCCAGCAGCATGAAGTCCGACAGGCTGTAGTGTGTCAACCCGGCCAGCAGGCCGAGCGCCTTGGGCTGGGTCTCGCGCACGTACTGGAGAAGCGCGCCTGCGGCGCGGATGGCCAGTGGTAGGCCGGCCAAGCCGAAGCCCTCCAGGCTGGCGGTCGAGAAGTGTTCGAGCAGCGTCTGCTCGCAGCGGCCAAGCTCGAACTTCCACGAGGGAAGTTCAGTCACCGCGAGCGACGGGCCGTTGCCGAGCGCTGTGCCTTCGGGCAGGAGGACTTCGGCCGCATTGAGCCGGGCCAACTCGTCACGCAGCACCTGGGCTGGATTCTCGCCGGCGGTGGCGGTGGCGCGGAATTCGCCGGTCGAAACGTCAGCATAAGCGATGCCGACCTGCTTGTCGACGACGAGCGCCACCGCCAGGTAATTGTTGGCGCGCGGGGCGAGCATCGTTTCTTCCATGAGTGTGCCGGGCGTGAAGACGCGCACCACTTCGCGCGGCATGAGCCCGCCCACCGCGTCGCCCACCTGGTCGCAGATGGCCACGTGCAGGCCGCGGCTGATGAGGCGGGCGATATAGCCTTCGGCGGCGTGAGCGGGGATGCCCGCCATGGGCACGCGGGTGCCCTTGGCCACGTTGCGCGAGGTCAGCACGATATCCAATTCGCGCGCGGCCACCTGCGCGTCCTGGTCGAACGTCTCGTAGAAGTCGCCCAGCCGGAAGAAGAGAATCGTATCCGGGTAGTCGCGCTTGATATCCAGATACTGTTTGCGTATCGGGGAGATGTCGTCGCTCATGCAGCTCGCTCAGCGTGCCCGCCAAGAGTCCCTATGGCGCCGAGTATATCCGACTCGGAAACCCCGCGCCCCCTGCCCGTGCCGCAGCACGCCGGGGCTGGCCGCAGCGCCCATATGGTGCGCAGGTGCAGCCCCGGGAGCCCAGGAGAGGCGTAGAGGCTGTATGGGTATCCTTAATCCTTCGAGGCGGCTCTGGCGGTCGAGGGCGCTTCCAGGGTCAATCCGGATTGGTGCGCGTTGTCACCGGTGCCAGTTGTCCGGCTCAAGGCCCATGGCGACGCGGAGCAGGTGCGGCATCGGCACCACTCGTCAGCCTCGCCCCCGGCCCGGTAGCGTTCGAGGGCCGCCCGCGGACTGTCAAACACCTGATGGAATACCCAGGCGTGCTCCGGGTCCTTCGGGGCATACATGGCGAATGTCGTTTGCGTGTCGTCAATCGGAAGGCAGCACAACTGTACAGCGCGCCTCCTCTCTGCGTTCGCGGAAGCATCACCGCCTCAGCCGTTGCCAAGCATCATCGCCACTCTCGCGTGCATCGGGCAAATTGCCGCCGACCCTTGCGACAACGGCGCGCAGCGCATCGTTGGTATCCGCCTAGGCTGGGCGGCGGTCGAGGGTGCTGAACCTCAGATAGTGCAGGGCGAGTTGGGTCGCCTCGAACAACTCGCAGGCGGTCACCGGCTACGGCGGGCACGCCAACAAGCCAGGCGCCACCAGACCCAGAACACGCCGCCTCCCTCCTCGGCTCTTAGCATCCCCAGGATCCCGCATAGTCTCCAAAGCGCCAGAACGATGCCCCTTGACACATTATTCCACAAACGGCACATTTTCCATGGGCGGTGTGAAAAGTGCTGGGGATTCGCTATCTGGAAGAACCCGGAAAACCTGCGCCGCTCTCCTACATCCAGGGGCTGAAGCCGGCAGACTACGGCCATCTTCCAAACAAGATCGACTACTGTAAGACGTATTCCACGGCCGACTGGCCAAGGAAATGGGTCGAGATTATCGAAGATAGGATCTGGGAGTTGAGGCAAGGAGATCACCGCGTCCTGTTCTTCCTGACAACTGAGTTCATTGTTGTACTCCACGTTTTTCGAAAACAGTCGCAGAATATAAAGCCGATCGACATCGAGCTGGCGCGCCCCCGCAGAGACCACTTCATTGCGCAGGGCTCGAAATGAGGCACATCCTGTCTGGTAGGGACACAATCCGATACTTGCCTGAGAATGAGACGGCCCGATTCGAGCATGAAAACCCCGAACATGCACGGGCCAGGCGCCTCCTCAGACCGCGCTATGACATCGTCCGCCAACTAATCAGCCTCAGGTGGACACTCGACCTCACTCAACAAGAGCTTGCCAAGAGGAGCAAGACGCACCCAAGCCGGATCTCCAAGATCGAGTCTGCTGAGTACGACATGCGCCTGAGCACTCTCGCTCAAATCGCTGAGGGCCTCGAAGCCGACCTCCTTGTCTCCCTGAAGCCGCGCCTCGAGGAGGGCGACCTGGGTGCTTCATTCAGGGACTCCATAACCGACTATTACGCGCGACTTCTCCCATCGCTCGCTGGCGATAAGCCTACCTATCACGCGCAAATCACGCGGATACAGCAGAAAGTGCATGAGAAGGTGCCCGCCTAGATGACACAGAATGCAGACACCTCATCCACGACTGTTGAATCCCCGTTCAAGACAGAGCGGATTTCTCTTCAGTCCGTGTCCATAGACAGGCCCCAGACGGAGGTCAAGGCGCCCCAAGAACTCCCCATCACCGCACAGGTCGCGTTCTTCAAAGCAACGGATCGCGGCCCCTACGTTCTACACCTTCGCCTGCGCTCCGACGCCAAGGACACCGCCTTCAAGTTCGATGTGGTCGTTGCCGGCGCATTCACGTATCTCCCTGACAACTCTCCGTCAGACAAAGACTTGAATCTCTTTATCAACAGTTATCTGCTTATGGCATTGTCATTGCGGGCGATCCAAGTCCTCGGCAGCCTCAGCGCGGAGATGAACATGCCCCCTGTATGGATTGACATGCCAAGGGTTTTGGGTTTCAATTCCCACCCCCGGTTGAATCAGTCAAGGCAGGCGAACGCCACGAACCTACTCCGTAGCGCTCGATGAACTCGTCGCGATACAGTGCCCCAGCTCCGCCATTACATCCACTTCTCGCAGAAACAATTGCCGCCCCCTGCTGGCCAGGGGGGAAGATGCCCGGCAGAGAGCGGCGCTTTGGTGGCACCCTGCGAGCGACAAGGACGGGGAGGCAGAGCATGTCAACCATCGAGGAACTGGAACGCAAACTTAAGAAGTGCTAGCAACGCATGACATTCGCGGCCGGTCGGGCGATGGCGGGTATTACTTCTACAACGGTTGACCAAATGAAGCTCACGCCGGAAGACGTCCACCAGGGGCACGAGAAGGCGCGCGACGAAGCATTTCAAGCCTTCAAGGAATGGCACGCGGCGTTTGAGGAATACATCAAAGCGAAGGGGGGCAAGTAGCACCCCCGTCTCGCGAAGATGCAATGCCGCCCCTTGCCCCGCCCGAGGGGGGCGGGCAGCAGCAGAGAGCGGCGACTCCCTACAACATCATTCCATGGTAGAACGCGCTTAGACCTCGCCCTCCCTCACCCGGTTTGGATGCGGAAGTGTAGAGATATCTTCTGCCCGGTGCGGCAGCACATGCGATAGCCCTCTCGCGGGAGTCCGACCTGACAACCTCACGTCGCGCCTCGCAGCGCTGAATGAACCGGTCTCTATGCTATACTCTCCCCACCTCAGCCTCTTAAGGAGTGCTCCTCTATGCAGCATTTCCTCGCAGTGGCGGACCTCTCACCGCGAGAACTCGAGGACCTGCTCGATCTCGCCCTGACACTCAAGCAGGAACGGACCCAGGGCGGCAACAAACCCATCCTGGCGGGCAAGGTGCTGGGTATGGTCTTCCAGAAACCCAGCCTGCGCACGCGGGTTTCATTCGATATGGCCATGCGCCATCTGGGCGGCGACGCGCTCTATCTCTCGCCGAACGAGGTGGGCCTGGGCCAGCGTGAATCCATCGCCGATGTTGCACGTGTGCTCTCGGGCTACGTGGATGGCCTTATGGCGCGCGTTTTCGACCACCAGCACGTTCTCGATCTGGCCAAGTGGTCCCGCGTTCCCGTGATCAACGGCCTCTCCGACTACAACCACCCGTGCCAGGCACTGGCCGACGCGCTCACCATCCGCGAACGGTTCGGGCCTCTAGGCGGCGTGCGCGTGGCTTATGTGGGCGACGGCAATAACGTGGCCACATCCCTCCTGCACATCTGCACCAAACTGGGGGCCCACTTCACCCTCGCCACGCCCGAGGGGTACGATTTGCCGGCGGCCGTGGTTGAACGCGGTCGCGAATTCGCGCGCGAGAGCGGCAGCGAGGTGCGGGCCCTGCGCGACCCGCAGGCGGCCGTACGCGGGGCGCAGGTCATCTATACCGACACCTGGACCAGCATGGGCCAGGAGGCCGAAACCGAGGCGCGCAAGCGCATCTTCCCGCCCTATCAGGTGAATGCCGCGCTCGTTGCGCTGGCCGACCCGAAAGCGATCGTGATGCACTGCCTGCCGGCGCATCGCGGTCAAGAGCTCACGGATGAGGTGGCGGACGGTCCGCACTCGGCCATCTTCCCCCAAGCGGAGAACCGCATGCACGCGCAGAAGGCGCTGCTGGTGCGGCTCCTGGCACCGCCAGGCTAAAGGCATGCCCCAGGCGCGCGACTACATTGATCTGGAGGACCGGCTTGGTGCGCACAACTACAAGCCGCTCGACGTGGTGCTCACTCGCGGCGAAGGCGTGTGGGTCTACGACGTCGAGGGCCGGCGCTACCTCGACTGCCTGAGCTCGTACTCGGCGCTCAACCAGGGCCATGCCCACCCGCGCATCCTGCGCGCGCTGAACGACCAAGCTGCGCGCCTGACGCTCACCTCGCGTGCCTTTCGCAACGACCAACTCGGCCTGTTCTATCAGACGCTGACCGACGCTACCGGCTATCCGCGTGTGCTGCCGATGAACACCGGCGCCGAGGCGGTTGAGACGGCGCTGAAGCTTGCGCGCAAGTGGGCCTATCGCGTGAAGGGTGTGCCCGCCGGACAAGCGGAGATCATCACGTTCTCCGGCAACTTCCACGGACGAACGATCTCCATCGTGTCGTTCTCGAGCCAAGCCCTTTATCGCGAGGACTTCGGGCCCTTCACCCCGGGTTTCGTCACCCTGCCCTATGGCGATGCGCGAGCGGTTGAGGCGGCCATCACGCCCAACACGGCGGCCATTCTGGTCGAACCGATCCAGGGCGAAGCGGGCGTGATCGTCCCGCCAGCCGGTTTCCTCTCCCGCCTGCGCGAAATCTGCAATCGCAACAACGTGCTGCTCATGGCCGACGAGATCCAGACCGGCCTGGGCCGTACCGGGGCGTTCCTGGCCTGCAATCACGAGAGCGTGCGGGCGGATGTGATGATCCTGGGCAAGGCGCTGGGCGGCGGGGTCTACCCGGTCTCGGCGGTGCTCGCGGATGAGGCCGTCATGGATCTCTTCCGGCCGGGCGAGCATGGGTCCACTTTTGGCGGCAACCCGTTGGCGGCGGCCGTCGGCCGCGAGGCGGTGCGCGTCATCCTTGAGGAAGGTCTGGTCGAAAACGCTGCAACACTGGGTGAATACTTTATCGAGCGGCTGGCCGAGATTCCCAGTCGCCATGTGCGCGAGGTGCGCGGCAAGGGCCTGCTGGTGGGAGTCGAACTCCATCCGCAGGCAGGCGGCGCCCGCCGGTTCTGCGAGGCGCTCATGGGCGAGGGCGTGCTGGCCAAGGAAACACACGAAAACGTTATCCGCTTCGCCCCCCCGCTGGTGATCGATCGCTCGACGGTGGATTGGGCTCTCGAACGCATCGCCCGCGTCTTGAAAGGCGGCTGACCAGCACACCGCCGGCCTCGGCTGCGCGCGCAGCCCGCAACATACTGCCAAGGAGCACCCATGAACATCACCGTACCCAAGGAACGTCGCGCTTACGATTACCGCGTGGGCCTGGCTCCGTCCGCCGTGGGCACACTCACCGAGCAAGGCCATACCGTCTACATCGAAAACGACGCCGGGCTCGGGGCGGGCTTTTCCGACACCGACTACGAACAGGCGGGCGCGCGGATCGCCTTCTCGCGCGAGGAAGCCTTCCGCCGCGGCGATCTGGTGATCAAAGTCGAGCGCCCGCTGCAGGAAGAGCTGGATTGGCTCGAAGAGGGCCAGACGATCATGGCCTTCCTGCATTTGGCCTCCGCCCAGCCGCAAAAGGTGCGCACGCTGCTCGACCACAAGATCAACGCCATTGCCTACGAGCAGATCCAGCTCCCCGACGGACGCCTGCCCGTGCTGCGCGTGATGAGCGACATCGGCGGGCGCTTGGCGGCCCAGGTAGCCGCCAGCCTATTGCAAAATGACCACGGCGGAAAGGGGATCCTCTTGGGCGGCATTCCCGGCGTCCCGCCGGCCGAGGTGGGCATTATCGGCGCGGGCGCGGTGGGCCGCAGCGCGGCGCGCGCCTTCCTGGGCCTGGCCGCGCACGTCACCGTGCTCGATCGCGATCCGCTGCGGCTGGAGGAAATCGACAACCGCTTCCCTGGGCGCCTGACAACGTTACTTTCCAGCACGGTCAACATCGCCCGCGTGTGCCGTTACGTGGACGTGCTCATCGGCGCCGTGTCCGTGCCCGGCGAGCGTGCGCCGATCCTGGTGACACGCGAGATGGTGCGCTCGATGAAGCGCCGCTCAGTCATCCTGGATCTCTCCATCGACCAGGGGGGCTGCGTGGAGACTTCCCGCCCTACCCGCCACGACCGCCCGACCTACGTGGACGAAGATGTGATCCATTACGCGGTGCCCAACATGGGCGGCGTCGTGGGCCGCACTGCCACCCACGCGCTCATGGGCGTGGCCATGCCCTACATCCAACTCCTGGCGCGCCTGGGCTTCGAGGCCGCGGTGGACGCAAGCCCTGCGCTGGCCGCGGGCGTATGCACCCAGGCCGGCCGCCTGCTCCACATCTCGATGCCCGAGTTCCCTGTGGAAAGCGAGACCTGAGGATGCGCTGGCTCGAACTGTACAAGTCCAAACAAGTCGACGCCGACACGGCGATCCAGGTTATCCAATCCGGCCAGCGCCTGTACTTGACGGGCAATGCCGCCGTGCCCAAGGTGCTGCTGGAGGCGCTGGTGCGGCGGGCGCCGCAGCTCCAGAACGTCGAAATCGTCCAGGCCCTGACCATCGGCTCGGCCGACTACGTCAAACCCGAGATGCAAGGGCACCTGCGGGTGAATTCGCTCTTCATCAGCGACACGCTGCGCCCGGCGGTGCAGGACGGACGGGCCGACTTCACGCCCTGTTTTCTCTCCGAGGTGCCGCTGCTCTTCGCACGAGACGTGCTGCCCTTGGATGTCGCCCTGTGCCACGTCAGCCCGCCCGACGAGCACGGCTTTTGCAGCCTGGGCATCGAGGCCGGGCTCTCCAAGACCGCCGCCCAAAAGGCGCGCATCGTCATCGCTGAAGTCAACGACAAGATGCCGCGCACGCTGGGCGATTCTTTCATCCATCTCTCAAAGATCAATTACGCGGTCCCGGTCTCCTACATCCCCTCCGAGCTGCAGATGGGCGAGCCGAATGAGCTCAGCCTGCAGATTGCCGCGCACATCGCCGAGCTGATCGACGACGGCTCGACGCTGCAGACCGGCATCGGCGCCATCCCGGACGCCGTGCTGCACCATCTGCGCAGCAAGAAGGACCTGGGCATTCACACCGAGCTCTTCTCCGACGGCGTAGTGGACCTGGTGGAGGCCGGAGTCATCAACAACGAAAGGAAGACGCTGCACCCGGGCAAGATCGTGGCCGGCATCGCCCTGGGTACGCGCCGCTTGTACGAATTCGTGGACGACAACCCGATCGTTGAGTTCCATCCGCAGGAGTACATCAACGACCCGTTCGTCATCGCCCAGAACAACAAGATGGTGGCGATCAATTCGGCGATCGAGGTTGACCTCACCGGGCAGGTGTGCGCCGATTCGATCGGCCCGCGCTTCTATTCCGGTGTGGGCGGCCAGGTTGATTTCATTTACGGCGCCTCGCGCAGCAAGGGCGGCAAGCCGATCATCGCCCTGCCGAGCACGACCGTCTTGCACGACGGGCGGCGCGTGAGCCGCATCGCGGCCATGTTGCAAACCGGAGCCGGAGTGACCACCACCCGCAACCACGTGCACTACGTGGTCACCGAATTCGGCGTGGCTTGGCTCTTCGGCAAGACTATCCGCCAGCGGGCGCAGGCGCTCATTGCCATCGCCCACCCCGATTTCCGCGAGGCGCTGGAGAAGCAAGCCCGCGAACTGCGCTTCCTCTAAGCCTGCATATCAGACTGGGAGTACGCCTGTGAGCACGCACCTTCGACGAGTACGCATCGTAGCTACAGTTGGACCTGCCTCGCGCGACGAG
>Ga0315274_10015240_pt1 | contig 10895 bp, 15 predicted proteins | sample YL17G02_20_MG_FD_203700 | JGI IMG/M metagenome (GOLD analysis project Ga0315274, IMG submission 203700) | Sediment microbial communities from Yellowstone Lake, YNP, Wyoming, USA - YL17G02_20 | ecosystem: Environmental > Aquatic > Freshwater > Lake > Sediment | place: USA: Wyoming | collected...
TCAGGAATTGGTGCAATTCCTCTTCGTCGTCCGATTCCCTGATCAAGCTGCTCAGTTCTGCTCTCTGGCTGGGCGACACCGATAGGTGGGGCCGCACCCAGTAGTCTTCCAGTTCGAGAATAGCGTCATGGTGACCCCGGTGGAACCGGTCAAGGTACTCCTTCAAGCTCGTTGGTTCGCAACGTCCGTCGTACATAGCGTCGAGGTACCTGTAGGACGGCTCCTGCCTGTACATCTGTTCGAGGTCAAGATGTCTGTCGTAGTCCCGGTAGCCTGGGCATTCGCGCTCTCTCAGTACCCTCCTGAAGAGCGTTGCAGCATCTTGGCCCGCGAACTGCTCGAGGTCCTTGTAGCAGAGGACTTGGCTGTGCTGTGGCACCTTGCGGTTCTTCCCTCTCAACGCCGCTCGTGTCTCATCGGACAGAGGGTAGCCAAATCGATGGAATGGCTCCAGTTCGTCGTACAGGTAGTGACAGTCAACGCACTTCATAGCCGTGTGGGAGTGGGTGCTTCGAAGCGTGGGGGCCTACCCGTTGCCAGGGCGGTGGGTGGGATTCGCGGCCCGTACGCACCGGTTCGAGGCCATGGGCGAGGGGCGAAAGCAGAGCTTCGGTTAGCCGTCTTGCCTGGGTCCATTGGAGACACCGCTAGAGTTTGGCGCACTGGTCGACCTCAGCTCTGCTGGTGCGGGTCGCCGTAGCCCCGCTCGACGAAGTTGAGGAACAAGTCGGCTAGCTCGTCCACACGAATACGGCCGTTTGCCACGCCCACCGAAATGTCTATTACAGACTCAGTGTCAAAGTGGGTTAGGACGCCGTTCAACTCCAGGAGTTCCCTGGCGGCCTGCATCCCGGTTCTCTTGTTGCCGTCAAAGAAGACGTGGCCTTCGATCACCCACCAGGCCAAAGCTGCAGCCTTGTCGATCAGTCGCGGGAATCGTTGAACGCCGAAGACAGGATACTGTATTGCCGCCAGGACGTATTCGAGACCAGGCCGGTCGCGCAGATTGCTGTTCGCTTCAACGTACATGCCGCCATAGTGCTGGATCCACTCACGGTTTATGTCGCATATGGCTTCTAGCGTCAGGAATATCACATCTTGGCTAACCTGGCCCAGGCTTCACCGAGATCAGAGTGGCTCTTCCTCCGTATCGAAGCCAACCTCTCAGCGAGTGTCTCCACCTGGATGGGGGCTCCGTAAGGGTCGAAGACGGTAGCAGACGGGGCAGCGCCCGTGCCGGAGTAGTCGAGCGCGTGGATGCACATGCCTGTGGAGTCTATGACCTGAATGGCACTGGCGAGGCCGCTAGTGTCGACAAAGTTTGTCATGACCGCCCCTCCTAGACTGTTGCCCCGCGCACCCAGCGCTCTGACAGCACATTTGACTGAAAAGCCATAACAGGTCCCGGCGCACCGGGAAGCGTCACTTGAACCCGCCTGAACACCTGGTCTGACTGGAAGGCGTCCACTCTGAGTCTCGACTCGATCACAGCCCTGTTGAAAGTGAAACGGGCTTCGTTGTTGTCTCCAAGTAGGACGGCGGGGATCATGGGCACGGTCAACTCCAGCAACGCTTCGTAGGCCTTGTAGAGTTGCCAGACTGTTCTGTCGGTATCCTGGTCCACGTCGACAATGTTCAGCCCCAGCGACTCCTTCGCCTCTTTTCTGCCGATGATATAGTCGTGTGAGTAGAGCTCCCGAGTAAGCTTGTCAACGACGTCTTTCACCTTGTCTTTGTTTCCCGCTCCCATGTGCCGTTCGAGGAGTTGAGTCGCCAAGATCTTGATTTGCGCCCTGGCACGATAGACATTGCCCAAAGCCAGTGGGTGAACCCTCGAGGACAACTCCTTGAAGATGCTGGCCATCGCAGTATCATCTTTGATCCCTGCCTCTTCCCGTGCTAGATTCAAGTATCCGATCGCCTCCTCGACATTGACCGGCAACAGTTGAGTGATGCCTCCGGGCTGGGCACCCGGAGCTGGAGGGTTGTAAGGCGACACCACTGAGGGGTCGACGGGGCTGAGTTGAGCCATCTTGCTCATAACGATGGTGTCCGCCCCAAGGGCAATCAAGGTTCCAGCGCTCTGAGCCTTGAAGGGTATTACTACTTCCAGTTTGTCGCAGAACTCTCTCAGCAGGGCGACCAGTCCGGTTCCGGCGACCCCTACGCCCCCGGGGGTGTACAGGAAGAGATCCACCTTCGGCACAGACCCAATTCGTTCCAAGTGCTCCAAAATGAACGGGAACACGTCTGTGGCTATCCTTGTTTCCAAGCCCCTGCGGTCTCCGGTGAAGTACACGAGAACGCGGGACTCCCGTTGCTGCTCGAGCTTCTTGATTAGGTTCAGTCTCGTTCGCCTTGACATTCTGCCGTCCCTCGCTGCGCGAGCTACTATTGTAACCCATTGTTTCGTGCGTATCAACTTGTCAATGACGTGGGGCTGGTTAGGCGCGTGGTTGGCGGGGGCCTGGGGCGAGCCGAACGGGCCGATCGGGAGCCCCGCCCTGCATTTGAACGTGACGCTGAGATCCTCACAGTGCGCGGTCATACGGCGCGGGCATCGGCTGTTGGGGGCGGCGAAGGTGCTTCTGGCGGCGTCCCTCTTGATTCTCGGCCCTCTTGTCTTCGCGGGGGCGGTGGTGTGGGTGCGGGTGCTGGGGAAACCGGCGCCTGAGTGGTAGGGGGTTGGCAGAAAGAAGGGGGCCCGGGGGCCGAAGCCCCCAGGCCCCCCTGGCGCGCTAGGCGGGCCTGGCGCCGTTCTTCCTGGGCTTCCCAGGTGCACCACTGGCCGTCGGGCTGCCTGGTCGGGCAGTAGAGGCCAAACCGGCCGTGCGCTGCCTTGTGGTGGACGGGGCACTCCGGGCCGCTGTCCTTCGGCTGCTCGGCGGCGATGTGGACGCGCTCGATCCCGAGGTGGCTGATGGCCTCGGCCGCGGTGGTTAGGACTTCCTGCACGTCGTCGCCTCGGATGCACAGGAGCTGGTCGAGGCCCTGGGCGTTGACGTACCTCGTTGTGAAGCTAATTTCGGTGATCATCTGTACCTCCCTCCTATTTTGGGATATGCTGTAGCTGCGCCTCGGTGAGCTGGCTGTAGATCCAAGCGGCAATCTTGTGTTTGCACCAGCCCCAAGGCGCCCACTTCCTATAGTCCTCGCACTCGCAATCGAGCTGCGCCCCGAGCACCCTGCCGAGACGGACGGTGAACACGAGGTCGCGGCTCTGCGAGCGCACGTTGAAGTGACCGTTGTCCCTGGTCACATGGCCGTTGCTGACGATGGCGCGGGCCCTGCGCCACCGGTCGTCCAGCCGGACAAGGTCTTTGACCTGCCAGATGGCGCAGCACTGCTCATCCTCGAACTTCTGCCTCAGTGGTGGCTTGCAGGTGGTCATGGCTGCTGCTCCTTTCCAGGCCCCCCCATTCGGCGGGGGCAGTGCCCACCGCCAGGCGGCGGCCTTCGGGCGGCGCAACGGGGGGCTGGGCGCTTTGGGCATTGTGGTCGGAACTGACCATGACTGGGACGCTGGCGTGCCGCACCCAAAGCGCCCAGCCCGGCCTGCCGCTTCAGCCCCTTGCGCGCCCGACGGCTGGGGCTTGCGCCCCAGCCAGCGCCGCCCACAATTTGCATTGCCCCGCCGAAACGCCGCGTCCCCGGCTTCTTCAGCCAGCGGCATTTTTGATGGAAACGAATTGAAGCTAGCAGGGGGGCTTGGTGGTGCGCCGGTGCGCCTGAGGGCGGCAGAATCGAACGGTGAGGGCGCGGGCCTGCGGGCCTGGTGGGGGGCCGCTACTCGGCGCACGAGGCGCAAAGTCCCTGTTGAGAATATGAGTTAGCGCCATCGTGCGCCTGGGGGGTGGTCTAAGGGGCTCGACCGGCGGGGCGCGCTGAGCCGCGGCGCTCCCCCCAAGAATCTAAGTGGCCAGCGGCGAAGGGCGCCGAAGGGGTGGGGCGTTATCCCCTATGAGCGGTTCGATGCCGAGGCGCGATGGCTTGCCCATGGCGCCGAGGCAGGCGGGGGGAATGCGCGGTGGCGCGCTCACTCCTTTGGAGAGTTCGAGTTGGCGCGCCACGGCGCTGGGGGGTCGGCCCGCGGCACGGTGGGCAAGGCGGAGCGAAGCGGAACGGAGTGTTCCGCGCTCCCCCCAACCCCTTGCGCGGAGGCGGAGTGTAGCGAGCCGGAGCCCGGGCGCCCACGGTGCCGCGGATCTGAGAGGGCTCAGCTTATCGGGGCAAAGGCGGTGTCCGCCGCGCGAAGCGAACGGCCAGACACGGCCTGGGTGGTGCTCCCACGGCCAGAGGCAGTTGCGAAGGCGCGGAACAGAGCGGAGCGGGCGCAGCCATCGCAAGAGGCTGCGACGTGGCGAAGCGACGTGGAGAGCCGAGTAGCTGCCGCGTGCCCCGCGAGGCCCCCGCGGACGGCGTCGGGCCGCGCTGTCGGGCCTGCGGCGCGCTAGGAGGCGTGGGGCCCGCTCGACGGGACACGACAAGGGCTGTGGCGCGGCATCGGCGTGGTGAAGGCGCTGACGCCGCGATGTGGGCCTGGTCGTGCCTTAGGTGTGGCGCGGGCGCTGGACAGGACACCACAGAGGTTGTGGCGCAGAATCAGCGGAGGTCAAGGCGCTGGGGGAGTGGGGCGGAGAGCGGGGCGGGTACGCACGTGCCGGGTGTGCTGGTCAGCGGGCAGCGTGGGGGTAGTGGGGCTGCCAGACGCCGCCGGACGTGAGGGTGGTGAACTCCGCCGGGGTTAGCCGGGACGTTTGCTCCCACGGGAAGCCGGGGTCGTGACGAGGGGGGACGCGCCAAAGGACCGACCCCAGAACGAGCCGCGCGGCGAGGGGAAACTCGCGGTCTTTGACCTGGGGTTCGGGTAGCTCGAAGACCGGACCAGCGAGCTTGGCGCGCGCCCATACCAAGTGTTTATCTGCCGTGGTTATGCAGAAGACGGCTTCGTCTCCTGCATTCATCCTTCTTCGGAGAGGGGTGTGGCGGCCGAGGTCGCAGAGGTTATGCCGGAGGAAATGGTTGAGGCGCCTCTCGTCTCGGTGCGGCCAGAAGATGTACATTCGGTTCCTCCAAGGGCGCCATGTTCGGCGCGGGATGATGCCTATGCCGGTTTCGGCGACTGGGCGGGACCTTCTGGTGGGTGACTGGGGGCCGTGGGCGCGCGGAGGTCGCGGAGGAGGCGATCAAGGGCCTGCCGGTAGGCGGCTGGCTTTTGCCAGTGCTGGAAGTCGGGGATGAAGTATTCGCGGATCTCGCGGGCCGAGTCCTTCCCGGTGTCGGCGTCGAAGCACTGCCAGTGCTTGATTCGCTCGAAATCGACGAGACGGATTGGGAAGAGCATTCTCGTCCCTTGGGTGGCCTCGCGGTGCCGGGCTTCGGCTATCTCGGTCTTCACCCATTCGGCGCTCATGCTGTGCTCGGACAGCACCAGTAGAAGACGGTCCTGCTCGCCGATGGCCTTCCTGATCTGCTCGTGAATCGTCTTGCCTGCTTGAATGTCGTGAGGGGCGTACCAACAGCGAACGCCGTTGCTCTGGAGGTCGGCATAGAGGTGGCTGGCGAAGTTCTGGTCTTTCGTGGAGTAGCTGATGAAGCAGGAGTGATACGTGCGTTGGGCGAGTGGCGAGGGGAGAGCGTCTATGAGTGCGTCGGGGAGGCCGCAGCCGCGGAGGAAAGAGAGGGGCAGTGGGTGAGAGCGCTGCAGGGTAGGGAAGTCTAGCGAGCTGGGTGCGAGGTGGCGGCATGAGTCCAGGCCGGAGGCGCCGGTGAGGTCGGTGTCGACTAGGGTCGTGCCCGCGAGGACGGCGCCCGTGAGGTCGGCGGTGGCTAGCCGTGCCCGGGTGAGGTTTGCGTAACTGAGGAATGCCCCGCCTAGGCGTGCCCCGGTGAGATTTGCCCCCGAGAGGTCTGCCCCGCCGAGGTCCGCGGTGCCCAGGTTCGCGAGGCTGAGGTTGGCCTCGTCGAGCTTCGCGAAGCTGATGTACGCTCCGGAGAGGTCAGCTCTGGTGAGGTTCGCCCGGGTGAGGTACGCGCGGCCGAGATCAGCCCGGCTGAGGGTGGCCTCGCTGAGGTTCGCCCGGATAAGGCTCGCGAGGGTGAGGTCGGCTAGGCTGAAGTCTGCCCCCTTGAGGTTCGCTGCATTGAGGTTCGCCTGCATCAGATGCGGCACGGCGTCGGGGTTGGCTCTTCTCCAGGCGTTCCAAGCCTCGACGCCTTGCTTGAGGATGGCGAGGTGCTCTTCGCTTGCCATGTGGCTCCTGGTTTGCTGTTGGTGACGGGTGTGCGACTACGACTGTAGGGCGTGATTATGCTAGCGGGAATGGCAGTGGGCTGTCAAGAGGAGCGCGCCAGTGGGTGTCAGGCGGGAAGTGGGCTACGGGGAGGGCGGGTTGACTCGGAGGTCGTGGAGGAGGCGGTCGAAGGCTTGGCCGTAGGCGGTTGGCTTGCGCCAGTGTTGGAAGTCGGGGATGAAGTACTCGCGGATCTCGCGGGCGGAGTCCTTGCCGGTATCGGCGTCGAAGCACTCCCACTGCTTGATTCGTTCGAAATCGACGAGGCGGATTGGGAAGAGCATCCTTGCCCCTTGGGTGGCCTCGCGTTGCCGGGCTTCGGCTATCTCGGTCTTGACCCACTCGGCGGCCATACTGTGCTCAGAGAGTACTAGGAGCAGGCGGTCCTGCTCGCCGATGGCCTTCCTGATCTGCTCGTGAATCTTCTTGCCTGCCTGAATGTGGTGGGGGGCGTACCAGCAGCGGACGTCGCTCTTCTGGAGGTCAGCGTAGAGTTGGTCAGCGAACTCCTGGTCCTTGGTGGAGTAGCTGATAAAGCAGGAGTGATACGTCGGCGGGGTGAGCAGCGAGGGGAGAGTGTCTATGAGTGCGTCGGGGAGGCCGCAGCCGCGCAGGAATGGCACTGGTAGCGTGCCGGAGCGCTGCAAGGTGCGGAAGTCGAGCGTGCTTGGGCCCAGGTGTTGACAGGCGTCGAGGCCCGACGCGCCGGTCAGGTCTGTGTTGCCGAATGCGGTCTCGGCGAGCCAGGCGTGCTTGAGGTTCGCCCCGCTGAGGTTCGCGTAGCAGAGGTCCGTTCCCAGGAGGAGGGCTCTGCTGAGGTCGGCGTCGTTGAGGTTCGCGTCGCTGAGGTGGGCCTGGGTGAGATCCGCGTCGGTGAGGTTCGCGAAGCTGAGTTGGGCGTCGCTGAGTTTCGCGAAGCTGAGGTTCGCGCGGTGGAGGTTCGCGGCGCGCAGGTCTGCCCCTTCGAGGCTGGCCTCCATGAGGTTTGCCTCCGTGAGGTCTGCCTGAGTGAGGTGTGCCTCCCTAAGGTTCACATCGCTCAGGACGGCGTGGGCGAGTTCGGCCGGGAGTTCGGGGTTGTCGCGCACCCAATCGTTCCAAACCCTGGCGCCCTGCTTGATGATGGCGAGGTGCTGTTGGTTTGCCATGTGACTCCCTGGCGGAGCATTCGCGCGGCTGGGTCGGCCGGGCTGACGGCACGCCGAGGGTATGCTACAGCGGCCAGTCGGGGGGTGTCAAGGGCTGGCCGGACCGGGGTTGGGGGAGAGGTCAGGCGGGGGCTTGGTGGCGGGCGGGAGGCACAGCGGGGGCGCCAGCTCGGTGAGGACGTTGGTGATGGCGGCCTCGATGCCCTTGCCTTCGTGTTCGGTCAGGCTGTAGCGGGTGCGCAGGAGGCGCGCGAGGGTGCTGGTGGCCTGCATGATGAGCTTGATGTTGTCGGGGTCGCTCTCAAGGAGGGCCTTTATCTTGACGCGGAGGACGGCGATCTCGGCGTCGAGGCCGTCGATGCCCTGGGCGGTCTCCAGGTCGAGCCTCTGGGCCTCGTCGAGGGCCTGGCTATAGAACCCGTGCCTGCGGGCGTTCTGGTTGCCTTTCTGACCGCCTCTTGGGCGCTTGGTTGTCATCGGGCTTCGCTCCATTCTTGAGTGCCAGGGCGGCCCCCAGCACGACGGTGTGGGCCGCTAGTTCCCAGTTCTGGGTCTCCATGGCGAGCTTGAGCAGCTTCACGGTGGCGTCCTCCTACAACAGCGATAGTTGCTTCTGCGCCGGCTCCGGGGGCGCGTGCGGCGGCCTGCGGGCTGGCTGGGGCTGGAGCGGATCGTCGCTTCCCGGCTGGGGAGGGTAGGGGCAGTTGCAGCGGCTCGGGTTGCCGCGGCAAGGCAGGTCCCCCCACGACTGCCTGCCCCAGTACTCGCGGAGGCAGTAGCGGAAGGGCATCTTCCCCGCGCCCTGATGCAGCCAGATAACGCACGGGTGCATCACTGGCCTTCACCTTCGGCCTGCTCCCTGGTGGTTATGACCGGCTCCCCCAGCATGTCCTTGGTCTCCTTCAGGGGCCCGGTGAGGGACGTGAGCTTGGCGAGGTACCGCCCTGCGGTGGCGGGGCTGCACCCCACGGCCTCGGCTCCGGCGTTGACGGCGTCCTTCCTGGCGACGAAGCCGGAGGCGGCGATGAAGCTCTGAAGCCAGTGGCGGTATCGTACCTCGAAGAGTGCATTGGCCTGCATCTCAGGGCTTCCCTGCGAGTAGGAGGCCGCCTCTTTGGCTATCCTTGTCCGCGGGTTCTCTTTCCCATGCACACCCACACACACACCGTCACTTGGGCGCTTGCGGTTCTCCTCAGCTACGTTGCACGAACGGCAGAGGAGCCGGAGGTTGTCGGGATTAGTGTTCGTCGGGTTACGATCAATGTGGTCGATGTCGAGGCCATAAGTGTTCTTCGGGACGGAGCCGCAGGCGCGGCATTTCTCGCCGTCCCGGAGGACGAGGAAGCGGTAGGCCCAGGCGCGGGTCTGGGGGCTGGTCCAGCGGCGCGGCATCAGGCGGCACCTCGTGACTGGGTTATTGGGTGACTAGGTGATTCGGTGATTGGGGCCTCGGGGGCCTGGGCGTCGGCAAGGCAGGCGCGGGCGATCATGCGCGCCAGGATGCGAAGGCCGTCCGCGGGGGCCGGGTGACTCGGTGCCTCGGTGATTGGGGGGCTGGGGGACTGGGGCGTGGTGGTCATGGCCGGTGGGGATCCTCCCTGGTGGAGACGATGAAGAGGTCGTCGAAGGTGAGGGGGCTGAGGGCTTCGAGCATCGTGCGGCGGAGCCTGGGGGACGGGCTGCGGCTGCCGCTGATGAGCTGGGCCATGTAGCCGCTGGTGATCCCCAGAGTCCGGGCAAGCTCGTTCTGGGCGAGGTTGCGGCGGGTGAGGAAGTCCCAGACGGCGACGTTGTTGAGCCTGATGGTGACGGGGCTTCGGGGCTTCGCCATTGTTTGCTCCTTTTGCGCACATTATCAGCAACAGTTGCGCATGGTCAAGGGGAAAGTGTCGCGGCGCCCCAGTCTGTTGAAGCCGTTCTGACAAATGGTAGACAAAACACTTGCAACTATTGGGCTGGTGTGGTAGACTCCCGCCAACGGAGGGGCCTGTGGAGCCTGCGGAGTTCGGGAGCTACGTGCGGCGGCTGCGCGTGAAGCAGCGGCTGTCGCTGAACGCGGTGGGGAGGGCGGCGGGGATATCGGGGACGTACCTGTGCCAGATTGAGAGCGGGACGCGGAGGCCTAGCGCGGAGAAGCTGAGGAGGCTGGCGCCCGTTCTGAAGGTGACAACTGAGGAGCTGCTGAGGGCCGTGGGGTATCTGGAGGAGCCGAAGGTGGGGGCTGCGGAGGCGGAGCGGGTGGAGTGGGCGTTTCGGCTGGCGACCACGGACCCGGAGAGCCGGTTCAGCGCGCAGGTGGCGGGGCTGCTGCCTTCGGAGGTGGAGGTGGAGATCAAGAAGGCCATTGTGATAGCTTACGAGATGGTGTCGGGGAAGAAGCTGCTGTAGGGAGGGGCTCGCGCTATGGGAGGAGGTGTGAATATGGCTCAGTGTTCTGCTGGACCACGGACCCACGAGGAGTTGCTGGAAGTGTCACAAGCGTACATGGGGTGGCCGCGCAAAGAGGGAGGGTCTGGCATATGCTACAGCGATGCGCTGGGGGAGGTGGAGCGGTCGTTGGGGCAGAGGAACTACACGCGTTTGGCGCGGGCGGTCGGGGACTTCCTTCTTCGATGGAACTGGCGATTCTACGGCACCAAGAGCAGCATCGACTATGAGGCCATTGAGGAGTTCGTCGGGCGGCGGGCGAGCGACTTGAGGTTCTGTCGGAGAAGAACGATTGGGTCTCTTGACGTGGGCGACAGTCAGCAGACGCAGAGGGTTGGTGAACTCTATTATGGCTGCCTGATTGCGACCCACAGGGTGAGGGACGACGCCAAGAGCCCTGTGTCGGCGTCGAAGGCGTTGCACATTCTGGCCCCGCGGTTCTTCCCGTTGTGGGACAACGGCATAGCGTTGGGGTACGGGTGCATGTGGGGGGGGCTGGTGTCGTACGGAACGTACCTGGAGTTCATGGAGAAGATACAGGAGTGCCGCAGGTCGGTCCTGCGGAGCTACGTTGTGGCGAACGGTGGCAGCATGGCGGGAGCGGAGGCTGCACTCGCATGTCAGGCGAGTGCATGGCACGGCTACCGGCCCTCTCTCCTGAGGCTCATTGATGAGTACAACATGGCGAAGTTCTCGAACTGTAGGTGAGCAATGAACGTCGCGCTTTATGCCAGGGTATCGTCGGAGAAGCAGGACACGGACCTGTCGCTCTCGGCGCAGCTCAGGGCGCTGAGGGAGTACGCCTCGCGCAACGGGCACGCCGTGGTGAAGGAGTACGTGGACGAGGCGGAAAGCGGAAGGACTGCGGCCAGGCCAGCCTTCCGGGACATGATCTCGGCGGCGCGGCGCCCCTCAAAGCCCTTCGACATGGTGCTGGTGTGGAAGTACTCGCGCTTCGCTCGCAACCGCGAGGACTCCATCGTGTTCAAGACCCTGCTGCGAAAGCACGGCGTCCAGGTGGTTTCCA
>Ga0315274_10015241_pt1 | contig 10895 bp, 10 predicted proteins | sample YL17G02_20_MG_FD_203700 | JGI IMG/M metagenome (GOLD analysis project Ga0315274, IMG submission 203700) | Sediment microbial communities from Yellowstone Lake, YNP, Wyoming, USA - YL17G02_20 | ecosystem: Environmental > Aquatic > Freshwater > Lake > Sediment | place: USA: Wyoming | collected...
GATGAGGCACGTTAATATTGGTACAGCAGGTCACGTTGATCATGGAAAGACTTCATTGGTGAAGGCTTTGACGGGCATAGACTGTGACCGACTCAAAGAAGAAAAAGAGCGGGGAATGACCATTGAATTGGGTTATGCGTTCCTCTATCTTGGTGACGGAACGATAGCGAATATCATTGACGTTCCCGGCCACGAACGCTTCGTTAAAACTATGATCGCTGGTGCAGGTGTCATTGACTGCGTTATCTTTGTCATCGCCGCTGATGATGGTGTGATGCCTCAAACGATAGAGCATCTTGACATCATAAACTTACTTGGGATCAAACACGGCTTGATAGCACTCAACAAGATTGATCTGGTTGAACAGGACTGGCTTTTACTCGTAGAAGAAGAAATTTCTAAACTGGTCAAAGGGACAATACTGGAAAATGCACCGATTGTCAAGGTTTCATCTATTACCAAAGCAGGCATTGACGAACTGAAACAGCAAATAAAAACTCTCGTATCTGATGTAGGAACGAGGAACGAGAAAGGCGCATTCAGATTCCCGGTGGACTGGACTTTTAACGTCAGCGGGATAGGTCCGACAGCCTGCGGTGTGGTTTTCTCAGGAAAGGCAAAGTTAGGAGATAAACTTGAGGTAGCTCCACAGCAAAAAGAAGTCAAAGTGCGTGGAATACAGGTGCATGGCGAAGATGTTAATGAGATGAGTGCTGGTCAACAGGTAGCTGTAAGCCTGAGTGGGATAGAGCCAAATGAGTTGAAACGTGGAGACGCATTGAGCGTGCCGGGGTACTTACAGCCCACGTATATGCTGGATGCCAGACTTCACTTGCTCAATGATGCAGACATGATACTTGAGAATCGCACAAGAGTCAGATTACACCTTGCTTGCTCTGAAGTGCTTGGACGGGTTGTTTTACTGGACAAAGAAAGGCTTACTCCCGGAGAAGATGCTCTCGTGCAGTTCAGGCTTGAAGAACAGATAGTGGCAGAACATGGTGATAGATACGTGATCCGCCTGTATTCTCCCATGCGCACTATCGGTGGTGGAATGATTCTGGATTCAAACCCTCAGAAACACAAGCAATTCAGACCTGAAGTGTTGTCTTTCCTGAATGTCATGGAAGATGGTTCACCAAAGGAGCGAACAGAGCAGATAATACGGAGATCAAGGACTCAAGCTATGACGGAATGGGATGTAGTCAAAGTGTCTAACATCAACACAGAAGATACCAGATTAGCAATTGAAAATCTAATTTCTGAAGGCAAGCTGTTCGTCTTTGGTCATGAAAATTACATTCATATTAACTGGTATAATAACTCAAAAGATGCTATAATTGAAGCACTTAAGTCATTTCATAAAGAGCAACCGTTTAAGATTGGTATGTCGAGAGAGGAATTACGGACACAGATACCCTACGAGCTTGAAATTTCTGCATATAACCAGATTCTTCAAAACCTTATATCACAGGACGTTGTATCCGCAGATAACGAAGGTAAAACAGTCAGGCTGGCAGATCACACTATAAGGCTATCAGAAGTACAAGAGTCCATTAAACAACAGATCGAAGAAATATTCCTTAATACAGGAACGTCAACACCATTACCAGAGGAAGTGCTTGCTAAGTGGTCTAGCAAAGATGCACGAATAGCTAAAGAGGCTTTTGACGTTTTGGTTGAGACAGGCATATTGATAAAGGCTGACGAAAAGGTTTTTTTTCATAAGCAGACGATTGATAGAGCTAAGGAGTTAATTATTCAACATATACGTTCTCATGGTAAATTAACGTTGAATGATTGTCGTGAATTATTTAGCGTAACACGAAAATATATGCTTCCACTGTTATATCACTTTGACAAAACAGGCATAACTTTAAGAATTGGTGACGATAGGGTATTAAAAGGTGGAATATAACGGGAGTGAATGGGTACTGGTGTACTCCGTGGGCTTCAAACCCATTGACAGGCTCTAAACAAGTCTGTGGTAGGTTCAATTCCTACACACTCCCGCCATTTTTAGAGATAACACTTATGAAATATGAAGAATCAAGAGATCGTATAATTGCTAAAGAAATTTTTGCTAGTGTTGCTGGAACAGCAGTTACTCTCCTGTTATTTTATTTTATCTCCTTTACGATGAGAAGTGCGCAAAACTCAATACTTACTGCTTTTGTATCTATTATATCGGATCTTGCGCTAATTTTTGTATCGTCGTTCATGGTCTATATTGTTGGCAAGTATCAATACCAAAATGGCTCTTATTGGTCTGCATTATCAGGCAGTGTCATAGGATTTGGAGTCTGTTTCCTTACCACTTACCTTATAAGCGTATTCCGAGTATTTGGCTGAGGTAGTCCATATACGACTCTCATTTTGGGAGTAAATGTGATATTGCTAAGCATTGGCGCTACAATTGGCTTTAATATAAAGCATAAGAGAACGCAGACTTAAATTCTAAATTAATTCACTTTTAATCACAAAGACACGAAGGCACTAAGACACAAAGTTACAAAAAAAGTGATGAGTAATCAGTAATGAAAAAGAAAATTATAATCACTATTGTATTATTCCTCTTTTTTGGCTTCATATTAGCCTATGGACTGACTAAAGGGGATTTCTTCACGACAGCGCTCAACGGTGGAACTCTCTGACTGTCGTGTATAGGTGTGGGGTCATTTTGACCTCAGAAATAAATGAAAAGACGCATCTTTCAGATAATAGGTCTTATTCTGCCAAATAGCTACTTTAAGGTTATAGCAACGAAGGTAATCTATCGAGGACAACTAAAAGGCATTTGCGCACCGCTTTTTAACTGCTACGCTTGTCCTTTGGCTACGATTTCTTGTCCTATCGGCACATTACAGCACTTCATGGCAATAGCTAAAGTTCCTTATTATTTGATCGGTTATCTTGGGTTAATAGGTCTGGCAGTTGGCAGGATGGCTTGTGGATGGATATGTCCTTTTGGGTTCTTTCAAGACCTTATGGCGAAAATCAAGATAAAGAAATTTCGATTTCCATCATATCTTGGTTACTTGAAATATGTAGCTTTGGTTCTTCTTGCCATAATTGTTCCCTTTCTGACGCATGAACATTGGTTTTCTAAGCTATGTCCCTGGGGCGCTTTAGAAGCAAGTATTCCCTGGGGGTTATGGAATCCATCGGATCCAGGATTCCTTTCATTAACGCCAGCTAATGCACCTATACGTGACCTGTTAGGTGGATCATATTACTTAAAACTCGGTATCCTCGCAGGATTTTTAGGACTGATGCTATTTTTCAAACGTCCGTTTTGTTTTCTTGCCTGCCCATTGGGTGCGATCTTTTCACTGTTTAACAGAATAAGCATTATAAGGCTTGGAGTTGACACCGAAGCCTGTACCAAGTGCAATAAATGTCTGAGGAACTGTCCCGCTGGCCTGAAGGTTTACGAAAATCCGAACAGTATTAATTGTATAAGATGCCTTGAGTGTACGAAATGCGACAAGGTGAAGCTGTATTCGATATTCGGAAAGCAACCCATGTTACGGGATAAAAAATCAGAGGCAGATTTTTAGAAACTTTTTTATTAACCATGTAATCGTTGAAAAATACAAAAAGTGCAATAAAAACAACCCCCTAACCCTCTTTGATAATGGGGAATAAGTAAAGTCATCATCAAATTTCCCCTTTAGCTAAAGAGAGAATTAGCCGAAACTCCCCTCTTGAGAGGGGTTAGGGGGTGTGTTTCTTATTCGGGAAGTTATTTTATTACAAATCCTAAGGAACTAAGAGGTGAAAGCTATTATGGAAATGAAATGCGAAATACTTGGGGATAGCAGTAAATTCAATGATGTGGTTGATGTTCGTGTGCCGGGGATTTATGGTACAAAGGGAAATCCATTGCCACAGCGTATGTCTAAGCTTGTACGTCCTGCGGCTATCTCATTACAAAAGGTTTACGAGGACGTCGTCGCAGAAGGCGGACATCTATACATCTCGGATATGTTCCGATCTGCCGATGAACAGCAGAAAGCACATGAAGATTGGAAATCAGGCAGAAAAACAGCTTATAGTCCTCCTTCATGCTCCAGCGTTCACGAAGCGGCAAGAGCTATTGACATTGACGCTTTTGACACTAGCATTGGGCATAAGCGTGTTCGTGAAATACTTAACAAACATGGCTGGACGAACATTGTCAAAACGCTTACAGGGTCCGAATGTTGGCACTATGAATTCAGGGAGCAGAAATGGGAGAATTATAAAAAACAACACGGCTCCGAAGCAATGGCACACGCAATGAAAGAAGAGATCGGCAACCTCGTCGGTATAAAGAAAGCTGAATCAGCAAAAGAAGACGTGAAATGGTTACAGGAATCCCTTAATAAGCTTCTTGATACAAAACTCACATCTGACGGCATCTATGGTGAAGAGACAAAAGAAACAGTGATGAAATTTCAGCGTAAGTATAAACTTCAGATTGATGGTGTAGCAGGTCCCATCACCATAAAGAAGATTAAAGAATTGCTAAACGAGAATTAAAAACGGTGTGTTTTGGAGGAGGTGACAATTATAATAAGAATAAGTAGATTCATGCTTTTGGCTTTTATAGCAATCACTTTGCTCTCCTGCCAGAAGTCAGGGCCCGCTCCTGAAGTGGGAAAGCAAGCACCGGAAATAAGTGCCGTTGATTTCAATTTGCATACGTATACTCTTGCAAGTCTGAAAGGTAAAGTCGTCCTGATAAACCTGTGGAGCTATACCTGAGGATCCTGTGTGGCGGATTTACCGCTACTGGAAAGAGATTTATATTCCCTGCATAGCTCAAAAGGGCTTGAAATACTAGCAATATGTCTGGATGACAACGAGGATGCGATAAAATCCACTATTGCTCCACTTAATTTAACTTATCGAATATTGTATGATAGAGGCAGAATGACAGCGAGAGCATACAAAGTCACAGGCATACCCCTAAGCCTGATTATAGACAAAAAGGGTATAATCCGATACCGTAATATTGGATACGATCCAACAGCCATGAGGGATGCAATAGATAAACTCTTGTAAGCTTGCCTTATATAACTGAAATGAGTGTAAAAGTAAAGGTTTCTGTTGACTGTACATTGAAGTTTTGTTATGATAGTGTTGTTGACAGTTTATGAAGAGGTCAAAAAAAAGGGTTTACATTTTTTAACAGGCTCTATTAATAAGGGAGGTGATTATGAGAAAGTAATAAAATTGTGTTCTGGTTGCTAACATTGATGGGCAAGACAAAAAATAAAGAGGAGATTAAAATGGTTAAGAGAATTATGTATCTTTTGGCAATCGGTCTCTGTTTTATGTTATTTACAGGCTTTGCATTTTCCTATAGTGGAGCAAAAGCAATCGCTCCAAAAGCTGTTCCCGCACCAGTAATTGATGGAATAGTCTCAGATGGCGAATGGGGTGACGGTATTTATCTTAGCAAAGCTGTTTGTCTGAAGGGTCAACCAAAATATAACGGATTCGGGAATGTATATCAACCTGATTTTATTACAGATGAAAACGACATCAGCGGCACCATCTACTGTCTGTGGGACGACAAAAATCTTTATCTGGCTGGAAAGATCACAGACGATGACATTTTCCTTGAAAAGGGCAGTGGATGGGACAATGATTGCAACGAAATTCGTTTCAGCCCGGATGGAAAAGCTCTAATTGGTTTATGGATTACACCAAAGCTAAATAATAAGAATCCGGGATGGTATCACCTAAATGAAACTAACGCATTTGAGTCAACAGAAGAATCCAATCTGATCAAGGCTACTGTCGGTGCAAAAGGATATGAATGGGAAGCGGCTATCCCCGTTACTGACAAAACTATCGAAGGATTAAATCCCGCTGCAGGCAAAACAGTTGGACATACAGTCTCGATAGGTGAAAACGATAAAGGCGGGGCTGAATACTCAATGCCATGCTGGTCGCTGAATCCTGACGCATGGGGTTGGGATATTGCATTCTGGGGTGAAATTACATTTTCAAATGTAGAACTCAGTTTATCTTCTGCTGTTAGCTCTGAAGGGAAATTGACATCCAGTTGGGGTAATATCAAAACCAGATAGTGTTTCCTGAAAACAAATAGGCGGTGTGCCAGCAGGTACATCGCCTTTTTTGGATGTTATATCATTGGAGGGATTCTGGAATGAAAAAGTTATGCGTTGTTTTCATCTTTTCCATTTTATGCCTACTCTTATTTTCGACAATAGCACATCCATATAGCGGAGCTAAAGCAGTTTGTCTTATGGCAAATCCAGTACCGAATATTGACGGTGTTATAAACGAAAATGAATGGGGTGAAGGGATCTACCTCGATAAATCTGTAACATTGAAAGGAGAAAAGAAATATAACGGATTCGGAAATTGTTATCAGCCTGATTTTATTAAAGATGAGAAAGATTGCAGCGGTACATTGTATTTTCTGTGGGATAAAACTAATTTGTATCTAGCGGCGAAAATTACAGACGATGATATTTATCTTGAAGCTGAAAGTGTATGGCAAAATGATTGCACTGAGTGGCGTTTTAATCCAGATGGACAAGCAGATGATAGTTATATAGGTATGTGGATTACACCAAAATTTAAAGGCGGGAAGCCGGGATGGATGATAACCAACCCTGGTGCTGAAATAAAAGATGAGGTAAACGAACTTCCAACACTCAAAGCGGTTATACGTAATAATGGCTACGAATGGGAACTAAGGATACCTAACAGCGAAGGAGTTATGAACGATATTGATCTAAAAGCTGGAAACATAATTGGTTTCACAATTTCTATTGGGGAGAACGACGCCAAAGGAGCTGAATATTCAATGCCCTGCTGGTCGCTAAATCCTGCCCAATGGGGTTGGAACGAGGTTTTCTGGGGAGAGATAGAATTTTCTGGTAAGCCACTGACTGTTGATTATAAAGGGAAGCTTGCCGCTACCTGGGGAAGTATCAAAATCGGGATTTGATTGATGGAACGTGGATGTCTGGTATTTTTGACATATATTCTAATAAGTTTAAGGAGGGTATTATGGCTGGATCATCAGGAAAAGTAATTATGGTTATCTTTATTCTGTCAGTTGTAACATTACTTCTTGCCATAACGGCATTGGCTGATAGCGGGGCGGAATACACTATTATTAAGGCTTCTGTTCCTCCAAAGATTGATGGAAAACTAAATGATGTAATCTGGAAGTTTACAGAACCCGCCGTACTCGGTCTTATAAACGCAAATGGTGTTAAATGTAAGAAAAAATCTAATGCTTACATGGTATACGATGATAACGCTATCTACGTTGGATTCCAGCGATTTGACAAGGATCTGGGCAGTATCTTAGCGAATACAAAGAACCGTGATGGCAATGTCTGGGAAGATGACGAGTTTGAGCTTTTCCTAGACGTGGACCACGATCAAAGTACCTACTGGCAGATAGCTGTTAATACAAACAATGCGGTCTGGGATTGTTATAACCCCGGTGGCGGATGTGATGGCGTACAGAATCTAAAATCTGACCCTCAAACTGCTGTTAGCTTGGGGGCAAAAGAGGACTGGTTTGCCGAGATAAAAATTCCGCTTAAGGACCTTGATGTCAAAGAAACGCCAAAAGCTGGCACTATCTGGGGTCTTAACTTCGCCGGTCACGTTTTGTCTGGAATAGATGAATGGGTTACGTGGTCAGACATTGGTGCGAGCTTTCACGTTCCGACGGGTTTTGGCATCGGTATATTCAGTGCCAAAGCAGCAGGAGTCAGTCCAACGGGCAAACTGCCTTTTCTATGGGGGTTGCTCAAGAGTTATTAAAGTGAAAAGATGTGTAGTGGCAGGTTTGAAACCTGTCACCACATTATGACATTTAGTTCATCAAAATGGTATTATCTTACAGGATGAGAGTGAGAGGATTATTATGTCTGATAGAATCTACAATGTCGGTGCTATTGGAAGAACAGGTAAAGGTAACTACGGACACGGTCTGCACCTTGCTTATAAAGGTTTGAATAACGTTGAATTCATCGCAGTAGCAGATATTGACGAAGCTGGCAGGGAGAAAGCTAAATCAGAAACCGGTGCAAAACGTGCTTATACAAATTACCACGAAATGCTGGAAAAGGAAAATCTTGATATAGTCAGTGTGTGTCCAAGATGGGTTGACTGCCACCTTGAAATGGTTCTTGCCTGCATCGAAGCTAACTGCCACGTTTATTGTGAAAAACCTATGGCTTCGAGCTTAGAGGATGGCGACCGAATGGTTGAAGCGGCTGATCGTGCTGGCTTGAAGATCGCTGTGGCGCATCAGGGCGTATACTTGCCCGGAATACAAGCGATAAAACAAATGTTATATGAAGGACGGATCGATAAGGTGCAGGCGATATACGCTCACGGTAAACAGGATAGTCGTGGCGGTGGAGAAGACATGATAGTTCTTGGTACACACCTGTTTAATATGATGCGCTTCTTCGTTGGCGACATTGACTGGATGTTCGCTCATGTCACGTCTCAGGGACACGATATAACATCTAATGACATTAAAGAAGGCACTGAACCTGTTGGACTTGTAACGGGGAACTGCATAAATAGCTATTTTGCCTTCAAAAATGGGGTATCAGGCTTCTTCGACTCACGCAAAGATCAAGTCGGCAGTGACAACCGATATGGTATGGATATTGCAGGCAGTCAGGGTATGATTTCTCTGCGGGGTGGTACTGCCAGCGACATAGCGATTTATCCTTATTCTGTATGGTCGCCAAATAATGCTTCTCAAAAATGGGAATCCCTTAAACTTGATGATACTTCACTGTCTGTAGGGAACCAACTGGCTATTATAGATTTGATAGACGCAGTTAAAAATGACCGCAAGCCGATCTCAAGTGGAAGTGATGCAGTCTCTGCTCTGGAGATGATACTTGGCGCTTATGAGTCCCAGATCACTGGCGGGAGAGTAACGTTCCCAATGAAAAATAGAAAACATCCATTAAAATAGTGATAAGTAATGAGTGATGAGTATTGACAAAATAATTACTTTTCACTGATTACTGATTACTGATTACTATTCACTCATCACTGACTTAGGAGAATATTAATTCATGCAGTTTCTTTACCAAACGGTTAAGGAGATAATTGATGCAGGAAGTGTTGGCACTCCTGTCTTTGTACGATTTGTTGTTCAGATAATACCTTCGGGTGAGCATATACTTGATACCCTTGCTCGATTCTTAGTGATAACTGGCTCATGGCTGGCTTCAATACCTATAAGGGTTTACGTACAACACAAAGAAAACTCAGCTCAGATCACCGCTAGTGCCGAATACACAGGAGGACAAACTGCGATAGTGAGTGTGAATCTAGCTGACGTAGTATCCTCCCGAATTGATTTTATGATGCTTGGTAATAAAGGCGCCGTATACCACGATGGCGGTGTGATGCCTCCGGGGTTTGACATAGATTATGAACCTTTAGAGGTCCCTGAGTGGCTGATGGATGCCATTGAGCGATCATTATTTGCCGGCAAACCAGTATCCATTGAGGAGGTGGTAGATTTTGAGTAAGTTCCAGCCCTATGGGGTTCTGCTCGTAGCAGGAATGATGACCCATCAGGAGAACTATTCGGATTTCTTTTTGGCAGACCCACGATGCAAGCTTATCGCAGTTACAGATGAGCCTGATGTAACACCCCGTCGTGCTGAATTGGATCGAAGATTCGCTTTTGAGATGAACCTTCCCTACATACCTGATCTTGATGAAGCTCTTGCACGTGATGACGTAGATATAGTGAGTGTATGTGCTGAACACGAAAGGCGTGGTCGAGTAGCAGTTAAATGCGCAAATGCTGGAAAGCATCTTTATCTGGATAAGCCTATGGCTTGTAGTGTGTCTGATGCCGATGCAGTCGTAACTGCTGTCGAATCAGCGGGTGTGAAAAGTCAGGTTTATAGCATGGTGCATAGTTCATGGGTGCAGTCTGCAAAACAAGCAGTTGAATCAGGTGTCATCGGGGAACTCATTGCAATACACTGCGACATTTTGTTTGCTAAAGGTTATACAAGTGATGCACCTCTTGGGAAACCCCGTAAACAAGACCCATATCCCAAACAATTCACTTTCATTGATTCCAAACGTGAGCTAAGAGCTACCGGGGTCTACTCGGTAGGATTGGTACAATGGATAACTGGCGCAGAAGTGGAGACGGTTTTCGGTGCCACAGAAAACTACTTCTTTGGGGAACACTTGCACAACGACGTGGAAGATTTTGGCATACTCACTATGACGCTTGAAAATGGTATTGTTGCAACTATATCCGCCGGCAGGATCGGTTACACAAGCCACCCATCCAGTGGTCCTATGAAAATACATCTTGTTGGCACAAAAAACTTGATAACGTTTAACGCCTATAACCCACGAGTTGAAGTATACACTAGCGAAACACCCTGGACACCGCCAAAATTAAATCCTGACGATCCTATGGGATTCTGGAACAGTACGTCTAAAAATGCAAAGCCCAAAAAAAGCTGGGTTACGGCTAATCCTAGTCAACGCCATACTAATGATGTTAGCTATTTCATTGACTGTATAGAATCAAACCACAAAAGTGAAGTTTCCGCAAAGGAAGGAGCCGCACAGGTAGAGGTTCTGATGGCTGGTTATCTATCAGCGGCAACTGGCAGTGTTGTATCGCTTCCAATTCCAAGATTATGAAAAAACCGGATTTTCAGTTACAAGTAGGTTGGATTGAGGAACGAAACCCAACTAAAAGTCTCTAACTAGTACTCAGATACACTAGAAATTATGGATTCCCGTTTTCACGGGAATGATATAATGAAAAAGAGCTACACCTATCGAAAGAGTCATTGTGGTATAATTAGATATATGTATTAATAACCAACAATCAATCCTTT
>Ga0315274_10015242_pt1 | contig 10895 bp, 13 predicted proteins | sample YL17G02_20_MG_FD_203700 | JGI IMG/M metagenome (GOLD analysis project Ga0315274, IMG submission 203700) | Sediment microbial communities from Yellowstone Lake, YNP, Wyoming, USA - YL17G02_20 | ecosystem: Environmental > Aquatic > Freshwater > Lake > Sediment | place: USA: Wyoming | collected...
AATGCTAAATATATGATGTTGAGAAGACAATTTTTCTCTCTGCTGTAATACATCTTTTGAGCTTGCCTATTCTCATTCTAATAAATTCTAAAGAATCAGTAGAATAGCCAAACATAGCATGTTTTCCTCTGTTTGCTTTCTCTGTCTTCTTTCTTACCTTTCTCTAAAGACCTTTCTGACCAAGATATCACCCATCAGTTAGAAGATGTGTCCATATTCTCCATAGTGTTCAAGGTACATTAGCCTATGAAGCTAATGACGTGTTCAATGATGTGACTCCCATTTTTAAATGATGAAATAGAGAATAGGAGGGTCAGAAGAACGGGTAATACACATCTTATTTTCTTGCATCTTATGGCAGAAGCATTGTCAAAAACTGCCAGTTCTTTTCTAAAATGACAAACACTTATTAGGTTGATTCTGATCGTATACTTTAGCATGTGTCAGAATGCAAGCGAAAATGTAGCAAAAATAAGCAAATGGCAAGCCAAAACCCATGTTTTGACACATCTATGTAGTGATTATCTCTCATCTAAGAACAAGATGAAGATGGTAGATAGTAATCATCTACTATCTCAGCAAAGATGCACAGAGATGTTGAGACTCTACATCAGCCCAGTAGAAGATAATGATATCAGCCTAGTGGAAAGATAAAGACATAGATCCCATTTCTGTAGAAGCTGGAGACACTCTGCATCTAAGTCTTTTCATAATCAAGAGATCTTTGTAAGACTACTAACCTCGTGGATCTTAGTCTCTCAACTTTGTAGATTTCCTCAACTTCTAAGAAGTGTGTTTTTAATGAGTGATACCTCTACTAGAAGATTTCCTATTGACAGACGAGAGTATTTCAACTGTGTTGGAAGACTCCTTGCTCATAGATTGGGTCAGATCTTCAAAGAGCTTGGTTATCAATCATCAATAGCTAAAGGTCAGTCAAATGGTGTTGATCTCATTGTTAGTGATGATAATATACAGATTCTGGTAGCAGAGATACTGAATTTTTCGATAATGACATATCTTAGTGAAGATAGGAAGAACAAGATAGTTCGAAATCTTACAGAGTATAATTGCAGACGGTTGCTGATCTTCTCTTGTATTGCGAATGAAGGCATACTAAGAGATCTTCCTCTTTATGCAATTTCTACTTTGAAGATCGGCTATCAACTTCATCCAAAGTATTTCTATGATTTCTTTGCAGCAAAAGATCAAGTGATACTGAGAGAAGTGGATTCACAAGCAACTTGGCAAGACATCAAGTCAAAGATAGTGGCTTTTCTGCAGCATTTTGACATGGCTTACAGTCATCTATCATAGATGATAGGAGGTGGAAGTTATGGTAAGTATGAGCAGAAGCAGGAAGAGGAAGTACTTGAAGATGGCAAAAGAGGGTATGCATGAAGCCAATCTAATCATAATTGACAAGGAGTATAATTGTGACTATGGATATACCGTAGAAGAACAACTCTTGACCTTTCTAAGAGAAGAATTGCACAACTGTCTCAATTGTGGAGGATTGCTTCCAGAGCTAGAAATCCATTTTGAAGGTAGGACATATCACCTTACTTGCTATGAGATTCTTGATGGTAAGAACAACAAAGTAGCTCAGACTGACTACCAACAACTAGAACTTTATTGTCATCACATGAATACTAAGAAGTGACTACTGCCTTTCGTTTATTTTCCCATCAATTTATAGTAATCTTTGGAAAGAAGATCAAACCCAAATGACCTTTTCTAGCCTGTAAGTTACATACTATAAGCTCATAACAAGGATATCAAGGCAAATAGAGAAAGAAATGAGTATATTAGAACAATTACTCATGTTTGCCAAAGTTTAGTATGGCTATCTGTACATCTCTCATGTTGACAGTACTATCATCATTTATGTCTGCATTGATGTTCCAGTTTGGTGAACTTGGATTTGTGTTGAAGCGTAGTATCAAATATTGAACATCTCTCATATTGACTGTTCCATCTGGAGATCCAACTGTAGCACTTGAGACATCTCCTGCAAATCCAATTCTAACAATAGCAGTACAATTATTGTTAGTAATGTTGCTTTCATCTGGCACTGGCTCTGCACAGGTAGTTAAATTGTAGAAGCCTCTGGAAAACTCTGTAGTGTTCCAAACTATAGTTGATGTTGTGAAGGCATCATTTGGGAGTGTAATATTTTCTAGTCTGGCAATTTCTGTGGTATTGGCACTCAAGCTGACGTTGAAGGACTCTGTGTAAGAGCCTTGATTGATGCAAGTCACATTCAATCCATAGGTGAAGCCTTGTCCAAAAACTGTCCTAGAAGTCAAATTGCTAACTGCAATGTCATGTGCAGCTCTAATAACTATTCCTGCTGGTAAAACTTGAGGAGTCGTGCTGTAGAAATATCGGAAGGCAAAGGCAACTGACAGAGGATACAATAAGAGAACAACTACTAGCAGTATGAGAGTCTTTTTGAATAGCATAGAGGAAGCCTTTTTCTCAGTGGCACTAATCTTCAGTAATCTTTCTTGCCTCAGTATGTTCCCCAGATTGTCAAGGTCCAGTTGTATGTTCCAATGGTCACATAGGGTGGAATCTTTATCATATACCATGTAGCTAGTACTTGACCAGCACTAAGCTCTCTAATACCGCTACCCAATTGGGTACGATCCCAAAAGAGCTCTAGATCCCAATCTTCAGGGATTTCAGAGGTCACTGATCCCAAAGTGGAATTCCACCAGATCAGAATGGGCACATCCCCCTCATTCTTAAGATAGATCGGGTTGGACCTTAGAACTGTTTCATAGTGTGGCTGAATCATTGAGCCAAAGTCTATTGAAGTTGCTGGAATTGTGCATTCTTGGTTCCAGTATAGCCCAAGAACCAGTGTTGGTGTCTGGAAGGTTACTCCATTGGTTACGTACTTGGGTTGTGTTTGGTATAGATAGACGGCAAAGACTGGCACTATTATTGCATATGCAAGGAGTACACTGATTATAGCTATTTTCTTTCTTCTTAACAAGTACCTTTCTCCTAAGAAAATAGTGGTTCAATCAGCAGATAGGGTTTACGGATGACTCTTCTATGGAATCGCTGTTCCTAGCCTGTAAGTATCATACTATAGACTATTATCAAGTAGATCCATTAGATCAGAGCTAGAAAACAAGAGATCACTGTTTCAAAGAACTCCATGATTCCATCTGTTCTTACTTTGGATGTCCATTAGAAAGCTTAGCTCCGTGCAAATATATCTTATTTACCATAGTACACATCTTTGATAGGATGTTATTTGAGAATAAGGGAGAAGTGGGTCATAGTATCGTATCTGTTAGTTTCTGGTTACAAATAGAAATTCTTAAAGCTGGATGGATACAGAATACAGATGGAGAGTTAAACAATGAGTGAACCTAGAAAGGAATTTGCTAGCAGGAATATTCTAATCGTTTTCATGGCAGTAATCCTTCTTGTCTGGGTTGCTTACTATTTCATAGGTTCACCAAGTTTTAACAAGAATAATGCTGTCTCCATCTATGGCACGATAATTCAAGGAATGTCTGCACTCATGTCTGTGGCTATTGCTGCGGTGATTTTTAGAATCCAGAGTTTGGAAAATCGTAATCAGGCACTTGAGCAGTCTACACTTAACTACATCTTTCAAACTATGGACAGCATCTATCCCAAATGGTCATCCATAGTTGAGAAAGACATAGATAGCAAGCATCTATCTGATTACTACTATTCTAAGATTTGTTTGAAACATCCACATATGAAACGTGAAGATTTGGCAAAGGATAGAGATAACCAGCAGGAAAGACTTGAAGAAACTGTAGACCTTCACGCTAGAACAGATAGAATAATACAACAGACAAAAAACCGTATCATGATCACTTTAGGTTTCTTGATTGCTCCTATATTGTTAAGCTTCACTCTCCTGATGATATCAGACGCATTTGCTAGTTTTGTTACTTTTTATTCCGTATCATTTGTGATTCTACTATGTTCTTTTGGAGTTGTTTTCCTAATACTCACACTCTTAGACTCACTTCCATAGAAACCAACCTAAGAAGAGATGATGGTTTATAGCTTCAAATCTGTTAGTTTCTCGATGTAGAGTTCTCCGTTAACAACTCCAGTCTGAAGTTCTGTCTGTTATTAACACGATAAGCTATTTTGAACTTCTTTTCTCTCTGCCAATCTGACTATGAAAGCTCTGCTTGTGTCATTTCTTGTTTCTAGCCATAATCCAGTAGTGTTTTTCTCCACCTCTAACCAGAATCTGATCAGAAATTGTTTGAAAACCAGCATTTTTCACAAGCTGCAAAGATTTCTCAGGACTGTATTGGCTCCAGAACATTGTTGTTCCCAGATATTCACCAGTTGCTTCCCATTCATCAGGACCCATACAAACAAGCATTATCCCCTCAGCCTTCAATATTCCATGGAAACTCTCAAACAATAAAGAGTGCTTCTCTCTTGGAACATGAATGATAGAGTAAAAGGCAGTTACGCCATCAAAGGAACTGACTGCAAAATCCAGTTTGTTCATATCTTTCTTGATGAATACAGCTTTGGGCACATTCTTTCTTGCCAGTCCAAGCATGTTCTCAGAGAAATCAATCCCTGTCACACGAAAACCGCCTTCTACCAAGAATCGAGCAACAGGAACCCCAGCACCACAACCAACATCCAAGACTTTAGCATTCTTAGGAAGCAAAGCTGCAAGCTCCTTCAATTCCTTCCTATGGTCAAATTTGCTCCTACTAACATGATATTCTCTAGCTATCTTATCATAACTATTCCTGACAATACTTTCTTTATCTGACATTGTAGTCAACTTCTCTCTCTGTGTGATATATGAAAGCTTTATGGAGATTTCAGGGAGTCCTTAGAAGTTTTTCATCGTGGTTCTTCATAAGATGCTGCGGTTCTGTTCATTTGGTCTAGTGTCAAATCGGATTAGAAAGGTTAGGTCATTTTCTTGACGTGTTACCTCAATTCCTGTTATTTGACGTGTTTCTAACAGCTCATTTGAGATTTTCATTCTCAGATATCTTGCAAGAGAATAATCGGTCATTTCGTTTTCTTCGTAGAGTATGACACCTTTTTTCCATGATATTGGTATTATATTTTGAGATGAAGGTGTTTTGCCATCTGATTGTATCTTTAGATCCAAGAGTTCAGTCATTTTCTTAGCTAACTTTTCGGTATTAAGTTCAGATTTGTCCCTTGTTTCCAGAAATCTTCCCTTGTCAACTTTCTCAAGAGCTTTCTTTACAGAGTCGGATTTTTCAATCTTATCTGATTTTTTGGGCTTTCTGTAGGCATTCCATCTATTTATCGTCAATATAGGTAGACGTTGGTCTAGCATGTACAATCTATTCTCAATATTGATTCCTGTTGCCACGTGGGATGGAGCAGTAACAAAACAGATCTCTGAAGTTGGATAGATATTTGACAGCAAACAAGCTGTTAGCTTCGCATAATCTCTGCATACACCTAGCTTTTTTTCAAACAGGAAATTCATAGAAATATTCGGCTTGAATATGTTCTTCAGACCTTTTGGGATCTCCTTCCAAGGGAGTTTTCTATTGGAATGAAGAATAGCTATCATTGTCGCAAGTATCGTCAAAATGCTGCTTGTCAACATCACGATTGATATCATAAGAAATGACCATGTATTTTGAAAAAACCATAGTATTATCTGGATATTCAGCCAAACTAGAAGGACAAGGCTAACAAGAAAACTTGCAGAAAACACTATCCACGCTATTGTAAATATCCAGAAAATATATCCCAGCAGAGGAAATATGGGTTGTCTTTCAGTCCAAAATACTATGTTTCTTTCTTGCCATTCTAATATGTTTGTCAAAGTTTCATTGTATGAATCTGCTTTGAGTCTATTTGCCAGACTCTTCACCTTATTGTTTTCAATCTCATCTGAAGTCGGCAAGTACCCACGAAAGAGTCGGATCAATTGGAAGTTTATCCTAATGAAAGCTTTGTCTATTGCAGCAGACATAGATTTCTTGTTCATTCTATCGCTATCCGATACGCATTCCAAAGCTAAAATCTCTTTTCTATATGCTTACTTTCTTGATAGACAATGGTCATGGCAGTTGCAGGATTCATCTCTTACATTGGTAGCATCGAGTTTTCTAATTCTTTCAATAGAGCTATAACCTGACTATCCAAAGTCTCTAGATTCTCTCTATTCCTTAACTTCGGAGATGTTAGCCATGAATGCGACTGCAGGATAGATCTCAAAGACGCCAGATGGGTACTCATAAGGCTGTGCAAGTCTCTCATTGAGAATCCATAAGGCTTGCATATCTATCCTGTGGTTTGTTTTCATGTTGTTTACGAGTTTCTGGAACATCTCTACGAGATCAAGAGCCTCAGTGGAACCTAGAGAGGACTCATTTCTTGATCCTTGGTAGAAAACGATTGTTTCAAGTGCTATCTTGATCAAGCCTGAATTGAGATTTAGATACCTGCAAGCCTCCATTCTAATGCTCTTTAGCTGTTCCATGGCTCTGTCAAATCTACGAGCTATGTTTGCACGAGGATTATCTGGTCTTCTGTAGGAAAAAAAGGCATGTTTCAGTTCCATCAGAAAGGAGTATTTTCTATATTTTATCCAATAGTCAACATGTCCTGAATACTCCTTTTCACCATGAGGTTTCCTGATAAGAGGATGTTCAATGACATAACTCTTAGTCATATCTGAAATGGATGGACAGACGACAGAATGGAATTGTTTCTCTCTATATGTGAATATATGATCTCCACTAGTGCCAGTTGCACCGTAATATTCAGTTGACCTTCTCACAATGTTGATCACCAATTTTTCCAGAAGATCCCTTGAAACCCTAGCTCCGTCAGTGTCAACATTGGAAAATTCAACTGCAACTTTTCCACAATCTCTGATTGTTTTGAATTTCAACAACAATGCACTCCAATATGATAAATTGAATTCTATTTCAATAATTTCTGTTCTTATGCCTTGTGATTACTCGCAAGTATCTGCAGATCTTCCTCTAGATCTCCTATTTCAAGGTCTCACTAGGTTTTTCATGACAATTCCAGATTCTTCTAGGAAAGAAAGAGATGTTAGGATAGCATTGATTCCTCTAAAGATTTCAATAGATTTAGTATTTGACTGCTTAGTGTCTGAGGGTTCTCTTTGAGATAATGTCTAATGAATACATCTTTACCTATTCGTCCTTGAATCAAATCTACTAATTCAGAGATTATTCCATGTTTCCGTAGATATGATGCATAGTAACTTCTAAGCTCCTTTATCCTCAGTTTGATATGTCTTCTTTCTAAGAATTTATGGATAGAGGCATAGGTTACAGTTTCACTATTGGCTATTTGTTCTATCAAATCATTAGGTAATATCGAGATGTAGACATTCTTTGTTCCTCTTAGAAATTCATTAGGATATCTGAAATGTTCCAATATTGACAAATCTTTGTTATAGTATTCTTCGAGTTTGTTAGTCTTAGCTAATTCGATAATTCTGTTATATGATATCAAAGCTTCTCCTTTTCGTAATCCACTTAAGAGAACAAATCTTAAGAATAGTTTGTAGTTAGGTGCTAAGCTATTCTGAACTAAGATGTACCATTCTTTCAAATCATCATGCTTGTTGTTTAAGATGTTGAGAAATGTAGTCAGGTTATCAGGCTTAAGCCATTTAATGCCATACTGTCTAAGTTTCTCTTTGAACTCTATGTATGTTCCTTGATACTTTGATATTGCTATCAATGCTTTTAGAACATTACTCTTTATTGTCACTGGTAGAGATAGAATCTTAGAAGGCTGTAGATAGCAATCATAGAATCTTTTGGAGTAGCTGTATTGAGCTGTTGCATATTCTCTTCTGTACCTTTTATCTAAGAATACTTTGTATTGTGACCAATCTATAGCTCCTCCTAAGTCGGTGGTCGTGGGTTCAAATCCCACCCCGCCCGCTACAGACAAACCCCACCCGTTTTGGCGATGGTTCACTTTCGTTTTCTGAATATCTTGTGTGGTTCGAAATCGCAGACGTATTCAAATCCTCCTTCTATTAACTGACAGACTTCTGCTTCTGAGTGAGCCACTTTGGCGATGAACTCGTCGTCCTTGAAGTCGATCAGCTGCGTGTAGATTAACGTGTTCTTTATGTTCTTGTGGCCTAGCACTTGCATGACATGGAGGATGTCTTTGGTGCGGGCGTATTCCATAGTGCCTTTGTAATGGCGGAAGGTGTGAAAGCTGATTTTCACTATTCGTTGATTTTGAAGCTTTGCTGCGATATTTCGCCTAACGTTTCCTATTTAGTGTTAAACTTAGCGCGCGCCCAGCCTTAGTCATCATCGCTATCTCCCCGTGATGACAGGTTTCGGACAAGAGCAAAGCTTGAGAAAATGGGGGCATGCTAGGATAAGTGGGCATTGATGCGTTTCCTTCTGCAACTTATGACTGTTAGCAGTGTTGCCAGCATGAATAGAGGCAATGCGAAAACTAGTGAGAATTCTGGTATTGGACTCGCTAGGATTGGTTCAAAGAGGACGCGTGAAAGATTGTAGTCCTCGTAGTAATCATAAATGAAGGCTCCTATCTCGGTGGTGTTGGTTGTGCCCCACCAGTTCATAGTTGCATTCAGGTCTTGACTGAAGGGAAAATGACTCTTGATGTTATACAAAGTGTTGCCGTAGATATTGTTTCGAGTAATATTGGTGACAATACTATGATCACCATTAGTATTATAGTAATAATAGTTTGCAGGAGCGAATGCGTCTAGGCCTATTTGTGAATTGTTTGTTATATCTGAGCCTGTGACGATTCCAAACGCGCCTGAAGCCCCGACAGTGTGGTTGGTGATTATACAGTCCGATATCTCTAGTATCAGGGAACCATCGAACCTTATTCCGAATTGGTTATTGGAGTCTATTCTTGTGTGCTCCATCATCAGAATCATTTCTGCCCCCCCTGGTTTACCATAGATTGCGTCGGTTGCGATTCCACCGTCAGTGTTGTTGTGTATGGTACAGTTTGATACGTGGAGAGGCGCCCTAAAGCAATTCATACTGTTGGCCTCGCCGCGAAACAGGATTCCGACTAGATTGTTGTAGATTTCTGTCCCATTTACGTAGGAGTCCGGGGCATGTCTATAAACGCAACCTGCACTAACCATCACTCCTCCAGCCAGATTGCCGTAAACGCTGCACTGCGACATTACGCTTACTTGGAGAACAACGCCATAACCTTTGTTGTTGAATATCGAAGAATTAGTTAGGGTCGCGTCAAAGCCCGGGAGGGCACCATACCCTCCGTTATCATGGATAGAACAATTGGTGATAGAACCGCCATTAACGCCGTATCCGCCGTTGTTGTACACTGAGCAATTGAACACTGAACCACCACTGATCCCACCTCCGCCGTTGTTGAAAACTGAACAGTTGACTACCGAACCAGCGCTGGCGCCATCTCCTGAATTATTGTAGATTAAGCAGTCAACAATTGAATCCGAAGCAACACCATACCCTCCGTTATCATGGACCAGACAATTGGTGACTGGACCCGCTATTTGGATTCCGTTACCGCTGTTGTTCCAGACCTTTATGCTCTTCGCAGAGCATGCTCCTGACCCGGCGATTGCGTTAGTGTTGTTGAAGAACTCACAATCCATGACTTGGACATTCACGGCGTTAACTGCGTTCGTATTCTTCTCGAAAGCACAACGCGTAATGTTGACGTTTGAACCCGATAAGCCAACTCCGTTTGCACGAAAAACACAGTCTGCGACGATATAGGATGAATCTGCTGGAAATTCGATTCCTCCAGTTGAATACTCTATTGTGGTCCACTCCAATCCTGCAATGTGGCCTCCTGTTCGTGCTCTAATGCTCCCCCAATCGCCCATCGCCGGTGAAGGCGCGTTGCTTGTGAAAATTGTTTCATGTGCAGAATTCCCTTGAATGATGAGCGTTCCATCGACGATTGTGCTTGTTCCATTATCAAACTTGACAGTTACTCCGGGTTCCACAGTTAAGAAAACGTCTACGAGGACAAAAGCGTCTGCCGTTACCGTGTATGGGCTACCTAAAACTGTCCAGGTGGTGTTAGTTGTGATTCCTCCACCCACGTCTGTGCCAGAATACTCCAAAGCAGACACAAATGAAGGACCAATGTTTAACCTGCAGGATGAACAGCTTACAGCCAGCAACATAAACGTCAAGAAAACTGCCTTCTTTAGCAATTTGCCTCTACTTCCGAAGCTCTCCATTTCACAATTGACTTTTGTGGTCAACCTACTATATAATTGTATGCGGAGCGCGCGCTCATCCCTTGAGGTCCTTCTCATTTGTTCCCACTCGAAGATCGCGCTCAGAATCTCCCCACGAATCAAACGCAAAACTCGTCAAAGCCCAATGCCAACCGCGTTTCTCGACAAGTTGCTCTCCGATCTCCTTCTCCAACCGCCTATTCATACGGACGATCCTTCGGCTAACCTGATGACGACGAATCCTAAACTCAGCCAGCTTGACAGCTAGGTCCTTAGGCAACATCCCCGCATTCCCAGCCTCATACAAGTAATCCAAAATCGGCACATCCACTTCATCGACACAAGCAATCTCCTGAATCATAGGCCTCTCAAAATGAAACATCCCCTTCAACCCAGCCAGAATAGTACGCTGCATAAGCTTAACCTCCTCAAGATCCTTCAAGGCTCGTTTCAAAAGCTGCTGATTATACTTCAGCCGCCCTACTTTTTCAGCCTGACTACGGCTTTTTGAACGTGCTTTCTCCCCAACTTCCATCATGCAATGTTCAAACCTGGAAAACCTCAATGTACAGAACCGTGAAAGGTGCGCCCATACCATCTACATCAGCAGAGCTCAAAGCAATAGATCGTGAAAAGC
>Ga0315274_10015245_pt1 | contig 10893 bp, 11 predicted proteins | sample YL17G02_20_MG_FD_203700 | JGI IMG/M metagenome (GOLD analysis project Ga0315274, IMG submission 203700) | Sediment microbial communities from Yellowstone Lake, YNP, Wyoming, USA - YL17G02_20 | ecosystem: Environmental > Aquatic > Freshwater > Lake > Sediment | place: USA: Wyoming | collected...
GCGCGGTGTGTACGGAGAGCCACCCCGTAGAGCCTCAAGCCGCGTCGTAGGATGATCGGCCCCCGCCATGTCGATGCCCTCAATTGTCCTCGGCGGCAGCAAGCAGGTTGAAATCCTCCGCCCGCCCGCCTCGGGCGGGCCGGTACCTCGCGTGACAGAGGGTGCGAATATGGGCGTCGAAGTGGCGGTTGAACCACTCGTAATCGCCGGCCTTGGAATCCGACAGGATTTCGATTCCGATGATGTCGCCGTCGGCTTGCACCTGGGCCCATCGCGTCACGCCGTAAAGCATGACGCCGCGAAGGCCCTCCTCCGGCACGGGGACGGTCAATTCCAACGCGACGAGCACGCCGGGAGGACAGTAGTACTTCGAGAAGACCGCCAGCCCGCCGCGCGAGATGTTGAACACCCGTCCCGCGAACCGCAGGGGGTTTTTCTCGCCAGGCTGAATCGTCAGATCCGCCATGAGCGGGACCCGGTCATGCCGTCGCGACATCTTCATCACAGACCTCCTTGGGGGCCGATGGCCGTCACGAGCGGCCGTCAACCATCGCGCATAGCGCGGGCTGGCCCTGGGGGGCGAGGGCCACGTCGAACTGGGCGCCCATGATGCCGCCGCCGCCTTCGGCTTGGGCCCGCGTCACCGTGGCACCGACATGAGTCAAGACCTTGTGGCCGTCGCCGTCGATCCAGATGCTGATCCGGACCCGGGTTCCCACCGGCATGAATCGCTCGGCGAAAAACCCGATGCCGCTCCGGCTCAAGTCAATGCTTCGCCCCTCGCAGGTCCAGCCGGCGGCCAGGTTCTTCACCTCCAGGCTGGTCGAGAAGGGAATGCGCTCGTATTGCCGTCGTTGGAGCGGGGTTACTCGCATGTTGCTTGGCACAGGTTCCATGCGTCTTCCTTAGTTATTTCCCACCCGGTCCCGAAGCCATCTGGAACATGGGGAGATAAATGGAGGACAGAATCACCGCCACCGTGACTCCCATGCCGAGGATCACGATGGGTTCAATCATGCCGGTGATCCGTTGCAGGCGGTCCTCCACCCGCTTGCGATAGTAAACCGCGACCTGGTCCAGGACGGGGCCCAGTTCGCCGGACGCTTCACCCACCTGAACCATACTGACCATCATGGAGGTGAACAGGCCGGTCTCCTGCATGGAGACCGAGAATCCGGTTCCGTTGGCCACGCGGTTGGAGATCTGCCGGATGGCCTCGCCATAGACGGCGTTGTTGCGGAACACGCCCTCCAGCGAGTGCAGCACGTCCAAGAGCGGCAGCCCGCTCTTGAGGAGCAACACCGCGTTCGTGGCGAAGCGCTCCATGTAGGCCTCGACCGCACATTCGCCCACCATGGGCGTCGTCAGAAGGACTTTGACGAAAGTCCGGCGCCCTCCCGGGGTCCGCAGGTAGTACCGCAAGAGCAGAACCGCCGCAACCACCCCGCCCAGCAAGTAGAGCCCGTCTTTCTGGAGGAAATCCGACAGGTCGATCACCATCTGGGTGATCGCGGGCAACTTCGCGCCGGACTCCCTGAAGAAGTCGGTGAATACCGGCACGACCTTCCACAGCATCACGACGACGGCCGTCACCGCCACGCACACCATGATGCAGGGATAGATCATGGCCGAGACGATTTTGGCGCGCGTTTCACGCGACGTGTTGATGTAAGAGGTGAGGCTGGTGAGGACGTTGCCGAGTTGCCCGCTGGACTCGCCGACCTTGATGATCTCGATCCACTGGGGGTCGAACACCTTGGGGAAGTCGGCGGCGGCCTGGTGCAGGGAGGTGCCGCCCGCCACGCGTTCGGCCAGGGTGCGGATCGTGGCTTGCATCTTGATGCTCTGCGATTGCTGGGCGGAGATCCAGAGCGCCTCCAACAAGGGCGTGCCGGCGGCAAAGAGCGTCGTCAATTGCTGGAAGAACCGCAGCGCATCCTCCGAGGAGATGCGCGGGTGCATCTTGGAGGCGGTCCGCACGTGCCGTTGGAACCATGTGCCCCCTCGCCGTGCTTCGGGCCGCAGGGTCATCGCATCCGAGTTCATTCGCTCTCCGCCTCCGCCATAGAAACGCTCAGCGCTTCTTCCAGGCTGGTGACGCCCTCGCGGACCTTGGCCAGGCCGGCGTCCGCCAGGAGCATCGTTTTCTGCCGTCGCGCTTCGGCCCGAAGTTCCGGAATGCCTTTTCCCTCGGCAATCATGTCGCGCAGCCTGGGCTGGACTCGAATCACTTCGAACAAGCCGACGCGGCCCTTGTAGCCGGTCTGGCGGCAGACCTCGCAGCCGCGAGGACGGAAAATCTCTTGCTCGGGATCGAGATTCCACTTGGCCACCGTCTCGGCATCGGGCCGGTAGGGTTCCTTGCATTTTTCGCACAGCCGGCGCACGAGGCGCTGGGCCTCCACGAGGCGCAACGCCGATGCCAGCAGGAACCGCTCCACGCCCATGTCCGCCAGCCGGTTCACGGCGGCCAGCGCATCGTTGGTGTGGAGCGTCGATAGGACCATGTGTCCCGTCAGGGCCGCTCGGAGGCAGATCTGGGCCGTCTCCTGGTCCCGCACCTCGCCCACCATGATGACATCCGGGTCCTGCCGCAGAAAGGCCCGCAGGGCGGCGGCGAAGGTCAGCCCCACCTGCGAGCGGACGTGCACCTGGTTGAGCCCCTCGAACTTGTACTCCACCGGGTCTTCGACCGTCATGACGTTGACGTCGGGTTTGTTAAGCAGATTCAAGGTGGCGTACAGCGTCGTGCTTTTGCCGCTGCCGGTCGGCCCCGTCACCAGCATAAGCCCGTTGGGGCTTTCAGCCGCGATCTTGAAATCGTCGGCCTGCTTCTGGCTGAAGCCCAGTTTGGTCATATCGAGGGGGATCGCGCCCTTGGTAAGAATACGCATCACCATCTTTTCGCCGTACACCGTGGGGACCGTGCTGACGCGAAGGTCCACGCGTCCGCCGTCCACAGTCAGGGCAATGGCCCCGTCCTGGGGGATCCGGCGTTCGGCGATGTCCATCTTGGCCAGCACCTTCAACCGGCTGATCATCGGCACGTACATGTTCATGGGCGGGGGCGAGATTTCGTGCAAGCGCCCGTCCACGCGGAACCTCACCTTGATGGAGTTCTCGAAGGTCTCCAGGTGAATATCGCTGCTGCCTCCGCGCACCGCCGAGGACAGGATGTGGTTCACCAGGCGGACGACGTGACTGTCGCGGCCCTTGGGCACCGGCCGGTCGAGGTTCACGATTTCCTCCACCGAGTCGTCGTCCGGGGTCGCCACGGTATCCTGGCCGGCCTCCGTGCTGATCTCCTTCACGAGATCGCGTTTTCCGAAGACCCCTGCCATGGCCTCGTCAATCACGCTCAGCGGCGCCACGAGCGGCCGGATGACCAGCGTGGTCAGGAGTTGGATTTCCTCGAAGGCCATGAGGTCGGTCGGATTGGCAAACGCCACTTCCAGAATTCCGTGCTCGCGCGTGAGCGGGATGATCCGCCGCTCGCGGCAGGTGCGCTCGCCAATCCGTTCGGCCATCTCCTTGTCAACTGCCAGCGGCGCGTCGGGAGAGACCAGCGGCAACCGCAGATACTCGGCGTAGGTACTCGCGATGGTGTCCTCATCCGCCAGTTCTGTCTGAACCAGCGCCGCTTCAATGGGCTGGTTCTGCTGGCTCATCGCCTTCTGGATTTCGGCCAGGTCCTCCTGCTTCAGCACGCCGCGCTCAAGCAGCAAGGTCACCAGAAGGGGCTGGTTCGAAACGAATGTCTCCGTTTCGCTCATGGCTTGCCGTCCGCCTTCTTCTCTGCGTGTTCCGCCGCGCCCGGCCGGGGGATCCGCAACGTCTGCTGCACGTCGCCCCACCGCAGGACCACGTGATCGTTCTCGATGGACTCCACCAGCCAGCCTGCCGCCGGGTTCGCGCCCTTCACCACGTCGCCGGGGCGGTAAACCCTCTCGTCAATCACGGCCATGCGCGCGGCGGCGCCGATGCACACGCTGCTCAATCGCGAAGGGAGCGGCGGGGGCTCCGGGGGCGGCGGGGGCTCGGGTTCTTGCGCGGCCTCGGGGTTGGCGCCCGCGGCCTGTGCCGCCGGCCCGGCGTTTTCCTGTGTCGGCCCCTTGTCTTCCGGCGCCCCGCTGTCCTGCCCGCGCTCCGCCGGTGCGGCCGCCTTGTTGCCGGAAAGGTAACTCGCCCAGGCGACCTCAAACGGATCGCGGCCGGCCGGGCTGGCATGGTTCTGGGCCGCCACCAACTCCGGCCGCAGCATCTTCTGAGTGATGCCGGGCGGTTCCTTTCCCTGGCTCACCAAGGCGGCGCCGGTATCCATGACCGAATAGCCCAGATACCCCAGCAGAGCCAGCGCCAGGCCCAGCGCGACCTTGTCCACGTTCTTAGGCATTTTTGTGCACCAGTCCCAGTATGTAGATTTTCATAAGGATGACGTTGGGCGTCCTTTCGATGCGAAGCGATTCCACGCGCAGCAGCCTGTTCGATTGATCCAGCCACTCGACGAAACTCCGCAGTTGCGGGTAGGTGCCCTGCACCTCCAGTTGGAGCGCCACGGCCATGTACGGGCCGATCTTCCGCGGCTCCTTGGTCTCCATGCCGCGCAGCCGCACGCCCACCTGGCGCGAGCCGTCCAGGAGGTACTGGACCCACTCATTGGAATCGCTCTGCTTGCCGACGCGGGACCGAAACTCCGTGACGTCGCGGCGGAGCGATTCGACCTGCTGGACCGTCTCCAGGCGCTCCTTCTCGGCCGCCACGGCGGCCCGCTTCTCGGCGATCTGGCCGGAAAGCGGGTAGTAGATGCCCCCGACGCCCAAGGCGGCCACGGCGAATACGACCGCCAGGCGCATCTTGATCGGGTCGCCGATCAGCGCCGCGATCCGCGCCTTGAATTGAAGTAACTTCGCTTTGTCCAGTCCCAGGTCCATGTCTCGGGTATCGCTCCCCCGGCCCGCCCTCCGGAATGGCGGGCGTCTGCTATCCGCGGGCCGCATGCTCCCCTTCACCGGGCGAGGACTTGTCCTCCTCCTTGGATCCCGCGGACTTCACCGCCGGCGTCGCGATGATGGTAAAGATCGCAATGTCGGCGGTGGGGTCCTTGCGCCACTTGATTTCCGCCAGGTTCACGACCGGGAACATCCGTTTCAGCAGGTCGGCGCCGCGGAGCGACTCCAGGAAGGCGTCGATCTCCTTGGGGGCCGATCCGCGGTCCGTGAAACGCGCCATGCCGCACATCGTCAGCGACTGGTTCACCTTCTGGGTCTCGTTCTTGCCCCCCTTCTTCATCTCATAGTTGCCGGTCAGCAACTGAAGGCAGGAGTTGGACGGCAGGCGCGTCGGCAGGTCGCGCAGGTAGTTGCTCCAGATCGCCCGCGTGCCCAGAAATCGCTGAATCGCGCTCGTCTCGTCTGAAAGGCTCTTCCGCTCGCGGTTGATGGCGTCGGTTTGGACGCCCTGCGCCCACTTGAAGGAGGCGTTCTGCCCGCAGAGGTGCTGGTGCTGTTCCTCGAGGTCCGCCAGGGCGTACCACAGGACGGCCGCCAGCGCCCCGGCGGCCAGGAGCATGCCCGCCGTCAGTTGACGCGGAAACATCTGGGCCATCGTCAGGGGCGGCCGGATCGCCTTGAACAGGTCGATCCGGTCCAGGTCTTTCTTCCGGGCCGACAGGGCCAAGGCGAGGCTGTACGTCGCCTCGTCGGGCTCCGCGCCCGGTGCGACAACCACCTCGGCCGTCACTTCCTGCCGCAGTTGCTCGACCAGCGACGGCTCGATCTTGCCCTGCACGCAGATGCCGGTCACCCCCTTGATGCCCAGGTTGGTGAAGGCGTGCACCTCGACGTGGCGGACGGCCGAGGCAATGCTCCGCGATTCCTGGCCTGGCGTCAGCGCAAAACGCCGCCAAAGCACCGCTTTGCCGTTGACCACCAGCATCGCCAACCCGCGGCCCTCGCTCAGGAACACCCGCACCAGGGTCTTCCAGCCGCGCGCCGGCCTGGGGCTGCGGCCGGCCATATCCAGGAGCGCGCACGGCGCGGGCTCCAGCCGGGTGTTCTGGATGCCGGCCTCCTTGAGCGTCTGGCCGAGTTCCTCCGCAAGGCTGCGCCGGCAGGCGGCAATCTGGTAGATCGTCGCGCGGTGAAGTTTGGATCGGACGTAATCGGTGGTGGCGCTGGCGGGATCAAGCGAGGCGCCGCCGGTGGCCGCCAGCAACGCCGCCGCGGTCGGGGCTTCCTGGGATCCCGCCTCAAACGTGCGGGTCGCGAAGAAGATTTGCTCCGGCGCCAAGCCAATGCAGACCGACAGGTGGCGCCGCTGTTGCGGCGTCAGGTGGGACTCGAGCCACTGCGCCAAGGTCTTGCCGGGGCCGCCTTCCCCAATGGGAAGATCGCACGTGGACCGCACCTTCCGACCGGCGAGTGTTGTGGCCATCTCGGTTAGTGTCAAGTGCCCCTCCGCGAGGTACACGCCGAGGGCACGCCCCCAACACAGGTTTCCCAATACCGATCCCATGTCCGGCCTTTCAACCTGCCATGCTGTAATAGGCGAGGAAAATGAGTCGCCGACGCGCCAAAGCCGCTATGGCGACGGCGCGACGATGGTCACGTCCGGGTAGGGGGGCCGGCACGGGCGCTTTGACCAGAGTACTTATCGGCAAACGTGGGGCAGAACTTTCGTTTTCCCGCCTCGCCGGTCGCCCCGCTGAGCGGGCGAAAACGGCTTCCGGCGGCGCAAGGATTGGGGGCGCCGTCCGGGCGCCCCCAGTCCGCATCCCAAAAGGCTTGCCGTTGCCCGACCGATCAAGTCTGCATCGGGTTGATGTCCGGCTTGTCCTTGATCGTGCTGTTTTCCGCGTCGTACCCCTCCTCCGTGAAGGTCACGGTGTATTCGCCGTAACCGGCCGACGCGCCCACGCGGGTCAGCGTCAGTGTCCAGGAGTCTTGGAGGCTGCCGGTTGTCCCGGCGGTAATGGCACCCGGCGTGAAGTACTTTACCGCGGTCATTTTGATGTCCAGGTCGGTCAGATCGCCTGCATACGTGCCCTGGCGGGCATGGTACCGCTCCTGGGCCGACTGGATGGAGGCGAGGTAGTTGAACGCCTCCGCTGCCTTGGACCGCTCCACCGAGGCCATGAACCGCGGCACGGCAAAGGCCGCCAGCACCCCGATGATCACCACGACCACTGCCAGTTCCACCAACGTAAAACCACGATGTTTACGCATGTCCTGCTCCTTGTGTAGGGGCGTGTGCATTTGTTGGTGCTTGAACTCCACCCGTAACGACACAACGAATCTAAAACTTTAATCTTCGTGGCCGATTCTTGTTTCGCCGGCGCCGAGAGGCGACCCCCCAGGCACGGGCACCAGCGGCCTCCGTGGTTGGGGATGCAACCCCGGCATCCCCAACCACGGTCAGGCCAGACTTGCTTCCGTTCCAGGACCGGTTAGGTCTGCATCGGGTTGATGTCCGGCTTGTCCTTGATCGAACTGTTTGCCCCGTCGTACCCCTCCTCCGTGAAGATCACGGTGTATTCGCCGTAACCGGCCGACGCGCCTACGCGGGTCAGCGTCAGCGTCCAGGAGTCCTCGAGACTGCCCGTCCCGCCGACGGCAATAGCACCCGCAGTGAAGTACTTCAGGTTGGTCATCTTGATGTCCAGGTCGGTCAGATCGCCCGCATACGTGCCCTGGCGGGCATGGTACCGCTCCTGGGCCGACTGGATGGAGGCGAGGAAGTTGAACGCCTCCGCCGCCTTGGACCGCTCCACCGAGGCCATGAACCGCGGCACGGCAAAGGCCGCCAGCACCCCGATGATCACCACGACCACAGCCAGTTCTACCAGTGTAAACCCGCGTTGCCGCTTCTGCATGTCCTTCTCCTTGCGTAGGGGCGGCCGTTTTTTTACGGTGCGTCAATCTGCATCTACATCGGAAGAACCGGGGAAAAACTTGACCCGTTTTTCGGATTTCCGGTTCTCATCCCATGAACGTGGTGACAGAAGCGCTGGTACTGAAGCCTAAACAGAGTGCGTTTAACGCCTTACAGCCCCTTTACTATACTGGTACCCCATCGCCCGTCAAATGACAGGAAACCCCGACATCCCCCTTCCACCTTTGATTTAGAGCGCAAGCCCAGTGTTTACAAGCACTTACAAGCGCGCCGCGCTGTTCGCGGTTTCCGACACGGTTCTGGCGCCACGATGCGCGCGCGCGCTTGTTTTCCACACGATTTTTGCAACTCTTGAACATCAGCGACTTTGGCACAAGGGTGAGTGTTCGGTAGCCTTTAGCCATTTTTCGCCACGTGTCAGGCTGGCTGAGCGACACGCCGCGGTCAGAGGCACTGGGCTTAACCAGTAATTCCGCCCCTGACTTCTGGGGCGGGGTACTTAGTTCGCGTCCCGGGCGGCCGCGGAGGGCGCCAAGAGGTTGACTGGCTGGAGTTGTGAAGCGCAGACAAGGGAATCCGACCCGTTCGGCTCCCAGACCCACACGGAGTTCTTTCCGGAGTGTTTGGCGGCGTAGAGCGCCTGGTCGGCACTCTGCACGAGGTCGTCCAGGCGCGACATACCCGGCTCCTTTTGGGCCACCCCGATGCTGATCGTGATCGGGGTTTCCAGCCCTTCCGGCCACGAGGTCTGATTGGCGACCACGCACCGGCAGCGCTCAGCGCCGGCCACTGCCGCACGGACGTCATGGTTGCGAAAGATAATCAGAAACTCATCCCCACCGAAGCGACAGACCGTGTCCCCGCCGCGCACAGCACAGCCCAGACACGCACTGATCTGCCGGAGCACGGCATCGCCGATCGCATGGCCGTGCCGGTCGTTGATATGTTTAAAGCGGTCCACATCGATTAGTGCGCAGGCAAAGGGCTGGCCTGACCGTTCGGCCAGGGCCCATTCTTCCCGAAGCTTCATCAGCGCGTAGCGGCGGTTCGGAAGGCCGGTCAGGTCGTCCGTAACGCTAAGCCGCCGGAACTTCTCGTTGGCCTCGCTGAGTTCCTTGTTCAGGCGGGCCACCGAGCGGGCATCCTGTTCCAACTGCTCCTGGACTTGGATCATCCGCATCCCGACCTGGAGACGGGCCACCAGTTCGCCGGGGTGCACGGGCTTGCAGATGAAATCATCCACCCCCGCCTTGAAGGCCTCCAGCAGCCGGGCCCGCCTGTGGCGGATCGTCAGCATGATAAAATACACATAGTCGAGGCCCTTCAAGGACCGGACGGCCTTGCACAACTCCAGACCATCCATCTTCGGCATGATCCAGTCCGCGATGACAATTCGCGCCTTGCCGCCCCGAAGCAGGTCCAGCAGTTCCGGACCGTCTTGGGCCACCAGGGCCTCGAACCCGGCTGCGCCCAGGTGCAGGACCAGGAACTCCAGCGCCAAGGGGTCGTCGTCAATGACTGCGACCCGGCCGAGCGGCTTGCTTCTGCTCATTTTGCACTCCCATGCTCTTGCAGGCAGGGCGTGACTTCGGACTCGCCCACCGGGGCGTCGGTGTCCTCCGCCAACCGTTCCTGGATGACCATGAACTGATCTTCCGTGTCGATGAACGCCTGGACCACTCGGGGGTCGAAGTGCCCGTCGGACCCCTTGAGGATCATCAAGCGGGCGATGTCGTGGCTGAAGGCCTGCTTATAGACGCGCCTGGACGTGAGCGCATCGTAAACGTCGGCCAGCGCGACGATCCGTCCGCAAAGCGGTATTTGCTCGCCCGCCAGGTGTCGCGGGTACCCCGTTCCGTCGAATCGCTCGTGGTGAGAAATGGCAATGTCCCGGGCCATCACAAGGTACTTGGCGCCGGGGTACTTCGTCAGGGCGGCTTCCAGGGTCTCGGCGCCCAGGAGGGCGTGCATCTTCATGATCTCGAATTCGCGGTCGTTCAGGCGGCCGGGCTTCAGCAGCACGGCATCGGGGATGCCGACCTTGCCGATGTCATGCAGGGGGCTGGTCAGGTAGATTAACCGGACATATTCCGGAGTCAGTTCACCGGGCACCTGTCCCGCCTCCAGAAGGCGCCGCGTCAGGAGGTGCGAGTAGTTCCGTATGCGTTCCAGGTGCATGCCGGTTTCCGGGTCGCGGGATTCGGCCAGTTTGGCCATGGCGAAGATGGCCACGTCGCGCGTCTCCAAGGAAAGGATGCGCTCTCCCGTGCGGACCCGAACGGCCAACTCGGCCGGCTTGAACGGCTTGGTAAGGAACTCGTCCGCCCCTGCCGAAAGACCTCGGACGACGTACTCCGTGCCGTCGTGGTGGGTCAGTAGAATAACGTAAACGTATCCGCCCAAGTCTTCCCCGCGGATGGCCCTGCACAATTCCTCACCGGTCATGCCCGGCATTTCCCAGTCAGAGATGACCAGGCGGCACGAGCCCTCGCGAATTTTTTCCAAGGCTTCCCGCCCATTGTAGGCCCTTTCCACTTCGAACCCCTCCCGGACCAAGGCATGCTCCAGCATGTCCAGAGTCAGTTCGTCGTCGTCAACAATCAGCGTTCGCATGAGAGCCCCCTCCGCCCGCCCTCCGGAATGGCGGGCACTTCCGCCATGATCTGCGGCATCTGGTCCCGGCAGCGGCAAACCTCGGTCCGCAGCCGCGCGAGGGCGCTTGTGGCCCCGTCGCGGCAGCCTGCCCGGCAGGCGTGCTCCAGTTCCATCGCGGCCTGCCGCACCCCCTGCGCGGAGAGGTTCGCCCCCATCCCTTTCAGCATGTGAGCGACCTTCGCTGCCGTATCGAGGTCGCCCCGGGAAACCGATTCCTCCACCCGTTCCAGACCGTCCCCAACCGCCGGGGCAAACTTGTCGAGCATCTTGGCCATGAAGTCCCGGTTGCCCATGCATCGCTGGAGGAGTTCGTCCAGATCGAACGGCGGTGGCCCGTCGGCCCGCCCT
>Ga0315274_10015246_pt1 | contig 10893 bp, 4 predicted proteins | sample YL17G02_20_MG_FD_203700 | JGI IMG/M metagenome (GOLD analysis project Ga0315274, IMG submission 203700) | Sediment microbial communities from Yellowstone Lake, YNP, Wyoming, USA - YL17G02_20 | ecosystem: Environmental > Aquatic > Freshwater > Lake > Sediment | place: USA: Wyoming | collected...
CGCTGGGGCGCATCGTGGCTTCGGTGGCCCACGAATTGAATAACCCCTTGCAGGCCATTCAGAATGCGCTGTATTTGATCCGCGTCTCGGACCAGCTGGATGCCCAATCGCAGGAGGATCTGCAGGTGGCTTTGAGTGAGGCGATGCGCATGGCGGAGCTGATCTCGCGGCTGCGCGAGACCTACCGCCCCACCATCAAAGAAGAATTCCACTTCGAATCGATCAACACCATCTTTAATGAAGTCCAGAAACTGATCAGCGGCCACCTGGCGCAGAACAAAGTCATCTACCGCTTCGACCCGGACCCCGACCTGCCGTTGATCCCGATCATCCGTGACCAGATCAAGCAGGTGGTTTTGAATATATGCCTGAACGGCGTTGAGGCCATGCCCAACGGCGGCACGCTGAAGTTGAGCACGCATTACGCTTCGAAAAAGAGCCAGGTGTATTTCAAGATATCCGACATGGGAGCCGGCATCCCCGAGGAGGTGCTGCCTTATATTTTCGATCCGTTCGTGACGACCAAGGAAATCGGCACCGGGCTGGGGCTGGCGATCACCTACGATATCGTCCGGCGGCATAATGGGCGCATCGAAGTGGACAGCGAAAAGGGCAAAGGCTCGCAATTTACGGTGTGGCTGCCTTTACAGCAAGCGTAACGAAAACTCATGGGCAATATACTAGTGATTGATGATGAAGAGAGCTTGCGGCACACGATAGGCCGGGTGCTGCGGCAGGCCGGGTATGATGTGACCACCGCGGGCGAAGGCCGCGAGGCGCTGCGGCTGGTGAACGCCGGGTACGAGACTGCCTCCCCGTATGATGTGGTGTACCTGGACATCCGCCTGCCGGGCATGGACGGCCTGCAGGTGTTGAAGGAAATCCGCCAGATGGATGCCCACCTGCCGGTGATCCTGCTGACCGCCTTCGGATCGTTGAAGACCGCCCTGGAGGCGCTGCGGCTGGGGGCCACGGATTACCTGCTCAAGCCGTTGGACCCGGAAGTGCTGGTGGCGCGCACGCGCGTCCTGCTGGAAGAGCAGGCGGTGGAGCGACACCGGCGCGAGCTGCGCGAGCAGATCGCCGCGCTGCAGGGAGAGCTGCGCGTCCTGGAGGCGGACCGCCTGGACGCCGACGGTGTAGATCACCGGTCGCTGCCGGCCCCGGAGGATCGCTTCCTCAAGCGCGGGCCGCTGATCCTCGATCTGCAGGCGCGGCGGGCCACGTTCCGCGCGGCGGTGCTGAAGCTGCCCCCGGCGGCCTTCGATTACCTGGTGGTGCTGGCGCGGCATGCGCCCGGGGTTATCCCCTATCAGACCCTGGTCATGGAGGCCCAGGGGTACCACGCCGATCTTTTGGAAGCGCGCGAGCTGTCGAAATGGCATATCCACGCCATCCGGCAGGCCTTGGAAGCTGATCCCACCCAGCTGCAGCATCTGCTCAACGTGCGCGGGATAGGTTATCGCCTGGTGGTGGACTGATAGTTTCGGTACATGCGACATAGATCGTCGCACACTCAACCAACTATTTTGGTTCGGGTTATTCCCAACTTTTCCCAACCAACTCCCCCCTAAACCAAACCGAAAATATCCCTGTTCGCGTCGATAATTGGGACTATGGACGAACAGACGACTCACTCATCGCTTGGACAACAAGCGGCGCTCGAGCAGCCAGCGGCGCCGCATTCAGCGCGTATTGTCATCGTGGATGACCATCCCAATACGGCTTCGATGTTAGCCCGGGTGTTAAAGAAACTGGATACACCGGCAGAGATCCTGGTGGCCAACAGCGGCGAAGAAGCCCTCCGGCTGATTGGCACGAATGATATTGAAGTCTTGATCACCGATTTCATCATGCCAGGCATGAGCGGGCTGGAACTGGTCGAGCGTCTCAAAAAAGAGGACCGAGAGCCCGGCCACATTATCTTGATGACGGCCTACGATATGCCCGGCCTGACCTTAACCATCCGCCAGCTCAAAATACAAGACTTCCTGGTGAAGCCGGTTGAACCCGAAAAGATCCGGAGCATCGTCGAAAAAGCGCTCCAGCAGCTGCGCCCGGCCCCCGTAGTCCGTGGAACGGTACCTTTGGCAAAAGACCAACCCACCGAAGCCCCACCGAAGATCCTGATTGCAGACGATAACCCCGATAACATCCGCTTGCTGGCAGTCCGCTTGCAGAGCGAAGGCTATCATTTCATCACCGCTGAGGACGGCGAGCAAACACTGGCACTGGTAAACGCCGAAAACCCTGACCTGGTATTATTGGATGTCAACATGCCTAAAAAGGACGGGTTCGAGGTGCTGACCGAAATGCGCGCTAATGAGAATGTGGCCCACATCCCGGTGATCATCATCACTGCGGCGCGCATCGGCATCAAGGATGTGCGAGAGGGCCTCACCCTGGGGGCGGACGATTACATCACCAAGCCATTCGACTGGCGCGAGCTGTCGGCCCGCATCCGCACCAAGCTGCGCGTGAAGAAGGCCGAAGATGCGCTGCGCCAGCGCACCAAAAAGCTGGGGGTCTTACCCGAAATCAGCCTGGACCTGGGCGAGCGCCTGGATGTGGAAGCGCTGACCAAGACCATTCTGGCGCGTACCGTGGGCGCCCTGGAGGCCACCAATGGCTACCTGTTCATCTTCCAGCCGGACGGTAGCGCTTCGTTCCAGATGCACACGGTAGCGGACAAAGAAGCTCCAGGGCTCCTGCCCCCCTGGACGCGGCGGACGCTTGCCGAAGGCGAGCGTCGCTCCCCGGACGAGCGCTCCCTCGAGGAAGAGCAGAACCGTGTTATTGCGGACGCTGACCCCGGGTCAGCTTACCGTGCGGACGCTGACAATTATTCAGCTTACCGTGCGGACGGGGTGGTAGCGCAGGTGGTGGCTAACCGCCAGGGGATGATCCTTGCGGATACCAGCCGTGTAAAAGGCTGGTTCCATGATCATAGCGATACAATCCAGTCTGCCATCCTGGTGCCGCTGCTGGGGCGCGAGGAAGTGCTGGGGGTGTTGACCCTGACCCACACGCAGGCGGGATATTTCAAACCCGATGCCATGCTGCTGCTGCAGGCGATTGCCAGCCAGTCGGCAATTGCGATTGAGAATGCACAATTGTACGCTTCCGAGCGCCGCAGGGTGAACGAGCTGGTGGCATTGAACCAGCTCACGCGCGAGATCAGCCGGTTTACGCGCTCCACGGAGATGTGGGAGAACCTGCCTCGGCTGGCACGCGAGACCTTGGGCTACCCGGCAGTGGGCCTGTGGCTGATGGATGGCAAGGCGGACGCTGACGCTGATTCAGCTTACCGTGCGGACGCTGACACTGATTCAGCTTACCGTGCGGACGCTGACACTGATTCAGCTTACCGTAAATTGACCTTACGCGGCCTGGCGGGAGCAGAAAATGCGCCCCGTCATTCGATCCTGGAAGTGGCCCCGCTGCAGGCTGCCGAAACAGGACAGCCGGCTCAATTCTCCGGGCCGATCGAAGAACGCACGGGCGAACGCGCTGGCGTGGGTAAGCCTCCGGTGGTATCGGTAATTGCAGTGCCGCTGATCTTGAACCAGGTGGTGCAGGGCGTGTTTTCGATCCACAGCCAACGGGCGGGGGCCTTCCAGGAGAGCGACCGCGTGGTACTGGAGACGCTGGCATCGCAGATCACCTCGGCGCTGGAACGCATCCAGCTGTTTGAATCGGTCGAGCATGAACAGCAGCGCCTGTCAGCGGTGCTGCGCAGCGCGGCGGATGCCATCCTGGTGTTCGATACGCAAGGCCGCCTGTTACTGGCCAACCCGGCCGGGCAGCGCTTGTTTACCGATATCCAGGCGCAAGTGGGGCAGCCCCTGCCGGCGGACAGCGGTTATGATGATTTGACCCATATGCTCGATAACCTGCGCAAGGCGAACACCAGCGGGCAGGGCGAGATCGCCTGGCCCGATAAACGCACATTCTCGATCGTGGTCACATCGGTGGAGGACGGCGGTCAGGTGGCGATTTTGCATGATGTCAGCCATTTCAAAGCCCTCGATCATCTTAAGAATGAATATTTAGCCACCGCCAGCCATGATCTCAAGAACCCGATCTTTGCCGTCCTGGGGTACAGCGACTTGCTGGGCAAAGCGGGACCCCTCAGCCCCATGCAGACCGATTTCGTGGGCCGCATCCGCAACTCCGCCATCCAGATGCAGGACCTGGTGCTGAACCTGCTCGAAATCGCCCGCATGGAGATGGGCACCAAGCTCAGGCTGGAGAAGATTGACTTGAACGAGGTGCTGGCCAGCGTGGTGGATGAATTTCGACCGCAGGCAGACGCCAAGCAGCACACGATCACGATGGAATTGTGCTCCGCGCCTCTGCAGGTCACCGGGGACAAAATCCGCATCCAGCAGGTGGCACGCAACTTGCTTGGTAATGCGATCAAATACACGCCCAACGGCGGTCAGATCACGGTCAGCAGCCAGGTTGACAGCGCGGACGCTGACCCCGGGTCAGCTTACCGTGCGGACGCTGACCCCGGGTCAGCTTACCGTCAACTGGCATGTGTCAAGTTCAAGGATACGGGCTTTGGAATTCCCGAAGAAAGCCTTCCGCACTTGTTCGAGAAGTTTTTTCGCGTGCGCGACGATCAGACCCAGGATATTGAGGGTAACGGCCTGGGCCTGGCAATTGTGAAATCGATCCTTTCGCAGCACGGTGGGAAGGTACAGGTGGAAAGCGTTTATGGAAAAGGATCGTGTTTTAGCATTCACCTGCCCCTGCCAAAAGCTGGATGAGGTATTCAGTTTGTAGTGGAGAAAGCCTATGAGATCAATCATTAACCGGTTGTTCGCCCCTTCTATCCGTGGACGGATCACGGCCGCTTTCCTGATCGTTATTGCGCTGGTGATGGTGTTGGCGGTAGTCAGCTATCTGCAGCTGCGCCAGGTCCAGCCTTATTCGGGAGTGATCATCTCCACCAGCTCGAACATGTCGTATTTGCAGCGGTTATCGGCTGCCACCGCCGCGTTGGAGGCAGACCTGGAACAGTATCAGACCATTTACGAGGCCGAAACCCTGGATAGTATTCAGAAGGATTTTCAGGAAATAGAAGAGGCCTTCGCACTCCTGAAGGGCAGCCCGCGCACCAAAAGGACAACCGATTTGCAAGACCTTGGGGGAGCTATCAACCGGCTTAGAGACGAAGTGAGCTTTGTGCTCGAAGCAGAATCGACGAATGCTTCTTCAGGGGATGTCAACCGGAAAATCGAGGATTTATACTTTGATATTGATGTTGCCAAAGAGCACCAAAAAATCCTATCCGCGAATACCTTATCCGATCTTCAGGCCACCGCCCAATCTCAAAGCCGAATTGCTGACAATGTGCTGCGCCAATCCGTGATCCTGGGCGTCATCGTGATCGCCATCGCGGTGATCATGTCGCTGACCACGAGCCGGAGATTGCGCGCCATCACCACCCTGACGAATACCATCCTCTTGATTGCCGCCGGCGATCTGACACGCGTGGCGCTGGTTGAAAGCAACGATGAAATTGGCACCTTAGCTGTTTCTTTCAATGCCATGACCAGCCGCCTGCGCGAAATGGTGAGCACGCTGGAACAGCGGGTGGCTGACCGCACGCGGGCAGTTGAGATCAGCTCGGAAGTCAGCCGGCGTCTGTCCACCATCCTGGACGAAAAGCAGCTGGCGCTGACGGTGGTGGAAGAAGTGCAGCGGGCTTTCAATTATTACCATGCCCATATCTACCTGTATGATGAGATGGAAGAAAACCTGGTAATGGTGGGCGGTACGGGCGAGGTCGGCCAGCTGATGCTGGGCCGCGGGCACCAGATCGCCAGAGGCCGCGGGTTGGTCGGCCGCGCCGCCGAGACGAACCAGGTGGTGCTGGTCCCTGACACCCACGCCGATCCCACCTGGCTGCCTAATCCCCTGCTGCCGGATACGAAATCGGAGCTGGCTGTGCCGATTTCATTAGGCGGGCGCGTTACAGGCGTTTTGGATGTACAGCACAATATTGTCAACGGTCTCACGCAGCAGGATGTGGACCTGCTGCAATCCATCGCCAACCAGGTAGCCGTGGCGGTGCAGAATGCGAACCTTTTCACCCAGGCGCAGCGCCTGGCCGACCGCGAGACGCTGGTGAACGCTATCAGCCAGAAAATCCAAACGGCCGCCTCCGTGGAAGGGGTTTTACAGGTGCTGGCGCGTGAGCTTGGAGCAGCCCTCAAAACCCAACGGGTTCTGGTGCAGGTGGGTGCGGACGCTGCCCCCGGGTCAGCTTACCGGGGGGATTCTGCACAGGCTAATGTGGATACAGTCCATCCGGGAGCGGATAAAGTACCTCCAGTGGCGGATGAAATGTATCCGGGGGCGGATGAAACGAATCCGTGGGTGGTTGAATTAAATCCGAGGAAAGGTTAGATCATGGCAACCAGGAATATCCTCCACTTAATTAAAATGGATCAACACGATCCCAAGGTGCGCCGCGTCGTGTGGCTGCCCCTGGTTTTTGCATTCACATCACTGATGACGGTGGCAGTCATTGGGTTCACTTACATCGTGCAACCGAACTGGCAAAGTCTGGTTGTATTGATCAGTAGCCTGGTAGTTCTGGGGCTGGACCTGTTCTGCTTTTTCCTCTTCCGGCGCGGCCGCGTGACACAGGGCGCCTGGTTAATTTTGGTCACTGCATGGTGGAATTTAGCCCTGAGCGGGGCGTTCTACCAGGGGATGGGGGTGATCCTGAGCATCAGCATTATTTTCTTGACCTTGCTGGTGATGACCCAAGCCTTCGAGGGTCGTGAACGGGTCTGGGCGATTCTGATTGCCGCTGTGCTTGCGTATGCTGTTTTTGGCTTCGACCAGCTTACTACGCGGACGCTCGTCGTAGGCGAGCTTACCGGGTTTTCGATACCCTGGCGTGTCACCACATTTCCTACCCAGTTGACCTACCCCATCATGGGCAGTATGCTGTTGGCGGCTGCGGTTGTGCTGGCTATTCAATTCCGCAATTTCACGCTGACCGGCAAGCTGATCACCAGTTTCCTGGGAATTACCGTTGTGGTAGCCGTCCTCCTGGCAGCCATGATGTTGGTTGTGTCCCAGGGACGGCTGCGCGAGTTGATTAGCCACCAGCTCGAATTTAGCGCCGCCAGCCAGGGGGTGATCATTGGCGATGACCTGTATAAGCAGATTGCCATGTTGAAATCGCTGCCCCTGGATCAGGCCTTTGTTAAGGCCATTGAGGACTCTAACGCCAGCTACACTGGCAGCGAGGCGGAAATTGGGCAGCAAATTCAGAAATTGGATGAGGAATGGATCGCGGCTGCGGATATCTACGAACCCCTGATATGGGACCGGTTGAACCGCCCGGTCTCCAGAGATTTACGCGGTTTCCGCATCCTTTTCCCTGACCACGCCGAAGTATTTATCACCGACCGGTATGGAGCCATTGTGGCAACCACCAGCCGCACCTCGGACTATAACCAGGCGGATGAAGGCTGGTGGCAAAGCGCATATAAAGATGGAGCGGGGGACACCTATATTGGCGCACCCGAATACGATGAAAGCTCGCAGACGTACGCAGTGAAAATGGCTATTGCGGTGCGTAATGACGACAACCAGGTGGTTGGCGTGCTGCGATCAACCTTTAACGTACGCGCGATTATCAATATCGTTAATTCCGCAAAAATTGGCGAGACAGGTGAATTTGACCTGGTGATTCCAGGTGAAACCACCACGATGTTTCACCAAGGGAAGACCGAGCTGGCGACGAGTGAGGTGTTAGCGGCGATGCAGTCCCTGGAGGACAAGACTTACATTGAGGGCAATTATCAGGGCGAAGCGAGCCTGCTCAGCCAGGGGAGCGTACGCACCGGGAGTTACAACTCGGAAATAACGAACCTGGACTGGAGAATCCTGGTCCACCAAACAGCTGAGGAAGCTTATTCCCCGGTCCAGAGCCAGCTGCAAGTGAGTTTGATGGTGATCTACCTGCTGGTGGGCGTCATGGCTGTGGTCGGGTACGGGGTCAGCTTGATCTTGAGCCGGCCGATCACCCACCTGACGCGGGTTGCTGAGCAGGTGTCGGCAGGCGATCTGACCGTGCGAGCCTCGGTGGAGAGTGCGGATAAAGAACATCCGAGGGATGAAATCGGTGTACTGGCCAAGACTTTCAATTCGATGACGGGTCAACTGCAAGAGCTGGTGGGCTCGCTGGAACAGCGGGTGGCTGACCGGACGCAGGCGATCGTGACCAGCACGGAGGTCAGCCGCAGGTTGTCCACCATCCTGGACCAACAAGAGCTGGTCAGCCAGGTAGTGGAGCAGGTGCAATCGGCGTTCAATTATTACCATGCCCACATCTACCTGTTTGATGAGGCGCATGAAAACCTGGTGATGGTGGGCGGGACCGGCGAGGCCGGGCGGACGATGCTGGCGCGTGGGCACAAGATCCCGGCTGGCAGAGGCCTGGTGGGCCGCGCCGCCCATACGCAGATGCCGGTATTGGTCGCGAATACACGTTCTGAGCCGAACTGGCTGCCCAACCCGCTCCTGCCGGATACCCAGGCCGAGGTGGCGGTACCCATCATGGCTGGCGATGCGGTGCTGGGCGTGCTGGATGTGCAGCACAACGTCGTCGGCGGGCTGACGCAGGCGGATGTAGACCTGCTGCAATCCATCGCCAGCCAGGTGGCCATCGCTTTCCAAAACGCTCGATCGTTCGCAGAAGCCCAGCGCCAGGCTGAACGCGAGGCCATGTTCGGGACGATCAGCCAGAAGATCCGCCAGACCACCACGGTGGACGAGGCGCTCCAGGTGACGGTGCGCGAGCTGGGGCGGGTGGTGGGCGCGCCGCAGACGCGGGTGCGCCTGGGCCTGGCTACACAACTGCAGACGCCCGCCGAAGGCGGTTGGCGAACTCCCGTTGAAGGTGGGGAACGGACACCGGACGATGGCTCCGGGGGGACGCTCGCTGGTGGCGAGCTTACCGGGGGGACGCTCGCTGGTGGCGAGCTTACCGGGCGGACACCCGCTAATGGCGGGCCTGCTGGGCAGCGCGGACACTCGCCGAAGGCGAGCTTACCGTTTTAGCCGTAGGAGAACCAATTATGTCAAAAAACAAACCCACGAATGTTCAAAGTACCCCGCGCATGCCTTCTGGCCTGGCGGATGCAGATTATCCGGCGGGCGATATCCTCAGCTCCTGGCGCGAACGTTTATTGATAATCCTCTTACGCAGCGGGGTGGTGGTCGGATTGATGGCTTTGGCGGCGAGTGTCGTGTATGACCTTCAGGTCCAAGATTGGGTCAATATCGCCGTTACAGTTGCGGCTTACGGGTTCCTGCTGGTGATTACCTTCCTGCGCATCCCCTACCGGCTTAAGGCAGGCATCCTGGTTTTCCTGCTGTTTGCTCTGACGCTGAACAGCCTGCTGACATCCGGTATACGCGGCGAAGCGCGCATGTTTTGTATTGTTTTTACCTTGTTGACCCTGATGTTACTGGGTGTGCGGGCAGGCTGGATCGCGTTGGGGGTGTCGCTGCTCTCGGTTGCCGGGGCTGCCTGGGCAACCGTTACCCAGCGGCTTACCCTGGCAGAACCATACGACCAGCTTAATATTTCCCCCTGGATCCTATCCTCCTCAACCATGCTGCTGGTGATTGTTCTGCTGATGTTGGGGGTGATCTTGCTGCAGCGTGAATTCATGGCCGCGCAACAACGCGAGGAAAAAGCTTTAGCGGATGTGAACCAGGAGCGGGAGCTGCTGGAGAGCCGCGTTTCCGAGCGGACACGCGAGCTGTCCCTGGCTGTCGAAGTTGGCCGTAGTGTTTCGCAGCTGCGTGATCTGGATACCCTGCTGCCCAACGCGGTGGAATTGATCCGCTCGCAATTCAACCTTTACTATGCTCAAATCTATCTCATGGATGCGGCAGGAAGAATGCTGACGCTGCGGGTTGGTACGGGCGGGGTGGGTGCCGAGTTACTGCGGCGCGGCCACCGGCTGCCGGTGGGCCCCGGCTCGATCAACGGCGTGGCAGCGGCGGAATGCAAGACCATTATCGTGGCGGATACCGCCTCGAACCCGATCTTCCGGCCCAATCCCCTGCTGCCTGAAACGCGCTCGGAGCTGGCGGTGCCGCTGCTGGTTGGCGAGCGGGTAGTGGGCGTATTGGACCTGCAGAGCCGTTATCCGGGCGCATTGTCCGTGGAAAACCTGTCGGCGTTCGAAGCCCTGGCCGGGCAGCTGGCCATTGCCCTGGATAACGCTGCCCTGTTCGCCCAAACCGAGCAGACTCGCCTCGAGGTTGAAGAACAGACCCGCCATCTCGCGCTGACCGGCTGGAAGGATTTCCTGAACGCGGTAGAACGCAGCGAACGGATTGGCTACCTGTACGACCAGAACAGCCTGACCCCGTTCAATACGCCGTTACCGCAAACCCAGGCCGAGAATACCGTAAAGTCGCCAATTATCGTCACCGGCGCAGCGGTGGGGACGGTCCAGCTCGAACGAGCCGGCGACCAACCCTGGCAGCCGGAAGAAATTGACCTGGTGACGGCGGTGGTGGGGCAGGCTGCGCGCCAGCTCGATAACCTGCGCCTGCTGGCTCAGGCCGAGAGCTACCGGTCCGATGCCGAGCAGGCTACCCGCCGCCTGACGCGTGAGGGCTGGGCGGAATACCTGCAAACCAGGTCGGAGCAGAATGGCTATGTGTACGATCAAACCACGGTACAGCCTCTGCGGACACTCGCCGTAGGCGAGCGGTACTCACAGATCGAGCGGACCGTGGAGCAGGCCGCCGCGGCGCGTGCAACGGCGGAGGGTGCGGACGCTGACGGTACAGCTTACCGTGCGGACGCTGACGGTACAGCTTACCGTGCGGACGCTGACG
>Ga0315274_10015247_pt1 | contig 10893 bp, 10 predicted proteins | sample YL17G02_20_MG_FD_203700 | JGI IMG/M metagenome (GOLD analysis project Ga0315274, IMG submission 203700) | Sediment microbial communities from Yellowstone Lake, YNP, Wyoming, USA - YL17G02_20 | ecosystem: Environmental > Aquatic > Freshwater > Lake > Sediment | place: USA: Wyoming | collected...
GTAGTCGCGCTTGCCTTCACCAAGCTGGGACTCCGTGCGCAGCATCCTAAGCAGTTCCTTCGAGAGCTGGAGGCCTTCCTCTCCCTTGAGCTTAGGCTGGCTCGTCTTGACCGATCCGATATTCTCCTTTAGGAGATTGGCCTCTATCTCACCGACATTCTCTCCCGATATGGTGATAACTTGGTACTCCTTGGATGTCACTCCATGCCTGTTGACCTCGACGTGGATCGCCCCGGCGGTCAGGAGCTGGCGTCGTATCGCCTGGAAGTTGATATCGGAGGTCTTGCCCTGAGACAGTTGTCCTGCGACTTTGAGCAGGACGAGTTTCCCGTTGACCTCCTCGACTTCGATCTTGGCTTGGAGCCCCTTGTTTGCCTGTTCACCCGTCCTATCCGTGACATCATGCTCGATGTAGAGGCCATCGAAGACGCTGACCTCCACGAACTCATGTTCCCGCACCTTGTCGTCGAAGGAGACAATGTAGAATCCCCGCTTCTCGCCCTTCACCGTGCGCTCGAGGTCACGTACATCCTTCGGGAATAGCGCGCCCGGGTACACTATCTTCTCGTAGCCGGGTAGCTTGTTGTCGCTTCTGTCGTGCACGTGCCCACCCGCGTAGTAGTCGAAGCCCTTTGGGAGGAGCGATGTGGCGAAGCTCTCCATCCTGGACATGTCTGCAGGTTTGAACTCGTCCAGTGCGCTGTGGAAGGCGAAGATCTTGAAGCCTGGCTCACGCTCCAGGCTTCTCCTGTCGAGAATATCGTAGTACCTGTCCTCTAGACCGGCTCTCCGGGCGGATATGCCCGTGAGCTTGGCTCCGGTCCTAGGCTCCAAGAAGAGGTTGAGCCTAATCTTGTCGCCCACAAGCTCCCAGTCAACGATCTTCCGTATGATTCCCGCGCTGGCGAGTACGTCAATTATGGACGTGCTGTTAGGCGAGTAGTCGTGGCTCCCGTATATGACATAAATTGGAATATCAGCGTCGACGGCATCCCTCATCTTCTTGACGGCCTCGTCGACGACGGCGAGGTCTGGGATGCAGACGTGAAACAGGTCGCCGCAGACCAGTATGAAGTCAACCTTCTCTCTGATGCACCTGTCAAGGGAGAGGTTGAACGCCTTGATCTCGAGTTCCCGCATTATCGGGTCGCGGTGCGCTCCGAGGTGAGCATCAGCGAGGTGGGCGAATCGGTACATGCCTCTGCCCCCTCCTCACCCTATCAGAACGGTCTTCTGGGCTGGGCGGCTCCGGCTTGTCTCTCGTTCAGCTAGTTCCTCGAAGAGTGGGACCCGGATTGGGACTGCGAATCTGGTGAATATCGAGCTCACTATCGCCTCTCCCATATCAAGGCTGGCAATGTTCCTGTCGTCCTCTGAGAGGTCTTGGGCCGCGCTGTCCATGATGGCTCTCCGCTCCGATGCCATCTCGTTGCCGAAGATGATCTTTGTGTTCATGTTGGTGAGTATCTCGCGGGGGATAACACTCGTGAGCTGCGTCACGGCTATGAGTCCCACCCTGAACTTCCTGCCCTCTCTGGCGATGGTGCTGTAGATATTGGGGCCCACGGTCTCCAGTCTCTCCGCGCCCAGCACCCGAGGTGCCTCCTCGATCACGATGCTGACGGGTGCCTTGTCCTCGAGCTGCCCTGTTGATTTGTATAGCTGGTGTCGCTCGAAGACTTGTGTGGCTATGATGCTTCCTATGAGGAGCTCCGCCTCGTCCCCGACCCTAGACGTGTCCACGATGACGACCTTGCCGTCCTCCAGGGCAGCAATGATGCTCGCGATGGTCGCCTCCCCCGCCGAGGTGCTGAAGACATTGTTCCTGCAGCGGAGTTCATTCCCGTCGAAGTAGAGAGCCAGTGTCGTCCTCAGAACTCGCTGAAGTACTGTCAGGGTCACTTTCTGGACGCCCTTCACCTCTGTGCCCCTCATGATGTTCTCGATCCATTCCTCGCCATATTCACTGCTATACAGGCTCAACGCGCTTTGCTGCACGTCGCTGAACCTGACCAGGCCCTCAAAATGGTCGGGCTCTATCGAGCTGAGATTGACAACGAGTGTGCTCGTCCCCGGAGGAGCCGTCGTCGAGTAGTACTCCAGCCCTTCCCTGGCCGACGGGTGGTTCTTTAAACCTTTGCCGGTTCTGCCATAGTACTCGTCGTGGGGATCGAGGACTAGGACGCCGAACTTCCCTTGGCCAATCATGTTCCACAGCATGACCTTGACGAGGTTGCTCTTGCCGCGACCAGTCGTCGCTGGAATAAGGACATGATGAGTCAGGGCTTCAACGCCATCTACATACACGTCCACGTCGAGTACCTTCGAGCCGCTCCTAACCTTGCCGAGATACATCGGGTTCATGGGCTTACTTAGGAACTGCAGGTCCTTCTCGGACACATGTCTGACGCTTCCGAAGAACTCAGGAAGCATCTTCGGCGCATGAGGTTTGGAAGAGACACTCAGAACCGCCTTCGCGGAGGCAATGACATAGTTGCGGAGTTGGGGCTCGAGGAACTCGAGGCCACCGCCCAGTCCCTCTAGGCTCATTCCAGCTATGAGCTCGCGGCTGATCTGAGGAACCTGGCTCCCATAGATGAGGTCGGTGATCTGCAGGAGTAGGTAGCCCTCACTATCGTCTACTACGAGGAGGTCTCCCAGCTCGATTCTCTCGCCCGCCTTCTGCCTGATTAGAATCTTGCCGATCTCGCCCGCAATTATCTGGCCACAGGTGCTCACCTGTTACTCACTCCCGTCAATGCATCGATCACGCTGTGGGCGTTCCCGGATCTGATCTGCCTGTTCAGCTTCTGCCAGGAGCCGAGCCGCGACACCTCCGAGAGGAGGAGCGCCCTACAGGGCTCAACCTCCTCCAGGGGCACACGAGCGTGGATGTGCGCGTCTATGAGGCCGTAGGGGTAGCCTGCGAAGCTTGGGTCGCAGGAGTTCTGTGAGAGTTGACTCAAGACCGTGTCCAATCTTTCATCGCCTAGTTTTTTCGCCTGTTCGGCCTGAATCTCGTAGCGGAAGACGTATCGCGCCTGCTCGTGCAGGCGAACAATGAATATTGCTGCCTCATGCTCCGGGCTCAAGGAATCCGCGACTGGGTAGTAACGCCACCGGCCTATGTAACCGCTCTCGTGGGCCAGCCTGTCCACTGCCGCCAGTAGGGACAGCCCCGTTGTGGTGAGCAGTTTGCTCGACTTTGAGAGGCCGGAGAAGATGACGTCGCTCGCCTTAGCTGTCTCGTAGGCTTTGGCACCGTACTTTGCCTCGTTTCCGAAGGCGGTCCTGAGAGTACCATCCATGGTAACTGCGTCTCCACTGTGAAGCTCCATCTCGGCTACCCGTGTGGCGAGGCGCCACTCTGCGAATCTTCTGGCGATGGAGGCGACTCGGCTGATGTCTGCTCTCGCTCCGCCCAGGCACAGGCGACGGTCCATCGAGCTGAACGAGAGGTCACCGTCCTCAGGTAGGAGCCCCTCTGCCTCATCATTCATGGGGACAATTTTGGTGTCGAAGAATATTTCTCCGTCCCGAAAGTTGGCGAAGGTCAGTGATATGAACTGGACGCGTTGGCTCAGCCTGGAGGGCTGGACCCGCCTCTGGCCTTGGAAGATGTTATAATAAACGCGGTTGAGCTGGATAGAGAAGTTGGGTGCGCCGGCTATCTCGGCGTTTCCTCCGTCCACGAAAGCCATCCTAGACTCTGAGTCGATGCTTTGGATCATCCTGAAATAGTTGGGACTGAATGGGTGGACCCTGTAGTTGTGGCTGCTTAGGTGTGGGCTACCGAGCTGATCCTCAGAAAAGCAGCGGTCAAGGTGCTGCGCTACTATCCTGAGAGATTCAGACATCTTCGAATCTTCGCGGCCTCCTGCCTAATAAATGTGGGAACTGGAAAACGGCGTCTCCATCGACTCTTCTCATCGTCGCTGATTGCTCCGCAAAGGCCCGTGGGTCGGGGGCTTCCCCTCGGCCACCGCTTTGAGATTCACTAAGCTCTTCCTCATAGCCCGACCGTGCATGGCCCGGAAGAGTAGCTTATCCGCCGCCACCCCAAAGAAGCCGCCGGGGAGATGGTACACTATCCGCCAGTGAACATCTGTCCCATTCCCCGCCGGTTCAAGATGTGTGCAGGAGTAGATGCGTCCCCCCAGAGTAGTGGTGGCAGTCTGTTCCACGATCTCAGGTGGGTTATGCTGCGTGATCACAATTCTCCGATCCATGCAACAGCCCATACTACGGTACACAAGGGTGTAGGCCGCATTCACATGGTCCATCGGACCATCAATGTCCTTTACATCACGCACGTTGTACTGCCACTCAGGGATTCTCTCGACCTGTTGGAGAAGCGCAACCACTAGGTCAGGCGGAGCATCGATGTGAATGGCCATCTGGATACTGCCCATCTAGCGCCTCATGGACATGGTGCTCAACGGCTACTACGGGTTTCGAGGGAGCTCCTGAGTAGTCTGGGGGCTCAGATATTGAGCTTTCTCTTGAAACCCGACAGTATTCTTCATTGACTGGGCGGCATTTTCGAGCATCTCAACGATGGACAAGCTGTGATAACCTATCCTCACACCGCTCAAGACCGATCAGTGGGTCTCTGCACAGGCGTTGGTTTCGGAAAAGGCTTGGCCGGGCGTCATTGTGTCTTCAATCAAGATTGGCTAGGACTTGCCTTGGATCTCCTGCGTCAGAAGGCTGCAGAATAAAGCTGCCCTCTGGAGCATTGCCTGGGCCTCTGGGTCAGACCCATTTCTCAGGGCTCTCTCGTGACCGGGAATCCACGTGGTCATGAGGTAGCTCATCTCATCCTCTAGGCATGGGTCCTCGTTGTGTTCCATGAAGTATTTGACGCAGCCGAGGAGGCCCTGCTCCAGGCTGCGGGCGAAGCTGGTCCGAGCCTCATCCAGTATCTGCTCGTGGATTTTCCTCATCTTCTCAAGCCTCTGCTCTGCGACCTGGATGCTCGTTGCTGTCTCCATCCTCTTCACGAAGGGGACCTTTGTCTGGATCCATGGTTCGATGAGGCTTACGTATTGTGCCACGTCGGCTTTTCCCCTGGTGGCGATGGCGTTGTGAGTGTTTATGTGGATATTCCTGTAGAAGGCTATGAGCCCGAGGTTGGCGTCCATGGTATCCGCCTCATAGAGTATATTTCTCTCGAGCACATCTGGTGAAGAGGAATCTTCTCCGTTGCAGAGCTTAAGATGTCCCTCAATTATTGAGGCGATGGAGTGTCGGAATCCTTCAGGCAGACCATAGGATTCGAGTATCTTCTCTGCTACGACGGCTCCTGAGAGGTTATGAAGCTTGTGGAACTGCCTGTGTTCGCGGTAGAGCCGGGTGACCATGTTCTCCCTAGCAGGCATCAGTAACTCGTTGCGCCAGAAACCATATTCGTTCGTGATGCGTCTTCCTTGGCTGTCTCTGAGGATCTTCCCATCATACCGCTTCGTTATGTCGTGTAGAAGCGCAGCGTACTGCAGCTTATCGAGGTCCGCGGCTTCGTGGCGCCCGATCTCCAGCGCGAGGGCGCGTACCCTCTGCGTGTGCTCATAGTAGTAGTGCCTCCATGAGAAATCCACCCAGGACTGGTCCCATAGCAGGAACGTCTCCCTAGCAAGCTCGCTAAGCCTAGTCAGAACCGCATTATTGCCCAAGGTAATTCCTCCAACGGCGAGGCCGTGTGGTCCTAACGACCAAACCGAAGTATTAAGCATGAGGTGAGGCCAACAATCGTGTAACTGGTCATGAAAACCTATTCGGATGGGAAAGGCCTTGATAGCGACTGGTCTATCCGCATCTAGGACTAACCACTAGACACAGGTGTGAGGAAAGAGCCGTTAGCGCGCGCCTCGGGCTCTTCACAGGTGAACTATTTGCCTTTGCCGGGCTCGTTGGCTTTGGGCTTGAAATTGCCCTTTATCCAGGAGGCTAGCGCCCTGGAGACGGTGTTGTAGCCTAGATGCACTATGGGTATGTCGACTCTGCCAGACCTAATGGTTTCGGCGTAGGCCGGCATGAAGGAGAAGAGTATGGATGCAAAGTGGATTCTTCCGTGAAGCTGCTCTGCGGCGAGCTCCTCAGACTCAAGCATTGGCATCGTCGCATAGACTATGCCATCTACCCACGAGAGTGGTGCCATCGTCTGAGCCAGCTCATTGCTCATAGCTTGCAGTCTGGTGAGCTCCTTCAAGTCTAGCTGCTGAGCGTCGTGGAACACTATCTCCTTCCAAGGCTCTATCCTAACCTGGACCAACGCGATCAAAACCCGTAAGAATGCCCTTGGTTATCTCGTTTTCTGTGCCGAGTACACGCGCAATCCTGCCTAAGATCGCGTGGCTGCTCTAAGCATTGAGTTGCGTGCTCTGCCTGACGCAGTCTCTGTGATTTTCAAGTATCCTGTTCAGCAATTGTTCGAAGCGTTCTTTATGGGTGTACCCAACGAAAGTTTCAGTCGGCCTCCCCTCACGGAAGAAGATGACGGTTGGCGTGCCCATGACCCCGTATCGTACTGCTATCTGCCTGTTCTCTGGATTCGCCAGCACATTCAACTTGACGAATTTTATTCTTCCTCTGTACTGCTCGACCACCTGATCAAGCACCGGGCTCAGCCTGTCGCACCATGAGCAGCCTAGACGCCAGAAATCGACGGCCGTAAGCAGATTTGAATCAAGTACTTCCTGCTTCCAATTGCCTGCATCTACTTCGGTCACAAGCGACATTGTCTCTTCACATCTTGTTGGCCGATCTATGGCTCGATGACTGATGGAGAGGAGGAGGGCCCCGAAGATAAGGTCTTTGACGAGGCCACCTGTCTGTGCGTCGCCACAACCAAGTAATGATATAGCCCAGAGTCATCCACCGAATCAATCTGGAACCCGTCCCCTCGGATCAACCCAATTGCCTGCTCCTCGCTGAACCTCACATCAAGTGGCGGTCCCAGTTGCATGGGCTCTTTCTTCCAGTCCAGGTCGACCAGCCTTCCAACTGGTTTAAGCATCTTCCCCGCGTTCAACAGAACTTTGTCGGGATCATTGAAATCGTGTAGGACTATCCCAAAGAAGACAATATCCGCGCAGGCCTCGCAGAAGATCCTGTCCTCAGCCACGATGTTTCTCAGGCCTTCAACAACAGCCCTCTCCTTTAGCAGAGCCACGGCGTCCCGGCTCATATCCAATGCATAGACCTTGCCGTGGTTGCCGATAATCCTCGCAGCAGGGATTGTAAAGAAACCGCTACCACAGCCAATGTCCATGAATACACTGCCAGCCTTCACACCTATCGCAGAGAGTATCTCCTCAGGGTTCTGCCACCGCCTCCTCTCCTCATCGTCATGGAACGACCTGTGGGTACCCAAGGCTGGACATGTGTTATTTCGCTCGGAGTTTGTCTTAAGCGTGATGCGTCCAATGCAACCGAATTCGAAGGTTTCCCAACTATTGGAGATAACTGGCCTCACTTATTTTTGCACATCTTGAGTCCTCGGCCAGCTCCAGGTCGCCAAGCCAGAGAGCTAGGCGAGGGCCTCTTCCCCCATTTCCGTGATTTCCCCTGTTTCGGGGGCAGTAGGCGCTGCGCGCGCTTGCCAAGAGGAGTCTTAGGGAAAGTTGATGGCCTTCGAAGACCCGCGACGAGTCTTGCCCTTCAAGAGTCTTAGAGGAGTCATGAAGACTCTATGGAAGGCCTAAGAGGATGAAGGCCTTCACGGAAGGGAGTTGAAGGGACTTGTAGGGCGTGGCAAGGGAATTTCTGGCCTCAAGAACCTAGTCTATCAGCCCTAGAAAACTCCCTTCGAAGAGTCTTGCGGAGTCTTCATGTCCCTTGAAGACTCTTGAAGAGTCTTCATTCCCTTCAAGACTCTGAAGACTCTACTATAGTAGGCCTACGTAGGCGTACATGGCCTTCCTATGCTTGTAGAGTCTAAGGCCTCCCTTGAAGAGTCTTGAAGACTTCCCTTGAAGAGTCTTAGGGAGAGTCTTCATTCTTCTTCAGCGCGCGCTGGTGCTTCAGCACGGCCTGACAAGCAGTATCAGGCGTTGGAGGCTCTGCGGCTACGTTGACGAGTTGAGCAGCGACTACAGCCTCATCCTCGTGGACGCACGGGGCCACGGCGGCAGTGAGAAGCCCCATGACCCGCAGGCCTACAGCGCAGAGCTGATGACGGGCGATATTGCAGCGGTCATGAACGATCTGGGAGTTGAGAAGGTCAACTACTGGGGCTACTCGATGGGCGGAAAGATCGGCTTCGAGCTAACAAGGCATTATGCCTCGCGGTTCAGCTCATACATCATAGGCGGCATGAGTCCCTATCCTCGCACGTTAGAGGCGGAGAAGTTTGCGGCCGACATTTTCGCTATGCTCCGCCTGGGAGCCGAGGAGGGGCCTCAAGCAGTCATATCTCTTCAGGAGAGGACTCTGGGGCGAGCCGTGTCGACCGTGGAAAAGAAGCGGGTACTGGACAATGACTACAAGGCGCTCTTCGCTCTCTACCAGAACTTGTCTAGTTGGCCCGCCACAGACGACCTGCTGTCAGCCATCACGGCTCCATGCCTTCTCTACGCGGGTGGACGCGACGCTTACCATGATGGAGCGAGGGAGGCCGCGAAGCACATCCAGCATGCGGGCTTCCTGTCAGTTCCTGGCCTAGAGCATACGGAGACTTTCGACCATAGTGAACTCGTCCTTCCACACGCGAAGAAACTCCTCTCAAACGTCACAGGAGCCTAGAGCAGAGTCACTTCGTCGCTCTGGACTCGTGCTCCCATGGCCTTCTCGAGTTTCTCAACCCTCTCCCTCAGGATCCTATTCTCCTCCTCCAGTGACTTCAAATCAGTCTTGGACACCATCCTCGGCTCCTTCGACAACACGTCTAGGTATGGTTCAGCAATCAGGTACTGGCTTCTAACATAGTCCAGATCGTGGTAGAACTTGTTGTAGCGGTTGGGGTCAACGTCGTGGCCGAGGAAGAACTCCGCAACCAAGGGGTCGGCACCGCTCTTCTGCCACTCGCTCCTGAAGAGGTCGCGCAGCTCAAGAGCCCGCGCCCTGTAACGCAGGGACCTGGGCAGATAGTTGTCCTTGGTGACCTTGGTCTCCGTGCCGCAGCTCAGGCACTGGAGCATGATGATCCACCTGCCCTCCTCCGCTTCGTCTCCCCACCGCACTTTGGACAGTTGCGGCTGGCCTCCTTGATTACTCTGGCCTTTACAGCGTACCCTTTGAACGCCAGCGCGCGCCTTCGTCAGACGATACACGGTTACTGGCTATGAAGGAGACGGGCATACGAAATGAGAATAAGGCGTCAAAATGGCCATCTCCTTCGAGCCCACGCCTAGTCACCGAGCTTGCTGGCAAACGATAAATAGCCTCCAAACCGACCATGGTTCTAATCGTGGGGAATAAAAGTGAAGAATGAACTAAAAAGGAGGCTGAAGGCCGGAGAACAGGCCTGCGGTATATGGGTAAGTATCGAGAGTCCTATGGTGACGGAGCTCTTGTCCACCTTGGGCTTCGACTACTTCGTCTTCGACACGGAGCATAGTCCTCTCGACATCTATCAGGCACAGACCCTGATGCAGGCAATGAGGCCGATGGGTACAACGCCACTGGTCAGAGTGTGGTGGAATGACCTCGTGGCAATAAAGAGGGCGCTGGATATCGGAGCGTATGGCGTCGTCGTGCCTTGGATCAACAACAAGGAACAAGCCGAAATGGCCGTCAAAGCATGCAGGTACGCGCCAAAAGGCCTCAGAGGCTGCGGCCCTAGACGTGCCGCCCTTGGCGACCCCAACTACCTGAAGACAGCCGACGAAGAAATACTTGTCATAGCACAGATCGAGACCAAGGAGGCCGTTGAGAACATTGAAGACATAGTCTCAGTGGAAGGTATCGACGTCACCTACATCGGCCCAGCGGACCTCTCGGCCAGCTACGACCATCTCGGAGACATGGGGAACCTTGAGGTTCAGAAGGCCATAGACACGGTCTTCGATGCCTCTCGGAAGGCAGGCGTTGCTGCGGGGGTCCACATGGGCGCAGGAAAGACGATCATAGACCGGGTAAAGAAGGGGTACAACTTTATCACAGTAGGCGCAGACCTCGACTTTGTGAGGGCGGGAGCCATTGACGTCTTGAAGCAGCTGGGGAAGGCCTAGGCGGAGAAAACCCCAGTCAACCTCTTCTTTCTCTGCTGTGTTTTTCTCCGCGACCTGTCCTCTTCACATGATGGTGACTAGAGTAGCTTCTTCACCTGATCGACGAAGAGGTTCATGGACTCCAACTCATCGCCGAAGTGGAACCTGAGTATGAAATGGTCGACGCCAAGCGGGTAGTACTCCCTTATTTTCTCCGCAATCACCTCAGGCGTCCCCACTATGTTGGGTGGCTGCCTGTTCAGGTACCTCATGTATGGCGTGTCTTTTCTCCTCTCCTGGTCCCTCAGGTCTTCGTCGAGTGCCTCCTTTGTCTTGGCCATTGTTATCATTAAGCCAGCCGATTTTCTGATCGAGTTGTAGTCTCGTTTCAGTGCGGAGCAATGGTGTCTGAGGATGTCGAGTTTCTGCTTGAAAGTCGCTGTAGGCATCGACCATGCGAAGTTGATAGCATTTGCGTGCATCGCTGCCACTTTCAACGTGTAGTTGCCCGACCCGCCTACCCAGATTGGGATGTGTGGTTTCTGGACAGGCTTGGGGAAGCAGAGTGCTTCATGGATCGAGTAGTATTTCCCCTTGAAGCTGGGCTTATCTTCGGTCCACATCCTCTTGGCGATCTCTAGTGTATCGCGCAGTTGTCTGATTCGGATGGCAGGCTCTGGGAAGGGATAGCCATAGGCTTTGTACTCAACCTCCTTCCAACCGGCGCCGATGCCGAAGTAGAACC
>Ga0315274_10015250_pt1 | contig 10892 bp, 11 predicted proteins | sample YL17G02_20_MG_FD_203700 | JGI IMG/M metagenome (GOLD analysis project Ga0315274, IMG submission 203700) | Sediment microbial communities from Yellowstone Lake, YNP, Wyoming, USA - YL17G02_20 | ecosystem: Environmental > Aquatic > Freshwater > Lake > Sediment | place: USA: Wyoming | collected...
CGCATTCCTTTCGCTCATGTCATCAACGTGACGCCCCCCCAAAAGGAAACGGAAGCGGCGCGGCCGCCGTCGCTCCTATCGGCTCTCTTCAGCGCGCCGCCCAGCCGGCCCGTGGTCCGCACTCCCTTTCGCGGGCGACTGGCTGCGCTTCCCATCGCGCCAACCCGAGGCAACGCAGCATTCGTCTATATCCCGCCCGATGGCGGGGAGGTCGTGACGTTCGACCACGTCCGCACGATGCCGCGTGTGGGCGGGTTCAAGGTCCACTTTCTGAAGGAACAGCCCTTCAAGGGCATGACCGGCATCAACGTCATCTTCGACGGCCCGCCCCGATGGGTCCTCGCCGAGGCGCTGGCCTTCGACCTCTATCGTCGGGCCGGTGTCCTCGCGCCCGCGACCGAGCACGTCCGGGTCTGGGAGGACGGACGCCCCCTGGGCTACCGTCTGTTGATCGAGCAGCCGAACAAGTCCTTCATCACCCGCTGCGCCGGCAACGACACGGGCAATCTCTACAAGCTGCTCTGGTATGGGAGGGGCGTCGTCGGGCAGCACGAAAAGAAAACCAACCTCCTGACCGGCCACGACGATCTGCTCGCCGTTCTTGACGGCCTCACCAAGAGAACCGGCGCGGAGCAGTGGGACTTCATCCGCAAGAACTTCGACGTCGAGGAATTCATCAATTATTTTGCGGTGAACATGTGCATCCAGAACTGGGACGGCTTCTTCAACAACTACTTCACCTATCACGACACGGCGGGGACGGGCAAATGGACGATCTATCCGTGGGACGAAGACAAAACGTGGGGCGACTACGACGGCGCCTCGCCCAAGTATGACTGGTACAACATGCCGCTGACGTTCGGCATGCAAGGCGACGAGCCGCCCGCGCGCGACGCGGGTTCAAGGACCACGATCTTCCCCGGCTTTTTCGGCGGGACCAGTTGGTGGCGGCCCGCTGGATGGTTTTCGGGGCCGCTTCTGGCGAACCCGGAGTTTCGGCAGCGGTTTCTGGCGCGGCTCGGCGAATTGTGCACGACCGTTTTCACCGAGGAGAAGATGCTTCCGGTCATTGACGCGCTGGAGAAACGACTGGAGCCGGAAATTCTCGTGCGCGCACAAGCGACGGGCGAGAACGCGCAGCGGTCGCTTCAGCTGTTCCACGACCACATTCAATCGTTCCGCAACCAGGTGAAGAATCGCCGCCAATTCATCCTCGCCGAACTCGCCAAGAGCAAGAAGTAGGAAGTCGCCGCCGAAGTTCCAACCGGCGTAACCGTCGAGAGCGGCATCGCCTGATTTGCGGATGGGGGCTTGAGCAAAATGACACAACTCCATCGCCGTTTCAGACGACAGTTTCTATCTTGTTTCCTCCTTGTGGCATCATTGACCAATTCAGGCCTCCCTGAAAACACACCCGACCGCACCGCCTGGATGAAAGATGCGCGCTGGGGCGTGATGACGCATTATCTGGCCGACTGGATCGCCCGTGGCGAGAAGATCAAGATGGGCGTCGAGCAATGGAACGACTTGGTGGATCATTTCGACGCCGAGGGATTGGCGAAGCAGATCGAATCGGTCGGCGCGGGCTATTATCTCATCACCCTCGGCCAGAACTCCGGCTACTATCTTTCACCCAACGCCGCATACGACCGCTACGTTGGAATCCAGCCGAGCAAGTGCTCGCGGCGCGATCTGGTGGCCGATCTTTACGACGCGCTGCACCCGCGCGGAATCCGGCTGATGGTCTATCTGCCGGCGGGCGCTCCCGGCGGCGATCACGCGGCCCGAGAGGCGCTGCGATGGCAGAGCGGTCCCTATCGCAACCGCGAGTTCCAGCTCAGGTGGGAGCAGGTGATCCGCGAATGGTCGTCGCGCTGGGGTCCGAAAGTCGTCGGCTGGTGGTTCGACGGCTGCTACTGGCCGAACGCCATGTATCGCGCGACGGAACCTCCGAATTTCGCCAGCTTCGCGGCGGCGGCGCGGGCCGGCAACCCCGATGCCGCCGTGGCGTTCAATCCCGGCGTCGTTTACCGGATTCTCTCCGTCACGCCGCACGAAGACTTTACGGCGGGCGAGATTGACCAGCCCGACCGCCTGACGATTCGGCGGGCTGTCGCGGGGAAGGTGGACGGCGCGCAGATTCACGTGTTGAGCTATCTGGGCGAGCAGTGGGGGATGGGCGCGCCGCGATTTTCCGCCGAACAAGTGGTCGGCTGGAGCCGCAAGATCGCCGACGCCGGCGGCGTGGTCACCTGGGATACGCCGGTTCAGCGCAACGGCCTGATTTCGCAGCCGTTTCTCGACCAGTTGGCCGCCGTCGGCCAGGCGCTGGGGCGCCGCTGAATCCGGTTATTGGCAGACGAATCTCCGGCAGACAGATTCTCTTGCCAACGCTCTGCCACCCCCACATGCGCGCCGTGGGCGCTGTGGACGAAAACCATTGCACGGGCATTTCGTTTCTGCAACACTGCCCGCAGGTTTTCGGTAAGGAGTCAGCCATGAAAACAACCATCCAAGCGGTTTACGAGAATGGATTGCTCCGGCCTGTCGAACGATTGAACCTGCCGGAGAAACAAGTGCTGAGTCTGACGTACGACGCGATGGATCAGCCAGGATCGCAAGCTCCGAAAAGGCGGCGTGTGGCGGGCAAGGACGTGCTTGATCTGGCCGGACTGTTTCCGCCGGACGATCTGAAGGAGATTGAAGAGGCGGTGCGAGACTGCCGCCAAGTGGACCCCAATGGCTGGTGAGTACCTGCTGGACACGAACATCCTGATCGCCTTTCTGAAAGAGGAGCGGGAGGTGGAAGAGCGCTTCGCCGCGGCCTCTTCGATGTCGGTTCCCTTCGCCGCTTTGGCGGAGCTCTTTTACGGCGCCCAAATCTCGTTGCATGCAGCCGAGAACCTGCGGCGGGTCGAGCAGATTGCCGATCGTTTCGACGTGCTTTTTCCCGACGGAACAACCGTTCGCGAGTACGGCAGAGTTCGCGCGCGACTGAAAGCCGCCGGCCGTCCCATTCCTGAATCCGACCTATGGATTGCCGCATTGGCCATCCAGCACGATCTGGTCTTGGCAACCCGCGACGACCACTTTCAAGACGTGGACAGGCTTCGGCTGGAGAGATGGTAAGCGGCTTATCGTGACGCGCTGCCAGCCGGCTTTACTTTTTTGACTTCGGGGGGATTTGCAGCAACGGGGCCAATGGATTGCTGCACCGTCCCACGCGCTCTGGCTTCTGCAAGACATCGGTGCTGAGATGGCTGTCATCTCATCTCGCACAGATTGCTCCCCTCGTCCGACCGAGTCCACTCTTGCATTTTGCCGCACTCCCGTGCGACAGAAACGCTGCACCCAGTTCCTCATGACCGCGAGCTGCCTGGTAAGCAAGAATCCGCAGTGGGTGGAAAACAAGAACAGTCCGGGTGTCGTCATGGAAACGCATTTTTGACGAAAGGAGATCGCGATGGGAAGAGTGATCTTAGTCGGCGCAATGCTCTTGCTTCCATTGCTGCTTCAATCAGCGCACGCCGCCCCGACGGCTCCCCTGCTGACCGCAGACTACAAGAGTCTGGTTTCGCGGGCCGACTTGACTTATGACACCCCGGTCACGCGAAGCGAGGAGGGGATGCCCGTTGGCAATGGCCGCATGGGCAGCCTGGTGTGGACCACGCCCGCTGCGCTCCGATTCCAGGTTAACCGCGTGGACGTGTTCGCGGAGAATTCCGAGACGAACAGCTTCTTTGTCCGTCACAGCGACTACGCCAGCGGGTGCGGCTACGTGGACGTTACCTTCGCCGACTATGGCGACGACGTCTTCACCACGGGCTCGTTCCGCCAGCGCCTGTCGGTCTATGACGGACTGATGACGGTCGAGGGCAAAGGCGTCACCGCGCGCGTGCTGGCCTGGCCGCATCGCGACGTCATGGCCATCGAGGTCGAGGACAGCCGCCGCCGGCCCGAAGCCATCGCCGTTGACCTGCGGATGCTACGCTACATGATCCAGTATCACGAACGGCTCAACTGGCCGCTGACCCAGAAGCATCAGGTGATGGTGCGCACTGCCAGCCACACGGCCACGTCGGGCCTGGACATCCGGGGCGGCCGGATCGTCCTGACCCAGCAGTTCCGCGAAGACGAATACTACGACGGCTCGGCGGTCGCCATCGGGGTGGTCGGGCGCGCGGCCAAGGCGAAATACCAGAACGACTGCATGGTGCGGCTGACCGCCGCTCCCGGCCGAGGCAAGTTCACCATTCTCATCGCCAGCGCAGCCGGCTTCGATCCCGCTCAAGACGTCGCCGCGGCGGCGCTGAAGGAACTCGATGCGGCGGCGGCCAAGGGATTTGACGCGCTGCGCGCCGAGACCGCGGCCTGGTGGCACGACTTCTGGAGCAAGGGCTTCGTCGCCTTGCACAGCGCCGACGGCCAGGCCGACTTTGTCGGACAGCACTACACTTATTTCCTCTACGTCATGGGCGCCAGCTCCCGCGGCGACTATCCGCCCCGCTTCGGCGGCATGCTCTGGTACACCACCGGCGACATGCGCGCCTGGGGTTCGCAATACTGGTGGGCCAACACCAGCGCCTACTATAGCAACCTGATGCCGTCCAACCGCCTCGAGCTGATGGACCCGATGTTCTCGATGTATAGCAGGATGTACGACGCGTGCGCGCGCGCCGCCGTCCAGCAATGGGGCAGCCAGGGAATCTGGATTCCAGAAACGGTCTGGTTCAACGGCCCCGAGAGCCTGCCCGACGACATCGCCGCCGAAATGCGCGACCTCTACCTCGTGCGCAAGCCCTGGAAGGAGGCCTCGGCCAAATTCCTCGAATACGCCCAGACCAAGCAGCCCCACTATTCGCGCTGGAGCTGGATTGACAAAGGGAAATGGGTGAAGGGCCGGTGGATTTACACCGACAAAGGCCGGGGCGCGTTTGGCCACACGTCGCACATGCTCGGCCCCGCCGCGCGGATCGCTTCGCTCTACTGGCAGCGCTATCAATACACGATGGACGAGGCGTGGCTGCGCGAGCGCGCCTATCCCCTGATCAAAGGCTCGGCGGAGTTCTACCGCAATTTCCCCAACTTCAAGAAGGGCGACGACGGCAAATATCACATTCATCACGTCAACAACAGCGAATCGAACTGGGACTCGTCGGACGCGCCGTACGAGGTTTCGTCCATGCACCTGATTTTCCCGCTGGCCGTTCGCGCCTCCGAGATTCTCGGGGTGGACGCCGACCTGCGGGCGGTCTGGCAGGAGATCAAAGACAACCTTGTGGGCACCACCGCCCGCCCGCGCAGTGGGAGCGGCGGCGGATTCGGCGGATTCGTCTATGGAGGCCCGGGGGCGGTCGAGCCGCTGGGGGCTGAGAAGGAACTCAAGGGCCGTTTTCTGAACTTCACTCGTCTGGGCAGCTTCATTGATTCGGCAGGCAGCGGCGGGGCGAGAATCTTCCGCAACCGCCTGCGCTTGCGCGAAGGGCCGGGCGCGATTGACTGCGAACACATCGGCGCCCTGACCGGCGGGATCCATTCCTCCTTGCTCCAAAGCGCGCCCGAAGCCGAAGGCGGCGACCCCGTGATCCAGGTTTTTCCGTCCTGGCCGAAGGATTGGGACGCGAGTTTCCAACTTCTGGCGCGAGGGGGGTTCGTGGTCGCCTCAGCGCAGCAGGGCGGGCGGATCGAATCCGTTGAGGTGCAGTCGCAAGCCGGCAGCGAGTGCCGCCTGCGTAATCCGTGGCTGGAGGCGACCGTGACGCTTTATCGCAACGGCAAGAAAGCCGAGGACCTTTCCGGTTCGCTGCTGAAGTTTCCGACGTCGAAGGGCGAGACTGTCGTCGTGGTTCCCCTGGGTTCCGCCGCTTCCCGAAAGAGCGTGTTGTGACAATAAGCGCCTCGTGCAGAATGAGCCATACGTCGGAGTGCTGGCGACCTCGCCGGTGTTTTGGGGCTAAGATTCAGTCGCAAAACGCCCGAAAGGACACCGGCGAGGCCGCCGGCACTCCGACTTCTGCAAGAGCCTCAATAGGGCCGAAACTCCACCAGGACAGGTTGCCAACCTGTCCCACCCGCATTGCGCTTGACCCCAACATCGGCGCGCGGTACGTTTGAATTGAAAACAAGAGAGGTGCAGACGATGGACGAGATACTCACACGCGAAGAGATTGAGAAACGCTATCCCAACGAGTGGATTATGATCGAGGACCCGGAAGTGGACGAGCAGAACGAGGTGATTCGAGGCAGAGTGATCGCTCATAGCCCAGATCGGCTGACGGCGTACCGGGTGCTTTTCCAGAGCAAAGCCAAGCGTTGCGCCAGCCTTTTCACGGGGCCCGTTGCTCCCGAAGGGGTTGAGATCGTGATATGAGCGAGCGCTTCTCCCTTGCTGCCGGGTCAATTCGGCTGGTTGCCGTGATATCAGGCCCCCTCCGCGAGACATCCTCCCGCATGGTGCTCGATACTGGCGCGTCACGAACCATTTTGACGTGGGAGATCGCGCAGGCGTGCGGCTATGATCCCAGTGATGCAAAGAGCAGAATCGAAATCACCACCGCCAGCGGTTTCGAGACGTGTCCGGAGATCGTGTTGTCCGAATTTCATTTTCTCGGACGCACCCTGCGAAATTTCCCCGTCCTATGTCATCCCCTGCCTGCCGAACTACGAATTGACGGCCTCGTCGGCTTGGACTTCTTCCGAGAAACCAGATTGACGATTGACTTCCGGGGCGGCGAGGTGACGCTCGAAGCCTGACGCGCCACGGCGCGTGTCACCGGACGGATACGCGCCCTTCGCGCCGACAGGGACGAGCCGATGAGTGAGAACGAACAAGCCTCGATCGGTGCGAAACTGGATTCCTCCGCCTCGACGTCTCCCCCGCCAATTGAATTCCACAGCGATGAGAAGCGTTTGATGCGGTATGTTTGCCGTCGTGGACGACGGCTTGGACACACGACGATGTGGCTCGTCCCATCTGCCACGGTATTCTGGCTTTGGCGGCTTCTGAAGCTCCTCTGGCTCCGAATCACCAAGCGGCCTTATCGCCGGAACAGAGTATTGCGCATGTTCGCGATCGGATGCCTGGCATGGGCTGCGGTGTGCGCTTGGGGCCTGATGTGGCTCGGACTCGGTGCCTCGTACTACTTCGACTACTATGGCCCGTTTGCGTCCTCGTTTATCGTCCAGTTTACCGGGTGGATGCTGATCGCTATTGCCGCGATCATCCCGAATCGCGTTGCGGTCCCGGCGGTGGCGCGCCAGCCGCTTACTCCGTCAAATGAGTAGTCCCCTGATAAAAGGCTGGGAACAAGGAGTGAAGCATCAGAGTGGCCGCATAGGCTGCCTGTTTTCGGGGTTTATGGAGGGCTAACGCAGAATGACGCATTTTTGTCATGTCTGCAAGTGGCGGTTGCTCTTCTCTCGCGGTCTATTGTTTTGGCGATTCTTAGACGTGAGGGCCAAGCGGAAGGAGGCCGCAACCAAGATGAGAACAGCCCGGTCGTTGTTGTTGGGAATGCTGTGGCTGAGCGCCGGCGCCTGGGCGGCTTCGGAGTTTCACCCCGGCGAAGTCTGGCTCGACGCCGGCGGCAAGCCGATCCAGGCGCACGGCGGCGGCGTTCTTCTCCGCGGCGATACGTACTATTGGTATGGCGAGGATCGAACCACGCGGAGCAAGACCGTCGTCTCGTGCTATTCCTCGACCGACCTTTCCAACTGGAAGCACGAAGGCGTCGTGTTTGCGCCCGACGGCCTGTCGTCGCCGATTCGCGGGACGACGTTCATCGAGCGGCCCAAGGTGGTCTATAACCCGCGCACCCGAAAATACGTCCTGTGGATGCACCTCGAGCAACGGCGCTATAACTTTTCGCGGGCGGGAGTGGCCGTCGCCGATCGCCCGGCCGGCCCGTTTGTTTTTCGCGATTACATGCGGCCGATCACCGACGACATCGGCTACAAGGACGGCGACCCGAACCGGCAGAAGGAATTCGGCGGGACATTCCGCGACATGAACGTCTTCGTGGACGACGACGGCAAGGCGTACCTCTTCTACGCCTCGGAAAACAACGCGACGATGTACGTCGTGCGGCTGAACGACCAGTTCACCGGCCCCGAAACGCCGACGGTGCAGGGCAAAACCTGGGTGCGAATCCTTGTCGGCAAGATGCGCGAGGCCCCGGCTCCGTTCAAGTTCAAGGGCCGCTATTACCTGATCACTTCGGGCTGCACCGGCTGGACGCCCAACCCGGCCGACTATGCCGTGGCGGACAATATCCTCGGCCCGTGGGAACCGAAGGGCAATCCGTGCGTCGGTCCCGAAGCGGCGATGACGTTTCGCACCCAAAGCACGTTTGTGCTGCCTGCGCCGGGCCGACCGGGTTGCTTTATTTTCATGGCCGACCGCTGGTCGCCGAGGCAGCTGTATGATTCGCGCTACGTCTGGCTGCCGCTCGTCCTCAAGCCCGACGGCTCGTTCACGCTCGAATGGCGCGACCGATGGGACCTGTCAGTGTTTGCGAAATGAAGCGCGATAGTCGGTCGGAGCAATTGCTTGTCCAGCAGGGCAGACGGATTCACTTTACAGGCGACAGCGGCCCGCATAGCATTTGGAACGTTCAGGGGTGAAACCACAAGAGACCGGATTGTAGTCCAGTGAGGTGAGACAGTCGTGCCTACTATTTCCATGTTTTACGGCATTCTGGTGATGATGTTTTTTGAGGACGCCGGACGTCACCGAAAGCCGCATATTCACGCCGAGTACCAGAATCATGAGGCGGTCATCAGTATTCCCGATGGTGAAGTGCTGAGCGGCTCGTTGCCGCCGGCCAAACTGAAATTGGTCCTTGCCTGGATTGAGATTCATAAAGACGAATTGATGGCGGATTGGAAGTTGGCTGTCAAAGGCGAGCCGGTTTTCAAGATTGAACCGTTGAGGTAGTGTGATGAATCCGCGCGTCAAGAAGGTTGTCCCGGAATCGGACTACAGACTTCGACTCACGTTTACCGATGATGACGTGCGCGTGTATGACATGAGGCCCCTTTTGGGAAAAGGGGTGTTTCGAGAGTTGCAGGATGAATCCATGTTTCGGTCGGTTCATTGCTGGCATGGAACGGTGCAATGGAGCGGCGGACAGGACATTTGTCCCGACACGCTCTATGAAGACAGCGTTCCAGCCGCAGAGGCCGCGTCCGCATCGGTAAGAGAACCCAAAACGGAGTATCGGGTGAAGCCCGCCGGGCCGAAAGCACGTCGAAATCCCTCATCGTAAGGCGAGCCTGTGGTTTCCTCCCCTTTACGCCCACAACCTCATTCGGCTTGCAGAAGGGGCGGGGAGAGAGATGCAGCAACGCCAAGGAACGTTGAGTAGGAGAAGAATAGCATGAGACCTCGTCCCGTGTTTGCCGTCGTTGCTTCCATGCTTCTGTTCGCGACGGTCGCGCCCGCGGAGATCACTGTCGTCGTCGCCCACAATCGCAACGAAGACGCAACGCCTGAGTTCAAGTTCAAGAACATCCCGCGCCCCGCGAAAAACGACGCGGCCACAACCGCCGCATTCACCCTCGTGGACGGCCGCCGGGATCCCAACGGCGGCGACGTGGCCGTGCTCCATGACGGCAGAGTCCCGACCGAAGAAGATGCGCCGTCCGACAACTTCTTCTTCCGCGCCGGCACCGACGGCGGACGCCTGCTCCTCGACCTCGGCGCCGCCATCGAGATCAAGCAGGTCAACACCTACTCCTGGCATCCCGCCACGCGCGGACCTCAGGTCTATCGGCTCTACGCTGCCGACGGCAAGGCCGCCGATTTCAACGCCCAGCCGAAAAAAGGCACGGACCCCGAAACGTGCGGATGGAAGTCGGTGGCGAGCGTGGATATGCGGCCCGCGACCGGCGAGGGCGGCGGGCAGTATGGTGTCAGCATTTCCGATTCGAGCGGCGCCATTGGCCGCTATCGGTATCTGCTCTTCGACGTTTCCCGCACCGAGGACCGCGACGCCTTCGGCAACACGTTCTTCTGCGAGATTGACGTGCTGGACCGCAGCGCGCCGCCGCCGGTGCCGGTAGAATCCGCCGCCACGCAAACGATCCGCGAGACCTTCGAGATCGCCAGCGGCAAGTATCAGGTCACGATTGATACGTCCGACGCGCCCGACCTGTCTGACTGGGCGCGCAACGAACTGGCGCCGATGGCGCAGGAATGGTATCCGAAGATGGTCGCCATGCTGCCCAGCGAAGGTTACGAGGCGCCGAAAGCGTTCAGCATTATCTTCAGCAAGGACATGCAAGGCGTGGCCGCGACCGGCGGAACGCGCATCCGGTGCGCGGCGACCTGGTTCCGCCGCAACCTCAAAGGCGAAGCCAAGGGCGCGGTGTTTCACGAAATGGTCCACGTCGTCCAGCAATACGGGCGCGGGCGGCGCTCGCCCGACTCCTCGCGGCCACCGGGATGGCTGACCGAGGGACTGACCGACTACCTCCGCTGGTTCGTCTATGAGCCGCAGTCGCACGGGGCCGAAATCACGAAGCGAAATCTCTCCCGCGCCCGTTATGACGCCAGCTACCGCGTCACCGCCAACTTCCTGAACTGGGTCACCGAAAAGTATGACAAGAGCTTCGTCCCGAAGCTGAACGCGGCCATCCGCGAGGGCAAATACAACGACGATTTGTGGAAACAGCTGACCGGCCACACGGCGCAGGAACTCGGAGACGAATGGAAAGCCGAACTGGAGAGGAATCTGGGTTCCGACGCCACCGCCCCAGCCAAGCAGAAGTGAAGTTGGGGCGACCCTGCTATTGCTTCAAGTCGTATTTGATGGAAAAACACCCCCCGCCCGTCATTGCGAGGTGCCGCGGGCGGGCGGCAAAGCAATAGGATAGGCGTGCGCCCGGGGGCC
>Ga0315274_10015255_pt1 | contig 10890 bp, 10 predicted proteins | sample YL17G02_20_MG_FD_203700 | JGI IMG/M metagenome (GOLD analysis project Ga0315274, IMG submission 203700) | Sediment microbial communities from Yellowstone Lake, YNP, Wyoming, USA - YL17G02_20 | ecosystem: Environmental > Aquatic > Freshwater > Lake > Sediment | place: USA: Wyoming | collected...
AGAGGATGAAATAAGGGAGGGACGGAAGAAACGAGATAAAAATAGAAAAAGAAAGAAGACTTTCTCTTTCTTTCTTTCGGAGGGACGCTCCATTTCTCTCTCCCCTCATTCCCCAAATAAACATCGATTTTACGCACATTCCAGCGTCCATCTTGATTGAGCTCTGACCAAAAAGGAAAGAAGAAACTAGGAAGGTGGAAACGAAGACAAGAAACAAGAAAACGAGAGGGAAGAGAGGTTTCGGTCAAGGCTCCTCGTCCCTTCTCTCGGCGTTTTGGAAGTGAGACGAAGGGAGCGAAATTATTGTTTTTCGGTTTTTTTTTCTTCACTTCCATTTTTTTTAAGCCGCTCGCGCTCTCCGTTTGCACCCTTCCATCGCTAGCGAACACACCTGCTGACGACGAAGAGGCTCATGCCCACGATCACCACGAGCAGCAGCAGCGCTTGGGCCCCGTGAGAAAACCAGCGGGAAAACGAAGAAGCAGCAATTTCCTACTCGAAAAAGATGTCGGCGCATTTCTTCCCCTTCCGCCTCCGCGACCTCCGCTCCCCGGCGGCCACGCAGCGCCTCTCCCTGGGCTGCCCGCACCTGGACGCGCTGCTCGGTGGCGGGATCCCCGTCGGGTGTATGACGGAAATCGTCGGTGGGTTGAGAGAGGAGGAAGAAGAGGAAGAAGAAGAGAGAAAGAGGAGCAATTGAACGAAACGACAGAGCAAAAAAAAACTCACCTCTCTCGACCTCTCGACCCCGACCTCTTCTTCTCTCTCTCTTTTCCACAAACAAACAAAAAGGCGAGGCCACCGCGGGCAAGACACAGCTCTGCCTCCGCCTCCTCCTCACCGCGCAGCTCCCCGAGGAGCTCGGAGGGCTCGACGGCTCTGCCCTGTGGCTCTGCTCGGAGAAGGGCGACCCGCCCGTCCGGAGGCTGGCCCAGCTCGCCAAGGGCGGGACCAGCAACAACCGCCCTTGTCCTTCGTCGGCGTCTCCTTCCGCCGCCTCTGCTTCCGCTCCTCCTCCCCCCTCCCACGCCGCCCCCTCGACCGACAACGTCTTTGTCGAGAAGGGCCTGGGCACGCCGCTGGAGCTGATGGAGGCGCTGGACAGGATGGAGCCCCTGATGACGGCGACGGCGACGGCGACGGCCGACGCGGGTGGCGCCGCGGGCGGCGGGCGCGCCGGAGGAGCGGCCCCGGGAGGGAGGGGAGCGAGTCGGAAGAGGATCAGGCTCGTCGTCGTCGACTCTCTAGCCGCGCTCTTCAGGGACGCCGCCGCCGCCACGGACACCGCCGCAGCAGCAGCGGACGGAGCAGGAACAGCGGGGGGGGCAGCCGAAGGAGAGGAGCCCCTCGGAGGCGGCGCCGGCGGCCGGCAGCTCTACGCCGCGCGCGCCGCCGCGCTCTTCGCCGTCGCCGTCAGGCTCAAGCGGCTCGCCGACGACCACGCCCTGGCCGTCGTCGTCGTCAACCAGGTTACCGACGTGATTTCCGACGGGCTCGGGGAGGACTTCGGCGGCGTCTCGAGCTTTCCTCCTTCGGCTCTTTCTTCCCCATCTTCGCTTGCAAGGCAGCCCCCGACGCACACCGCCGGCCTCCGCCTCGTTTCCTCGGGGCGCGAAGTCGCCCCGGCGCTGGGCCTGGCGTGGGCGAGCTGCGTCGGGATCAGGCTCTTCCTTTCCCGCGCGGCGCCCGTCGGGAGCAGCTTTGGCGGCGGAGGCGGAGGAGGAAACGGCGACTGCGAAAACCTTGTTCCTACTCCAGCAAAGGCGACGGCAGAGGCGACAGCGGCGACGCGCCATCTTCAGGTCGTCTTCGCGCCTCACCTCCCCCCCTCCTCCTGCCCCGCAACCGTCGACGAGCGCGGTCTGGTAGGCGTCGTCGTCGAAAGGACAAGAGGGGGAGGAGAGAGGCAGCAGAAGAGGCCTGCTGCTCCTGCTGCTGCTGCTCCTCCGCAGCAGCCGGTAGTCGTTGTCTGCAGCGGCGTCTTTGCCGACGACGACGCTTGAGGGCGTTTTCGTTCCTGCGTGTTCTTTTCTACCCTCTCTCGCTCCGCTCCCCTCGCTTGTTTGAATTTACTCGCACTGCTTTTAACTTTTGACACACTCTTATCCTGGAATGCAAAACAAAAACAAAACTGAAAATCGTACACAAAAAACAAGAGGAAAAAACGTTATCTCTCTCTCTCCTTTCCCCCATTCTTCACTTATCCTTCGACCTCACAATCTGCTGCTCAAACCCTTCCTCGGCACTCGCCCTCCTGAGCAGCTCGGCGTACATCGGCAGCCTCGCCGTCATCGAGAAGCCCCAGTGGTCTCGGATCTGTCTGCACAGGTTCAGGTCGCACTCTGCCACGAGAATTTCGTCCTGGCCTCGAGAGGCGCCGGGGCAGCGGCTGCCGTCGGGCGCGGCGACGTAGCTCGACCCGTAAAAGGGCCCCATGTCCCTGTGGGCCTCCCTGCCGTCTCCCGAGGTGAACGCGTTGGGGAACGTCTCGGTCCCCACGCGGTTGACCTGCGCCGTGAAGACGGAGTTGGCGATCGCGGCGTTCCTGCCCTCGACGGCCCAGAGCGGCTCGCTGAGCGCCCCCACGGTGGCCACGGGGTTGAAGACGAGCTCGGCGCCGTTCAGCGCGAAGGCCTGCCAGTTGAGCGGGTGATGGCGGCCGTAGCAGATGTTGATGCCGATTCTCGCGAAGCCGAGGTCGAAGACCCTGAGCATTTTTTAAGTTTTTTTAAGTTTGGGTTTTGTTTTATTTCATTTTGGTTTTTTTTCTCGCTGCTTACGGCGGAAAACAACCAAACGCACGCTTTAATCGACCCGTTCGCCTCCTCTCGAATCCTTACCTGTGCCCGTGCGCTTCGCTCCCGGGCTCGTAGAACGTCGACTCGTTGAAGTCGCCGACCCGAGGGATGTGCATCTTGCGCTGCTTCCCCAGAACGACCGCGGGCTGATGGTTCACGCCGTCGACGACGACCGCGGTGTTCCAGACCGTGTCTTGGTTCTTGGCGTCACGCTCGAGGATGCAGTTGACGATGACGAGCGAGTGCTTGGTGGCCAGATCGAGGCACAGCTTCGTGGAGCTCCCTTCCTCGGAGGCCTCCTCGGCGAGCTCGCACCACCGCTTCTCCCGCGTGCAGAACGCAAAGGGCATCGGCCAGCACTCCTGGGTGCAGAGGATTTGGCACTGGCTGGCGGCGGCGACCTCGGCGGCCTTGGTGATTCGAAGGTGGAGCGCCCGGCGCTGCTCCTCGAAGGGAGCGTCGGTGGGCGCCGCGACCGAGTGCTGCGCGAGCGCGAGCCTCACCAGCCGCGGCGCGCGCAGCTGCTCGGGCTCGGCGCGGAAGCGGTGGCCGCTGAGCCTGAAGCCCGAGGAGGAGGCCGCAGAGGCCGCCTGCGCTGGCAGGGGCAGGGTCTGGACGGGGGCTCCGCAGTTGAGACCGAGGAGGACGCGCCTGGCTTCGGCGAGGGCCTCGGCGGGGAGGTGGTGCTGTTAAGGAGGAGGGGGGGGGGGGGAGGAGAGAGAGAGAAAGAAAGACGATGCTCAGAAGAGGGTCGAGGTCGAAGAAGAAAAAGCTTAGAACGATGATGATTGCCGTTTTTTTGTGTTCCTCTTTCTCACCTCGAGCATCTCCTCGAGAGAAGCAAAGCCCGCGAGGGACCCGCTCGTGTCGCTCATGACTCGCTCTCACCGAGTGGAGAAGCAAAGGAGAGTGCCGTGCCGCGCAAGAGTGCGCAGGGTAGAAGAGATGGCGTTTTTGATGCCGACGGTGCGGGGGGATTGTGGGGGGGGGGGAGGGGCGAACCTTCTCAAAATGTTGTGCTTTTGTTTTTGCTTTGCAAACTCTCTCTTCTGCACACTCTCTCTCCTCCTCGCCAAAGTCACAACAAAAAAAAGTGGAGAAAGAAAAAGATAACACTCTTTTTTTGTTTTTTCTCAACCTCAAAAAAGGTCAACCTTTTTTGTTTCTCTACACCTCTCTCTCTTTCTCTCTCCTCTCTCTCCCCCCTCTCTTCTCTTCTCTCTCTACTTCTTCCCCCCCAGCAGCATCGCCCGGAAGTCCGCGTTCGACTTGGGAGCAGGCGCAGCAGCAGAAGCCACGACGCGAGGGACGAACGGGGGGGGCGCTGCCGTCCCAGCAGCAGCTGCTCCCGCAGCCGGCGCTGCCGCGGCCGACGAAGGGCCGCCACCGCCGAGGTCGAGGTGGACTCCCCGCCCTCCTCCCCCTCGCCCGCCGCCTCCGAAGCCCGCAAAGCCCAGCCCCGCGCGCCCTCCTCGCCCGCGCCCTCCCCCTCCGAAAGAGCCCCTGCCTCCCCCGAACGGGCCCCTGCCTCCTCCTCCACCGCCGCCGCCCAGGCCCCTCCCTCCCCCGCCAGCGGCCGGCGGCCTCGAGACGGCCACGGAGAGCACCGGGCCGCCGTCGCCCTCCTCGCCCCCGCCTCCCCCGCCGCCTCCAAACCTCTTCCCGTCGGCCGAGGCCACGGCCCTCGCGAGCGCCTCCTTAGAGCCGAACTCGACGTACGCGAACCCTCGAGGGAGGCCGTCGGGGCCCTTCGGGCGGCGCACCACCGGCAGAGAAACCTCGTCGCCCTCCTCGCTCGCGGACGCCGCGGCGGACGCTTTGGCGAAAAACTCGGCGAGCGCGGCCTCCGTCGCCGAGGCCGGGAAGCCTCGGACGAAGGCGGTGCGGTGCTCGTCGTCGGCCGCTCGGGGGGGAATAGAGGGGGCCGCTGCCGCCGCGGGGGACTGCTGGCGCTGATTCTGCTGCTGCTGCTGCTGAGCAGGAGCGGCAGCTGCAGCCGCCGCCGCTTCCTCTCCCCCTCCTCCTCCTCCTCCCGCGTCCGTCCTCGCTCGCTTGGCGGGGGCGTCGGCGTCTTCCCTCGGCTTCTCCCTCTTGCTCTTGTTGAAGTTGGGGTCCCGCTCGCGGCGCAGCGCGAGCAGTTCCTCCTTGGTCCTCTCCGGTTGTGGGCCCTTCGGAGGAGGACGACCTCCCGGGGCAGGGCCCGCTGCCCCGCTCCTGGCCCCGCCGCGCGAGGAAGGACCAGCGACGGCAGCGACGCCCGCGCCCGAGGCCGAAGCCGCGGCTGCCGCCGCCACGGCGGCGGCCTCCAGCAGCGGCGCGGCCCGGAGGCTCGCGGCGAAGTGCTCCTCGGCGCTGCCCCACTCGCGCTCGAAGCGGAGCCACGCCGCGGCGACCGCGGCGGCGGCTGCGGGCCCGGCGGAGAGCTTCTTCGTGGGAGGGAGCGAGACGGCGGGGGCGGGGCCGGCGCCGCCGGCGCCGCCGGCGCCTTGGCCGACGGCGCCGCCTTTCTTCGCCGTCTTCTCCTTCCTGCTGCCCGCCCCGCCGTCGAGGGCCAGCGCCCTCTTCAGGATCGCCCGCCCGAGGGCGACAGGGCCCTGCGCCAACGAGGCGGGTCCTCCCGCAGCCCCGGGGGGGCGCAGCCCGTGCTCGACGGCGGCCCTAGCCCAAGACACGAAGAACTCGGCGCTGAGGGAGGGAGCGACGGCGGGATTCGCTGCCGCGGCGGCGGCGGCGGCGGCGGGGGCGGCGGCGGCGAACAGCTCCCACGCCCTCGCCGCGCCCTCTGGCCCGCCGCCGCCGGGCAGCGCCAGCTCCAGCTGCGGCAGGTAGGCCGCGAGCCTGAGGCCCGGGTCCTCCCAGAGCGGGAAGGCCGCCGAGAGCCACTGCGAGGCCTCCGCGAAGGCGGCGCGGAGCTCGGCGAGAAGGGGCTGCTGCAGCTGCTGCTGCTCGCCGCCCTGCTGCTGCTGCTGCTCGCCGCCCTGCTGCTGCTGCTCGCCGCCCTGCTGCTGCTGCTGCTGGGCCCTGCGGCGCAGGCGGTCGAGCCTTGCCAGGATGCACTCGACAAAGTCGTCGGCGGAGGAGAGGGGCGCGGACATCGCTGCGCGGAAGAGGGCGTCGAACCCGTCGGCGGCGGCGGCGGCGGATGAGGAGGAGGAGGAGGAGGAAGGGGGAGGAGGAGCAGGGGAGGGGTTGCTGTCGCCCCGCCGCTCTGTCGCCCTCAGCGCTCTCGCCCACAGCTCCCCGACCCAGGGGCAGTTGCGAAGCGCCCGCGAGTAGATCGAGGTGGCGACTCCCGGGTCCTCGGCGAGGCTCGCCTCGGCGAACGAGCCCAGACAGCACCAGAGGAACGGCGTGAGCGGGAACGCGGCGACGGCGCGCTCGTGCGCGACGAGCACCCTCTTGAGGTTTTCCTTTTTGTCGCCCTTGCCGGCCGCGAGAGCTCGCTCCTCGAGGCGCAGGTAGGCGAGATGGGCGGCGAGGAGCTGTTCCCTTGTCGGTGCAGATGCAGAGGAAGAGGAAGGAGGGGGAGAAACGGCTTCCTCGGAGGCGGAGCGGGCTGTAGCTGCGGAGCACGCGGCGTCGGCGGCGGCGACGAGCCAAGCGGGCAGCGAGGCGAGGGCCCCGTCACGCTCCCTTTCCCATTCGAGCAACTCTTTCCTGACCTGCTCACTGCTGCTCTCCTCCCCCTCCTCCGCCTCCTCGCCGCCGGCCTCGTACAGCAGCGGCGTCGAGAGCTGCCTGTGCCACAGCGAGCGCGCGCGGGCCTCGGCCTCGGCGACGGCAGCGGCAGCGGCAGACGAAGAGCTCTCCTTCAGCAAGTCGAGCTCAAAGCGCCGCGCCTCGCGCCAGAGCACCCGCCCCTTCCCGACGTGCGCCCCTGCGACGGCCAGGGCCCGGTCGGCGACGGCGCGGAACCTCGCCACGCCCTCAGGCGAGAACGAGGAGACCTCCCCGTCGAGCTCGCGGAGCGCGCGCAGGTACGAGGCCCAGACGGGAACCGACAAAAAGTCCGCGACAGCGGCCTCGTGCAGCGCGACGAGCCCCGCCGAGAGCTCAGGCTTCTTCCCCTTCGCCTTCGCCGCGAACGCCGCTTTCCTCTCGTCCTCGAGCCACTCGATCCAGACGGACTCCGGCAGGGGGAAGGCCGCGGCGGCGGCGCCGCGGGCCTGGCGCAGGCGCCGAGACATCCGGCACCTTCGGAGCAGCGATATGAGCTGGAGGTGGCTCTCGAACGAGGGGGGGGCTGAGCCGGGGGCGGCCATTTCCTCCTCGAGCTTGGAGAGTGCCGCGGCGTCCTCCTCGGAGGCGTCGACCTCCTCGAAGTCGGAGTCGTCGTCGGAGCCCGAATCGGAATCGGAGCCGGAGGAGGTCGAGGTCGAAGGGTCGTCGCCGTCGTGCCCGCCGGCATCGTCGACGGCGGCGGCGGCATCCGCTTCCCCTTCGACCTGCCGCATCTCGACGTCGAGACCGGCGACTGCTCCGACGGGAGCTGGTGCTTCTGCTCCTGGTCCTGCTTCGACAGCAGCAGCGGCAGCCTCGGAGCGTCGAGTGCTTCGAGGCGGCATGATCTGGGAGAGAGAACGAAGAAGAAAAAAGAAGTAAAAAAAGCATCAGCGACGCTCCCACTTTTTCGTCACGAATCGTTGACTTTTTCGGCAAAATGGCCCTCCCTTTCGCGCTCTCGCAGTTCATCTCGAGCCCTGAGCCTCGCGTCTCCGCTGCGCTGCACCAGGTCCCAGAGTACCCGGAGCACCTCACGGGGTGCCTGGTCTCCGGGCCGGCGAACAGGTGAAGATTGAGGGTCTCGAGGGTTCCGTCGCTCTCAAAGGACCCCCCCCCCCATCCGTCGTTCTCTCTTCTCTTCTCAAAACCTCTCGACCTGTTCTCTCCCTCGCTCCACACACACAAAAAAAAGCGGCAAGACCTCCCTCCTGTTCCACTATGCTCGCACCGTCGCGGAGAGCACGGGGAGGCCCGTCTATTTCTTGACGAGCGCCGCCGCGGCGGCGGCGGGGCCGCCGCTGCTCCCCGCGACTGCCGCTGCCGCGAGCGTCGGCGGAAGCGGAGGTGACGGCCAGGAAGCGACAAGAGCGGCAAGAGCGGCGGCGCAGGCGGCGCAGGCGGTGCAGGCGGCGCAGCCGGCGACACACGGCCGAGCGGCGGGAGACCCCTTCGACCTCGTCCAGATGAAGTACGTCTCCTCGATCGCGGACGTCGTCGCCTTCGCCGCGTGCCTGCACCTACTGGAATCGGAGGGCGAGGGGGACGGGCAGGGCGACGGCCCTCCCGGGAGCTCATCAACAATCCCGCGCCGCCCGGCCGCGGTCGTCGTCGACGGCCTCTCCTCCCTGCCCCCCGACGAGGCCTCCGCGGCGGCTTCTACTTTCGACCGCAGGTCGGTGGAGCACGCTGTGCTGCGTGCGCTTGCGGTGCTCTCGGACGCGACGGCGGGGGCGTGGAGGAGGAAAGTGAGGAGCAAGGGGAAGGGGCACGGAGAGCGAGGAGGAGGAGGAGGAGGAGGAGGAGGCGAAGGGAAAGGCGGAGGCGAAGGAGGCGAGAGCAGCAGCTCTCCTCCTCCTCCTCCTCTCCCTCCGATCGCTCTCGTCGTCGCTGAGGAGGCCGCCCCGGACGGGCGCGCGCCCTTCTACCTGTACAGGAGGTGGCTCCCGCTGGTCCTCGCGGTCAGGCCCGCGCAGCACGAGGGGGGGCTCCTCCTCGGGTCTCCTCACCGAAGCCTGCTGTCTCTCGCGCCCCTTCCCGCCGCGGCGGGAGGGGCTTGTGTATCACATGCGTCCGCATCGGCGGCGGCCATGTACTCTTTCGAGGGCGCTGGGGAGTTGGAGGCGCTGGGCGTCGCCGTGTAAAAAAAAAAAAAAGGAAAAACAAATCGCGGGCAGCACCGACTGGCTAAAAAAAGTTTCTTTTCCTTCACTTTCTTTTCCTCCGTCGCCGGCGCTTTTTCCTCTTCTTCTCGGCATCAAGCCCAGACTCTCGCAAGGCAACTTCTCCGCGAGCTCTTTTCGCACGCCCCTTCTCTCTCAGCGCCAGCTTATCCCTCAGCTAGATCCGTGTTGATCGTACGAGACACTTCATGGCTTCGAACAAGCCCAGCGCCGCGGTGGTGAGTGTGTGCGCTGGCCCCCCCAGTGCTTGGTCGTTTGGCAGCGTCGGCATCTCTCAAGGACCACCGACGCTGGGGCAAAAACCCGTCAATCCCTTACCCTCGCCTTCTCTCTCTCTCTCTCTCTCTCTCTCTCTCTCTGCTCAACCGTTAATTTCACTCCAGGATTTCTTCGCTGGAACAATCGCGGGATCTTGCCAGATCGCCGTCGGGCACCCGTTTGGTGAGTGAGAAGAAAACCCTGGAAGGGGCGACGCGTTTTCTCGGTTTGTTATTTTTTCGATGCGAACGAGGCGTCTCTCGAGTCGGGCGACAGCGTACCAAGTGATTGACTCTCTTTCCCTTCTCTCCCCTCCCCTCTCCTGAACACGCTCTTTCTCGGAAAAAAAACGACAGACACGATCAAGACCAAGCTGCAGACGCAGCCTCGCCCGGCCCCAGGGAAGGCGCCGGTCTACAGCGGGGCCATGGACGCGACGCGAAAGGTAAGACATTTGAGAGGGAGGAGCCGAACGAAAAAAGAACCTAGCCTTTCGAGACCTCGACCTCCAACACACGAACACCAACGAAAAAACTCCTCTTCTCCTCCCCCCCTCTCTCTCTCTTTCTCCAACACTTTGGGGGAAAAAAACCAAAATCACCAGACCCTCTCCGAACAGGGCGTCCGCGGCATGTACCGAGGCATGGGCGCGCCCCTGGCCACCGTCGCCCTCTTCAACGCCGTCCTGTTCTCCGTGAGGGGCAAGATGGAGCGGCTTCTCGCGCACGCCGACGGCAGCGCGCTCACCGTCGGCGACCAGGCCGTCGCGGGAGCGGGCGCCGGCGTGGCCGTGTCGTTCTTGGCGGCTCCCACGGAGCTGATCAAGTGCCGGCTGCAGTCGCAGCTGACGACGGCGCAGGCCGCGGGCGTGTCGACGGCGGGCGTGCTCGCGCCGTGCGGGACCCCCGTCTTCAGGAACGTGGCGAGGCCGGGCGTGAGGCCCTCGAGGTTTGCCGCCGCCGCGACCGCCGCCGTCGCCGCTGCGCCTTCGGTCTCCCCGGCGCTGGCCGGCGTCGGCGGAGGGCTCCACGGCGCCTCTGGCGTTGTCGTCGGCGGGGCAACGGTGACCTCTCAGGCGACGAGAGGAGGCCCCTCTGGGAACGGCGCAGGCAGCGGCGGCGGCAGCAGTCTCAGAGGAGGCCGGCCCCCGATCGCTGCCGCGGCAGTCTCCACGTCGGCGACCTCCTTCGCTCCGCATTCCGCGGCAGTCTCTTCCCACCTCCCGCAGAACTACAAGGGCCCCATCGACGTCGTTAAGCACGTCTGGCGCTCCGAGGGCGGCCCGCGCGGCCTCTTCCGCGGCCTCACCCCGACGCTCATGCGCGAGGTCCCCGGCAACGCCGTCATGTTCGGCGTCTACGAGCTCGCCAAGCGCCAGCTGGCGAGCTCGCAGGGCCTCGAGTCCACGTCGCAGCTCGGCACAGGCTCGATGATCGTGGCGGGCGGGCTCGCCGGCACGTGCTTCTGGATCCCGGTCTTCCCGGCCGACGTGATAAAGTCGCGGTGGCAGGTCGACTCTCCAGCCGCGCCGGGAGGGCCGCAGTTCCGCTCGCTGCTCGACTGCGCGGCGCAGACGGTTCGCGGCGGTGGCTTCAAGGCGCTGTACAGGGGGTTCGGCCCGGCGATGGTGAGGGCGTACCCGGCGAACGCGGTGTGCTTCGCGGCGTACGAGGCGGTCGTGCGGGCGGCCGGGAGCGGGAGCGGCAGCGAGTGAAGTGAGTTTTTTATCCCTCTTCTTCTTCTCCTCCTCTTCTTTTTTGTACCATCACTTTATTTTTTTATTCTTTGTACGGTTTCGTGGCTTTGTGCCAGCTGCGAGAGAGATAGAGAGAGAGAGAGAGAGAGAGAGAGAGAGAGAGAGAGAGAGAGAGAGAGAGAGAGAGAGAGAGAGAGAGAGAGAGAGAGAGAGAGATAGAGAGAGAGAGAAAAAA
>Ga0315274_10015256_pt1 | contig 10890 bp, 12 predicted proteins | sample YL17G02_20_MG_FD_203700 | JGI IMG/M metagenome (GOLD analysis project Ga0315274, IMG submission 203700) | Sediment microbial communities from Yellowstone Lake, YNP, Wyoming, USA - YL17G02_20 | ecosystem: Environmental > Aquatic > Freshwater > Lake > Sediment | place: USA: Wyoming | collected...
CCGAGGGCTTCTCTGGAGCGAGCGAAGATGCCCGATCACCACGTTGCGCAGGTGATCGGGGCCGGTGATGCTGCGGCGACCGATCCCGTGGTTCTTCAGGTTGTTCCACACCAGCTCGTCGGGGTTGAGCTCGGGGGAATAGGGCGGCAAGCAGAACAGACGAAGCCTTCCCTTCGTCGAGGCGACGAACCTGTTGACCACGGCGGCGCGATGGATCGGATGGCCATCGACGATCAGGAAGATCGGACGCCGCGCCTTGTGCAGCAACCGCTCGAGGAACTTGCACAACTTCGCTGCCGACATGTGCCCTTTCACGATCATGAATCGCATCTCTCCGCGGGGACTGATCGCCGAGATCATGTTCAACCCGAACCGTGCCCCGGTCGTCCGCACCACGGGCGTCCGTCCCACAGGCGCCCACGTCGTCCCCGCGTGGAAGTCCGAGCGCACCCCGGCCTCATCCCCAAAGTAGATGACGGCTCTTTCCCGCTTGGCCTGGGCGCGGATCTTCGGGTACTCCTGCTCCACCCACTGCCGAACGGCTTCGGGATCCTGTTGATACGCCCGACGAAGCGGCTTCTGCGGACTCAGCCCCAGCTTCTTCAGCAGTCGACCCACCGAAACCTCGCTGAGCCTGACGCCGAAACGCTCCCGGATCAGCTCCCGGATCATCCCCCGGGTCCACAGCGCAAACTCGAACCGGAACTGTCGCGGATCCTTCTCTGCGATGGTCTTGTGAATCCACCGCAGCTGTCGGCCCGTCAACCGCGGCGGCCGACCAGGGATCGCCTTCGCCTTGAGCGCCTCGAGGCCGCCCTCGCGGTACTTCGCGACCCACTCGTAGATTCGCGGCCTCGAAAAACCCAACGCCCGGATGACCGTCTCTGGACTCTCTCCCGCCTCCACCCGCTTGACCGCGCGGATGCGAATCTCTTCCAGCGTCTTGTGATTGAGTTTCCGGCCATCGGTTGCTTTCATGCACCAAGTCTACCACATGTACTCCTACTTATGCACGCATTAGTAAGTAGCGTTGTCGAGGTCGTCGACAAGCTGAAGTCGAAGTTTGAGCTCTAAACGGATCAGAGAAACACCGTAGCGTGGGGGTCCTCTCCCTCTCCCAGCGGCAAGACCTGGAGATCGCGATTGAATTGCTGCGTACCTTGCGGGGCAAGGCAGCCTCACCGTCCTGGCAGGCGCCGGGATTTCCCGCGCCAGTCCTTCGGAACTCCCCCTTTCTTCCGATGTGGTGAAGGCCGCTGGCAAGGCACTCGCATTCGGACTCGAGAGACCAAGCAGCAGCCTCCTGGACCACAGAGGGGGGCCGATGAGACTCGAACGTTTCCTCAGGGTAGTTGCGCAACTTGGCGGTTTCCCTGTGGCTGAAAGGATCTTGGATGTGCTGAGGACGGAATACTTCAACCACAATCACGGATCACTGGCAGAGCTTATTGCGCATCATGGCGGCTGCTCCGTAATCCGCCTTGACTTCGACTACCTCATCGAGGAAGCCGCTCGCTCGTGGTATGGCCTGGAGCTTGAGCCGCTTGCATCGTGTCAGCCAGAGTGAGACAAATCCCGACTCCGAGTTAGGACACACTTCGGCGGCCTCAACCCTCAGGCGGCCATCCTTGGCCACTGGCTGTGCTGATGGCGCCGCATCTCCAACCCTCCAAACCTCCACCGGCGGGTGATGGCGTTCGAGCGGGGAGGCATGCAGCCCGGCTGATGTCCCGGGATGGACACCAGCACTCCTTCAGCGCCACTTCCTTGATCTCTCTGGGATTCGTCAGCAGAGGGAACCCTGCCAGCCCGAGGCACGCACCTGGCTGCCTATCCAACGCGCTGGATGATTTCCCTCAGTACATTCCAGCATCCATCCATCACGCCGCGATGGCGGACACTGATGTCCAGGACCCGCTTCGGCCGGGCACGGCGCGCGTCAGGCCCGACCACGCCCCAGTGTGGTATCGCCCCGAGACCTCCCGCACAACGCGCAATCCTGTGGGTCAGGAGGCATGGACCGCTATCTGGAAGGCCAGGCGCTGGGCAACATGCGTTCGTCTCGTGCCGAGGCCGGTAGTACGGTCGAATCGACTCGGCCTGATCCCGAAGCCCTTCCTCGCCTACCTCGTGAGCTCAATCCTGGCCGTGGCACCGGCGGCTGTCCCGGCAAACCTGAGGTCGTAGCCATTAGGGACGTCCTTCCAATGGACCTTAGGCAGACCCACCCCGCCAGTGCATCGCCCGTCCTCCTGCTCCGCCCGAAGTATGCCTGCCACGGAGACCTAGGCAGATGACACCCGAGGCTTGTCCGGGTGACCAGAAGCTGGCCGCCGTGTGTTGAGGCGGAGCGGTGCGCGTCTGTTGCGGCAAGCCGGACGAAGTGCTATACTCCCATTCGAATCCAGATGCCGCTGGATGGTGGGGGGGCCCAATGGCTAGGTTTCTCGCCAAGGGCGGCAATCGCTTGCCGCCGTTCACGAGACCGCTCCGGTATCAACTGCTGGTCGCCGCCGTCATCCTAGTGCTTCCCGCACTGGGTACACCTCGCTCTCGCCCACCGACTCCGCCCAACGCCATCGCCTCCGATCAAGGCGTCTTACGGCCCAATCTGCAGCGCTCGGCTCAGCTTACCTCCCCTACCTCGACGCGCACTCCGTTTCCATCCTCCACGCCATTGGCGTGGGTCTATGACAACTTCGATGACTCCTGCATATCCAATGAAAGGTGGTACCCGCAGGAGATCCACCTGGGCGGCCGGGACCCAACCCCTGTCATACGGGGAGACTGCTTCGATTTCGGCCCCCCCGATAGGCTCAGACAGCTCACGGAGCTTAACTCGGGCCTCCACATTCCCCTTGTTGAAGATGCAAACGAGGGACTCATCAGCTATTGGCCCACGTGCGCCGCAAAGGAGATTCAACTCGTCATCCCTGCATACAAGTTCGCAGGCGTCTCCAATGCCTGGCTTGGTCTCGTCGTTCCGAATCCTACCGCGGGCCAGAAGCCAATCGGGGTTTGGGTTAGCTCGAGATTCGCTTCCAGTACCGCGGTCACCAAGATCATCACCACCCGCAATTGGGCGGGCTCCCAGACCAGTTCCACGGCACAAGATGTCACTTCCGAGCTTCCCGAGGGCCTTGAGGTCGTACTGGGCATCCGGTTCGAAGGCGACAAAGCCTACGTCTCCGTCGGGAACCTCCCTTCCAACGAACTGCCCCCCATCGAAGCCCTCGGTTTCCCGACGTACTTCGCCATTGTCTACTCTGTCGGCCCCGGATCAGAACTGTCGGCCGAAGTGGGCGAGATACGGGTCGTCCCGGTCGCGCAGACTTCGAAGTGCCGCCTGCCCGCCGTCACACCCGGTCCAGCGACCACCGAACCCCCCTCAACCACGCCCCCGCCTGAAGTCTCCTCATCCCCCACCGGGGAGACGCCTACGCCTGAGGCTCGAACCCCTACCCCTACTTCAATGCCCGTCCCTCAACCGCCTCAGCCGGATGGATGGATCGAGGTCCTCAAGCTCCTGGTCAATACCGTTACAGTCCTGCTGGCGTCACCGTTGCAGTGCGTCGTGTCGGCGACGATTGTGATCCTCCTCAGCCTCCTGGTATTCCTGGCCCCGAGAGAGGCAAGAAAGAGACAAGTCCAAGGAGGGAATGAATCCATGCCAAACGCAACACGCCCAAGTAGCCCCTGGGCATCGGGCTCCTTCTACCTTGTCGCGCTGGTGGTCATTTTCCTGAGCGTGGTTCTTGCTTTCAAGATGGTCCCCCCATGGGCGATTCCCCTCGTCATCATCGCGGTGGTCCTCCTCCTCACCATCATCGGCGCCTTTGTGCTCAAATCCATGCCCGGGTTTACAAATGAGAGCTTCCTGAAGCTCATGGCGATGGTCTACAGACAAGTACCTCTTATCCTTGGGCGCAAGGACAAGGACGATGGGAAGGGAGACGACCAGCCTGACACCTAGCAGCGCGCATGCGATTCCCCGCGTGCTGACTTGGCAGGTGTCCCCAACCTGCTCTCTGCTCGGCTGGCAGTCTCCCCCGACCGGGGATGGGCATTCTGCGTGCTCCTTAGCTTGCCAGGCCAGCCAAGCCCTTTCCGCGCCGCCCACCGGAGTGCTGCGAGTGCCATTGCACGGGTAGGTGGAGCCCCCAAGAAGTGGCCCGATTATGAGACATCGACGAACCCGAACGAAGACCCGATGCGGGGGACAGACGACCGAGTCTGCACTTGTGCTCCCTAGTGCTGGCGGGCTAATGTAGGCTGGCAACCCCGACAGCAAGTCCAAGGCACTGACGAGGGCATGAACTTTCCACGCGGTTCGGGTTCTGTCCATTGGTTTGCAGGGCGGGAATGTGGCAGGCTCATCCCGACCAAGCAAGGCCAACGGCTCGCTGTCTGGGTCAGAGGCTCGGAGGGTTTGGAGCACCCACTAGGCTGTCCTATACCGGATAGGTGTTGACACTTTGATGGCGCTGTCGCTTGTCACATCTGCCTCCCCGGATGAAGAAGATCTCCCCAGGTGTTCGGCCTCGGGTCCGGTATCCCTGGTGGGAACGGCGGTGGTTGTAGAAGTCGAGGTAGCGATCGAGGGCGGTCTGCAGAGCCGCTACGCTGGTGAAGAACCGCCGGCGAAACTCGATGCGCCAGAGCTCGCTGAGGATAGTGCCCTGGAGCCGCTCGACAAAGCCGTTGGTCCAGGCATGCCGCGGCTTGGTGCGGGTGTGGCGGATGCGTCTTTCGGCGCAGACCCTGTCGAAGGCTCCCCGGTATTCGTTGCCTTGATCGGTCAGGACGCGGCGGAGCGGCCAGCCGGCCGCCTGGTAAGTCGGCAAGACATGGCTCGTCAGGAAACGGGCGGCGGCCGCCGCCGAAAACTGCAAGCTCACCTGAGCCACGGCAAACGAGCAAGCTGCGTCGCAGGCGGTGTATTGCCAAACCTTCCCCACACCCTTCAGCTTGCCGATGTAGAACGTGTCCACACATACCAACTCCCCGGGCTTGCTCGCCTGGATGTGCGGCGCCTGGCGTCGCTGAGCAGCGGCCAACTGGCGTCGGGTGCGCTCGGTGAGCAGCCCCGCCGCCTGGGCGCTGTGGACCTCGAGCACCGCCAGGCGCTCCCAGCGCGTTTGCAGACCTCTCCGGCAAAGCAGGCGGTAAATCGTGCTGGGGGCGATGCGCAGGCCGCCATGTTCCGGACGGCGGAGCTGGTCGGCCAGCTGAACCGGGCCCCAGGTGGGCCAAGCCAGAGCCAAGGCGAGGATTGCCCGTTCGTCCTGCTGGCTGAGCAGCGGAGGACGTCCCCGACGTGGCCCCTGGTGGCGGGGATGCAACGCATCTGGCCCGTAAGCCAGGTACCGCTTGCGCCAGCGGTAGAACAGAGTGCGGGAGACACCGAATTCCCGGCACGCCCGCGTTACGTTGCGCAGCTCTTGCGCCCGCGCCATCACGCGCAGGCGAAACGCGTGTATGCTGTCTTCGAGGGTCATGGGCGCTCCTCCCCGTCTCCCCACAAGGGGGCTTTGTCCAACGGGAAGAATACGTCACATGACCCTCGATCACTGTCAACACCTTTACGGAACAGTACACACTAGGCTCTTGCCGGTGCGTGCCATTCAACCACGTCACTCGTACAGCTCGACTGTGAGTTCTCGATGCTCGCTGGTGTACCCCAACGAAGGAGGCAGGGACTGCATGCCCACCGTATCCACCAAGTTCAAGCCCCATGCGAACGGGTTCCAATTCGCGAACGTCTTCGACTTCTCATTCGACTTCGGCCTTCCTCTGGTTGGCTCCGTGGACCTGGGGGATCTTGCCTTCGGCCTGTGCGGCGGGATGTGCTTCGCCTCGCTTGACTACTTCCATTCCGGCAGGTCTATCCCTCAGGAATTGACTCCTCCCCTACAAAGCAGTGATCTCTACCTCTACCTCGTGCAGCGCCAGTTGGAGAGCCTGAGTCTCCCAGCAGGCGTACTAAGAGTGCTGGAGTGGATGGTCCTTTCGGACACCGAGGTTGGCCGGCGAACGGCCTCCAAGGAATTCCCGAAGCTGAGGCGCTGGCTGGGCCGCGGGCAGCCAGTCGTCCTGGCGCTCATTCGTCAAGGTGGTGCTTCAGATCCGACCCGGAACCATCAGGTGGTTGCTCGCGCGTATCACTACAACGAGACAACCAGGCGAGCCGACATCCGCCTGTACGATCCCAACCATCCCAACCAGGAACCATTCCTCAGGATCGATTGTTCAAGTCCGGCCACTGGCATCTCGGCTGCACAGTCCAGCGGGGAGCCGTTGCGGGGGTTCTTTCTCATGGACTACCGCCTTCACGCCCCTCCGCCATAGGCAGTCCTGTGGCAGCCCCGATCCTCCGGATTGGTCTTCCCACCACGCCGAAGCCTCGGGCAACCGCGACATGGTACTTGGCGGACGGCCCACCCCACCGGTGTTCCGCTCGGGGGCTGAATCCTCCGGGCGCTCCGGGCGGGCGAGTAGAGGCACCTGGAGGAGGGCCGTTCGGGGGCGGGGCGCGAGCCTCCGGTCAAGCGCTGGCTGTCGGAAAGAGGGTCTATGATCTGCCCCGTGTCGAGGCCAAGGGCGAGCCGAGTCCGTCCGCAGTGCCTGACGCCAGCGGCGGCATGCTACGGGTTTCGCAACGGCGGCGTCCCTTCTGATGGCCGGGGGCCTCCACCGACTGTCTTGGTGTGTTACGGATCCTTTGAACGTGAGGGTTTCATGCCAAGCATGCAGCCTTCGCGCCACCGGCATCTTCAGGATTATGGATGAGCCAGATCGTTCCGGCAAAAGGGGTGGGGCGGGCAGCCGCATTGCGGCGGATAGGACGCGCTCCCCGCCGGCTCCGGCTTCACATCTCCCGAGAGTCGGCCGACAATGGAGGTGGGTCCGACGCCTGACCCGAGGAGTCGTACAGGGGGTATGTCCATGATTCGCATCGCGTCCTACAACGTTGAGAACCTCTTTGCCCGGCCCAAGGCATTCGTCCCGCAGGATTGGTCCGAAGGCAAGCCAGTCCTGGATGCCTATCACAAGGTAAGCGCGCTCATTGCCAACAGCACCTACAGCCAGGCCGACAAGCACGAAATGCGCGAGCTGCTTGTCGAGCTCGACATCTACAGCACCAACGCGCAGGGAGCGATCCGCAGAAAGCGCTCGCCCAATCCGCGCTGGGCCTGGTTGCGGAAGAACCGGGGTGCGTTCGACAGCGAACCAGGAGACACGACCCAGGACGTCGAGATCACCGCAGATGGGCGCGGGGCTTGGATCGGGTGGGTGGAACTGGCCACGGCGCCCACCAATGAGATCGGGACCCGGATGACCGCGCGGGCTATTCAGGATGTCAACGCCGACATCCTCGCGGTCGTGGAGGCCGAGGATCGGCCGTCGCTCGTACGCTTCAATAAGGAATTGCTCAATGGGCTCTATGAACATGTGATGCTCGTCGACGGCAATGACGAGCGTGGGATCGATGTTGGGATCATGACGAGAGCCGGCTTCTCCATCAGGTCCATTCGCTCCAACGTCGATGCCAGGGATGGGATTGGCGTGATCTTCAGCCGAGACTGCCCCCAGTATGAGATCGAGACGCCGGCCGGGAACGTCATTCATGTCCTGGTGAATCATTTCAAGTCGCAGTCCGGGGGTGGGGGGGCCAAGCGGAAACGTCAGGCAGAAGAGGTGCGACGTATCGTCGATCGGCTGTTCGCTCAGGGACAGCACGTCATCGTGCTCGGTGATCTCAATGAAGGACCTGCGAGCGCGGGAAGCCCAGCGGAGAATCTTGCACCTCTCTTGGAGAACAACAGCCCGCTGTTGGACTGCTACTCGCTGCAGGGCTTTCAGGAGGGGCCAAGACCCGGCACCTACGACACCTGCAGCCTGAGAAACCGCTTCGACTACATCCTGCTGACGCAGAACCTGCTCCCGAGCTTCCTGGGCGGAGACCTCTTCCGTGAAGGACTTTGGGGCAGCCGGGCGACAAGACCTACGGCGTGGAGCACCTACCCGGAGATGACCCGGTCAGCCGAGCAGGCCTCAGACCACGCGGTGGTCTATGTGGATCTCAACCGGTAGAGGGCTATGTCCACCTGGACTGTACCGACCTAGCCTATTCCTAGGCCAATAGGCATGTAGCCCATGAGCAAGAAAGGCGCGCTTACCAAGGTCACGCGCAATGGCCAGATCACGCTGCCGGCGGCGATCCGCCGCGTCGCTGGGATCGAGGAGGGGGATCTGGTCGCCGTGACCCTCGAGGGCGACACGATCACCATCGTCCCGAAACGCCAGGTTGACAAGAGCCAGGGCTACTTCTGGACGGAGGCGTGGCAGGAGGCGGAACGGGAGGCGAGTGAGGATATCGCCCAGGGCCGTGTTCGCTCTTTCAATAACGTTGAGGCTCTCGTCGCTGCGCTTCAGGCCGGCGAAACCTGATGCAGCTTCTACTGACCCCTCGGTTCCAGCGAGCCTACGTAACGCTCACGCCTGAGGACCGGAAACAGGTCCAGAAGGCGCTTCGGCTGATGAGCAGCAGTCTTTGGCGCCCCGGTCTCCGGGTCAAACGGATCCGTGGCACCAAGGGCATAGGGGAACTCGCATTGAGCGCCGGCTGGATTCAGTTGCCGCGCGTAGTCTCCTACCCCGTTGGGGGTCTTGCTGGTGTACTCCGGAAGATCGGATTCGGCCATGAGTGCGAGCCCCGCGCTACCGGCGCCCTCCGGATCACGTTCCAAATAGAGTCTGATCCCATCATCCTCCGCAACGTAGCCCGACCCAACGAAGCCCTTCAAACCCCCGGCGCCCGCAGCACTCCGCCATCTCTGCCAGAGAGCTCCTAGAGTCTCACCCTCTGGCTGCCCCTGCAAGGTGGCCGTAGTGTGAACCTTGCACGAGAGTGGTGAACAAGGGTGAATAGTGCCAAACAGGCGAAAGGAGGACCTCCCATCTCCGTCTCCCTCCATAGTCACACAGCCGAGGAGACACCCGATATTCTGGACATCGAGGAAGTCGGACAACATTGTCTTGGAGGCCGCGGTTGCGGTGCAGGTGGACGCCGCGGTCAGCGGCGACAATGGCATGCTGGCGCTGAGCCTGTTCGAGGGGATCCCAGTTCTCTCGCCGTCGCCTCCCTTCGAATGCCTCACTCGCAGAGGCGCACATGGGTGCAGATCGGCGCCCAGGACTGGCCTCTTCTTGCACCGGACGAATGCAACTAGATTGCAGTTAAGTTGGAGCTATGCCTCTCGAGAGGGACTGGAGGCGAGGATCGAGACCGCCCATACGCCCGGCCATCGGGTGCCGCTCGTGGAGAAGGCTTGGTGCCAGGTCGGAGAGGGTAGGGGGATCGGTGACTCGGTTTGATGACGGCTACGAGACCGCCATCCATTTCCCGGGGAGCACCGGGCCGCCGGTTTCGCTTCGGGCGACGGTCGAGGCCTTTGAACAGACCCTACTGGAGCTCGATTCGGCAGTGCTCCGGCCGATCCCGACGGGGTTCCCCCAGCTTGACGCAAACATGGGAGGCGGCCTGCACGCGGAGGATCTGGTCCTGGTCGTAGGAAAACAGAATGTCGGCAAGACCCTCTTCGTGAGCCAGCTGGGCCGGAACATCGCCCGCTGGGCCGCCCAGTGCCGGAACCGGGTCGTCTGCGTGCTGATCTGCTACGAGCACTCGCCGATTCTCCTCCAGCGGCTACTGTGCTTGGAGTCCTGGCTGGCCGGAGGTAGTGAGGGAGGGGTGAGCCTGGCCGCGATCCGCGAGGCGTTGGCCGATCTAGCGGAGAAGAGCGTGCTGGAGGATGTCTCTTCACTCCTGCTAAAGCTCCCAAAGGCCGGCCTTCTTGGTTGGAGGGGAATGGAGAGGTATCTCGACACGCTCTATCTGTACCGGGGCGATCCGGTGTACACGTCACCGGAGGCGATCGACAAGATGGTGGTGGTGCTTCAGCGCCAGGGACTCCATCCGGTGGTGATCATCGACTACGCCCAGCGGGTCCCGCCTCCCCCGGAACTTGCCGCCCTGGGGCGAGAGCGACACATCGATTATGTGGTTCGCTCTCTCAAGGGACTTGCCCTGCGACGGGGCGTGCCGGTCGTGGCGGTCGGGGCGGTGGATGAGCAGGCGATACGCCGCCAGGGGCCGGTGCATATGGAGGATCTGTGGGGACTTGTGACGATGACATATGAGCCGGACGTCGGGTTGGTGGTAAGCAACGAACACCTTGAGCCTGCCGGGGAGGCAGGCCGAGCGCGTGCGGTCCGACTTGCTATCGAGAAGAACAGGCATGGCCCTTCGGAGGTCGAGTGGAGGCACCATCTGTATGGGGAACGGTTCTACCTTCAACCCGAAGGATCCCTTGTGAGGGTCAAGGAGAGCTCTCAGATGGAGCGTGTCAGCATTGGTGGTTCACCTTCTGGAGTCTAATATGGGCACACAACGCGTAGGTTCTCAAGCCCGTTGATGTGCAAGAAGTCGGAGTCTTCTGCATCTACGGTCTCACTACCTCTGTGCCAGGCGGGCCAGATGCTCGGCATCGGCTTCGTCTGCCTTGCGGGGGTTGCCGTAGATCAGACGCAGCTTGCGGGGGTTGGCCACCAGTACCTCATGCCGGAGCTGCTCGAGCAGCCGGCTGGCCCAACGCGAGTGGGTGCCGGCCTCCATGGCTACCCGGCAGGGTGGCAGGCTGGTGAACTTGCGCCGGAAGGCAGGTTTGGTAGTGGGGATGCGGGTTTCTTCGATGAGTTCGCCATTCTGATCCAGGATGAAGACGGAGATATTGTCAAATGTTGTGGATTGCATCTTCGAAGGTGGCGATCCTGGTGGGCAGGTCAACGGGTATGGGGACCTCCGTCATCTCAGGGTGAGCACCGGCC
>Ga0315274_10015258_pt1 | contig 10888 bp, 9 predicted proteins | sample YL17G02_20_MG_FD_203700 | JGI IMG/M metagenome (GOLD analysis project Ga0315274, IMG submission 203700) | Sediment microbial communities from Yellowstone Lake, YNP, Wyoming, USA - YL17G02_20 | ecosystem: Environmental > Aquatic > Freshwater > Lake > Sediment | place: USA: Wyoming | collected...
CCTGCTCGGCAAGGCTGTCGGCTCTCCCCCGCGCCATCCCGCCCGGCACGCCGAACCAGCCTCCCCTCTCCCTGTCGCCAGAACACTCACCAGATCATGGGCTTTCCGGCCGGGTTTCTAGCGATTATGTCGTGCTCTAACTGCCAAGGGAAAATGTCGTATTGGGCCAGGCCGTAGGTTTAGACCAGGCCGTGGGTCAAGGGGCTGGGTCGTTGTGTGTGCGGGCGGTGCGCGGCAGACTCTGTGGCTATGAACCACGAGCACTTTGCAGTTACAGAGCGGCAGATGAAACGCTGGGAGTTGCTGAGGAAGGTGACGGAAAAGAAGCTGACGTTGGCGGCGGTGACCCCCGCCCTGGGCATAAGCTATCGCCAGGCCCAGCGGCTGAAGGCGAAGGCTGCGGCGCAGGGAGTGCGCGGGCTGAGCCATGGCAATGCCGGCCTCGCAGACTACGTCCCCTCCGACCCGCGGAACTTCCCTGATGTGCCCGACACCTTCTGGGCCTACAAGCACATCGAGTACTGTGTCGAGAATGGCGTGGTGAACGGCTACGGGGATGGCTACTACTACCCCGACATCATCGTCACGCGGGACCAGATGGCGGTGTATATCGCGAGGGCGTTCGAGCTGCTGTAGAGCAGGTATCTCTCCGCCAGAGTCGAACAAACTTATATACCCGCCGGCCGTTTCCGTTCGGGACGGGGCAGGAGGTGGACCTGCTGCCCTGCGACCTAGAGGAGAACTAGCATGAAGCATCTGCCGTGTTGTGTGGGTGCCATGCTGTACGGCCTAGTGGTGACTCTTGGCTGTCTCAGCGCAGCGCCGGGGGAGGCCGCGCCAGGCTTGCGAGCTGTGTGGGCGGTGGACGACGGGGAGAAGGTCTTCCAGGATGACCTGGATCATCCGCTCAAGTCGGGCGGGGCGGGAAACTCGGTCTGGGACGGGACTACGGTCCACCTGTTTGCGGCGCGCAACGAGATCGTCGCCTTCCAGTTGATCCTCGAGGCCGACGCCGCTGGCGCCTCGCAGGTGGACGTACATGTTTCCGACCTCGTGAATGGAGCGGCCTCCATTCGCGGCAGCCATCCCTTGCCCGCGCCGAACGACTACCTGGGAGTGGGGGTGGAGCTGTTCACTGAGCACTACCTCAACATCACCACTCCTTCCTGGAACAGCCCCTGCGGCGGGTTCTACTGGACCGGGGAGGCGAACCCCCATATCACTGGCAAGATCCCGGACGCGCTGGTACCCTTCTCGGCCCTTCCTGGCAAGGGCGGCACGCCCTTCGCCATCGGGGCGAACCTCAACCAGGGAGTGTGGGCTGACATCTACGTGCCTCGGGATGGCGCCCCAGGCACCTACTCCGGCACTATCACCGTGTCGGTGCAGGGCAGCCCCGTGGCAGCGATCCCACTCGAGGTGGAGGTGTTCGACATCACCCTCCCGGACGAGAACCATTACAAGTCCATGGTGTTCTACAGTCGCGGGAGTATCCTCGAGCGCCACAACACCGACTACTGCACCCCGGAGATGTGGGAGATGGTGCTGAACTACCATCGCATGGCCCACCGACACCGGCTCGAGCTGATCGGGTGCGGCGACTGGACGGAAACGGAGCCGCTGAAGGGAACGCTCACCGGCGAAGCATTCACCGCCGCGCACAACTACGACGGTCCCGGCGAAGGGGTGGGGAATTCACTCTTTGCCGTTAACACCTACGGCGTCCAGTTCCCAGATGACGAAGCCAGCTACCGGACCGAGTCGGACAGCTGGGTGAACTGGTTCACTGCCAATGCCCCGGCGGACATCGAGTACTTCCTTTATCTGTGCGATGAGCCGGGCCCTGACATGTACCCGTGGATCCAGGAGCGAGCAAGCTGGATCCACAACAACCCCGGGCCTGGGCACAACCTCCCGGTGTTCATGACCCGGGCGCCGATCGACTCCCTGGTCGGCTCCATTGACATCTGGTGCTGTCAGGCGCCGTCCTACTACCCGGAGGACGTCGCCGCCGCCCAGGCGAGAGGTGAACGCGTCTGGCTCTATGCCGGGAACCGTCCGAAAACGCCGGCCGATGCTACAGATGAGTACGGCATCGCCTTCCGGCTCAAGCCCTGGATCGCCTACTACTGCGGGATTGCGCGCTGGTTCACCTGGGAGAGCACCCACTACTACAACAACCGGAACGAGATAGACCCTGATGGACGAAAGAATGTGTGGGTGAACCCGATCACCTTCTCCGAGGATATGGGAGGCGGCGTTCCCTGCCCGGCGGGCACGGGCAACGGCGACGGGGTGCTCTTCTACCCCGGTCAGGACGCGCTCTTCCCGGAAGAGGATCGCGACTATCCCGGGCCGGTCAGCTCCATCCGCATGAAGATGTATCGCCGCGGGGCTCAGGACTATGAGTACATGTGGCTGGCGGCGCAAGCGGGCCACGGCGCCGACGTGCAGTCACTCCTGGACGGCGCGCTGCCCCACGTCATGTGGGACGCCGTAAGCGTTCCTGATTGGTCCAACACGAATGCCGACTACGAGGCGATCCGACGGCAACTGGCGGAGCTGGTCGCGACCGATCACACAGTGACCGTCAGCGCGCAAGCGGAGCCGGCCGTGGTGGCATCGGCCGGCACGACGAGACTCACGTCCACAGCGATAGACAGCCACGCTCACGGCATCGCGAGCTGGTCCTGGATCGATGGCGCGGCCGGCGGCAGCTTCTCGCCCTCCGCCTTGGTCCAGAACCCCACCTACACTGCCTCTGCTAACACTACCGCCAACAACCGGACCGTCACCCTCACCGCGACCGCCACCTGTGACGGGCCGACGCCACTCACCAGCAGCGGCTCCACCACCCTCACCGTGCAGGGCGTCGCGCCCAGCGGTCTCACTGCAACAGCCGTATCGGCCACCCAGATCAACCTGGCCTGGAGGGACAACACCACGGGTGAGACGGGGTTCAAGATCGAGCGCAAGACCGGGGCCTCGGGGACCTATATCCAGATCGGCACGGTGGCGGCGAATGTGGTGAGCTACGCCAGCACCGGCCTGACGCCCAACACCCTCTACTACTACCGGGTGCGGGCCTACGCAACCGGGAACTCCGCCTATTCCAACGAAGCCAGCGCCACCACCCTCATCGTCAATGCGCCCAGCAGTCTCACCGCGACAGCCGTATCCGCCGTCCAGATCAACCTGGCGTGGACGGATAACTCCTCCAATGAGACTGGCTTCAAGATCGAGCGCAAGACGGGCGCCTCGGGCACCTATGCCCAGATCGCCACGGTGGCGGCGAATGTGGTCACCTACCAGAACACCGGCCTGACGGGCAATACCCTCTACTACTACCGGGTGCGCTCCTACACCGCAGCCGGCAACTCCCCCTACACCAACGAGGCCAGCGCCACCACCCCCATTGTCAACGCTCCCACCGCACTCACTGCAACAACCATATCGATCAGCCAGATCAACCTGGCTTGGACGGATAACTCCACCAATGAGACCGGCTTCAAGATCGAGCGCAAGACGGGCGCCTCGGGGAGCTACACCCAGGTCGGCGCCATGCCGGCCAATGTCGCCAGCTACCAGAACACCGGCCTGACAGCCAACACTCTCTACTACTACCGGGTGCGCGCCTACACCGCAGCGGGCAACTCCCCCTACAGCAACGAAGCCAGCGCCACCACCTTCATCGTCAACCCTCCCACCACGCTCACGGCAACGGTCGCATCGACCAGCCAGATCAACCTGGCGTGGAGGGATAACGCCAGCAACGAAACCGGGTTCAAGATCGAGCGCAAGACAGGCGCCACGGGCACCTATGCCCAGATCGCCACGGTGGCGGCGAATGTGGTGAGCTACCAAAACACCGGCCTGACGGCCAATACCCTCTACTACTACCGGGTGCGCGCGTATAATGCGACGGGCAACTCCCCCTACACCAACGAAGCCAGCGGCACCACATTCCTCGTGAACCCTCCCAGCACGCTCACGGCAACCGTCACATCCACCAGCCAGATCAAGCTGACCTGGCGGGACAATGCCACCAACGAGACCGGCTTCAAGATCGAGCGCAAGACCGGGGCGACGGGGACCTATGCCCAGATCGCGACGGTGGGGGCGAATGTCGTCACCTACACCAATAGCGGCCTCGCCGCCAACACCAAATACTACTACCGGGTGCGGGCCTACAATGCCACCGGCAATTCGCCCTACTCCAATGAAGTCTACGGCACTACGTTCCTGATAAACCCTCCCAGCACGCTCGCGGCAACGGCTCTCTCGCGGAGCCAGATCAAGCTGACCTGGAGGGACAATGCGACCAATGAGAGCGGATTCAAGATCGAGCGCAAGACAGGCGCCACGGGTACCTATGCCCAGATCGCTACGGTGGGGGCGAATGTGGTGACCTACACCAACAGCGGGTTGGCGGCCAACACCACCTACTACTACCGGGTGCGCGCCTATAACGGCAGCGGCAATTCACCCTACTCCAACGAAGCGAACGCCAAGACGCCGTCATAGCGCTATCCGGCGTCGGAGGTGATGGGCGGCCAGATATCTCGGCGCTGCCGCCCGATGTCCTGGGGATCGGTGCCCGATCATGGGGAGGAAGCCAGAAAGGCCGCCGGGCGCCCTGGTCCTACCAGCCAGAGGCTGGCAAGCCTCCACCCCGCTCCCGAGCGCGGCGCTGAAGCCGACGTGGAGCGCCATTCGGGGGCAGTTTGAGCGAGCAGGCCGCGGATGGCAGGATTCCGCTCCGGGTTCGGTGTGGCACGACGCTCAGCCCTCAGGCCGCATCGCGATCAGCGCCCGCTCCAACTCAGCCACCGCCTCGTCCCACTTCTCCGCAGGCACGTAGTCGCGCACGATGATGGCGAGCGCCCGCGCTTGTTCCTCGCTGATCTGAGGCTGCGGCGCCTCGGGAGCCGACTGGCCCGCCTCCAGCCGCTCGAGGCGCTGGCCCTCGGTGACCGCCTCCAGGAACTTCTTCAGATGAGGGATGAGATCGATCAGCTTCATGGCGTCAAGCTTGTGACTCTCGATCTCCTGGAGGATGCGCAGCAGGCCTCTGCGCCCTACGGCCCGCGCCGCACGCGCTTCCTCCCTCATCAACTGGCGCTGGCGGATCTCTTCCTGCTGCTGGGCCACCCGCGCCTTGAGTTCCCGGTCCAGCTCCTGGTCGCGGGCGAGCGCCGCCAGCTCGTCATCCCAGGCAACGGCACGCTCGTGCCAGCGATGTCGGCTGGACCAGGCGCGGAAGTAGCCATGCGCCAGACCGGCCTGCTTTTCGCCTGCTTTGCGCCTGTTGCCCGGACGGTTCCAGTACTGCTCCCAGGCCCCCTGGACCGTCCTGTCCGGCCCCAGGCGCCGGAATAGCTCGAAGGCCTGATAGGCGCTGTCCGTCTCGCCTGGCTGGCGGTCCCAGGGATGCTCAGCCATCAAGCTTCACCGCTTCCGCCTGAGCGAACTCTTCGAATCTGGCAAGGATCACGTCACAGTAACGCGCATCGAGATCGAAGCCATAGCATCTCCGGCCGGTGCGCTCGGCGGCGACGATGGCGGTGCCTGATCCGAGGAATGGATCGACCACCAGCTGTCCCAGTTCGGTGGCGTTGGTAATGGAGCGCTCTATCAATGCAAGGGGCTTCATGGTGGGGTGCAGATCATTTACCACTGGCTTGTCATGCTCCCACACGGTGCGCTCATTGGTAGGTCCGTGCCAGCGGGGGGCCTGGCCCCGCTTGAACGCGTAAAAGCAGGGCTCGTACCAGTGTTTATATTGTGCGAAGAGCGCGCCGGCGCCGTTGTTCTTCACCCACACCAGCAGATTGCGTTCCTGCCAGCCGCACTCGCTCATGCAGTCCAGCACATCGCGCAGATGTGAGCTGGCGAACCACAGGTAGAGCGGGGCTTTATCATCGGAATGCTGGTGGGCGAGGCTCAGGCTGCCGAGAAGCAGCGCCCGGTACTCGTCATCGGTGAGATCATCCCAGTAGGCGTCGCCTTCTTGTCCCTTGGCCCCTCGGCGCTTGGCCCCGATGCGTTCCTCCTGCGCGGCTCTTCCGCCGAGGTAATTGATTGCATAGGGCGGGTCGGTGATGATGGCATGGGCAACTTCGCCCTGCATGAGGCGGGCCCAGTTCGTCGGGTCCGTGCTGTCGCCACACATGAGCCGATGGCGACCAAGCTGCCAAAGCTCGCCGGGCTGCACGCGCGTCGGGCCCTGCTGCTGCTCCGCCTCCGCCATCGCCTGATCGGCGTCGAAGGTCTCCTCGCGACCGCTCTTCTCGTCCGCCTCCAGGCGCAGCAGCAACTCATGGAGATCATCCTGCTCCCAGCCTGCCGCGTTGAGTTGATCCTGTGCCTCCAGGTCGCGCAGTAGCTGAGCCAGCGCGGCTTCATCATCCTCCGCCAGATCGGACGCCCTATTGTCGAGGACGACGAACGCATCGGGATAGGGGCCATCATAGACGTGGCAAGCGATGCTCTCCCATCCCTCCAGCTTCGCCGCCTCGATCAGACCGTGGCCGGCGAGAATGGTGCCATCGGGTGTGATCACCACCGGCTTCTGCTGGCCGTGCACGCGCAGGCTCTCCCGCAGGATGGCGAGTTGATGCTCGGGGTGGCGGCGGTAGTTGCGAGGATGCGGAAGCAGATCGCTGATGGTGCGCTTCTCGATGGTGAGGTGGAAGTCCGTACTCGCGACTCCTTCTCCCGTTTCGGTCTGCTGTGATGTCATGTCAGTCACTCCTCTCTCAAATCTGCGACTTGGCTACCAGGCAGAGCCGATGCTGCTGCCGCGCGATCCTGGGCGGCGCACCGCAGCGCCAGCCCGGCGCTCACCATCACATCGGTGCACTTCGGCCGGGAGGGGATGGAGGAGGGACGCTCCCCCTCCGGGTAGGAGAGCCATTCATAGGCGCAGCGATAGAGGTCGACGTACCGGTAGCCGGCGGAGATGTCATCCTCCCACTTCGGGCCCCGCGCCGCGAGCAGCTCATCCAGCACTGGCCGCAGCGCCTTCACCGCCGCCCGGTACGAGTGCACGTCCGCCCGGACCGCACAGTCCAATGCTCTCAGTAGGGCGCCGCGCAGCGGCTCGGCGGCCGGTGCAAGGCGCATCCCCCGGACGTGCTCTCCGATCAGCTGGGGGCCGATAAGATCAGCCTCCGCCACGGCGCCGGCTCCCTCGCGCCCGACCAGCGCCAGCATCAGGCAAACCCACTCCTTCACGCCAGGAAGCGCGCTGCCCCGCCGGCGCACCAGCTCGCGCACCTCCAGGCCCAGTGCCGCGATCTCGCGGTGTAGGTCACTGCGCACTGGAGCCCTCCGCGATCATGTCGAGCGCCGCCTCGAGCGCGCCCTGCTTCGCCTGCCATTCGCGGAGGCGGGAAAGCGAGAACTTGATGTTCCCCTCCGGCCATTGCTCGTCCGGCGGCACGGGCCAGCTATCCACGATCAGCGCTTCCGCGTCGGGCAGCGTGTGTTGGGCGACCTCCTGCTGCCACTGCTTCTCCGACACGGCGCTGCGGCCCCGCTGGAGCGGGTCTTCCCCCTGTTCTCGCCGCCCGGCCTGCCAGAAGCGCCACAGCCACACATCCTCGACCGCACAGACCAAGGCCTGCCCGGCCCACGCCAGCACCTCCCAGCGGGTGAGCTTGGCCACCGCTGAGCGCACGTGCTCAGCCGGATCGACCGTGCTGAAGGAAGGGATCGAGTAGAGATCCCGCGCCGCCCACAGGTGCCGCCATTTGGGGGCCCGCGCCCCCAGCAGTGCGACCAGCGCCTCCCTGAGCGCCTGTGAATCGCGCCGGTAGGCGGGGAAGTCCCCTTTGCCTATCGCCCGGAACGCGGTAACCACACATGCTCTCAGCGCCTCGGCCCCAGGTGCGATCTGCAGCTCGCCCACTGCCTCCCCGATCGCCCCCCGCCCCTTGGAGTCCACCGCCTTCGCCACCTCGTACCCGCGGTCAGCACCGAACACCACCACGATGAAGTTGACCAGTGTGTCCAGGTCGGGCAACCCCGCGCCGCGGCTGCGCACGAGCTCGTGCACCTCGGTGGCCAGCGCCGCGACCTCCTCCTCGATCCTAGCCCTGGTTCGCATCCCCCGTCTCCTTCACCACCTTCAGGTCGGCCTTGATCGCTTCGATCTGGGCCTGCAACTCGCCCAATGCGAATGTCTCCAGCAACTTGGCACAGCCGTTGACAGTGGAGTCACAGCGGGGCCGGTCCAGCTTGCCGTCGAGCATCAACTGCAGTGCCTGGCGCGCGGTCTCTTTGCACTCCTGGGGAGTGCCCAGTTTCACCACCAGGCCCGTGGGTTTGAGGGAGGCCAGCCGCGCCAGTCCACCGGCGCGCCTAGCATCGGCCATGATCCTCTTCGCCTCTGCCTGCTGGCTGTGGAACAGGCAAAACGGCTGGCCCGGCATCGGCAGCGCCCGACATCGCTGGCCGCTTGCAGTCAAGGCCGCGCAGGTCGTGCTGCTGGACGTGTTGGGTGCGCTTGCTTCAGGCATCTGTTCAGTCATGCGCTCTCACCCCTGTTCGCTTGACGACGGCCTCTGCGCCTGAGAGGAACCGTCGCACAGTACGGCCGCGCGAGATTCGTCGCGACACGGCTGCTTGCGCGGTGATGGAAAGTCGCCCTCACACACCGGAAACTGCCCCTTTGACCGCCTTCCCGCGGGTATCACCATGCTGGTTTGCTCGCCCCGCCCCGCCGCCTGTCTCCCGGCCAAAGACAAAGCCGGCCCCTGGGTCCAGACTCGAGGTGGCCTACCTCTATCTCGACTCAGACGCCGGCTGTCGACCGCCAGCTCTTCCCCCACACCCACCGGGGCCAGGGGCCTACTTGTCTACCAGCACTATACCACGGATCGTGCATTCAAACAAGAGTTTGGTCCACCATCCCGGGTTCCTCAGAATGAACGGCGTCGCCGCTCACACCGGGAACTGAAATGCCCTCGCTACATACACGGCCATGTGGTCGGGGGTCGCGGTAGTTTCGCTGCGCGTGGTAACTGGCACGCGACAGGCTAGAGGCAATGGTAACACAATCTCCCAGCTCCGTGCAGCACGTCAGTGCAGGTTCGAGCGCAGCTGCTTCCACCGCAGCGCTTCTGCGCTGGATCACCTTGCTGCCAGGCGTCCTGTTCGTTTCATCGTTCTTCGGATTCCTTGCGGGTGCGATGGCGGCCTCCCTGCTCGGGCGGCCTATGCCCGCGCTGACCGAGTTTCTCATCCCCGCCGCCGGGGGATGGACTGGGGCACTCTTCGCCTATCACTGGGCGCCCAGCCACAAGTGGTCTGCCGCTCGCGCAGCCGGACTGCTGCTGGGGTCGTTGCTCTGGCTGATGAGCCTTGGCTGGACCGGCCCCTGGCCTCACAAGCTTCTCTCATGTTCGCTCGCTCTTGCGGTCGCGGCCGCACCTTGGGCCTGCCAGCGAGTCACGGCTGGACGTGCAGATCGACTAGACCAAGCCTGCAGCAAGGAACCGGGGAGCGGCCTTGTGCCCGGACCCGTGGCTCCCCAACCGACTGCTGCTGAGGGCACAACCGCAAGTGCCCTGCAGACAATCCGTATGCCTTCTTCGGGATCGGATGCGCTTCGGTGGGCGGCGCTGCTGCCGGCCGCTGCAGTTGTCTACTTCAGTGTCCTTACCCTCGCATTCGCCCCGGCGTTCACGACCATACCCTCCGAGAGCGCACAGAATGAGCGGACGTGGCTAACCATTGCCGTCTCCTATGTGATCGCGGGCTGGGTCACACTTCTCTCCAGCGCCTGGATAGCTCCCGCGCGCAAACGCTCGGTAGTGTACGCCGGCTACCTGGTATTCCTGTTGGTCTCCTTGCCCCTATCCGGCCGGATGCTCGTCGCCCGCGGAGTCGATACGACCGTCACGATGCTGGGCCTCTGGGGAATTGTGGTGGTGGCTGTCGCTCCCATCTTCCGGGTCGTCCAGCGCGTCTGGGGCGCGCCAGCACACTCACCTTCCAGCACTGGTAGCCGCTGATAGCGGAGCGCTCCCATCACCCCCAGACTACCGGCAAGATCGAGCGGATGCACCGCACCATGAAGGACGAGGTGACGCTGATCGTGCACACCAGTCCGGATGAACTGCGGGCGGCGATCGGCCGCTTCGTGGACTACTACAACAGCCAGCGCTACCATGAGGCGCTGGGCAACGTCACCCCCGATGATGTCTGGTACGGCCGCAGGGACCAGCTTCTCGCCCGGCGAAAGGCGCTGCAGATGCGCACCTTCGTCGCCCGCCGGGAGCACTACCGTAAGGTGGTCGGACCGTGCAAAGATACAAGGGCAGGAACCGCGGAGGCGCAGCTTCCCTCACTCCCCTGCTCGCACAACGACTCTCCAGGCGTGCAAGGAGGCACAGATGGGACTGTTACGTCTGCACGTTGCTTGCTTTGCCCTGCTGATCACAGCCTGCATGGTTGGCGGGGTGCAGGCCGATGAGATCCACCGTGCGGTGATGACGGGGGATAACGCCCGCGTAGAAGAGCTGCTGAAGGGTGATCCCAAGCTTGTGAACGCAAAGGACAGCGAGCAGTGGGCGCCGCTCCACCTGGCCGTTCTGTTTAACCGTACGGAAACAGTCAAGCTCCTGCTGTCCATGGGCGCGGACCCCAACGTACAAGACAACGAGGGTTGGACTGCGCTGCATACGGCAGCATGGACAGGTCACGCGGACATGGCCAGGCTCCTACTGGAGAGAAGAGCGGAGGTTGACGCGAGGAGCAAGTCGGGGTGGACCCCCCTGCACCTCGCCGCATCCGCGACCAAGACAGAGCTAGAAACCCGGCCGGAAAGCCCATGATCTGGTGAGTGTTCTGGCGACAGGGAGAGGGGAGGCTGGTTCGGCGT
>Ga0315274_10015259_pt1 | contig 10887 bp, 8 predicted proteins | sample YL17G02_20_MG_FD_203700 | JGI IMG/M metagenome (GOLD analysis project Ga0315274, IMG submission 203700) | Sediment microbial communities from Yellowstone Lake, YNP, Wyoming, USA - YL17G02_20 | ecosystem: Environmental > Aquatic > Freshwater > Lake > Sediment | place: USA: Wyoming | collected...
AAAAACCTCGCTTAAACATTACCCCACCACTCGCCCCCCCCCCCCCCCCCCCTCACATCAAAAACACAGCCTCGACCTCGATGGTCCTGCTCAACAAGGCGGCCCTCTCCTCCTTCGGCTTCGGCGCCCCGACGGCCCTCCTCCTCTTCCAGTGCACAATATGCACGATCGCAGCCGCCTGCGTCGGCCTCTCGGGCCTGTCGCGCCTGGAGAGGCCGTCGTGGAGGCTGCTCAGGCAGTGGGCGCCCGTCAACGTGCTGTTTGTGGGGATGGTCTGGTCCTCGGTCTTCGCGCTGCGCGACCTGGGCGTGCCCATGGTCACCGTCCTCAAGAACCTCACCAACCTGTTCACGCTCTGCGGCGACTACATGCTGTTCGGGCGGGTCTACGGCCGCGGCGTCTGGGCTACCCTGGCGCTCATGGCGCTCTCGGCCGTGTGCGGCGCCGCCACCGACCTGGGCTTCTCGGCGGCGGGGTACGCCTGGCAGATCGCAAACTGCGCGTTCACGTCGGCTTACTCCCTCGCTCTGAGGTTGATGATGGAGAGGGGGGGCGAAGCGGTGTGGAGGCTGGCCCGAGGGGGAAGTACCGGGAGCGGAGGAGGGAGCGACGCTTATTCCGCCTCTGCGGCGGCGGCGGCGGCGCTCGCAGTCGGGGGAAGCGCGGGCGAGAAGGCGGGGCTGCTCGCGCACCCGCACCCCCGACCGACGGCGGGAGTCGCCTCCTCTTCCGCCTCCCCCGCCACCGCCGCCGCCGCCGCCCCGCGCCGCCTCAACGAGCTCTCGATGGTCTTCTACAACAACGCGCTCTCGCTCCCGCTGATCGCTGTGCTCGCGTGGGCCCGGGGAGACCTCGGCCGCGCGTCGAGCGAGCCGGCGCTTGGCGACCCGCGGTTCCTCGCCGCGGCGGGGGCCTCCGCGGCGCTGGCCTTTGGCATCTCGTTCACCTCGCTCTGGTTCCTGTCCACGACCACGGCGACGACCTTCTCGCTGGTCGGCAGCCTCAACAAAGTGCCCGTTGCTGCTGTGGGGCTCGTCGCGTTTGGTGTGCCCGCGACGGCGCAGAACGTCGCGGCGATATGCACGGGCCTGGTGGCGAGCGCAGTCTTCGTCTGGGCCAAGCAGGGGGACTCCGGGATCAGCGGCAGCAAAGGCAGCAGCAGCAACGGCAGCAGCAGCAACGGTGGAGGGAGCGGCGAGATCGGGGTGGAGATCGGAGGAGTGAGGGGCACGATAGGGACGTCGGTAGGCGGCAACGGAGGAAACGCCGTGCCTTCCGCGACGGGGACGGACGCTCTCTCGCCTCCCGGCTCGGGCTCCAAGGCCCTTCGGCGATAGCGCAGAGAGAGAGAGGAGAGGGAGAGGAAGAGAGAGAGAGAGAGAGAGAGCTCTTGTCTCAGAGAGAGAGCTCTTGTCTCTTCCCTTCTCCGCTCTCTTCTTTCTTGAACAACACATCAAATTCTTCCCCTCTTTTTCTATTCTTTCAGCGAGAGGGGAAAAAACACCTCCGTAGTCCTCTGTTAAAAAAAATCAGTAAGAACGAATCACTCGGAAAGGGGCAAAGGCAATAGTTACATTGGTTCAAGAAGCGGATGAAGCGGCGGGGCATTTCGTTTTGGTTTCTGGTGTTTTCTGTTTTCCCTTGAAAAAGGGACCGAAGGGTGGAGGGGAAAAAAATTGATTCTCTCAAGCGGCACGCGCCTTGCTGGGAGAGCGAGGTGCAGCAGCTCCAGCTCCAGAGTCGCCGCCACCGCCGAAGCCCTGATACCGGCTGCTTCCTCCTCCTCGGGAGGAGCTCCTGCCGCCGCCGCCGAAAAAGGCCTTGTACGCGGCCGAGGCCGCGGCGGCGACGCACGCCGCGACGCCCAAAAGCGTCAGCCAAGAGAAGCCAGCGCCGCCGCCGCCCAGGGAGGAGGAAGAAGCCGCGGCGGCTGCTTCCCGCCGGGCGGAAGTCGAGGAGGCCTCCTCGCTGCCCGTCGAGACCTTCTTCGCGGTCTTGGCATTTCCCGCTCGTCGCCCCAGAACGGAAGAAGAGATCGAAGAATCGACGGAGCCGGTCACCGAGGCCGAAGAGGCGTCGCCGCCGTCGCCGTTGCCGTTGTCGTCGTCGTCACTTTTGTTCGTCTTGCCTTCGCCGCCCTTGGCGCTCGCTTCCTTCTTATGCGCCGGCTGTCCCGAGCCCGCCTGCGCGTGCTCGGGCCGGGAAGGCTGCTGCTGCTGCTGCTGCTGCTTTTTTTCGACGACAGAGCCCGGGACGACGACGGAGGAGGACGAAGAAGCAGAAGAAGAAGAAGAAGAAGAAGAAGAAGAAGAGGAAGAAGCGCCCTTGTCGCCGCTCGCTCCCCCGCCCCCGGACCGCAGCGCCAGGTCCTGCTTCGTCAGCGGCGACCTCGGCTCCGGCTGCTGCTCCTGCGCGGCCTCGTGGCTCGCCGACGAGGCCGTGGGGTGCCTCGCGAGGTGGTCGGCGAGCACGAAGAGCGACGCGACCCAGCGCGAGACGGCCGCCTCGAAGGCCTCCTTGGAGGCCGGCGCAAAGTCCCTCGGGCAGCGCGGCGAGGGCTGCCTCTTGGGGATCGGGGGAGGGGGCTGGCCGGCAGTGGTGGTGGCGTCGCTGCTGCCGCTGCTGCTGCTGCTGCTGCTCCCTCCGAGAGACGGGGGCGGGTGCCCTCCCGCGGCGGCGATCATCTCAGCGGAAGAAGAAGAAGAAGAAGAAGAGAGCGAGGCGCCCACGCTCTTGGACATCGCCGCGAGCGTCGCCGCGTCGGTCAGCACCTGCTTCGCCCGCTCCTTCTCGGCCTTGGCCCTCCCCGACGCCGCCTTCTCCCGCGCCGCCTTCGCCGCCGCGGCCTCGCGGGCCTCGGCTGCTCTCTGCACCGAGGCCACCGACCCGAACGCGCCCCCTACGCCGGCGCGAGCCGAGTCCCCGGGCAGCCTCGGGTCGTCGTCGCTCTCGGCCAGCAGCTTGCCGTCGGCGAGGCCCTCGAGGTCCTCGAGCTTCTCCGCCGTCCCCTGCTGCTGGAGCAGGGAGCGGCGGGGCCCCAGCGAGGCCGGGAGCCGCCGCTGCCTCGAGCCGGAGGCGGCGGAGGAGGAGACGCCGGGGGCCGGCAGGGGGGCCCGGTAGAGCCACCACGCGAGTGCGAGCGTGCCCCCGTCGCCGCCGCCGTCTGCGCCGCCGCCGCCGACGACGACCTCCCTGCCCTCTCCCCCGCCGCCGCGCCCGGCGGCCGCGACCGCCGCCGCGGCCGCCGACGTCGCGCGCGATCCCGTCTTCGAGGCGAGCCCCTCGGAGCCGGAATCGGAATCGGAGGGGGAGGCCCCGGGAGGCGGGATGACCCGGGCGCCGGTCAGCGAGGAGAGCTTCTCGAGGAGCTCGGCGACGTCCGGGGAGGCCGCGGCCGCGCCGCCGCCGCCGCCGCGCTCGACGCGCACGCCAAAGTCCCCGCCGGACCGCAGCGAGACCACAGCCTGTGGGCGCGTGGTCGCGACGATGTGGGCGAGGACGCGCGCCTCGGCCGCAGGGAGCGGGGCGGAGGCCGCCGCGGCGGCAGAGGAAGACGAGGACGAAGTGCTGCTGCCGCTCCCCCCGTTGCCGCCGCCGCCACCGTCGCCGCCGTTGCTGCCGCTGCTCAAACACGCGTCCCCGGACCCGCCGCCGCGCTCCGCGGCCTTCCTTCCCAGCATGTTCGCCACCGGCACGACCTTGAACGCCACCTTCGAGAGGAGCGCCTCGCCCCACTCGCTGTAGCCGCCGCTGGCCCAGCCCGCGCGCCAGGCCAGCTTGAGCGCTGACTGGAGCGGGGCCCACTCCGCGACGTCGCCATCAACGAGGGACGGGGTCTCGGCCGCGGGGGGGGGGGGGACGCCGGAGAGCAGTGAGGTGAGCCAGAGGGCGACCTCGGGCCCGAGCGCCTCCCTGCCGACCTCGCCCGCGATGAGCAGGATGACCTCCTTGCCCGAGGTTTTGTCTCCGCCGGGGGAGGAGGAGCTGCTGCTGCCGCCGCCGCTCGCGAAGTCCGTGATGGTGACCAGGGGCAGGGAGACGTCGGACTCGGGGTCCGGGATCTCCTCGTAGCTTTTTTTTTGTTTCGTTGGGGAAAGGTGGAGGGGGGGGGGGGGGAAGAGAGGAGAAGAAGGGAGAAGAAGAGGTCAGCGACGTTTTTCAAACGGTCGATGCGAGAGGAGCCTGGAACATTTTCCCTTCTTCCACCCTTCTCTCTCTCTCTCTCTCTCTCGAATTCACATCCGTCTTACCGGACCCTATGTGGCGCCTTGAGCGCCGTCTTCTTGTAGAAATCGAGCACGGCGTCGGTGCGGTGGTAGAGCGAGTCCCAAGGCAGAGGAGAAGAGGAGGACGAAGAAGAAGGCGGGGCATTGGAGGAGGCGCGATCGCCGCTCGCTCGCTCGCCTGCGCCTGCGCCTTTCCCGGCTCCCGCTCCTCCCCCGTTCTGCTGCGCTCGAGCCGCAGGGCCCGAGAGGAGCAGAAGCACCGCGAGGAGTAGGGCTGGACCTCGACGCCGCATCCTGAAAGGGAAGGGAAGCGCCGCGTGAAAGTGCGTGCTCTTCTCTCTCCGCTCTTCAGGTGCTTCCCTAAGGAAAGGGAAAAAAAGGCAGAAAAATGACAAGCCCTCCATTCGCACACGTTGTTCGACTCCTCTGAGCGAAAAGACAAAAAACAAAGAAAGGCTTTTTCTTTTCCAAAGCCCTCCAAGAATGCTCCGCCGAGGCCTCGCGACGCTCGGCGGGCGCGTGCTCGCCGCGACCTGCAGCGAGACGTCGGCGGCGCTGGCGTCCGCGTCGAGCTCAGGCGGCGCGGGCTCCTTTGCTGCTGCTTCTTCGGCGGCGGCGATTCGCGGCGCCGCCGTCGCTTCCTCCTCTTCGAGCAGCTTATCGTTCTGGCGCGGTGAGTGGTCGATGCGCTTCCTCTGTTCTCGACTCGGACGTCTGTACTGCACAGCTCTCTTGCGCCTGGCGTCACTGGAATGAGACGAAAGGAGCTTGTTCGAGGGCGGAATCGGCCTTGAAAGGATCGTTTTTCCCTCTCCGCCGCCATCGTCTTTTTTCTTTACCGACGCCGATGCCTCCTTTTCCTGTTCCTCTTCTCTCATCTTTTCCACCTCTCTCTCACGCCCTCCCTCTTCCTCTTCCTCTTCGAATTCAACCGCTCCGCCCCCATCAGGCTACGCATCCGACATCTCCCTGCCGCGAGAGCCCATCACCCCCTCGGGAATGGTCGCCGACGCCGACGGGATGCTCCCGACGACGCGCGCGCTCAGGAACCCGACGGCCGACATTACGTGCGTTTTTTACGGAACCGTTATTTTTTGGACCTACGCTCCCTTTTCTTTCTTCGTTGTTCGCACGGGAGTGGAGGAGAGATGCGGATCCATGTCCTTGCGCGAAATGGAGGAGAAGAGATGACGACCACGACGCGAAAATGAGCGCGATTCGGTCTCTTTTTTTCCCTTGTTCCTCTCGTCGTCGTCGCCCTCGATCGTTTTCTTTTTCCTCCTCTCTCACCCTCGACCCTCTCTCGACCTCCCTCTCAAAAAAAAAAAACTCCAATCAACACATAGCTACGACACGCACTCCCACGAGCAGTTCACCCCGGGCGACGAGTCCAAGCGCGCCTTCACCTACTTCGTCCTCACGGGCGGACGCTTCATCTACGCCTCGGCCCTGCGCCTCGCCGTCCTCAAGTTCGTGCTCTCGATGACGGCGACAGCCGACGTGCTGGCCATGGCCTCGCTCGAGGTCGACCTCGCCAAGATCGCGCCGGGCCAGACCATCACCGTCAAGTGGCGCGGCAAGCCCGTGTTCGTGCGCCGGCGCACCGACGAGGACGTCGAGGCGGCGCGCGCGGTGCCGCTGAGCACGCTGCGCGACCCGCAGCCCGACGAGGCGCGCGTTGTCGACCCGGAGTGGCTCGTGCTGGTCGGCGTCTGCACGCACCTGGGCTGCGTCCCGCTGCCGGGGGCCGGGGACTATGGGGGCTGGTTCTGCCCCTGCCACGGCTCGCACTACGACACGAGCGGGAGGATCCGCAAGGGCCCCGCGCCCACGAACCTCGAGGTGCCCGAGTACAAGTTCCTCGACGAGAAGACGCTGCTGGTCGGGTAGAGAGACGGGGAGGTGGCTTTTTCTTCTTCTCCCTCTTGCTGCTGCGCTATGCAGCGTTTTTCTCCGCTCGTGGGCGGGAAGGGGAGGGGGAGAGACCGCGACGGCGGTCGGAGGGGCTTTTGAGAGACAGAGAGTCCCTTTTGGTGTCTTCCATGTTTCTTGTGTTCGTCTTCTCTTCTGTTCCTCACGGCGCTCTTACAGAGAAGGAGAGAAAGATAGGGATAGAGAGCTTTTGTGAATCGTATAGAGAGTTCGTTTGTTGTTTTTTCAATTTGAAAACACAATTTCCCTTTTGCTAGGCAACAAAAAAAATCAAAACAAGAAGAACGGGGGAAGGAGAAGAAGAGGAAGAAGAAGAAGAAGAAGAAGAGGAAGAAGAAGAAGAGTGGGAGGCAAAAGAAGAGCACAAGGGGGAAAAAGAAAAACAGCGACGACGCGACCTTCCTCTCCACTTCTCGTTTCTCCTCGAACGAGTTTCCGCGCTTATCGCACGCGCTCTTTTCTGCATCAGCCGCGCGCACCAGCTTCAGAAGCATACGACTGCCTCACGTCCCGCAGGCGAGGCACAGAGACCTCTGCAAACCCGGGCGGTGGAAGAAACTGAGAAGCAGCGATAATGATTGCTCGAAGACGAGAGGCAAGATGGCCTTCCGTTGGCTTCCTTCTCGCAGCGCTGCTCTTTCTCCTCTGCTCGTTGCGCGCTCCGACGCCGGCTACCGCGCAGCAAACGATCTACGCCGGTGGATCCAACGGGGTGTCGGTCGACTCCCCCGTCGAGAGGCCCCGGGCGAGCTCTACAACGGCGTCGCCGCTCGGGCCATCTACGCCTTCGACGCCTCCGACCGCGACGAGCTCTCCTCGCCGCTCCACCCCGGCCCCGAAGGACGAAGACGTCGTCGTCGTGGTTCCCAACCGAGATGGCAGCGCGACGATCCTCAGGGGCGTCACGACGCCCCCCGGGCTCCCTGGAGGAGCAAACCTGGGGAGCAGCAGCAGCAGCAAGCCTTCGGAGGTCGCAGCGGCGGCCGAGAGAGCTACATTTGAGGCCCACGACGCCGGGGCCCGCAAGAGGAACGCCGCCGCGGCCGCCGCGGCCCCCTCGACCGACGCCGCGACGGCGGCCGCCGCCAAGGACGCGGCCAAAGCTCCCCCCGGGGTCGTCCTGGCCGCGCCAGCGAAGCAGCAAGTAGGAAGCACGGCCGCGGACGAAAAGGCGGCGCCGGCTTCGGCAGCAACGACTGCATCCTCGGGAGTCAACCCCTCCGCCGTCGCCGCCGCCGTCTCCATCGTCACCATCGCGCTCGTCGCGGGGGCGGTACTGGCCGCCGTCGTCGCCGTCAAGAGGCGCAGGCAGAGGGCGTTCAAGCCGTTCGAGGCAGAGATGGGCTCGATCCCGTCGCAGCCGCTGCCGACGCCGGGAGGGGCGGGAGCGGCATTTCAGCAGCAGCAGCAGCACGCTGCTCATTCGCCATCGCAGCCTGGCAACGGCATCAGGGTCTCCCCCGCTCGATAAAGAGAGAAGGAGGCGCCCTTTCTTACATCACCACTGTTAGTTCCATTGTTAAAAAAAATGAAAACAAATCAAGAACCTTGTCTCGCTCTCTCTCTTTTTTCTCTTTCAGAAATCGAGAGTCAGCCTCACGCCTCCCTTGCCATCCCCCGGCAGCCTCGGCCACTGCGTCCCCGGAGGCAGGAGCACCTCGGAAAAGGCAGCAGAAGAGGAGCCGTCGCTTCCAGAAAACACCACGTCGACGTCGCGGAGGTCGACGACGCCCGAGGCGCCGACCGGCCGCGCCTCGGCCGGCGCCGCCGTCGCTGCGGCCGAGTAGGCCTGCCCTCCCCTCGGAGGCTGGTTGAGGAACGCCGAGTCCGGGACGACCAGCGAGTTCCCCCCCGCGAGCGCAGCCTCCCAGGCCGCGGCCGGAACGTGCGCGACGAGCCGGTACCGCCTGCCCAGCAGCGCCGCCGCGGCGGCGACGCGGCCCGCGGCCAGTGCGTCCCTGACGGCCGACGACGAGACGACGTCGCCACCGCAGTCGCCGACTCCGTCGACGTCCTTCGTGAACGACCGCACGAGCCCCACGACGCGCACTTCGGCCGCGACGCCGCCGCCGCCGCCGCGCCGCTCGCCACAGAGCCGCGTCAGCAGCGCCGTGTCGCCCCTCGCGTCGCGGCCGAAGCGGTGCCCCTCGCCGACGACAACGCCGCGCGCGCCGAGCCCGGTCGTCAGCGCCTCGACGAACTCCTCGGGCCCCATCGAGCGCACCGCGGCGAAGGGGATGATGCGCTGCCTGGGAGCGACGCCGCCGCAGGCCGGGGCCCAGCTGCCGAGCACGCGGGCGCGGTCGCAGGGGGCCACCAAGGGGCGGCGCGGCACCCAGCCGAGGACCTCGGCCATCCCCGAAAAGGACAGGAGCCAGGGCTGGACTGGAGGGGGAGGGCTGCTGCCGGTATCGGTTCCCTCTCGTCCTCCCGGGGGCGGCTTCATCTGCGCCGCTGCGGCGGCGAGCGAGCGGTGGCCGCGGTGCATGGCGTCGAACTTCCCCAGGGCGACGACCGGGAAGGAATCGGAGGTCGAGGTCGAGGGTTCGGCGGCGGAACTCGACGACGACGACGAAGACGCAAGCGGCGAGCGCCAGTCGATTTCGCCGCACTCCTCGAGGAGCTGCGGCGAGCCGAGGCCGCAGGCCGGAGGAGGGTTCGATGCATGGCAGGAGACGGCACGATGTCGCCGTTGACGCGCCGCTAGCGGCAGGGTGACCCGAGGGCCCCTCGAGAGGAGCGACGGAGCGGGCATCTGCAGAGGAGAATCGAAGAAAAAATAGTCGTGGCTTGCTGTTTTGCTTCGAAGGCAGAAATCCCGACGCCGCCGCTCGCTCGCTCGCCCTCGACCCAATCGAAACCTCCAGCTCGAGCTAGCGATCGCGCCAGGCCCTCCAAGCACCCGAACCTGCACCTGACGCCGATCGTTTATCGTTCTTCTCCAACTTCTCGAAGGAAACAAACCAAGAAGCTCAAGAGCAGTGAGGAAACAAAGCGAGGGGGAGCCGGACAGAGAGGCAGCATTCACGGCATCGTTTCCAAGAGTTTCGACGACGTCGCCTCCAGCGACTTGTTAAAAAAACAGATGCCCTCGGCCACCTCTGGGGCTCGTCGCCTCCTCGTCGCCGTCGACGCCTCGACGATCGCCCCCGACGCTCGCCGCTCGTCGACGCTGGCCCTGGCCGCGGCTCTCGCCGCCCCCGGGGACGAGATCCACCTGCTCTCCGTCCTCCCGCCACGGGGCGGGAGGAGCGCGACGGCCCCCCCGGCACCGCCGCTCTCTTCGCTGCTCCTCCCGTCCCCGGGGCTCTCGACCGCCGCCGCCGCGGAGGCCGTCGTCGAGGCCAGGCTTCGAGCCGGCAAAGAGGACCGGATCGCGGCCTCGGCGTGGCTCTGCTCGAGCCGCGCGGCGCTCGTCGGAGAGTTTGGCGTCGAGCTGGAGAGGATCGCGCTGCACCTTCTGAATCCTTCTTTGCCTACTTCTTCTTCTTCAAGCGCCTCCACAGCCGCGGCCATCGTCGCCTACGCCCACGCCAAGCACGCCGATGTGGTCGTACTCGGCGCGAGGGGGATGGGAGCGCTGGCGCGAGCCCTCGGGGGCGTCGTCGGCCTTGGCTCGGTCTCGGACGCCGTCGTCTCCGGTCTGCACTCTGGAGCCGTCGCCGTCGTGCGCCGAGGGGAGAGGCCCCTGCTGGTCAGCGCCGCGTCCTCTGCCGCGTCCTCGGTCCCAGCGCTGGTCAGGATCGTCGTGGCCGTCGACGGGTCGCCGGCCTCGGGCGCGGCGCTGCTGTTCGCCTGCCGCTGGGCCTCCGGCGGCGGCGCGCTGGCGGGGAGAGCGACGCTCCTTTTGGTCTCGGCGCCGCAAATCCCGCCTTTCCCCGCGGTCTTCGACGACAGCCCGAGCTCCGCCGTCGCCGCCTCGTACGGAGCCGAGAGGTGGGAGGAAGAGAAAGTAGCGGCAGCGACGTCGGCGAAGGTCGCCGTCGAGGAGGCGGCGGCGACGGCTGTGGCTCACGGCGTCGAGCGCTCCTCGATCGAGACCGCGGCCCTCGACGGTAGCGCGAAAGGTGGGGTTGTCCTTCCCGTCGTCGAGGCCCTGAACGAGTTCGCAGAGGCGGTTGGGGCGCACGTCGTCGTGGCCGGGAGTAGGGGCCTCGGGGCTTGGAGGGCGGCCGCGCTCGCGCTTGTCGGGCTCGGGTCTGTGAGTTCGGGTTTGCTGCATTCGTCCAAAGTGCCCGTGGTGGTGGTGAAGAGCGCCCAGGAGGAGGAGGTCGTCTGCCTCGACAACGACGACAAGGTCCGGGACTCGTAGTTGTTGGTGTCGAGGGAGGAGTCGGGTCCCTCCTCCTGCTCCTCCGTCCCTCCCGCCGGGAGGAAGAGGAGCGGGGAGCAGGTGGCGAATAAAAAAGAGGGGAACGTTTTTTTTTTTCCAGAGAGAGAGAGAGGCACAGAAAAAAAGCAAAACAAAAACTGGTCTCTTTTTGTTTTTACTCCTTGTTTGTAATCACAATCACACTCCCTCCTTCTCTCTCTCCAAGGTCCTCAAGGTATCTCTCCCCCGTGCCGTCGTGCGGTATCTGATATAAATAAAACGGGGGGGAAAACAAACGCGCATCTATCCTCTCTCTTTTTAGAACCCAAAAACGAAAACAAAAAGGAACCCCTTTTTTTGTAACTCTTTCTCTCAAACGCTCTTTTCCCCCTCTTTCTCTCTCTCCCCTCTTCCTCT
>Ga0315274_10015260_pt1 | contig 10887 bp, 9 predicted proteins | sample YL17G02_20_MG_FD_203700 | JGI IMG/M metagenome (GOLD analysis project Ga0315274, IMG submission 203700) | Sediment microbial communities from Yellowstone Lake, YNP, Wyoming, USA - YL17G02_20 | ecosystem: Environmental > Aquatic > Freshwater > Lake > Sediment | place: USA: Wyoming | collected...
CGTTTCCCTTGGCACGCCCGAAAAGGCGGTGGGTCCGGGCTACATGCTCACCAGGCCCCTGCTCTGCCCGGGGGGCAGGCTCCACGTCAACGCCCGAACCAGGAAGGACGGGCTGATCCGCGTCGCTGTGCGCGACGGAGACGGCGTGCGTGACGGCTGCTGGCTGGAGGGATGGAACTTCGAGGACGGCCAGCCCTTCAGCGGCGACTCAATTGACGCCCTGGTCCAGTGGAAGGGCAAGAAGAGCTTCAACGCGCTCAAGCGTCAGGCCGTCAGGCTGCACTTCTGGCTGCAGGACGCGGAGCTGTTCTCGTTCTGGTTCGAGTAGACCGGCCTGGGCGTCGTCGTCCTCGTCCTCGTCGCTTGCCCTCCGTAGCTTAAGCGAAGGAGGGTCGTCCTCCTCATCCTCGAAGCGCTTTTTCCCGTGCGCCGATTACGAGAACGAGAACCGTTCGCTGCGCTCACTGAGAACGAGGGTCCTCCTTTTCTCCGCAAACATCAACGAGGGAGCAGATCGCTGGAAAGAATGCTTCCGATGCGCTCGAGCTTCCCCCGGATGTCAATCAGGAGCTTATCCGCGGGCCAGTCCTTGAAGCGCCCCTCGTATCTGCCGCCCCCTGCGGGGGCTGGATTCCTCTTCTCCGCCAACCACGGGCTGACGCCCGTGGCCACATGCTGTCGCCCTTCGGGCTTAGGCGGAGATGCTGAGCGCACTCTCGCCGAATACCTCATCGCTCCTTGTGCATGCAATGGAACCACGATGGCGCCGTACGCCGCCCACGAAGTCTACCCGCGTCTGGCGGGCGCGCGAAGGAAAAAAGTTCTTCGTGTGCTTCGTGGTGTACTGTGGTATCAGGCCGGGACCGTCTCGTACTGCGGCTTCTGCATCATCACGTCCAGGTAGTCGTCGGCTGTGGCGACGGATCGCTGTCGGGTGCCGTCCGGACGCGGGCGGCTCAACCGGATCATCTCGTACGGGGGATCAACCCAGTACCGTTCCACCTGATCCACATTCTTCAGGCACCGTCGCGCCCCTTCCTGGATCATGCGGCGGGCCATGGTCGGCGCAGCATGGATGGCCGGAACGTTCAAGTCAATGGCCTCATCCACAGTCATGCCTTTGCTGGAGCCGCGGCTCTGGCCTTCGATCACGGCAACGCCTACGATGGAGGGCACGAACTCTCGAGCCTGTTCGCAGGCGGCAGCGTCTCCGCTGATCATCACCGTGGGCACGTCGAAGTACGCGGCCATCAGCATGTACAGCTCAATCTCGCCCACCGAGCGGCCGTTGAGCGTCCAGTCGTCGCGGTCGAAGCTTCCCGAGTGGCACAGATGGCCGCCGTCCGTGTTCGCTCGCGCGTGCTGCCCGATCATGATGGCGGCGTCAAAGGAGCGGTCCAGGCCGATGGGCCACCATTTCCCCCTGCCGGTGAGCATGCGCGCTTTGGAGTGAAGCAGCGAGACATTGAGCCCTCCAGGTCCGTGACCGTCATGAACCAGCACCTCGCTCGCACCGGCCTCCAACAGGCCGTCAACGGCCGCATTGACCTCGAGCGTGGCCAGCTCGCGAGCGTGCTCGTAGTACCGGCCGCCCTCGCGGCGCCCATACTTGTTATCAGGTCCCGGCAAGCAGTACTCAGGCAGTGTCACGACGCCGGCGACGCATTCCATGTCCGTCATGATATGTATCTTCAAAGTTCCCTCTCCTATTGTGCAAGGCAAGAGATTGTAGCCAGCGGAAGCCGGCGAATCCAATGGGTGAAAACCGAAACGGTGCTTTGCGGCCGAAGTTCGACAGCAGTCCGAAGCTCGCGTCTGACGGCAACGGAGTTTTGACAAACCGCTGCCTCAGGCGTAGACTCACGCCGCAGTCTACTTGCCAGGAGTTTGCGTGCTCGGAGAGCGAGAGGAGAACAGATGGACCATAGTGATGCGTCGTTTGAGATGATCGTCACGCGCAGCAAAGTCAGCCTGAGCCCGTCTTGCGGGAGCATTATTACGCTGGGGGATGGGCGGCTGTTGTGGGTGTGGGGTCAGGGACACGCGGAGGGCCTCCCCGTGATGCACAATTTGTCCAGCGACGGGGGGCGGACCTGGACCGATCCCGCGCCTTTGAGGCTGAAGAACGGCGCGGAGTTCAGGGGCGTCATCTCCCCCTCCTTGATCAGGCTCTCGGACGGCCGCCTTGGCATGGCGCTGACGAGTTCTATCGCGAAGGGCGACCACTACCTCGACAGGTTTTCGGCGCAGACGTTCCACGTCTCGCCCGACGAGGGCCAGACCTGGTCGGAGGGGGTGCCCGTCAATCAGCACATCCGCCACGCCCACGGCGAGTCGCTTGCCGTGGACTGCCTGATTAGACTTTCGGACGGCCGTCTTGTGCTGCCCTGCACGAAGGAGGTCGGCCCGACGCCGACGCCGGAGAACCCCAAGCTCTGTCGGCTGCTCGGCGAGGGGTTCACCAATCCGTTCGCCTACAATATGGGGCTCGCGTTCACCTACTACTCCGATGACGAGGGGCAGACCTGGGAGCGAAGCCGCAATGAAGCAGTCGTCGCCATCGACCGGGGACTGAGCGGTCTCTCCGGGATGGTGGAGCCGCAGGTGGCCGAGCTGGCTGACGGGCGGCTTCTCATGCTGGGGCGCACCAGCCTCGGCCAGGTCTTCCGCTCATACTCGCTGGACCGGGGCGAGTCCTGGCTGGAGGCTGAGCCCACCGGGCTCCCCAACCGTGGCCCCATCTGCATGGAGCGCATACCAGACTCGGACGACCTGCTGGCCATCTGCAATCAAGTCTCCCCATGGGAGGGTTTGATAGGCGTCTACCGGCATCGGCTCACCTGCGCTGTCAGCCAGGACGGCGGGCACAGCTGGGGACATCGAAAGAACCTGGAGTCGCTCGACGACGTCTCCTGCATCGAGACTCCGCCCGTGCAGCTCTACGTCGCCGGCCCGATCTGTCAGCCGCTCGACCGCGTGCGATACCACAGGGCGCCCGCCCCGCTCAGGATGGACCATCCGTACTGCGCGTTCCACGAGGGGGACGTCATCATCGTTTATGGGTGCGGCGCCCTCGGCCTCCGCGCGGTGGTCGAGAAGACCTACGGCATGAACTACGAAGAGTTGGGCGCACGGTTCGGTTTCGAGCCGCACCCAAGCAACCCCAACAAGCTTCTCGGCACGAACAAGCTGCGCATCGAGCCCATCCAGTGGCTCTACGAGTGAGGAGCCGGTCTCACTCGAGATACAGTGGATATACGGGCAGTTGAAGGGCGCAACGCGGCTCACGCGGCGCTTTGTTAGAGGCTCTTTAGCACCTCAGCCACCGCGAGCACGTTCTCCCACTTCGCAGCCGGCGATATCTCCTCGTTGCCGAGGACAAAGCGCGGGTCATCGCGCATCGGCTCGATGGCATTCCGCAGCTCCCGCACCACTCGATCAAGCGGATCGCGCGCGAAGCTGGCAGCATCGAATCCGCCGATGATTACCTTGTCCGCGCCGAGCGCATCGCGTACCGCTCGCGCCGTGCAATCGCCGGTCGGCGGGGGCGTAACCGCCTCGATGCCGTCAATGTCCAGATCCCGCATGTGCGACAGTATGGCCTTGAGGTGACCACACATGTGCGGCACAAAGCGATGGCCGCGGCTGTGGATGAGTTCCGCGTAGTCCTGAAGATGCGGCTTGCAGATGCGTTCGAAGGTCTCCGGACTGCAAAGCATGCTCGAGGTGTCCTCAAAAGGACGGACAATGTCAATCACGGGCGCGTCGAGCAGCATGCGGCAGTATTCCAGGTTCTTCTGGTGCATGGCATCCGCAAGGTGAAGGAAGGCCTTGCGATGGTCGAAGAGCTGGTACATGGTTGCCTCGATGCCGACGTAATTCATGATGCAGTCCATGTAAGGCGTCGCAGGCACCGCCAGCGCAACTATGCCGTAGTCGAGCACGGGCTCAAGCGCGGCCTGGAACGCCTGCGCGTCGGTCGTGAACCTCCTGCCCACGTAGTAATGCTCGAAGGCCTCGTAGTCCTGCGGTCCTTTGATGAGAAACTCGTGGCAGAAATGCGTGCACGCGTTCTCGTCCCACACCCGCCGGCTCTGGAGGACACCGTGCGGCGTGGTGATGCGCTCGACAATCGCACCGTCAGTCTTGACAACCTCCCTGTGCACGTCGGGCGCCATTTCCTCGCGGACGAACGGGCCGGACAGGAAAGACGCGGCGCCGATCTCCAGTGCGAGGCGCACCCACGGGCTCATGCCGCCCGCATCCAGGCCCAGCGCTGCCACCTGACGCTGCGCAAAGCCACCGTTTATCTCCGGCAGCCACGGGATACGATCCGTCTTCTCTCCCCGCAACGCCGCCAGCACGTGTTCCCTGTGAGTCATCTGCTCAGCCCCAACGGATCCATTCGCGCACCTGATGCGTTCCGATCGCTGCTGTCACACCGCCTGTGCATGCCCCCGGATTGTACTCTATGCGTTCCCACGTGCAACTCCTGGGTGTGATCCTTCCATAGGGTTCACTCTGCCGCCGTCGGATGCGGGGGCATAAGACAGCGGCGAAGAGTGCCGGCGAGTAAAATGCACTTGACATTCAGTCTGCTATAGGTTACACTATGTCACATTAATATTACATTAGCCAGGAGGTAGGTGCTATGCTTCCAGAGCAGAAGCGCGCGTGGTTTGTCGTCGTGATCATTGTCATAGCCCTGGCTGGCGTGGCAGCGGTTGTTCCATTCGCCGGAGTGCGCGCATGGCCGGCGGTTGGCCTGTTCAGCCTGGTCGGGCTGGCTCCGTTTCTCTTCCGGCCCAAGCTCAAGCCAGGCGAGGTGGCCAGCGATGAGCGCGACCAGAAGATTCTCCTGGGCGCGACGTTAGGAGGGTTTGCCGCGTCCCACACATGGTTTGTTCTGGCGTGCATGGCCCCCTGGTTTTTCTGCGTGTTCCGGGGGGAGAAGGCGATCTCCATACAGGTATTGCCTGTCATTGTGATCAGCGATATCGTCGTCTGGCTCCTAACCCGGGCCGTCTCCACTCTCGTTCTCTACCGCCGGGAGGGAGCCAATGGCGCGCACTGAGATCAAGAACGAGATCCGGCGGCTGCGTTTTGACCGCGACGAAATGACGCAGGAAGAACTGGCTCGGCGGGCCAAGTGCACACGGCAAACAATCATCGCCATAGAGGCGGGCAAATATGCACCCTCCTTGGAGCTGGCATTCCGCATTGCGCGGGCATTCGGTAAACACATCGAGGAGGTCTTCCACAGTTGAATCGTACTCGTTCTCGTCGTCGTCCCGCCACAGGCGGGCAAGTCTCGTCCTCGAATCACGCACCGAGGGACGACGTCCATTCCCCGAACCAAATGAGATCCTGGCCTTCATAACGGCGGATTGACTTGACGACGGAATCATCGTGCACCAGCTCGACAGTGGCGCCCTTCGCGGCCTTGGCCGGACCACTGAGTTGAGCCGGGAACCCGGAGCCGAGTCTCGGCTCACCATCGCCGACGCCTGCTGTCACACAACAAGACGCATGGCAAGGTCCGCCAATCGTAAGCCTCGGTGTCCAATGGTTTATGGATACCGCCGTAGCCCTTCTTACCACGGAAGTAGGCTGAGAACCCATTTTTCTAAGTCCCGGCGCAGGCCGCGCACGTCTTATAGTGTGAGAGGCCCCGGCCCGATTGGCGGGGCGTTGGCCGACGACCAAGCAGGAGGAGCATGGAGAAGGCAAACAACAGCCGGTTTCTTGGCGCCCTCGGATTCCTGGGGTTTCTCGGCTTTCTCGGTTTCATGGCGAGCGGGGGCACATGTCATATACTGTGAGCAGGCCGGAAGGTCCTCGCCCGATGGGGAGAGTCTCGATGGACGGCATCAGCGAATCGGCCCTGCCCGAGGGAGCGTTCGAGCACGACCGCTCCAGAGAAGCTTTCGAGGCGCTGGTCGAGGCATACCAGGACAGGCTTGTCCGGTATGCCTTCAGGCGTCTCGGGGACATCCACGATGCCGAGGACGTGGTGCAGGACGTCTTCGTCCGGGTCTTCCGGGACTGGGCAGGAGGCGGCAGGATCCGCCGCATCGGCCCCTACCTGTACCGCGTCGCCGCCAATGCCTGCACGGATCTGTTGCGCAAGCGCATGCGCAAGCGCAGGCATACCGGGGCCGCCGAGGACGTGATCGACGTACAGGAGATGCCCGCCGCCGGGCCGGACGCGGCCGAGCTGGCGGCTGCGGCTGACGAGCTGCAGCGAATCGGGGCACTCCTTGCGCGCCTTCCGGAGCGGCAGGCGGAGGTCGTTCGCCTCCGCTGTCTTGACGGCCTCTGCTTCGCCGAGATCGCCGAGGTCGTCGGCTGCCGGCTGTCCACGGCGAAATCACGCTTCCGGTACGGGCTCCGGAAGCTCCGTTGGTTCCTCACCGGGCAATCGGAGGTGCAACGATGAACTGCCGACACTTCAGCAGACACATGGTCGAACTGCTCGATGCGGGCCCCGGCCGGGAGGAGCTGTCTCGACACGCGATGTCTTGTCCGCGGTGCTCGCAGGAGTATGAGGCGGCCCGGCAGACAGTCGCCCTCCTGACGCCGTCCCACACGTTCGGAGCATCAGCTTACCTCAAGGAGAGAATCATGAGCGAGATCACGAAGAGAGAGATTGCTGTAGCCAGGCCGGCGCCCCGCGGGCGTGCGGCCGCGAGGCGTTGGAGGCCCGTTCTGGTGGCCGGGGCCGTGGCCGCTCTGGTCCTGGTGGCATGGATCGGGGATCGGCTCGCAGGCCACAGGGGCGGACCGGGCATCGGCGAGAGGGGCGCGGCGTTCCGCCTCCTGTCCCAGGCGCAGGCGGCGGAAGAGAGCCTGTTCCCCGCCAGGGGGGTCATTCACATCGTCAACCAAGTCGAGGTCATGCGGGTCTCAGACGCAACCATGGCCCGGGCGCGCTGGCTGCCTCTCTGCTCGCTAGGCGCATCGGGGAAGCTGGGAATCCACCAGCTCTCGCTCTCGGCCGCGCCCGGGGAGGAGTACACCGTGACCGACGAGGCCTGGTACGACGGTGCCACCGGCCGCTTCGCGCGCGTTCTGGGGACTGGGGGGAAGACTGTCTTCGCCAACGCCTACGACGGCGAAGCGGTATACTCCCTCCAGGACGCTGGCGGCGTCCAGAGGGAGCCCGTGGGCTCCGGCTTCACCGCACCCGCCAGTCCGGCTGAGTTCCTTGGGATTGCTGCCGGTCTCATAAACCAAATCCAAGCGGGCAGCAGTGACCTGGTCGAGGCGGCTGGCGAGGGGACGCTCGCGGACGGCTCCCCCGTCACAATCCTCAAGGCCGGTCTGTCCGATCCGGAGGGCAAGGTTACTGCGTGGTTGTTGTTCAGAATCCGCCACGATGACAACACCATCGCCGAGATGGAGTTCGTCGTCGGGGACGAGTCTCAACTGCTCGTCCGACGTGTGTTGACAGAGATCGTCCCTGCCCCCCGCGTGCCCTGGAATCTGGAAGGCGTAAGGGGCGGCGCGGCAAAGGACGTCGCCGTCCGGCCGGACATGGTTCGGAGCGACGTTTCCGTCCAGCACATGGTCGATACGGCGGATTTCGAGACGTACGTGTTCTCGACCGCTCCCGCGTGGGCGCTCAAGCAGACGATCGTCGACGTGCTCGACGTGGCGAGCCCCCCGCAGAGGATGTTCGTCATCGCCTGCCGCGCCTCGGACGGCCGGCACGTCGTCCTCGTCCAGTCGCCCTCGTACAACCGGATGCTCGGCCCGCTGGTCAAAACGGGCCGTTTGGTCTACGAGTCGCCGAACGGCTTCAAGGTCTGGAGCGGGCCGCGCGACCAGTGGCTGGCCGACATCCTGCTGAAGAGCGCCCGCGCGTGGATCAAGGATCCGTCGGCGCCCGATCGGACCGGCTACGCGCTCGAATCGCCCGGCGGCACGTTCCCGTGCCTGGCGGTCAATGGGGCGATTACCCAGGAAGAACTCCATAGCCTGGTTGACGGCCTCGTGCCAGCGAGGACTCAAATTGGCAGATGAGTGGTTGCACACGGAGGCGGCCGTGTCGGTTTCCGATGCGGCCGCTTCTCCATTCTGGCAGCAAGGTTAGCCGCGCTGGAGCCTCTATGGGATAGGCCGTGGCTCTTCGGGGCGCTGATGGCCGCTCTTGGGCTGGAGTGGACGTGATCGTGTTCATGGCAGTCTGTGCTGAGCATCCATCCGGTTGACAACGCTGCGCGCGTACGCTATGACACTCGCCGAAAGGCGCCCAGCCGCGCAGCGGAGGAAACGTTATGGCAGAGACGGTGAGATTCGGTGTGTCGTTGGACATGGACCTGCTGGACGGGTTTGACAAGCTCATCAGGAAGATGGGCTACGAGAACCGCTCCGAGGCCATCCGGGACCTGATACGCGAGAAGCTCATCCAGGAGGAATGGCAGGCGCCGGCCGGCGAGACGTTCGGCATCGCCTTTCTCGTCTACGACCACGAGGCCCTGTCCCTGGACAGGCGACTGACCGACACGCAGCACGACCACATCGCCCACATCGTCTCCACCCTTCACGTGCACATTGACGAGAGCAACTGCGTCGAGGTCGTCATGCTCAAGGGACCCGGCAAGACGATACGGGCCATCGGCGAGAAACTGGTCAGCATGCGCGGGATCAAGTACGGCAAGCTGACCATGGGGACGACGGGCCAGCAGGTCCGCTGAGCGCGAGCTGCACCGTAATTACAGATCTTCGGAAGAACAACCCAACACCACGCTATGGTCAAGACACCCTCACCCTCCCCTCTCCCACCGGGAGAGGGAAAGGGAGAGGGAACTGGCATTCCTTTCTCGGAAGATCAACGGGGGATTGAGATGGACTTCCTGAGCGAGCTGGATCGGCACAAACTCATCGTCGGCGACGGCGCCATGGGCAGCCGGCTGATGGCCTGCGGCCTTCCGGCGGGCACGCCCGGGGAGCTGTGGAACCTGGACAGGCCCGACGCGGTCGAGGCGATACAGCGAGAGTACGTCGAAGCCGGCGCCCAGTTCCTGCTGACGAACACGTTCGGGGGCAACGCGCTGACGCTCGCGCTCCACGGCCTTGAGGGCCGCCTCGAGGAGATCAATCAGGCTGCCGTGCGCATAGCGCGAAGCGCCGCCGGCGGCAGGGCGGCGGTTCTCGGCGACATCGGTCCCACGGGCCAACTTCTTGAGCCCATCGGAACCTTATCACGAGAGGAAGCAAGGGAAGCGTTCGCCGCGCAGGCACGCGCGCTGGCCTCCGCGGGGGTGGATGCAATGATTGCGGAGACGTTCGACTCGTCCGAGGAGCTTGGGATAGCCCTGGGCGCCGCCCTGGACGTGTGCGAGCTGCCGCTGGTCGCCAGCATGAAGTTCCAGCACGAGAAGACCGGCCGCTACCGCACGATGACGGGAGAGGGGCCTGAGCAGCTCGTCGCCGCAGCACGAGGGCTGGGGTGCGCGGTCGTTGGGACGAACTGCGGACAGGGCATTGCCATGATGGTCGGGCTGGTGGCGGAGATAGCGAAGCTCACCGACCTGCCGATCATCGCCCAACCCAACGCGGGGCTGCCCCAGCTTGTGAAAGGTCAAACCGTGTATCGGGAAACCCCATCGGTCTTCGCGGCCTCGATCCCAGAACTCTACAGGGCGGGCGCGCGGATCATAGGGGGATGCTGCGGCACGACCGCCGGACACGTCGCGGCCATACGCGCCTTCGCCGACCAGGTCGCCTGAGGAGGAGCGCGCGGCGTCAGGCCGGCACAACGCTGGAGCGCATGGCGGTAGGCGTCCCGGTCTCACCGGGGGAAGCGGGCTCGCCTTCGAGCTCCTGGACCTTCCGGATAAGCTCTTCGTCATTGGCCGCACGGGCGGCCTCCATCAGAAGGCTCGCAAGGTGCCGTGCCACGCTTTCCGCATTGTTCTCCGAGAGCTTGCGGACCGCCTCGCAACCCATGTCCACCGCCGCAGGCAGCGCGCCCTCGCCGCCGTCCTTGAGCCAACCTTGCACGACGTCCACGATCTGGCCCGCATCGCCGGCCGCCAGCCAGCACTCGATGAGCTGGCGGCGCGTCTCTCGATCGCCGCCGGTGAGCTTGTCCAGTTCCGCGTACGCAGCGGCCGCGCCCCGGAAATCATTCTGGGCCTTGAGGATCTCCGCGCGTTTCTGCCGGGCAGCGATCAGTTGCGTCTCCAGATTCGCCTGTCCGCTGAAGTCCGTCACGATCTTGCTCAGCACCTCCTCAGCGGCGTCGTAATGGCTGTGCCCGGCCAGGGCGTCCGCGATGACCATCATCAGCTCGAAGTCGTCCCGCGCCAACGACTTGAGTGCCTCGACTGTCCTTATGACCACCCGCTCATTCTCGTCCCCCAGGCTCTCTCTCAGCGCAGGGACGGCGGCAGGCTGGCCCAGCTCGCCGAGGGTGCTGGCAGTGATCTCACGCACGCGCGGACTCTCGTCGCTCCCAAGAAGCTCGCACAACCGAGGGACCGCGGCGGTGGCGTGGAGCTTGCGCAGGCTTTCCACCGCGAACCACCGCACATTCTCCTCCTTGTCCTGCATCACGCCGGTGAGCGCACTGATCGCCTGCGCAGATCCCACCTTCCCGAGCGCATTCGCCGCAGCCTCCCTCACCCGGGGCTCGCCGCTGGCCAGCGCAGCTTCGAGGGGCTTAAGTGCCGCCTCCCCCATGCCTTCGTTCGCCGCCTCTATGACCGCCAAGAGCATGTTGGTGTCCTGGTCGCTCATCGCCTCCAGCAGCAACTGATTGCGGAACTCCCCCTTGAGCATCACCACCAGCTTCGCGGCGTTCTCCCTGACCTCTGCATCACCGTCCTTGAGCGCAGTGTGCAGGACCCCATAGGTCTCTCGATCGTCGAGCGAGACCGC
>Ga0315274_10015261_pt1 | contig 10887 bp, 5 predicted proteins | sample YL17G02_20_MG_FD_203700 | JGI IMG/M metagenome (GOLD analysis project Ga0315274, IMG submission 203700) | Sediment microbial communities from Yellowstone Lake, YNP, Wyoming, USA - YL17G02_20 | ecosystem: Environmental > Aquatic > Freshwater > Lake > Sediment | place: USA: Wyoming | collected...
GGAGGTTGCGCCCGGCCGCCAGCATGGTGGTGATGTCGGGATAGGCCAGATGATGGGTCAAATCGGCGCTGATCCAGTGCTTGCGGATGCGGTAGTCATAGAGATCGTCGCGCGCGGTGCGATTGCCGATAGATTCATAGAACTCGCCCAGCGAGTTCTTCACGCCCTCGCGCAGAATGTAATAGACGTTTCCCGTCAGGGAATCGGTGAATCGGCCCTGGAAACGCAGTTTGGCGTCGGCATAGGCGAAGCCGGGCTGGTAGTCGTTGAGAGAGACTTCGCGCCCGCTCTCCATCTTGAAAAGCCGCCCCGACGGCCCCAGCAGATTCTCATTGACCGTCAGCGGGTGTCCGATTCGGAAGGTGCTGTCGTCCACGAACGTGATGTCGCTGCGGAACGTGCCGTCCTCGCGCCGGAAGTCGTCGCGCTGAAAGTGATAGGAGTCGTCGAGCCGTTTCATGAAGCCCAGGCCCGCCCCGACCTGAGCCAACAGCGTATAGCGCTCGGAGAAGCGGAAAAGGTAGCTCAGTTGCTGATAGACATCCAGCCCGACGACGAACGAGTCGTCGCGGGTGGAGTTAAAGTTCAATCCCTTATCGAGATTGTTAAACGCATTGATATCAATGGTATAGAAAAGGGGCGACTGTCCCCCGATCCGAACGTGATTGGTGGCAAAAGTGACTTGAGGCAGGCGGAGCGAGACCAAGCCGTAGCGAGAAGAAGGCAACCCGTCGCGGAGCCTGTGGCGGCGGGCGTTCGGCGTTCCGGGAAACAAGTCATAGTCGGCATCGTCATCGCCCGGTTCGGCGGTATTGGTGATGCGGTCACGGGTCACGCGCTCTTTGGCCTCGACCAAGACACGGGCAATATAGTCGTCCTTCCAGTAGGTCAGGGCCGCTCGAGCCCGCCGCTCGGGGACACGCCAGCGGTCCTCCTGCCGCAGCGGATCGAACAGATCGTAGTACAGCTCCGGGTCGCTCATGTAGTCCACGTTGACCTGCAACGTCAGGTCTTTGCGGAGCGCCGAGCGATGGCGGGCGAACAATTGCCAGCGCGAGGTGTCGCCACCCTCGGGCACCTGGCGATAGCGGTCGGACGGCATCCCATAGAGTTGGACGTTGCCGCGATGCTTGTCGAAGTCGAAACTGTAGCTGTAGTCCAGCCCGACCCCAACGCCCCGTTTCGAGAACAGGTCAATGCGGGCCTCGGCACGGCTGCTGTCGCGCACAAGAAGGTCGTTGGGATCGTCGAAAGATGGCTCATAGCGGTAGTGCCAGTAGTCATAGCGGACGCTGGCGTAAGCGCCCAGCCGATTCGAGTAGCCGAAGACGACGCTCCACGGGATGGGTTCGCGCAACGACTTCGTATAGGCCGGCAACCACAGAATCGGGATGTGACGGACGCGCAAGACCGCATTGCGAACGAAGATCCGGTCGTTGAACACGAGGATGCCGTCGGCGGTGTGCATCGTGTATTGGGGATCGGGGAAATCGTCGGTCGTGAAATCGGCGTTACGGAAGAGGGCCTCGTCGCGGCCAATCATTTGAAATCCGGGCAGCCCGCTCGGAGACGGCTTGCAGCGGAAGTACAGGACATCGCGTTGGCCGCGCGCCTCGGCGGCGGCCCCCTGGAAGTACTTATAATTGAACACAATGGACTTACAGTAGATCTCGTCGGTCTTCATTTTCATGGCGGGGTCTTTCCAGGCGCGCAGGATCACGTTTCCTTCGGCCTGGATTTCCTGGAGGGGCACCTGGACCAGGACCCGGTCGGCTTCGAGCATGTATTGGTCAAAACGGATTCGGGTTCGGGCGTTCGAGTAAATGATGTTCCGCTCTTCGTCGTAGTCGAGATAGCGGTCCGATTGGACCTGGAGTCGGCCGCGTTCGGCGAAATCCCTTCGGAGCGCGGCGATGACCTGGTCGCTCAGACCCACCAGGGCTTCGGGCGAAAGGAAGTCGGGAAGCCCCTGGCCGGTCCCGGGCCGGCGCAGCCGGTTGTATTCGGCTTCGTCAATCCCTGCCGGGATCTCGTCGCGGGCCGGCGCGGGGAAAGCGCGGCCGGAAATAGCCGCCAGCGCCAGCAGCAACAGGATGCTCAGAACGTCATACCGCCCACCGATCTTCCGTTGTGCGGCGATTCGCCACATGGCAACGACCTTTACTGCCGCAGGGTTCGGTAGAACAAAACAAGGCCGACCCCTGCGACCAGGATGTTGGGCAAGAAGATGATCAGAGCTCCGAGCGCTGAGCCGTTTTGGCTTAGCGACACGCCCCACTTCAACATGATGTAGTAGAAGAAAATCAAGCCAAAAGCGATGGAAAAAGCAACGGCCTTCCCCGTGGGCTTGACCCGAATGGCCAGGGGAACCCCCAGGAGGACAAAAGCGATGCACGACATGGCAATCGAGTGGCGTTGAATAATCTCGGCCGACAACGATCCCGCATCGTCGGGATCGAGCGATCCGCGCCGAAGGGCCCGCATGATCTGGCGATTGTTCATTTCACGAGGCTTCTGAGCCAGCCGCCCGACCTTGACCTTCTTGTCTTTCTCCAGTTGGAGGCGCCACTGCAGGGTGTTGAACTGGGCGACCGAGTAACGAATCTGGGCCGAGGTCGTCGAGGAGTCGAAGTGGTGCAAGGTTCCGCTGGTCAGGATGATGTCCATAGCCGATTGAGGAAGGTCGGGGATAATCCATCCCACACGGGCAGTCGCCAAGACCTCGGTCTTGCTGCGAGTGTTGGCGTCGCTGGCCACGACCTTGAGGGTGACGCCCTCCATGAGCCGGGTTTCGGGATTGCGGCGATGGAAATAGAGGGCTACATCCATGTCGCTCTTGGGATTAAACACCCTGCCGGCTTCCAGGCGGCTGGCCACGATGAATTGAATCTTCTCCAGAAGCGTGCCGTTGAGGTTGACCATATCGGGGATGAAAAACCCGTTGGCGTGCCAGAGGCCGCCGGTCAGCATCGCAGCAAGCACCAACACCGGAAAGAAGACCTTCAGCAGGTGAACGCCGCTGGTGCGCATGGCCATGATCTCGTGGTCGGCGGCCAGGCGCCCCACACCCAGGAGAACGCCCACCAGGAGAGCCATGGGGGTGGTCAGCATGAGCAACGGAGGCAGGAGAGTGCCGACGAACTGCAGAAAGATCGGCAGCGGCACTCCCCGGTTGATCAGGAGATCAACAAGTCGAAACAGATGCGTGGTTAGCAGCACAAACGTAAAGACGGCCAGACCCAGCACGGTTGGGCTGGCCAGCTCCGTCAGAACATAGCGCTGGAGGATCTGTCGTCTCACTGCTCGGGCTCTTGCCGACGGTCAATCGCCCCCGCGACGAATTCGGGGCTCACCGTGAGAGAATGTACTTCTGCCGACTGCGCCAAAGAATCTCGATCCATATCGCAACACAAGGAAATACAGTCAACTACAAAATTGCGGCGATTTGATTCGCGGTCGGTCGGAGCGCCGGCAGTTCGACGGCAGAGGGGAAGTCTTAAAAAGCCCGGCGAATCTACCGGCACTCCGGCAACCGACGATCCAGTTTCAGCCGCCCCCTGGTGGCCGGCCCATCTGGAGCCGAGCACCCACCAATCTGTCTTTGACATGACGACACCACGTGCTTCAAAACCCATCGAGCGTCGGAACGGATGACGCGAACATGATTTTTCCACAGGCTTATCAACAGAATCCACAGGGCAAAAGGTCACGATACCGCCGGACAGGGGGCTGCGATGGTACTCAGACGCATAAAGAGAGCCTTGTCATGGTTTGCATGTACGAGCCTATGGCTGATGGGTGGCGTGGCGACTGCCAGCCCCGCTGCCACGGACATCCTTTGGCAAATCGGCGCTGTGGATTCGAGCACAAGAGACCTGGCTCTTGGACCCGGCGACTTCATGAAGTTCTCGACCGATCCGCGGTTTCTCGTTGGCCGCTCGAATGCCCGGCGCGATTGGCCTTATGTCCAGCCGGGGCCCCGCGACCAATGGGCTGGCGGCCGCCGGCATGTTTTCTCGGTTCTCTTCAATGTGGCTGAATTGCCGCGTCCCTTGGAGGGCACGGCAGCGGTGCGCCTGTTCTTGTTCGATTCGCATTCCCAGGCCCCGCCCCGCATCGAGGTGGCATTGAACGGAGAAACCAGGTCCCGGCAGACCCTTGCGGGCGCGGGTGACGCCTCGATCCGTCAAGGCGGCCCGGGGCGACCGACCCAGCTGTCGTTTGAGTTTCCTGCCGTCCGCCTCCGCGGGGGAACCAATGTGGTGGAGATTCGCAACGTCGAGGGATCGTGGTTCCTCTACGATGCTGTGCAGTTTTTGACTCCGGCAGGGGTGCGCTTGGGAAGCCCGCCCAGCGACGTTCGGATTGAAACGGTGGAGGACACGGTTTTCCACAGGCAGCACGACGGCAAGCCGACTCAAGTCGTGCGGATGCAGGTCGCGGTCCTGGCCGATGCGGCGGAGTCGGCCACGATTCGACTCGCGCTTGACTGTCTGCGGACGGAGCGAACCACAACGCAAGTCGTCTCCCTTCGGCCCGGCCGACAGACGTTGGAGCTGGACATTCCGCGCCTCGGGGGCTGGCCCGGCCGGCTGACCGCCACGTTGACCACGGCCGCGGGTCTGAGGTCGTCGGCCACAGCGACCGTCGTCCCTCACCGCGCGTGGACCGTTTACCTCGTCCCGCACTCCCACGTGGACATTGGTTATACGGACCTTCAGCCCAAGGTTCTGGATTCACAGAAGCAATTCATCCGCGATGCCATGGACTACGTCGAGCAGCACACGGAGTTCCAGGGAGACGCCCGGTTCTGCTGGAACGTTGAGGTGCTGTGGGCGGTCAAGGAATTCCTTCGCCAGGCCGATTCGGCGCAGCGCGAACGGTTTCTGCGCCATGTGGCAGACGGCTCGATCGGCCTCGATGCTCTGTTCGCCAACGAACTGACGGGACTCTGCACGTCCGAGGAGATGGTCCGCCTCATCGGCTATGCCGGACAGTTGGTGCGGGAGCACAAGGTGGCCATAGACTCGGCTATGATCACCGACGTGGCGGGGTACTCATGGGGCCTGATCGCGGCCATGGGCAGCGCGGGGATCAGGTACTTCGATATCGGCCCGAACGCCAACGCGCGCATCGGCTCGGCGCGGCGGGCGTGGGAGAACCGGCCGTTCTATTGGATCGCTCCCGATGGCCGTCACCGCGTCCTGACGTGGCTGGCCCCGTTTGGCTACGCCCGCGTGTGGGGTCCGTTCGAGAAGCCGGAGTGGGCAAGCCGACTGACCAACTACCTGCACGGACTGGAATCGAATCCCGATTACCCATACGACGTGGCTCGCCTGCGGGTGTGCCTCAATGACAACGGACCGCCGCCGTTCGGCCTGTGTCAGTTCGTCAAGGATTGGAACGCCCGATGGGAATCGCCGCGGCTGGTCATCGGTCGGACGCGCGACGCTTTTGTGGCTCTCGAAAAGAAGTTTGGCGACCGAATCCCGCAATACGCAGGCGACTTTTCGCCCTACTGGGAGGATGGGGCGGGTTCGAGCGCAGATGAGACGGGTCGCAACCGGCGGGCGGCCAACGCGCTTGAGGCGGCCGAGAAGGTGTGGGCCGCAGTGGTCGCCGGTCGGGGAACGGCCCACAAGCCCCTCCCCGCCCAGGCCTTCGATCGCGCCTGGGACAACGTCCTGCTGTATGACGAACACACGTGGGGCGCGCACAGCAGCATCAGCCAGCCCGACTCGTCGTTTACTCTGGGGCAGTGGGAAATCAAGCAGGCTTTCGCCCTTGACGCCGAACGCGAAGCCGACGAGCTGGTTCGCGACGGTCTTGCTGCATTGGCGGAACGGGTCGTCACGGGGCCGGAACGCCGCGTCCTGGTGTTCAACCCCTCGTCGTGGGAGCGAACCGACCTGGCCCGCGTGGAGTTGCCGTCGGGCGATCGCCTGACCGTTCTGGAACCGAAGGGGAAACCACTACCGTCGGTGCGCAGCGAGGACGGACGCAGTCTGACGTTCATCGCGTCCGATGTCCCGCCTCTGGGCTATCGGACCTATCGGCTCGTTGCGTCCGCTGCGGCGAGCCGGCCTGTCGTGGAGACGCCGGTTGTGGACGTCGAGAAAGGGCGATTGGAGGGGCGCTACTTCTCGGTCCGTCTCGGTGGGAAAAAGGGCGGCGGGGCCGAGGTTCGGGCGGCGGGCGGTCTGCTTCAGGCAAGCCGATTGATCGCAGGCGGCGGATTCAACGGGTTTCTTTATTGCCGGGATGGCCACACGACCGAGATCGCGACCGCCGGGGATGGCCGGATTGAACTGGCCAGACCCGACTCGCCCGACGGCGCGGCGCTGGTCGTGCGATCGCCGGCGCCCGGCTGCCGGTCGCTTGTCCGGAAAGTCGAAATCCACAGCCGGCTTCCCTGGATGGACATTACCAACACGCTCGATCGCGACGACGTTCGAACACCCGAAGGTTTGTATTTCGACTTCCCATTTGACGGGCTGAGCGGGGCCCGGATGCGATTCGACACGGCCTGGACGCCGGTCAGGCTCGAAGACGACCTGTTGCCGGGCGCATGCAAGAACTTCTTCTGCGTCCAGGACTGGATCGAGATTTCGGACCAACGACAGACGGTGGTTCTGGCGCCGGTGGACGCGCCGCTCGTCGAGATCGGCGAGATTCATGCGAACACGCGGCGGCACTTGCTGCCGGAGGTGGATCGGCTCCGCCTCCAACCGCCGCGGGTCTTGTCGTTCGTCATGAACAATTATTGGTTCACGAACTATCGCGCGAGCCAGCCGGGAACCACTTCGTTCCGCTATCGCCTGTATCGCTACGACGGACGCAGCGATCCGATCAAGACGACGCGGTGCGGCCTCGAAGCGCGCGAGCCGTTTCGGACAGCCCTGTTGAAGGTGGGCAACCCGGGGCCGCTCCCGGGCGACGGGGTTGCGCACAGGCTAACAGCCTGCGCCACAACGGGCGACACGCACAGCTTTGTCCGGGTCGCGCCCGAGAACGTGATCATCACCGCCATGAACGGCACGGATGGCGGCGTGATGATCCGTCTGGTCGAGATCGCGGGGCAGCGGGCACGCGTGACTCTGACCGCACCCGCATTCGGGAACACTGCCGAGCGGGTGGACCTGTGGGGGCGGCGGCTTGAGGGGCTGGAAATCCAGAACGGCAGGATTCGTTTTGAGATGGGCCCGCGCGAGATTGTGACCGTGCGGCTGGACGGGAAATGAAGAAGCCGATCGAGTCGTTGAGGTCGGGGTTCACGCTTCAACATCGGCTCTCCGAGGAATGCAAACAGAGGATCTTGTGTGTCTGGCATCTGCACCCGCGGAGATCAGACCTGTGGGCGGGAGCGTCTTTCTGTACTTCACGTGGCGATGGACATCCTCTTCCTGCACGTGAATGCGCTTCTTCCACAGAACGAGCGGCAAGGAACCTTACTTCTTGGACGTCATGAATCCGGTCATCTTCCCAACGTGACGGACCACGGGCAACCACTCCCCAGTCAGCGTCCGGCTCCGCCAGCCGTGTGGAAGGTGTAAACCACAGGATCGAGCGGCACGCCCCATTCGCTTGAGAAATTCTTGTTCGATGGGCTATTGAGGCCGAGCCGGTAGTCCCAGTTGGGCTGGAGCTGGACGGGCAGGATGGCGGTCTTACGATCGGCGCTCCACGAGGGACGCGCGCCGCTGGGAATGGTCGGAAAGTTCGGTCCACCGCCGGTCCAGGAAAAGCCACCTCCCATCGCAGCGCTGAACGTCACACGGATTTCGCGCAAGTTGGGATCCACATCCTTGGCCCCGTTGGGCGGTTCCATTTTCGCAACAGTCGGCTTGATGACGCGCGCCTTCAGTTCGTCGCTGGCGCCTCGGGTTGTGAAGTAGATCGCCGTGGGTCGGGCCGGAATCCCTTTGGCACTGCGGAAATTCTGATAGCTCGTGGAATTGATCCCGATGCGGTAGTAGCTACCCTTCTCAAGGGTGGCGGGAAAAACGCAGGTTCGTTTGTCGCGCCAATGGGGCTTCATGCCCTCGCGACCCTTGGGGAAAGCCGGACCGCCGCCCGTCCAAGACATCCCGCCGCCCATGTCCGTGTCAAATGTGACCGTGATCGCGCTGGTCTCCGGATCCACATCCGTCGTACTGACCGCCGGCGAGGTGCGGACGATCAGGGGCGGCCTTCCCGCCTCCTGGGCCGGGCGGGCTTGTGCGGCGGCAGGTTGGTCTGGAGCGGCCTGCCGGCTCACCTGACCATGTGAAGACGCGGTCAGGAGAAACACGACGGCAAACGAAACACCGAGATTCCAACCACACACATCCGGTTCGCGGTTGCGCGCTTTGCGGCTCATGGTTCGCCTCCCATCCAAAAGAATGCCCTCGTTGGATAACTGTCGCAGGGTATGCGTACGGCCCTGGGCCACGTCAAGAGGAAAAACGAGATTGAATTCCCCAATGATCGCTACACTTGCCGTTACGTCTGGACTCAACAGTTCGCGGAGTCAGCCCACGGGACCTCTCAAGACGGATTGGTCTTACACGTTTTCCGGCCCGTGGACGCGGTCTTTTCGCGGGATAGACTTCAAGGAGCCGTTCCTCTTGGACGTCATGAATATGATCCCGTTTCATGAAACTCGACGTGATGGCCTGCTAGATCGCGTCGAAGGCTTCGGGGTAGCGGCACTTGGAGAGGGCGTCGTCGTAGGTGATCAGGCCCTGCTGGTAGAGGTTCTTGAGCGACTTGTCCATGGTGATCATGCCGGCTTCGTAGCTGGTCTGGATCAGCGTCGTCAACTGCTCGGTTTTGGCCGAGCGGATGATTTTGCGGACAGCCACGTTGGCCACGAGAATCTCGCAGGCCACCACCCGTCCGCGATTGCCGGGAACGGGCAGCAACTGCTGGGCGACGATGCCCTGGAGTGTGGCGGCGAGCTGGATGCGCACCTGTTGTTGCTGGTGGGGCGAAAAGACGTCAATGATCCGGTCCACGGTCTGGGCGGCGTCGGGCGTGTGGATCGTCGCCAGAACGAGGTGGCCGGTTTCGGCGGCGGTCAGGGCGGTTTGAATCGTTTCGAGGTCGCGCATCTCGCCGACGCAGATGACATCGGGGTCCTGACGCAAGACGTGGCGCAGGGCGTCGGTGAAGCTCTTGGTGTCGGAAGTCACCTCGCGCTGTTTGACGATGCTGCGGCGATTGCGGTGGATGTATTCGATCGGGTCTTCGATGGTGATGATGACGCGGCGGCGCTCTTCGTTGACCTGGTTGACCATCGAGGCGAGCGTGGTGGTTTTTCCCGAACCGGTCGGCCCCGTGACGAGGACCAGGCCGCTGTCGCGGCGGGCGAGTTCCTCGACGACGGGCGGGAGGCCGAGCTGGCGGATCGTGCGGATTTCCTCGTTGACGACGCGGAAGGCGGCCTCGATCGAGCCGCGCTGCCTGTGGACGTTGACGCGGAAACGGCCCACGTCGGCGATCTCGACGGAGAGATCGAGTTCCCAGTTCAGCTCGAACTTCTGTTTTTGCGTGTCGTTGAGGAGGCTATAGACGAGCCGCTGGGTGTCCTGGGCGGAGAGCGGCGGCAGGTCGAGCGGTTCGAGGTCGCCGTCAATGCGGAGCATGGGCGGCGCATGGACCGTGAGATGGAGGTCCGAGGCCTGCTGCTCCTTGGCTTCGATGAGCAGTTCCTGGATGTTCATGGGTCGCCCGCTTCAGACTCTTTCATCTGAGCATCTATCCATGTTGCGCGCATCTCTTCCGGGTCCTGGGCGTGTTTGCCGGGGACGGGATGGACGAGATGGACAAAGTGGACATGTCTCCCTCGGACCGGATTGAGCACATCTTGGTTGCGGCCACGGGCCGCCGTAGAACGTCATCCAGTCTTGCCGCGCGCCTTGAGGTTATCGAAGCTCAGGCGGGCGCTTTCGAGCGGCGGACGCGCACAGGTGTCTTGTTCGACGATGTACCATTGAACGCCGCCTTCTTCGGCCGCCTGGAAAACCGCGTCGAAGTCGAGGATGCCGGAGCCGATTTCCGTCTGCGACTTCTTGTCGTCGCCGGCCATATCCTTGAGATGAATCAGGGGGCAACGGCCGGCCATTCGGCGGATGTATTCGGCGGGGTCGCCGCCGCCGAACTTGATCCAATAGGTATCGAGTTCGGCGCCGACGAGATCGGGATCGGCCGCCTCGAAGAGGATGTCGAAGCCGGTTTCGTTGCCGACCTTGTCGAGCTCGAACGCGTGGTTGTGGTAGCAGAGTTTGAGGCCGTAGTCCTGGATGTCCTGGGCGATTTCGTTGAGGCTGTTGGCGACCTCGCGCCATTTTTTGCGGTCGCGCCGGCGCTCTTCGGGAAGACCGGGCACGATGAGGTAGTCGCAACAGATTTCAAGGCTTTGTTCGACGACCGTTTCGAGATTGCTTTCGAGCTTGTCGAGGGGGAAGTGGGCGCCGGCCACCTTGAGATTGTATTCCTGAAGCAAGCGCCAGACTTTTCCGGTGGTCAGATTGGCGAAGCCGGCAAACTCGACGCCCGTGTAGCCGATTTCGGCCACCTGTCGCAAGGTGTCGTCGAAGTCTTTCTCCAGCTCGCTGCGAACGGTGTAGAGTTGAAGCGCAATGGGCACCGCGGCCATGAGTTCTTTCCTTTCCGGCGCACGAAATGACTGCGCAATTGCGGAAAACAGAATGTTTGGTTACTGCGTCGGGTTGCGAATGTCAAGCGGGGGGTTGCGTTTCAGTTTTGAATTTTGAGTGCTGAGTTCTGGAGCGAGAGACAGCTCAGGGACATCAAGTGGCTGAGCACCGGGCTATCCGTCTTCTGCTTTCTGCCTGCGGCCTTTTGCCTACTCTTCTCCGCCTTTTGCCTTCTGTTTTCTGCCTT
>Ga0315274_10015262_pt1 | contig 10887 bp, 5 predicted proteins | sample YL17G02_20_MG_FD_203700 | JGI IMG/M metagenome (GOLD analysis project Ga0315274, IMG submission 203700) | Sediment microbial communities from Yellowstone Lake, YNP, Wyoming, USA - YL17G02_20 | ecosystem: Environmental > Aquatic > Freshwater > Lake > Sediment | place: USA: Wyoming | collected...
GACCCCATGCGCAAGCTCATCCTCCCCCTCATCCTTCTGCTTGCCCTGTACTTCCTCTACTCGCGCCTGGCGGAAGTGGAGCAGGTCGCTGCCACGCTGCAACGCGGCGACTGGAGATGGCTCAGCCTGGCGCTCATCGTGCACCTCGCCTGGATGATCAGCCTGGGCGCATCCTATCGCGCGATCTATCGCCTCCTGGGGATCGAAGAGAAAACGGAGCGCCTGGCCGTCCTCGCCGTGGCGGCGTACTTCGTCAATGTGGTCGCGCCCACGGTGGGGATGAGCGTCGTGGCGGTGCTGGTCGCAGACGGACGACGGCGGGGCCACCCGGCGGCACGGGTCACGGTGGCAACGGCCCTATATGTCCTCTATGACTACCTGGGCTTCCTCGTGGTACTCGGCCTGGGGCTCATCGTCCTCTTCAGGAGGGGTCAACTCGCCACAGGCGAGATCGTCGCCACGGTCCTCCTGCTGCTGATCGCCTCTTCGCTTGGCTTCCTGGTCTACCTGGGCGCGCGTTCGGCGGAGGCGTTGGGCCGCGTCCTGGCTGGTTCGGCGCGAATCATCAACATCCTCCTTTCCCCCTTCTTCCGCCGGGACTATCTCCAAGTCCCGCGCGCCTATGAGTTCGCCCATGATGTGGCTGAAGGCTTGAGGCAGGCACGGCGCTCCCCTGAAGGCCTGATCCTGCCGGCGGCTTTGGCGCTGAGCAGCAAAGCGCTTCTGATCACCATCTTGTTCCTCGTCTTCATGGCTTTTCAGCAACCCTTCTCGACGGGGACCATCATCGCCGGCTTCAGCATAGGCTACCTCTTCCTCATCGTCTCCCCCACACCTTCGGGAATCGGCTTCGCGGAAGGCGCCATGACCCTGGCCCTGACCTCTCTTCGAGTGCCCCTGGCCCCTGCCGGCATCATCACGCTCGCCTATCGCGGCATCACCTTGTGGCTCACCCTGGCCTATGGGATGGTGGCCTTCCGATGGGCAAGCCGGAGAGGGAACGAGAAGGTCCCGGACGACATTCAGCGAGCCTCGCCCGACGAATCTGGCTAGGCGGTATTCGCCTCCCGTGCCTGCCGGGGAGTACGACGACGCCCTCCACAACGATCACCCCGAGGCGCCATCGATTCTCACCCACTATTTGATGCCCCCTCGGAAATCTCGACGCAAGAGACGCTCCCGCCACACAAGACCCGTGACCGCTCACTAAGTCGACTTGCAGGTTACCGCCCGTTCCGTATGCCTGCCGGGGCCACCTCCCCACGAGGTGGCACGTTGTTCTCAGTGGACGTCTTTTCGATTACACTAATCTCTTGGTTTTCCCACGGGGCGACTGCAAGCCCCCTTCGACCGGGGAAAACGCCAAGAACTCACAGGTGAGACGATGGCCCCAAAGACGTCTCCGCCCGAGGCCTCAGGGCCGCCCGCGGAGCAAGGCCCTTCTCCGATCGCGTCTGTAAGCCACCTGCGCCAGGAACTGGAGCAGCATGAGGCGAGCCTGCGCGCGCAACCTCAGGCCGTGCAGATCTTCCTGGATGCCCAAGGCGTCCGCCTGGCGCAGGCGATCGTCGACCACCTGCCGCAGATCCGGTTCACCCTGCCGGACCAGGTGGCCGTCGAAAGCCGGGTGGACATGCAGGGGGAGCTGACGCGCGTGCCTGCCGAGGCCCGCGAGCAGCTCACCGTCGGCCTGATGGATCGCCTGTCGCGGACCGATCCTCGGGCGGCGGTGCGGCAGCGGCTGGGAGAACTCGAGCAGTCCTCCAATCCCGCGGTGGCGACCAGCGCCCGATTGATCCGGCACGCCTGCGCCATGTTCATGGTCCACAGGATGCTGCCTGCGGGACGAACCGTCCGCTACATGGCCGGTGACGGTGAGAGCATACCCTCGGCCCCGGCTCCTGACGACTTGGAGCCGCAGTCGGCCCTGACTGCCAAGACGGATGCCGTGGCCGAGGAGGCGGGCCCCGAGGAAGGCCGGGGCGACCTTCTTGTGCCCTACGTGCCCGCCGCGCGCAGGTTTTTCCTTCCCCAGTGGGTCGCGTTCGATGACGAGGATCGCCTCCTGGTGGGCTCCATCAGCGAGGCCGAGGCGCACCTCGCCTCCATGCAGCGCTACCTGGGGATCCTGCACGCCGCCGTCGGTCTGGCACCGTATGTCGTCGCCGATCCCGAGTATCAGCGAAAGCGCTATGGCATGCTCGGGCAGCTCGTCAACCAGGGGCGGACGCTGGCGCGCTACACGACGCGCGAGATCATCGACACGATCAAGCGCCGCGCCGCTGCCGGTGACCTGAACCGGGGGTTGAGCTTGAGCCTGCCGTACTTCGACGACCAGGACCTGGAACTCAACACCCGAGATTTCGAGGTCATCCCCGCCGGACGGATCATGTTTGTGCCCGCCTTCATCGTACGGGCGGCTCGCGAGGAGGGCGCCAAGGTCGCGCAGGATACCCGCCTCGATCCCGCCACGCGCAGGCACCTTCTCGAAGAACTCTCCATTCTCGAGAGGGCTTTCCTGCCTACGGAAACCGGTCGCCCTCCAAGCGCGAAGGAATAGCCAGTCCCATGTGGTTCGCTCTCGGTCTATTGATTCTTGTTGTCATCGTTGCCTACCGAGCCGCTCCCCGAGAGAGGGAAGAGGACGCCCATGTCCACGGCGCTGGGCAAATCGGCCTGGCTGCCGCTGTGGCCTTGTTCGGGGTGGACTACTTCACATCCTACTTCTACGCCACCGGAGAGCTGATGGGCGCGCTGCACCCGTACGGGCTGCAGCGCTGGGGCTACATCGCCGCCGCCGTCATCGCCACCGCCAACCTGGTGTTTGGCGCCCTGTACATCTACTCGCTCGGAATCTTCAACGAAGGGGGCGGATCGTTCACGGCCTCGATGCGCTACCTCGGCGCCTCCATCAGCCTGATCGTGGGGGTGGTCCTGATCCAGGACTACGTCCTGACCATTGTTGTCTCGACTTTGTCGGGCGTCGATCAGCTCCTCTCGACTACGAACTCCTACGGCATTCACTGGTTCTGGCATTTCGCCCTGGGTGCGGGGTTGGCCTCCATGACGTGGTATATCACCATCCGCGGCCGCGGGGAGTCTGCCCAGGTGGTCTTTACTCTCTTGGCCGTTTTTCTCTCCCTGACCGTCGTCATGGCGATTGGCCTGTTCACGGCCCTTTTCCGACAGGTCCCCCCCATTCCTCCCGATGCCCCTCCCCAGGCGGTTGCCCTCGGTGAAGCCCTGTCCCATTTACTGACGGCCTCGATGAAGGGCATGGTAGCGCTGTCCGGCCTGGAGGCCATGTCCAACGGCATCCAGTTCGTCAAGGACGAGGATGCCTCCATTGTGAAATGGGGCAAGAGACACCTTCCGCGCCTGGCAGGCTTGTGGCGTCTCTACAGCGGGAAATCCGGCGTCGGCCGATTCGTCCAGACCTCGTTCCTGTTCTACGGCGGGTTGACGACCTTTCTCCTGGCCGGTTTTGCCGTCCACTTCAACGTCTTCGATGGAACGCAGGGGCGCACGTTGGTTGGCAATCTGGCGTTCATTGGCTTCGGCCAGATCCCAGGAGGCCTCGCGCTGTACTGGGCCTACCAGATCCTCGCTGTCCTGATGCTCGTGGCCGCCTCGATGACCGCCTTCCAGGACATCCAGTCGATGACGTGGCGCAATGTGGCCATCGGGGAGATCCCCGAGATCGTGGTGTATCGCAATCCTAAAGGTACGTTCACGCGTCCGGTGACAGCAGCCGTCATCGCCGCGGTGATCATCCAGTTTCTGGTGAAGGGACGCACCGGATCAGCCGTACCATACTACGGTGTCGGCGTCTTCTTGCCACTTACGGCGATGGCTCTCGCCATCCGGAAGCATGTTCTTGCTACGATGAGTGGCAAGAGACGCGCGTGGGCCGCCTCCGGAGCGACTTTCGCAGCGGTGTTGGGCGGGATCGTCTTCGTCGGGCAAATCGTTGGCAAGTGGCAGGAGGGCGGCTGGGTTGTCCTGATCTCCCTCAGCGTGTTGATCCTCATGGCTCACGCCATACTGATCTCGCCGATCGGCTACCGCGACGCGGGGCAGATTCACCGCATCGTGCGCGTCAAGTCACGCGTCCAGGGCCCGATGGGTTCCATCGTGGAGTGGCAATCCCTCAAGGTACAGGAGTACCGCTACGCGATGCTGGTCGGCATCGCCCGCTTCTTCGAGCTCTTCGGACTGCGGCGCCCGATGCGGTATGAGCCCAAGCCCCCCGAAGCAGGGGACTACGATGAGGCGCTTCATCCGGACCACGCCGAAGCGCCTTCGCTGCTCGCCAAGTATCTTGAGGCGGCGCCGGTGGAAGAGCCCAAGGTGGGAGGTCACCCGAAGGAAACGGCCGGCCCCGAGGCCGGCCCCGAGGCCGGATCCTGACCGACTCCCCGATGACCCGTCTGATGGAGCCCAGTCAGGTCCCTTCAAGGGCAAGATGAACGCCCCGATCTACTCCCTGCGGGCAGTCGAGGTGTATCGTGCGCTGGACACCTCTCCGGAGGGGCTGCGCTCCGAGGAAACGGCCTCCCGCCTTTCCCTCTTTGGGGCCAACGCGCTGGCCGAGGCCCCTCGTCCATCGCTGCCTCGCGCCATCGTCAGCCATCTCGCTCATCCCATGGCATTTCTGCTGTGGGCCGCCGGGCTTATTGCCCTTCTGAGCGGCGACATGCCGCTTGGCGTCACCATCTGGATCCTCGTCCTGGTCAACGGTGGCTTCTCCTTCTGGCAGGAGAACCGTGCGCAACAAGCGATGGCAGCCCTGGCTTCTCTTCTGCCAACGTATGCCCGGGCCGTCCGCTCGGGAAAGGAAATGAAGGTCCCCGCGGCTGAACTGGTACCGGGCGATGTCCTCATTCTCGCCGAAGGTGACAACATCCCTGCCGACTCTAGAGTGGTCGAGGAGTACGGTCTGCGCACCAATGACAGCACACTGACGGGTGAGGCGATGCCCTCCCGCAAGACGGGAGAGGCCTCGCTGCGCGACGACATCACGGAACTTGAGCAACCCAATCTTGTTTTCGCCGGGACATCCGTCGTCTCAGGCACCGGGCGCGCAGTGGTGTACGCCACGAGCATGCTTACCCAGTTCGGGCGAATCGTCCGCCTGACGCAGGAGGTGAAGGAGGAGCCGAGCCCCCTGCAGCGGGAAATGAGCCGTGTGACCAAGATCATCTCCCTGGCAGCAATCGGAATGGGGGCGCTTGCCTTTCTGGTCGGCACCCTCGAAATCGGGCTCCCCGGGTATCAAGCGTTCTTAATGGGCCTTGGCATCATCGTCGCAGCCGTCCCAGAAGGCCTGACCCCGACGGTCACCCTCACGCTGGCCATGGCCGAGCAGCGTCTGGCCCAGCGCGGGGTTCTGGTCAAGAAACTGGCCGTCGTCGAGGCGCTGGGCACGGTGTCCGTCGTGTGTACCGACAAGAGCGGCACCCTGACGGAGAACCAGATGACCATTCGGGATGTCTGGGTCGGCAGGCAGAGGTTCAAGGTGAGTGGCGCAGGGTATGATCCGGCAGGCCGGCTCTCCCCCTCCCCTGCAGGATCGCCGGTTGGAGCGGACCTCGGCAGCTTGCTCGTGGCAGCGAGCTTGTGCAACAACGCCCGTCTCAATCCTCCCACGCCAGAGCGGCCCCAGTGGTCGTGCCTCGGCGACCAGACCGAAGCCGCCATGCACGTCCTGGCAATCAAGGGCGGCATCGAGGAGGAGGCCGTCGCCGAGGCTTTACCGCGCATTCATGAGATCCCCTTCGACGCTCGGCGCAAGCGGATGAGCACGATCCACCGCGACCACTCCCGGCTGGTGGCCTACGTCAAGGGAGCCCCGCGCGAGGTCCTCCAGCTGTCAACCCACATCCTGGACCATGGTGAGGCACGGCCCCTGGACGACGCCCAGCGGGCCGAGATCCTGGAGGCCAACGACGAGTATGCCCGCAACGCCTTGCGCGTGCTGGCGCTAGCTCAGCGCACGCTGCCGTTGCGCGTCGGAGGCTACACATCCGAGGGGGTCGAACGGGACTTGACCTTTCTGGGATTAGTCGCGATGATGGATCCGCCACGACCCGAGGTGGCCGGGGCGATTGAGCGCCTTCGCAGCGGCAGGGTCCGAATGGTGATGATCACCGGTGACTATGGATTGACCGCCGAGTCGGTCGCACGGCGCATCGGCATGCTCAGCACCCCCCATCCACGGATTGTCAGCGGAGCTGAACTCGATGCTCTGAGCGATCTCCAGCTGCGCGACCTCATCGCACGCCACGAGCCCGTGTTCGCCCGCATGGCCCCGGAACACAAGCTTCGATTGGTGTCGGCTTTCCAGTCCAATGGCGAGGTGGTCGCCGTGATCGGGGACGGCGTCAATGACGCGCCGGCGCTGCGGAAGGCGGATATTGGGATCTCCATGGGCATCGTCGGAACCGACGTCGCCAAGGAGGCTGCCGATATCATTCTCACCAACGACAATTTCGCCTCCATCAGCACCGCCGTGGAGGAAGGCCGCGCCGTATACGACAATCTGCGTAAATTCATCAAGTACATCTTCGCCAGCAACGTGCCGGAGATCCTTCCCTTCCTGATGACCGCGGTATTCAACATTCCCCTGGCCCTACAAATCCGTCAGATCCTGGCGATCGACCTGGGTACGGACTTGCTCCCGGCATTGGCGCTAGGGGCGGAGAAACCCGATCCGGAGGTGATGCAGCGGCCTCCCCGGCGCAGGCATGAGCCGCTGATCAGCCGCAAGCTTCTCAACCACGCGTTCCTTTGGCTCGGGCCGATCGAAGCCGCCCTGTGCTACGCAGGCTTCATCCTGGTCTATGCCGCCTTCGGCCAGGGGGATGCCCTCCGTCTTCCGCAGAGTCTTGCCTGGCTCGCCACCCTCGGGCCGAAGCTGCCGCCGGGCCAGGTGGCGTCGCTGGCCTCCACGGTCTTTTTCGCTGGCGTGGTGATGGCCCAGATCGGGAATGCCTTCGCGTGTCGCTACGAGAACGGAGGCCGCAGACGGTTGAGTTTCTTGAGCAATCCGCGCCTGCTGGCAGGTATCTTCGTCGAACTTCTACTGATCCTTGCTCTGGTCTACCTTCCCTCGTTGAACGCGACGTTTCACCTGCAGCCTCTCCCCGGGCCTTCCTGGCTGGCGTTGGCTCTGTACGCACCGGTCCTGTACGGGCTGGATCGCGTGCGCAGCGGTCTGGCGGGATGGATCCGAGAGGCCCGGAATCCAAGAAAGGAGGTACGCCGCCATGAAAGTCATCATCATGGGATGTGGCCGAGTCGGTGAGCAAGTCAGCCGGCGCCTCGATGAGAAGGGCCACGATGTCGTCGTGATCGATCAGGACGAAGCCACGGGGGCGCGTCTGGGGCCGAGATTTGGCGGGAGATTCGTGCCGGGGTTGGGGTTTGATCAGGGCGTCCTGCTCAAGGCCGGGATCAAGGAAGCGGATGCCTTCGCCGCCACCAGTTCTTCCGACAACGCCAATGTCGTCACCGCACGTATTGCGCGCAGTCTCTTCCGCGTGCCGCGCGTGGTTGCCCGGCTCTACGATCCCCGGCGCGCGGAGATCTACCGGCGTCTTGGCATCGTGACCATCTCTTCCACCGCGTGGGGGGCGGAGAGGATCTACGAACTCCTCACGCACCGGGACCTGGACACCCTGATCAGCTTCGGCCATGGGGAAGTCACTCTCGTGACGCTCGAGGTTCCCCCTCATGTGGTTGGCCGGATGGTCAATCAGGTCAACATCCCCGGCGAGGTGGATGTAGTGGCCATCACCCGGGACGGCGCCGCACTTCTCCCCACGCTGGGGACGGAATTCAGGAGCGGCGACTTGATCCATTTCGCCGTTCACGCGCGGGCGATGAGCCAGTTCGAGCGACTGATGGGCCTGGCGGCAGGAGGCTGAACATGTATGTCATCGTTGTGGGCGGAGGCAAGACCGGCGCGCAGCTTGCGGCCACCCTCCTTTCCGAGGGCTACCGGGTGTGTGTGATCGAACAGAGGCCCGCCGTCCTCGAGCGCCTCAAGGGGGAACTTCCTGCGGACTCGATCCATGAAGGGGACGGCAGTTCTCCGACCGTCCTAGAGGCAGCCGCCGTCAGGGAAGCCAATGTCCTGGCGGCTGTGACCGGCGATGATGATGCCAACCTGGTGATCGCCACGCTCGGCCGATTCGAGTTCAACGTCCCGCGCATCATCGCTCGCGTGAACAATCCAAAAAACGCCTGGCTCTTTACCCCCGAAATGGGCGTGGATGTGGCGATCAACCAGTCCGAATTGCTGGCCAAGCTGATCATCGAGGAGATGTCCCTCGGAGACATGATGACGCTGCTCAAGCTGCGACGAGGACGCTACTCGCTGGTGGAGGAGAAGATCCCTGCGGGAGCGCAGGCGGTGGGCATTCCCATCAAGGACATGCCGCTGCCCCCGAACTGCGTGATCGCGGCGATCATCCGACGAGGGGAGATCGTGATCCCGCGGGGGATCACGCAGCTTGAGGTCGGGGATGAGGTTCTGGCCGTCGTCGATCACCCGGCGGCCGAGCGGTTAGCACAGATGTTCGGCCGACCCCAGGGATTGGGCGAGGTCTGACAGGGCTGCCTCGCTCCTCTTGAGCCGCGAGGATTGCCGCCGGTCCCGCGCCCTGCTCGGCTCATTCCTTGCATCCTCGTGCTTGCCTGCCCTTCTCCTTGGGATTCGTGGTTAGGCGAAATAGGCTCCCGTCGTGCCCGGCACATGCCGACGGGTCCGCGTCCGGCAGTGCCTATGACCGATGTCACCCGGGCGAAGGTACTGTTGGGCTATCGCAAGGTGGCCGTTCTTCCCTGCATGCTATAATCGCCAAGGGGTCTGTTGGCGTTTGAAGCCATGATCCTCACAGAGTCGGCCTCTCTTCTCACCTCTTACCCTGGCAGCCTCATCTATCACCTGATAATGGCGCTGATCCTGGCGCTGTTCCTGGGCTTCTCCCAGGCGCTGTTTTCGCAGCGGCCGTCGGCATCCTCCAACCGCTGGATGCTTGCCGCGGGAGTGCTTCTGGCCTTCCGCCTGGCGCTGATGATGGCTGCCGCGATGGCCGAGTTCTACGTCCTGGGGGCCGCCAACCTCCTGCCCCCGCTTGACCGCCTCGTCAGCCTTCTCGGCATCGCCTTGATCGCGTGGGTCATGCTCCTTCCCTCGCCCGGCCGACGCGGCGATCTCCTCGCCGCACTCGTGGTTGGCGGCGTGGTCGTAGGGGGGATCGCGGCTCTTGCCGCCAACCTGCTCAGCCCCGCGCTGGCCTACAGCGGCAGCTGGGGCCATCTGGGATGGATCCTCGCGGGCCTCCTTCTCAGCCTATTGGTCACGGGGTTGCTGGCACTCCAGCGCCCAACGAACTGGCCGATCGCCGCGTCGGGATTCCTCCTATTCTCTGGCGGATTCGTGGTGGAGTTCATCCTGCGGTTCAACGCAGGCGCTCTTCCCGGCTACGTCCGGCTTGCAGAGCTGATGGCCTATCCACTGTTTGCGCTGGCCGCGTTCCGCACCCAGCTGGCAGCGCTGCCCTCCCCGGCCGCCAAGACCGCGGTCACCGCCGACCGGGAGGATGCCGGCACCATCGGCTCTTCAGTGCAGGAAACGATCACCGAGCTAGCCGGGCTCTTGTCGCCCTCCAACCTTGCCGATTTCTCCGAGGCAGTCGTACAAACCTTTGCCAGAGTCATGAAATCTGAGGTGTGCCTTCTGCTGACGAAGCCGGAGAAGTCCGGCGAGTTCAGCATCGTGACGGGATACGACCTCGTCCACGGGAAAGCGATACCGGCCTCGACCCTCGATGCTACGCGATGTCCAACGATCAGCCAAGCCCTGGGCAAGCGGCAGAGCATCGTGCTTTCCCCGCAGCTGCATACGGCAGACCTGTCGACCCTGAAGGAGATCCTGGGCCTCGAAGGGGTGGGGCCTGCGATCCTGGCCTCCGTGGCCACGCACGAACTGGCCTACGGCGGCCTGCTGCTCCTGTCACCCTATGCCCGACGGCACTGGCCCCGGGAAGACCTCCAGACCGTTGAGACCGCCGCCTCGCACCTGGCCACGCGCATCGCCGAGATTCTGCGTAACGAGGTCGGTGTGCCCAAGATGCCAGGAGCCAGCAGGGCCTTGGAGGAGGCGCGCCAGCGAATCCAGGAGCTCGAGGCAGCCCATGCACGCCTCGAACAGGAAGTGTCGATTGGCGGTCTGCGGCCGCAGCCGGGGACCAGCCCCGATCTGGCAGCGCTTCTTGCGCGCTACGGAGAGGCGCAGGCGACGATCCGCAAGCTCGAGGACCAGATCCAGGCTTTCAGGACCAGCCCTGCGGAGATGATCGCGGCCGAACGCTCCCCGGAGGAAGAACGGCTGGCGACCCAGCTTCAGCTGACTCTGCAGGAACTTGCCGAGGCACGCGCCCGGCTGCAATTCGCCCAGGAGGAGCAGGCTGAGGTTCCACAGTTCTCTCAGGTGCCCGGCTTCGATATGAAGTCGATCGGGTCGATCGCGCAGGACTTGCGCCGACCCCTGGCTTCGGTCATGGGATACACCAATCTGCTCCTCGGCGAGTCCATCGGACTCCTCGGGTCCATGCAGCGCCGTTTCCTGGAGCGGGTGCGCGATTCCATCGATCGCATGGCCATCCTTCTTAACAAGCTGATCGAGACGGCCGCCCTCGATATGGAGGGACTTGGCCTATCCTCGGGTCCCGCCGATCTGGACAGCTGCATTGAGGAAGCGATCACGCAGGCGAGCTCGGCCCTGCGGCAAAGAAACCTCACCTTGCGGCTTGACCTGCCGGAGGAAGTGCCCCATGTGATGGGGGAAAACGACACCATCATCCAGATCCTCGTCCACCT
>Ga0315274_10015263_pt1 | contig 10887 bp, 15 predicted proteins | sample YL17G02_20_MG_FD_203700 | JGI IMG/M metagenome (GOLD analysis project Ga0315274, IMG submission 203700) | Sediment microbial communities from Yellowstone Lake, YNP, Wyoming, USA - YL17G02_20 | ecosystem: Environmental > Aquatic > Freshwater > Lake > Sediment | place: USA: Wyoming | collected...
TTTGTATGCTGCGTATGCTGCGGACTCCCTCGCTGATGCCGTTCGTGATGCCGTTGACTATGCCGTTCATTCCCGAGCTGAAAATCCGTTTTATAACTGACATACTAAATACAGATGTAATATAAATATAAAAACCTTATAGATGTAATATTGTAGTAAGAAAATAGCAAGGTAAGTGATTCAAGATGACAAAAATAGGTGAGATAGCTCGTGGCATGAGCAACATTGTAGTGCAGGGTAAGGTAATTGACATATCCGATCCTCGCGATGTTAACACACGTTATGGCCGCAAGCGGGTAGCTGATGCTGTAATAGAGGATGACAGCGGTCAGATCAAGCTCAGCCTCTGGGAGAGTCAGATTGACACAGTCTCAGTCGGCGACAAGATTGCAGTCAGCGGCGCATACGTCACAGAATTCCGCGACACCATGCAGCTTAACATTCCAAAATCAGGCAAGCTCGAAATCGTGAAAGATGAATAAAAAATAATTTTTTTTGATTTTATTTTTATTTGGAAATTATTTTTTCTGCGCTGCTTCTTTGAGTTTCTTTTGTATCAACGGGTCTTGGTATAACTCTACATTATTGTTGTAAGCAATTATTGTTTCATATTCTACACGAGTCAAACTATCTTTGAGCCAACCCAATCCCTTCGATATGAAAGGAATAACTGCTCTGAGATTGTAACCTAATTCTCTTGCTGTTTCCGCTGCACCTTGCTCTCTGTCTAGAAGAACTATAACATCTTTCAAAGTGACGTCAGCCAATTTTCTTCTTTCTATTTCTTGCTTGACTTGACTAATCGCCAAAGCTATACTTGTAAACTTTGTGACCAAGTCATCAACGATTGCTAATCTGTCGCCACTCTCCATGTCGCCTTCAACCAACGCATGCTGGCCGTGCGCGCCGACCCAGTTTTTCAGGTGCTCCTCGGTCTTCACATCCTCAGGTAATTTTCTTGTGTACAGAGCAGGAATCTCATGCATCAGCGAGACTGCATCAGCAATCGGTATGCCAGCCATCGCAACACCCACAACTTTGTATTTGCTGTACGGCTCAAATCCAATATCTTTCAACATCCGCCCCATTGTGTACCCGACCATTCTATATAATTTCGGCTTGCTCGACAAAAGTCGCAGATTGATGTAATAAGGACTCCACAGCCCAGAAGCCAACTTCCAACCCTCTGGCTTGTCTCTGTACCATGTCGGAATCATTCCATCTTCATACATTTCTTGCACGATTTTTTTGCCCCAGCCTTCTAAATCTAAATCCAAATTTTCATTTGCCAACATTCCACCATCTCCTCACCGATACATATCATTGCAAATCTGGTCTCTCCATAGTCTGAAAGTTTTTGCAGCCCCGACAACACTCGCGAGGTCCGGATTTTTCGGAGACCCGTAGATTGCAGAGCCGATTATAGCTCCCGAGTCTTCACCGCATGTGTCATAAAATATTTTCAATTGTTTTTGTGGTGTCAAATCACCTATAACCTGCCTGCCGATTCCTGGACCGTCAATTGTTTTTGTAGTGAATTGCCTGTACCTTATCAACTTTTTCGGAGTGTTTGCAGGGCCGATGTAGCCATCAACTTTGAAATATTCTCCCAGCACAAGAATCAGGTCGGAAATTGTGTCGCATCTTTTTATATCAACTGCGATGCCTAGACTCTCTAATTTATCTTTTGTGTACAACAGATTGATCGGCTGGTCGAAGAACACGTCAGCACCACGATGCGTCATGTAGGGTAGAGTCAAAATTTTTCCACCTAGCGAATGCGCAACCTCCACACACTCTTGTATGCTCGAAGTCCCAGGAAACATTTGGCAGGTGATATAGTCTGCCCCCGCGTCTATAAGCGTGCTCACTGTCTTCCCGTTCGTGCCTTCCCACTTTCTGTTTTTCTCGTTCCAAAAACCAATGTCCGCAACTTTGGAATCTGCGATAACAGGCTTCCCAGTTTCTTTTTTCACCCTCGACAATAATTGTAAATCTTTCAAGCAATTAGAAATCGTCAGCTTCGTAGCGTCCATGTATGGGGCTGCAGCTTTCGCAACTTCAAGTGCTTTTTCTGGATCAAGAACATCGTCGGCAAGAATCAATCCATACACGATTTTTTCGTCCGGCATTAATTATTCTATACCCAAAAAAGTATAAACGTTTGCGCGACAATACCAAACTTTTTAAACATTTATTACAACTCCTTACTTACTTTAGTTTATGAATTATTACCCCACAATGCAGCACGAGAATGCAGCGAAAAAAATCGTAGACATTTACAGCAAAGACAAGAGAGTGATGTCTATACTGCTCGTTTGCTCGTGCGCAAGAGGAAAAGCAACTAGAGATTCTTGTGTGGACATTTGTGTTATTGTCAAAAATAATAGGATGATAAAGGCAGTCGAAAATGGATTTAAGCGCAATTATAAAAAAATCAGAGAATTCAAAGAGCTTAGGAAAGTTGGTAAATATTCACACGTGGATTTTTTTGCGAGTGATGGTAAAATTGAAATTCAAAAAAGGGATTGGACTTCTGGCCCAGATGATTATGAAATAGAAATAGGGAATATTTTTGTTTATTCTGTTGTTTTGTTCGACCGCAACAATTATTTTGCCAAACTAAAGAAAAAGTTTGTGCCGTATTATCCAGAGAGGCTGAGGAAAAAAAGGCTGAAGGAAGTCAAGATGTACATGAACAACAACCTCGATCACATCCCACTCTATGTAAAAAGAAAACTCTACTTCCAAGCATTTAACAGGTTGTATAATGCTTCACAAGAATTTTTGCAGGCGTTGTTCATTAAAAACAGAATGTATCCAATATCCTACACAAAATGGATAAAAGAGCAATTGGTCGGCATACTTGGCAAACCAGAAATCTACCGGCAGCTCGTGGAACTGTTGCAGATAAAAAATTTAGAAAGTGACGAGGTGGCTAAAAAAGCCCAAAAATTGAAATCGATGGCTAGAAAATATTTGTAAATTTTCTTATTTTATTTTTTATACGTCAATTCCACACAAGATTCTTTTAAGATAACTCAATCCTTCCAAATCAACCGTATAAACTGCAGTGTTAATAGCTTTACCCTCTTTGTTGACTCTGTCATCATCGCTTCTTTCCATCAAATTATATTCTTCGTCAAGCATTGTAAGTGCTCTGCTTATATCAGTGCGCCTGTACTTTTTCTTTGGAAATGCCTCGCAAACATCTATCCAGCTGCAATTCTGATTTTTTATAATATATTTTAGAAGTTTATTTGCCAAGCCTGCAATTTCCTCTTGGGTTCTGAGTTCTTTCATAGAATTTTACTTGTTATAAAAAGATTTAAGTTTTCATAAATTTCTATCTAATAGAAAATACTTACTGTTTTTTGAAATATTTTATATTTTCATTTACCTTGGACCCGATCATAAAAAGATTTTGGGCAATCTTCAGCCGTAATCGGTGACGAGCGTGTGAGTTAGGTCGGATCCGCTACTGGAGCGAGCCAATAGTATGCAACATAGCAGCGGTCTAGCTCTCGATGGTCGAACAAAAACTAAAGTTTATAAACATCGTAATATTCTATAATTAGAAGTTAGCTGAGTTGACAAACAACAAAAGCCGAGTGCAGCAGAGCAGACTCAAAATCTGACACATGAATGAAGAAAAAAATCTGCCGAGGTCGCATAACCCGGTAGTGCACCAGATGCGTGTGAACGCAGGTGAACCTTGAGTCTTAATCGACAGAAAGCTGGCGGGCGCAAGCCCTTATGGGTTCAAATCCCATCCTCGGCGTATATCTTGAAGTATCTGAAGGTATTTTGAGATATAGAGAAGTATTTTGATTATTTCGATGCGAAAACCATGCCTACAAAACCATGATTCTCGTCTATTTTTTCTTTAACCTTTTTATCCATTCTATAACCTAATGTATCCATTTTTTTCTCAATATCCTCGGTAGAAATAGGAGTTTCTAATTTTTCAATTTTTGAAAAGAAGGATAACAATCTTTCATTAAATATATTATCTCTATTCTCTATTTTTTCTGGTTTTTTTAATCTGGTTGTTTCTCCTTCTTCTTCAATAAGGATTATCTTGCCATTATTTTTACAAATTCTTATCATTTCTTTCAGGCTTGCTTCTTTGTCAACAAACCACAACATTCCCAAACAACATATGACAATATCAAATTTATTATCAGGAAGTCCTGATTTTTCAACATCGCCAACGAAAAAATTTATATCCACCCCAGCCATTTGTGCATTCTTCTTTGCTTTTTCAATCATGTTTTCAGAAATGTCTATTCCGCTTATTTTTGAGCGTTTAACTATTTTTGCTATACTAATTGCAATAAACCCAGTTCCAGTTCCGATATCAATAATTTCACCTTTGATTTCATCTTTCAATAATTCTATAATTTTCCTCTGAGAATTTGTATGATTCGTATTTTCCATATAACTATCATAATCATTCACAATGGAGTCAAACGATTCTTTTATTTCATCTTTAACCGTCATACTATCACACTTTATTAATTAAAACTGAGCCTACAAACTTGATATACCATATCAAATCCCAGCCTCGGCGTTGATACCTTGAAGTATCCGAAAGTATTTTGATATATCAAGAGATATTTCCTTGAAAAAGTATTTTAATATTATGAAATTCAACAAGTTGATTCCTGAATTAACTGTATCTGATATGAAAAAAAGTATTCATTTTTACACAAAAATTATTGGATTCAAGATAGAATATAGAAGAGAAAAATTTGCATTTCTTTCGTTTCAAGGAACTCAAATAATGATAGAAACATGTAAAAGCCGGTGGAAGACTGGAAAATTAGAATATCCTTTTGGTAGAGGAATTAATTTTCAAATAGAGGTAGATAACATCAGCCCAATAATCAAGTCATTGAAAAATAATAAATATCCCATTAAAATAGAACCAAAAGCTAATTGGTATAGAAAAAGTAATTTGTTAATGGGAAACAGAGAGTTTTTAGTCATGGATCCTGATGGGTATCTTTTAAGGTTCACTCAGGATTTAGGAAATAAACCAGCAAAATAACTTTTTAGATTTCTTTGGAGAATAATTTTTTTAATAGAGTATTTGACCCCACAAAATTGATACGATATGTCAGCTCCCAGCCTCGGCGTAATGTAAACTTAAATCTTTAATCTTTCTTTTAAAATTAGTGATAAAATGATAGATAGGAGTAAAGTCGAAAAGGACGAGTTTATGCGGCGTGGAATTAATGAACTTGATGTTCAATTGATGTATATAGTTTCTAATGGTGCCGAATTGTATAAAGGTTCAGATCTTTTGAAAGCTCTAGAAGTCTTTGAACAAAAACAACAACCCCACGTAAGTTTTACCACTTATGCTGTGATGAATCAATTTGGGAAAGATATATGGATTGCTTTGGATTCTTTAAAATATAAAAGTAAATTATAACTACTTATTCAACATTCAAATTTTCCACTATAATTGACCCCACAAAATTGATACGATATATCAGCTCCCAGCCTCGGCGTAAATTTGAAGAAATATGTAAAATAATTTAGAGAAGTTTATTTAAACAAAAAAACGAAGTGATGATTATGTCATTGGTCTTGGTAGGTACAGTTCACATCGATCTAAAAGGAGAAAGAAGATTAGAAAAGACATTACGCTTCTTAAAGCCAGATATAATTAATATTGAAAAATCCCCTGATATAGAGAAAGAATATAGAATATTCGAGAAATATCAATCAAAAACACTTAAAATAACAAACAATTTTTTATCTGTTTTATCACCCGAAGTTAGACGAGTAACAAAGCCAGTATTAAAGAAAATCAATAGGATTTATGGATATGAATATAAAATTCCAGAAAAATACGCCAAAAAAAATAATATTCAAATAAACTATATAGAAAAATTTGCCACTCGCATAAAATTTATAAAAAATATATTATCAAGCTCAATGCTGTTTCTAGAGAATCAAATCAAGGAAATTTCCAGTCTTTCTAAAGAAGAATACAACAAACGTATGAAAATACTTTTAAAAGTTTATTCTAATTTTCAAAAAGAAGCAGATTCTAATTATAATCAAAAGAAATACAAAGAGATAATTACACAATTGATATCCGAAAGAGATATTATAATGGCGAAAAAAACAAAAGAGATTGTAAAGAATAATCCAAAAAAGAAAATAATAAACGTTAATGGAATTATTCATTTATTTAGTTACAAAGGAACGATGTCCTCATTACTTAAAAATTTAAAACCTCGAATATTTCCGCTGAAGAAAGCTGATGCCCTTTAAAATTTATAAAGAAAGATAAAAAACAACTTTTTTACTCTTCTATAAATTTTGCTTATATGGGAGGTTCAAACCCCACCTCTTCAAATTGCGACACTAAAATCTACCTCAACCCAATGATTCACAGCCTTGGCGTTAAGATAAATTAGGTATTTAAATACGAAAGTTATTATTAAGAGTGATGGTTATGGAAAGAGAATTTAATATGATAATCGAAGAAGGAGAAGATGGTTATCTTATCTCTGAGGTAGTGGAATTATCAGGCTGTCATACTCAAGCCAAAACTTTTGACCAATTGATCAAAAGAACTAAAGAAGCTATTGAGCTCTGTTTAGAATCTGGACAAATAGCAGAAGAAAAATTTGTGGGTTTTCAGAAAGTTAAGGTATGAACTGTGGTATGAATTATGCCTAAACTTCCTATTCTAAAAGCTGATGAGTTAATTAAAATTCTGGAAAAGATGGATTTTGAGTTAACACGCCAGAAAGGAAGTCATGCATTTTTTAAACATAGTGATGGTAGAACTACTGTTATTCCCATTCATCCCACTGAGGAAATCGACAGAAGTCTTTTAAATAAAATAATAAAGCATGATTTAAAAATTAGCAGAGAAGAATTTATGAAATATGTTTAATATTGATTTCAAATCCCAGCCTCGGCGTATACCTTGAAGTATCTGAAGGTATTTTGAGGTATAAAAAAATCAGTCTTACGTATAAAATCTAATATTTAACTTTATAATTTGTTTGTTTTTATCATGAAACAACATGCTTTTGATATCAAACAATTGATTAAGAAATCTTCTCATTTGGTTGATTTGGAAGAACTTTTAGTGGAAAATGGATTTGAATTCGAATCAAAGAAGAAATTAAAACAATTTCTATACGCTGCTTGGGCCAAATCAAATGAAGATTTGATATTAGAATTACAAAGAAAGCCTTTGGAAAAATTAGATGATATTTCTTATACGAAAATACGTAGAGATGGAATTGTCTATAAAGTCCATGGTATAATTCATGGTCAAGCTCCATATGGGGCCAAATTAAAAAAAGAACCGAGAAACTTCATATCTGATATTGTGAAATCATATGAAAACAGACCCAAGGAAGACTACGTTTTAGAAGTGGGTTTTGCTGAAATTTTCGGACTTGATGAATCAAAAGAAATGGATTATATCCAAGAAGTCGTTAATAGAATTGGTACGAAAAAAACTACTATTTGGTTTTTAAAGACGGTTCTTACTATACCTTTTTGGCGATTTATGGGTATCATAGCGAAATTTTCTGGATTCCCAGAATTGCAAAATATTTACAAATCATTAGATGATATAAAATATTTGACAAAAGCAAGAGAACTAAATCAATTGACAAAATTGCCAGAACCCCTGAATTTAGAATTACGGCTTGCTACAGGAGACGAAAATTTCGTATATTCTTCTGAAGAAATGGCAAGGTATATGTTAAATTACTCAAAAACAAACAAGTTAAAAATTTTACATGGGATTGTTGGATTGTATCATGAACCCCAAGTATCCTATTATCTTAAAAAATTATAAACAATAATGTGAATTTTTCTTAAATATAAAATTTTTATGATATACGATCCTCGGCTCTTCACCTTAACCTCTTACTACCAGCCTCGGCGTTTTTATTTTTTCTATTCCGTAGAAAATCCTGCAACGCATAAATCTTTTAGCAGCATTTAATTATATGATTAGCAATAGGTTGATTGGGGTTAGGTATGAGCGAAACTACAATAGGAATATCCAAGAGATTGAAAAAAGAATTGATAAGGCGTAAGAAGAGCATAAAAGAGTCCTATGAAGATGTTATATGGAGATTTTTGAAATAAATTAACATTCAGCACAACAAAAAATGCTTTCAAAGAATTTATTACCAAACAAAAACACAAAAAACAATCCTAACTTTTAATCAATCAACGCTTTCAACATATCCTCGCGCGTGACTATGCCAACCAGCTTGCCTTTTTCATTGATCACAAGCAGACGGTTGATATCATACTTCTCCATCATTGTTGCGGCCTCGAACAGGTTTGCGTTGGGGTCAACAAACACAACGTTCATGCTCATTATGTCTTCTATCTTTGATTTTGAAATGCGGTCGAGCTCGTCCTTAAAGTCTAGGTAATCTTTGCCCATCTTCACCATGTTCAGCAGCAGCATGCTCAGCGACTGGGGCTCGTGCGGGATTATATCTGAGTTTGCGAGCTTGAGGCTCATGAAGTTGACAATATCAGAAATGCTCACAATGCCTAAAACTTTTTTCTTGTGCACAACAGGCGCGCCAGATATTCTGTGCTTGGCAAGAATTTTCGCAACTTTGAATATCGAATCCTTGGGCTTGACGTAGATTACATCCGTGCACATATAACGCTTAACTTTTTTCATCGCGGATTACACCCTCACAACTTATAATTAAATTGGTAAATTAGAAATAAAAAGAGTTTGCGACGCGCCAAATCATTGCACACTACTTCCAACCTTCACGTCCTTCTCCGGCTGCAGCAGCACCACGTTACCATTACCATCGTTCGCAGCCAGTATCATGCAGTTGCTGTCGAGCCCCATCATTTTTCTCGGCTGCAGGTTTGTCACGAACACAAATTTTTTTCCCACCAAATCCTCCGCAGCATAATATTCTTTTATTCCAGCTACTGCCTGCCGCTTCTCGTTGCCGAAGTTGACTGTCAGCTTGATTAATTTGTTGGAGTTTGCCAGCACTTCAGCCGCCTCCACCTCGCCGATTTTCATCTCGATTTTTGTGAAATCATCGAATGTTATCATTACCAAATCACCTTCCGTTTATTATTATTTATTTTTCAAATTTTTTAAATAGTGGTTTTATCTCTCCAATTTTATGTTCCGCTTTTATTGTTGATTTGTCCAAATCGTCGAATTTTTGTTCATGTACAGAGCCTTCTAAGTTAAGCTGCTTCCAGATTTTTTCAGCAGAAAAAGGTAAGAATGGCTCGGAGAGAATGGCCAAACTTTTTACCAAATTTATAGATGTGTAGATAGCTGTGCGGCATTCATCTGGGTTTGACTTTAAGGTCTCCCAGGGTTGTTTGTTTTGGAAATATTGATTGCCAATTTTACTTAGCTCAAAAATCTTTTTTTGTGCATCCCTAATTTTTAATTCATACACATACTGCTTGACAACATCCTTTACTTCCCCAATTTTCTTCTCTATTTCTTTTTCCTCTTTGCCTAACTTGCCTGGCTTTGGTACAACACCATCAAAATTATTTTTTGTAAAACTCAACACTCGATAAATAAAATTACCCAGGTTCCCTACTAACTCCCCATTCACCTTATTCTCAAACTCGCTCCACACAAAATCCGAATCTTTGTTTTCCGGAAGAATTTCACTCAGATAATATCTCAGCAAATCCGGCTCTACGTCTATGTATTGATCGCGAACTCGTACTTTTACTTTGCCATCAGACGTAGTTTCCAAAAAAATACCCCAGTTTTTACTTTTACTAATTTTGTTGCCTTCGTAATTCAGAAATTCATACCCGCCTATTTGATAAGGAAGATTGAAATCACCATCTCCCATTAGTAGTGCTGGCCAAATTATTGTGTGGAATGGAATGTTGTCCTTGCCAATAAAATGGATAATCTTCGAGCTCTTGTCGCACCAATATTTTTTCCACTCATCTGGCTTTTTATTTTGCTCTGCCCACTCGATTGTTGCTGATATGTAACCAATTGGTGCATCAATCCAAACATAAAAAACTTTGTCCTCAAACCCCTTTAGCGGCACTTTGACTCCCCATTGCAGATCCCTTGTTATACAGCGTGATTTTAGTCCTTCTTTAATCCAACCAAGTGCGAGGTTGCGTACGTTATCCTTCCAGTGTTTGTTTGAAATAATCCAGTTTTTTATTTTGTCAGAAAGTTTTGGCAGCTCCAAGAAAAGATGCTCCATCTCCCTGAATTCCGGCTTGCTCCTGCAAATAATACAATATGGCTCTACCAATTCACTTGGCTCTAATAGCTTTGTGCATCCTTCAGCGCACTGATCTCCTCTTGCTATCCTTCCGCAGTATGGACATTTTCCTTCAACCCACCGATCAGGCAAAAATCTCTTGTCTTGAGGGCAGTAAGGCAGCAACAATTTTTTCCTTGATATCAATCCTTTTTTATAAATTTTTAAGAAAATTTTCCGAGTCATTTCGTGGTTTACTGGATTTGATGTTCGTGAAAAATTATCATAACTAATACCAAGCCACTTGTAGATAGCATTGTGAATAACGTAGAATTTGTCGCAAAATTCTTTTGGAGTAAGTTTTTGTTGATACGCAGCTACTTCTGTGGGTGAGCCGTGCTCGTCAGTGCCGCCTACAAACACCACATCTTCACCAAACAACCTAAGAAATCTTGCAAATATATCAGCAGGCAAATGCGAGCCTACTATAACTCCAATGTGCGGAAAATTGTTAACGTAAGGAAGTGCAGCTGTGACTAACCATCTCTCTTTTTTTCTACCTGATTTACTTTTCGTAATCTTCGCAGCTTTCGCTGGTTTTGCTTGTTTTGGTTTGGCCGTGAACATTACCACCTTTAAAGAATTAACG